>Ga0105046_10010608_pt1 | contig 14342 bp, 2 predicted proteins | sample MAT03_FD_78385 | JGI IMG/M metagenome (GOLD analysis project Ga0105046, IMG submission 78385) | Freshwater microbial communities from Lake Fryxell liftoff mats and glacier meltwater in Antarctica - MAT-03 (megahit assembly) | ecosystem: Environmental > Aquatic > Freshwater > Ice > Liftoff... | reverse complement strand
CAACTGTCGTGGTACGTGATGCGCTCTTCCAGGGTGGCCTGGCTGACGTCCAGCTGACCGGTACCGATCAGGTTCTCGAACACGGTGGTGACGCCGAGCAGCGCCATCAACCCGAAGTAGATCATCGAGTGCATCAGGCCGGCGCCGCCGTCGCGCAGCAGGGTCTGCATGTAGGCGCCCGCACGGAAGTCGCGCAGACGATTCTTCACGTTCTTCTTGGTGGCGGCTTCGTCGGTGTCGGTGGCGGGGGACGTATGCGTGCTCATAGCATCGGCCACCATCATTGGCAGTCAAGGGTCCGGTCGCTTTCAGATCTGTGACGCGTATACCTTGTTGACATCCCCGCGTCTCGCCTGCCGTTCCGTTTCGCACCACCCGATTTGCCGATCGGGGTTGTCCATCGTGCGCGCCTGTTGGACGAGTTGCGTGGAAGGTTCGACCGACGACTCACGGTGGTACGTGGAGGGGCAGGGTTCGGCAAGACAACGTTGCTGACTCACGCTGTGTTGGAGAATCGGCTGGATCCTCACGGCGTCGATGTGTGGGTGCAACTCTCTGAAGCCGATCGATCGCCTGAACAGTTTTTGGTGGCGTTGATGACCGGCGTGCAGCACGCGTTTGGAATTGCGGGCGATGTCGGCAGCTGCGTCCGCGACGACATCGTTGATGCCGTCTGGTCGCGCAGTCCTGAACCTGTCGTGTTGGTACTCGACGACGTACACGTGCTGGATGGCTCGCAGGCTGCGGTCATCCTGGCCGACCTGCTTCGTGAGTTCCCAGCCAACGGATTCTTTGTCGTCGGCACGCGAACCGTTCCTGCGTTGCCAATCCGGTCCCTCCAATCGACCGGTCGCTGTGTGGTGATCGATGAGGTCGATCTGGCATTCACCACGCTCGAGCAGCACGACTTCGCCCGCCAACGAGGCCTGCAGGTGGACGACGAGACAGAGCTGCCGTCATGGCCCGCGCTGGCGGTGCTGATGTCCAGTGTCGGGTACCCGGCGTCGATCGAGTTTCTGTGGGACGCGGTGTTGGCCTCACTTGACGAGACGCGGCGTAGCGCATTGGGACTGCTGGTGAGGTTCGGTCGGGTCGACCAGGCGCTGTGCGATGGGGTGCTCGGCGGAAATGAACCTTTGGCCGATCTCGTGCGCGATCTGCCGCTTGTGGAGATCAGCGACGGTAACGCCCGCTTCCACGACCTGTGGCGTTCTGCCCTCGCCCGTGAACCTGAGGCCAGCGAATGGCGCGAGGCGCTCGTGCGCGGCGCGGAGGTCTTCATCGCTCGCGGCGACACGATGCGGGCGGCACGCTGCCTGCAGGATGCCGGAGCGGACACACGACTGGTGGCTCTTGCACGCTCGTTCGGGGCGAGCCCGATCAGCGCCGGCCTGAGCGGAGCGGTGGCGGAAGCCCTGCTGGACTGTCTGCCGGCGGCCGATCGCGCCGGACCGCTTGGGCGCTACCTGAGGACCATTGGGAACAGCTCGTCGTTCCAATCCGAGCGGGTGCTCCGCGATCTCCATCAGGTGTACCGCGACGCCGAAGACGCCGGCGACTTCGAACTTGCAACACTCGCGCTGTGGCGCCAAACGCAACAGATCGGTGATGTCAGCCCGGATTACCTCGGTGGTTCGGAGGTCGATGAAATGGTGGCTGCGGTCCGCAAGTATGCCGACCTGGGCTGGCCGCTGGCGATGAACGCTGATGCGCTGATGCTGTCTCATGCTGCCGAGCAACGACACGACGTGCGCGGCGCGTTGGCCTTCGCCGGCTTGTTCCGCGGGCCGACCGACGAGGTCGCTCGCGCCTCGGTGACGTCCAGATACTTGGCGCTGGGCCACCCGGAACAGGTGGCGGTCACGCTGGACGAAGTGCTGGCCGGCGGCGTCAGCGACCCTGTTGGGGCGCAAGCGGTGTGGATGCGCGGTGAGATTGACCCGTCCGTTGCCTGGCCGATTGCCAGTGACCTCCCTGCGGTGTACAGCCGCCGACGGTTGCCCACGGTGCAGGTTCCATTGCTCGGTGTGTTGACATCGGTTGCCCTCGCTGCTGGCGACATCGTGAGCGCGCGTCGGCTTGCGGACGAAGCACTTGACCTCGGTCGCCGCCTGCTGCCGCGACCCGGTTTGTTCGCTGGTGTCGCCGACATGCTGGTGACGCTGGCGACGGACGGAGACGACGCCGCAACTCGCAAGCTGGCGAAGCTGGCCGACTTGGTGTCCATTGCTCCGTGGCCATCGTGGGCGTACCTCGGCGGAATCACCGCCTTGCGGGCGCTGCATGCCGACACTGCATGGTTGGACGACATCGAGTTCGGTCCATCGCTGGCGACTGCGGTCCGTGCGGGTAGAGCAGTGCGCGAGTTGCGAGACACCGGCGACCGTGCGTTGGCTGCAGAGTTGCCATGGCATGCACCAGACCTGCTGCGCGTCCATGTGCCGCCCTCGATGTTGTGCGAGTTGGCGGTTGCGGCAGGCACCGTCCATGCCCGCGCGGTGCTCGAGTCGGTGCCGGACAACGCCCGATGGGTGCGAAGGCTGTTGGACCATCCGTGTGCAGCAGTTGCGACGGCTGCGCGTTCGCGTTCGGCGGCGCTGGCTGTGCAGCCGGACTATTCCCTGCGGATCTCCTGCCTCGGCGAGCTGTCGATTCGCCGATCTGACGGGGTCAATGTGTCCGAGCGGGTTCGGGGAGGAAGGGTGCAGCAGCTCTTGGCCCGCCTCATTCTCTCCCAGGGCGCACGACGCACGGAGTTGGCGGAACGAATGTGGCCGGAACTTTCGGAGAAGCAGGCTGCGACCAATCTGCGCGTCACACTTGCCTCGCTGCTCGACGCGATCGAACCTGACAGAGACGCGGGGAGCAGTTGGTTCGTCCGCACGCTGGATGGACGATTGTTGCTGACGACCGAGATGGTCACAGTGGACGTTCGCGAGTTCGAAGAACACGTCGCCGCGGCCCGCCATGCGGAGCGTTCATCGCACCTGACTCGGGCATTGGAGCACCATCGAGCTGCGGTGGCGCTCTACGGCGGCGAACTGCTGCCCGGGGTCGTTGATGACGATGTCCATCATGAGCGCCTGCGGTTGCAGTCGCTTGCGTACAACGCGTGCTGCCGTGCCGGCGAGCTGCTGCTTGCGAAGGGCGAGCCGGAGGATGCGTTACAACTTCTGTCCAGCGTGGGACGCATCGATGCGTTTGCCGAACGAGCCCGGCGGGCCGAGATTCGATGTCACCTGGCCTTGGGTTCCACCGGTGCTGCCCGAGACCTGTCGCAGCACCTTCGACGCCAGCTCCTCGCCGACGGGATCGACCCCGAACGCGAAACCGAGCAACTGCTGGAGAAGGTGGCCGGCCCGCGCTGACGAAGAATGGCTGAGCGGGTGACGTGGGACCAATCGACGACTTACGCGGGTGCTCACGCACGTGCGTTTGGATACGAGCATGGTGGAGCTTGTTCGGGGATTGTTGTCGTTGTTGCGGTTCTGGGTGGCTTCGCGCCGCCTATGGGCGGTGCGGGTCGGGCTCGCAGTTGCGGTGGTGTGCCTCGGTGTGCTGCTCGTGACGCGATCTACAGGCACGGAGAACGAGTCGGGCACGTGGACGGCCGATGCAGCGCTGCAGGTGACCGCGGCAAGTCTCGACGGCGATGGTTTGCCCGAGTCGGTCTCGCTTGCGTGGCCGGCTTCGTCGGAGGCGGTGGACAACTACATCGTGCGACGTGGTGCCGGCGTGGTGGCCACGCTGCCCTCCACGTCGCTCACCTTTACGGACACGACTCCCGTCGCAGGCAGCACGCATGAATACACGGTGAGCGCTGAGGTGGGCGGGTCGCTGAAGGCCACGCTCGGCTCACCCAACGTGCGGTTCCCAGCCAACGTCAGCTGCACGCTGTTGTGGACTGGCGGCAAGTCGTCGGTATGGAGCGACGCGGCCAACTGGGCACCGTATGGCAAGGCCGGCCTGGAGGGCCCGGTTCGCGCACCCACGACCACGGATCAGGTGTGTGTCGACGTCACCCGCAGGCTTCCGATCACGGTCACCGATGCTGGGAACGTCGCGGGCGCCATCGATGGCGCGCTCTTCAACCCCGTCACCCTGCGCGTCGAGGGCGGCGATCTGAAGGTGTTCGGCGAGTCGACAATCCCTGCTCTCGCGATGGCTGGCGGCACGCTGCTGCTTGCTGATGACACCGAGCTGTGGCGTGCCGCCGGACGCGATCCGCTCACGTTGGGCGGCGGCGTCTTGCAGATCGGCACAGTAGTGCGAACGGTCAACCCAGCCTTGGGGACCATCAGCGGTGATGTCGGCGTGGTGTCCGCAACGACGACAACGGTCGAGGGTGGGGAGATCCGCACCATGATGCTGAATGCATCGGGCGGTGCCAGCCGCGAGGTCATCGGTCGCGGCGGCCATGTGTTGCGCGTTGCCGCGAGCGTGAAGTCCGGCGACGGCCTGACCATGTCGGTGGGGCCAGGCGGTGCCTCCATCGTCGCCAGTCCTGTCGGAATCGAGCACCTCAATGGTACGGCGACGATCGATTGGCAGGTCGGCTACGAAGCTGGCTCTGATGGTTTGCGGGTGGTGGTTGATGGCGACAGGCTGACGTTGAGTGACCTCGCCGACGTCGACGTAGGCCTCGGCGATGCAGACACTGACGTGTCGAGCTTCGAGCTCTTCGGGAAGCTGGTACTCGCGGAGGACGTACGGAGCCTCAGCGGTGAGGTCTACATCGGCAACGAGGACGCAGCGCTGCTCTCGGGTGGCGACACCCAATCCTTCGAACACGTGGAGTATGTCGAGAACCTTCGCCTGATCGCGCCTGTTGTGGTGCGGGTGGCAGGCGACCTCACCGTGGCGGCACTGCAGATGGCTGATGGCGCCGACCTCGGTGTAGCCGGCGAACTGTTCTTGATCGGCGGCGACGACCTTGAAGCCCGCTACCACTCAATGTCCGGGTTTGGCGGCACGACGAAACTCCGTGTCGGAGAGCCAAGTGTCGTTCCCGAGCATGCCGTGCTCACCCTGGGAGGTGATGTCGAGATCTTCGGTGATATCACGATCCGCGGCACCCTGGACACCGGTGGAAACGGTGGAGAATCCTTCTACAGCGTGTTCGTCACGTTCCACGATGACCTCACGTTGGAAAGCACTGCGACCGTCGAAGTCTTTCTCAGGTCGCTGGAGAGTGACGGGCAGTCGCGGGTCGTTGTTCTCGGACGGCTGACGATTGCGGGGCGGCTGCTGGCGTGGATTGGCGCTGATGAGTTCCCGGTCGACACAGATGTGCTCATCATCGACGCCGTCGACAACACCGGGGAGTTCGACGAGATCGAGTTCGTCGGTGACGATGTGGATGGTGACGCCACCGGCTGGGCAGCCACGGTCGAGGACGACGGTGTGCACCTCGAAGGCGGCGGCGGGTCTGGTGGAGGCCCCACGTGCGATGCGGTGCCCGACGTCAACGGCATGGAGGCAGCTGGCTGCTGGGTGTCACTGGGTGGCGAGCAGTGGTACAGCTCCGACGAGGTCATACCCAAGCCGGCCGAGAACCCGACCCTTGGCGGCCTGACCTTTGACCCGCAGGTCGACGTGACGCTCTATCTCGACAACTCTGATCCGCGTCTGCCGTTGCTGTACGCGCTGGACAGCGACGATGACGTCGGCGGCGTGCGGGTCACCACCATTGTCACGCCAGTCGGAGAAAGTCCCGAATCGATTGACCTGGGCATCATTCGTCTGGATTGGGTGCTGGATGGCAGCGTGCTCGACCTGGACCCCACGGCGTTCCTCGGGCAACGTCTCAGCGGCGGCGCAACGGTGACGTCGGACGAAGGCCCGTGGCAGCTGAGCGTTCGGACGCGACTGCCTGCAGCATTCGGTGGCGTTGTGCTGAACCACTCGCAGGAACTCACCGACGCTGGGCTGACCGATGTGTCGCTCAGCGGCGTCAACATTCCGTTCGCCGGCGTCTCCCCGATCGAGGGCGCGTTGGTGGAGTACGGCGGCGAGGGTCTCTGGCGAGTCGACAAGGCTGGCCCGGTGTCCATCGACGCCGCTTTCAGAATGGACGAGGGTGCCGTCATCAGCGGATCGATGTCGGCATCCGGGCTGAGCGCCGTGGGCATGGCGTTGCCGAACCTGGTGTTGGACTACGCCCAAGCCACGAATTCGTGGGTCTCGCGGACCCTCGCACCAGACGGAACGGCTGCGGCGGTTCTGGTCGAGGCGATCTCCACCACTGTCGGCACCGGCTCGCGGATTGTCACCACGGCAGTCGACTTCGCGGTGGCCGCAGCCCCCGACGGGCTGGAGCTGGAGCGAGTGGTAGGCGGGTGGGCATTCGACGGCCAGGTCGAGCGCAACGGCGTGGCCATCGACGTGTCCAGCCCCGAGCTCTTCCAGTTCTCCAACGGCCTCGCCAACGGCGGCGCAATCCTGATGGAGGGCTCGTATGGTGCATTTGGGGTGCTGGAGGATCTGGTGCTGACCACGTCCGACCTCGTGATCGACGGCGTCGATCGCGCTGCCACGGTTTTCGAGATCACCGCCGACATGGCAGCGAATGGTGGGTCGATAGTTGTCAACGGGACGCTCGCACTTGTCGATAGCACCGTTGCCCATCTCGAGGTGCCGGTCAACCTCGCACTCGGTGAGCTCGGCGCGATCGAAGGTGTATTGCGCAACAACCTGATTGGTGTTGTCGAATTCGTCGGCCTCGCGCCAGGTACGAAGCCGACGTACACCTGCACGGACACCGCTGGCACTCGCGAGATCCCGCTCGACGTCGTGTCCGGCCTCAGCGGTGGCACTCCAATTGCGCCGGTGGTTCTACCTGAGGTGTGCTTCGGGCCGTGGACCCTTCGCGACGTGACGGTGGAACCGGCGGTCCAGCCCGGCACGGTCGACATTTCCGGCAGCCTTGGTGGTGGCCCCGTCACGGGCAGTTGGGAGATGGACGGTGGCGACCTGACGAAGGGTACGCTCGACTTGCCCAGCAGCGACATCGGCGGCTGGCTACCCGTGCCCGCCATGTCGCTCGACGTGGCTGACGCCGTCGGCACCGATCGATTCGTGTTGGCCGACGCCGCTCTGCCGGGCGCGCCGCTGCGTGGCTTCTCGCTGGGTTTCCTCGATGGCGAGATCAGTCTTGGCGACATCGACCTTGGCGACATCGCTCCGGCGCTGCCGGACCTTGCGGATGTGGTGGCGGACGCCGGCGAGTGGCTGCCTGTCGGAGGTGTCAGCATCGACTACGACGTGGCCCGCGACATGTGGACGCTGAACGGTTTCCTGGAGCAGCCAAACGTCATGTTCGATGCCGCGCTTGTGCTCTCCGACGGAAAGTTGATCTCTGGTTCGGTCGACATGAACATCGTCGACCTCGGTCCGCTGGGTCGGGTCGACGTGCGCCTGAATGTCACCGGCCCGTCCAGTTTCGCGGTGGTCGGTCTCTGGCAAGGCGCCGAGTTCGCCGACGATCGCACCGTCGGTGGGTCACTGACCTTTGCCGACGGCGAGTTGGTTGCCGGGTCGCTGCAGGTCGACGAGCTGCCCATCGGCGAGCTGTTCGTGATCGACGATCTGGCCGTAGCGTTCGAGGCGGGCGGTAAGTGGAAGCTCGATGGTCTGCTCCGCACGGACAGCGACGAGATCGCCGTTGGCGGGGCGCTCACCTTCAACGAAGGCTCGGTGACCAGTCTCCGGTTCGATGTGGCGGGCATGCCCCTCGGCAGCTTCGTTTTGGACCAGTTCCACCTCGAACTCGACCGCACCAAGGGTGCCGAGTGGTTCGACATCGGGGGCGCAGTGCGCGGTCCCGCCGAGACCTCTTCCGGCACTCCTGCAGTGGAACTGGTCGAGTTCGAGGGCTCAGCCGAGTGGCGTGACGGTCGGCTGGAGCGTTTCGAGCTCGAGGTTCCGGTCTTGGAGATTCCAGGGGTTGCGTACCTGCGCGATCTAGCGGTCGACTACTCCAACTCGACGCCTGCTCGACTGAATGCGGCCGGCACCGTGGTGACCGCCGACGAGACCGCTGCCTCGACGGCACAGTTCGGCGGAGCCTTCGAGGACGGACGCATGCTGACCGCTCGAGTGTCAGCGCAGCATGTCAGCCTCGGGGGCTTCATCGCCATCGACGATTTCGAGTTGCTCTACGAGCGCGATGCGTCGGTTACATGCACTGGCCCAGCGAATCGAGACGCCTCCACACTGTTGTTGTCGGGCGAGACCAGCGAGGGCACCGCCGTCACCGGTTGCCTCTCGTTCGCTGGCCGCAACCTCGTTGCCGGCGAACTCGACATCGAGCAACTCCGCATCGGCGACTTGATGGTCGTCGACGACTTCGAAGCTCGTTTCGCGAGTAGCGCGCTGTACCCGGCGCAATGGCAGCAGGCGAACCCGCCGGCGGCTCCGGCCCTGTCGCGGGCACGATTCGATGTTGCCGCGGTTGTGACCGTGGGTGACCTGGCGCCGTCCGCGGTGTCCGGCGCAATCGAGCTGACCGACGGTGGCCTCTCGCTGTTCGAGCTGGCCGTACCGCGGATGGCCGTGTCGTCCACCGTGGAACTGCACGACCTGACGATTGCCTAAGCGCAACCGAGTCGCTGGGACGGCGTGTCCGACACGTCGTTCTCGATCGCTGGAACAGCGGTGCACGACGGTGGTGAGACGGCGGCCGGTGGCTCGCTGACCTTCGGCGCCGATGGTCAACTCGAGGCGGCCCGGTTGTCAGTGTCGAACTTGCCGCTGGGCCCGGTCACCTTGAACTCGTTCGAGTTCGTGTACGACGGTGGCGCCGAGACGTTGTGGCGCATCGAGGGCGTAGTGGAGACACCGGACGGCCAGGAGTTCGCCCTCATCGGTGAGGCGACGCTCGATGAGGGTCGGCTGGAGGCAGCTTCGCTGACCATTCCCCGCTTGTCCGTGGGCGAGCTGGTGCTGCTGACCAAGGTCGAGCTGTCATTCGAGCGCGACGACGACGACAGCGAGCGCTGGTTCGGTGCTGCCGATGTCAGTGGGCTGGGGCAGTCCAACGATCCGTCGACGGCGTTGTTCGAAGTGATCATCGACGCCAACGGTGCCCTGAAGAAGGGACGCATCGAGGTATCAGAGGTGCGGTGGGGCGGCCTGTTCACGGTGAAGGACCTGGTGTTGGCCGGCGACCGTGTGAACGCGACGACCTTTGTATGGTCGCTGGACGCGAAGTTGTCGATTGGTGACGGGGGCCAGACCTCGGTCAGTGGCCAACTGGAGCTGCGTGACGGCGTGGTGCACACGGGAGCGCTCTCGCTGCAGGATGTGCAGGTCGGCGAGCTGTTGGTGGTCGACCTGGATCTCAGCACCGACACCGGTGGTGGGTCGGCGGTGTGGTCCGCTGCGCTCTCGGTCTTCGCAGTCGACAGTGGCACGACGACGACCGGCAGCGGGACGCTGCAATGGAGCGACGGCAGGCTGGATGTGGCGCTACTGCAGCTGGGCACTATTCCAGTGGGTGAACTGTTCACACTGAACAGTGCAAAAATCGAGTTCGAGAGCGGCCGCCGGTGGGCGCTGTCGGCGACCATCACCGATGACGATGGCACCGCCTCGGCGAGCGGTTCGCTGATCTTTCTGGATGGCAGGTGGGCTTCGGGCTCGCTCGAGCTGTCGAACCTGCAGGTCGGGCCGCTGGACCTGCAGCAGTTGCTGCTGACCGTGGATTCCACCGGTGTGCTGGCAGCCAATGCATGCGGCGTCGCTGATCCTGGCGGCAGCGGAATCCGTTTCGGTGTACAAGCCAGTGTGCGCACCGGTGACGGCGACGTCACCTCGATCGGCGGCAGGTTCCGCCTCGACGACGGTCGTTTCGTCGAAGGCGTGCTGTGTGGCGACAACATCCAGTTCGCGGACATGGTGGTACTTGACGATGTGCTGCTGAATTACTCGCAGACCGGCGCCGGCGCCAACCGCGAGATCACCTTCGATGGCGCCGCAACCTTGACCGACGTCGACAATCCGTCGGAGAGCGCTTCGGCCAGTGTTGGGTTCGACATCCGCGACGGCCAGCTGCAGCGGTTGGACCTCACCGCTGACGGTCTGAACCTTGGCAACATGGTGAGCCTGGCCGAAGTCGAGCTCCGCTTCGATCGCGGTGTGGACGCGTCAGCGTGGGCTTTCGGCGGGACGCTGGAACGTAGTGGAGCGGCGAACACTCGGTTGGAGGGCGACCTCGAGATTGTCGACGGCGCAATCGCCGCCGGATCGCTCGCTGCGGCCAACCTTCCCGTTGGCGACCTGTTCACGTTCGTGAACCTGCAGATCGACTTCCAAGGGCGTCGCTCGGTGCCCGACGCGGCCGAGTCCACGGCCGGCGTCCTGGCTGGCAACACCACGGACTGCGCTGCCACCCCCAACGACTCGAACGTTCCCGTCGGCGTTGGTGGCACAACCGGTACGGGGGCACGATTCGGTGTCAGCGCGCAGATCCAGGCCAACGATGAGACGTTTGCGGTTGCCGGCTCGCTCGACTTCGCGAACGGCCGCCTGACCCAGTTCGACGTGTCGGTTGCCTGTGTTCCGATCGGGGACTTCAAGACAATCGAGGGCTTGCGCATCGCCTATCGCGGCGACATGTTCATTGCTCGCGGCCGCCTGAAAGACCCTGACGGAACCACGGTTGTGGCAGCCGAACTGATCTTCGATGCAGGCCGCCTGACCGGCGGGCACCTGTTGTTGAACGATGTGCCGCTGGGTGCCGTCAAGGTTGACGAGTTCGACTTGGCGCTCGGTGAGAATGCGACCGGTGACACCACCTTCGCCATCAGCGTGGCCGTCGAGCGCCGCGACGGGTCGACTGTGGGCGGCGGCGGCAGCCTCACCTTGCGAGACGGTCGCATCATGGCCGGCTCGATCACCATCGACGAACTGCCGTTCATGGAACTGTTCACGCTCGAAGACTTCGAGATCACCTTCGACAACACCGTTGCGGGCGCGGCTCGCTTTGCGGGTGAGGCGCGGGTGGTCGTCGGCGGTGGTCCGTCGGTCGGGATCGACATCTCCCTGATTCACGAGGATGGGCGTCTCGTCGGTGGCTCGTTCGCGATGGAGGCGATCAAGCTGTTCGATGCAGTTCCGCTCGCCGGGTTCTCCATCGCCTATGACGGCAGCCTCAGCCCACCGCAGTGGTCGGGCTCGTTCGCGATCGGGTTTGCTGGCAACGACAGCGGCAGCGGTGCCGGCGCGCCGTTGCCGTCCATCAAGGCTGGCGTCGAGTTCCGCGGCGGCCGGTTGATCTCGGCCCTGATCGGCTTCGACGGCAACGGCGACGGCGTGGTGGACGGCGGTGGCGAAGGTGCCGCACCCACCACCGGTGGTGGAGGTGGCTTCAGTGGCTTGCCGTTGAAGGGCATGTACCTCAAGTTCTGTTCCGATGACGCGGTTTCGGCGTACTGCGAGGACGTCATCGGCGGCAACGTGTGGGAGGGCCGACTCTCCTTCGAGCTCATGACTGAAACGTCACCGGGTCTCGATGCCTTCTTGCGCATCGTGGACGGGCGGCTCAGCGAGGCCAGCTTCGAGATCAGCGGCCTGAACATTCCGATTTACGCCGGCGTTTTCCTGCAGTCGATTCGCGGCAACATCGCCGTCTACCCCCGCTTCGCCATCGGCGGCGGTCTCGGCATCACCATCGGACCATCCATTGCCACCATCGTGGCCATCGACGGCTACCTGGAGGTCAGCGAGCAACCCGACCCAGCACCCGGCAGCGACCCAGCGGACTACGAGTCGGAGTGGATTCGCATTTACACCGAGGGCTCGGCCAACTTTTTCAACTTGCCGTTCGGGTTGTTCGCCTACGGCCAGATCGACACCAACGGCTCGGTGGCCTTCGGCGGTGGCATTCGTCTCGACATCGTCGATGGGGTGCTGTACGTGAATGGCGAGGGCGGTGGCGCACTGTTCAACGCCGAGGCAATGGGCCTGGTCAACCCGCGTACCGGCGATCCGATCAATGGGGTTGCAGCCCAGCTGTACGGGCTGGTCGAGGCCCGAATCCTCGGGCACGAGATCGCCAGTGCCCGCTTCTTCGCCAACACCATCGGTGCCGCTGGTTGCGCAAAGCTCAACTTGCTGGTCACGGAGGTCTCGGCCGGCGCCGGCATCTACTGGTCCGACGGGGACACCGTGTTGACCTGTGACATGAGCAGGTTCGAGATTGCCGGCATCGACATCGGGCCTGTGGGAAGCGGCCTTGACAGTGCGGGGTTCGCCGGCAGACGGACCGAGGCGAGGCCGTCGGCCGAGTTCTCGACGTTCGAGGTTGCGCCCGGCGAGCCGGTGCTCGGTGTTCACGTCACCGGCGTCGGCGGCAGCCCCGATGTCAGCCTGATCTCGCCGAACGGCACCGTCTACGCTGCCGACGACGGCGACCCTGCCAATGGCTCGCTGGTGGCGACGAGCCCGGACGCGCGTTGGTTCCTGATCGGCCAGCCGGCGGCCGGCACCTGGCGGATTCAGGCGGCGACATCGTCGCTGCCGCTCGACGAGGTGACCGTCTCGGTGAAGCTACCCCCGGTGGACGTCGCTGCGACGATCACACCTGCCGGCCGGGACGTCAAGGTCGACTGGACCGCGGCTGCGATTCCCGGTCAGCAGATCGCTTTCGTTGAGCGCTCGCTCGTTGGTGGAGATGACGTGACAGCCGGCGTCGGCAGCGCCGCTGGCGGGTCAGGGTCGTTCACGTTCTCGCCCAGCGGCCCCATCGGTGGCGAGGTGCGCGAGCTCGTCGCGATCGTGATGCAGGACGGCCTGACACGGACCGAAGTGGTGCTGGGAACGTTCACCGCTCCGGACGCGGCAGTGGCTGGTGCACCGCAGGCGGCAACGGTGACGGAGGTGCCGGGTGGGGCTCTCGTCACATGGGCGCGTCCGCTGGACGACGGAGGCCGAGCCATCACGGCGTACCGCCTCTCGGCGTCTTCCGGCTGGTCGTTGTCCACCGATGCCGACATCTTCAGCGCCACGCTGCCGATTCCGGCGCTCTACCCGGGCAAGCAGGTGCCAGTCTGGGTGCAGGCCCACACCGGTGCTGGCTGGGGTGCAGCGACCACGGTCATGTTCACGGCCACGCAGACCACCGGTCTCGAAGCCACTTCCAATGCCCGCATCGAGTCGACACCCGCTGCCGTGGCTGCGGACACGACGGCGCCAAAGGTCTCGGTCGAGCAAGGCTCGCTGCAGGCAGACCCGACGTCGGGCACGCCGATCGTCTTCGACGTGATGTTCTCCGAGGCGGTCACCGGCTTCGACTCGAGCGACGTCCTACTGGGAGGCTCTACCGGAGCGAGCTCTGTGAAGGTGATCGGCAGTGGCGGGATCTATCGGGTCATCATCAGCGGCATGACTGTGCCGGACAACGTCACAGTCTCCGTGCGGGCCGCTGCGGCGGTGGACGCGGCCGGCAACGGCAACGGCGCCTCGACCTCGGTCGACAACTCGGTCCAGTTCACCGTGGCGACGCTGCCACCGACCACGCCACCGTCCACCCCGCCCTCATCCACCCCGCCCTCATCCACCCCGCCCTCATCCACCCCGCCGCTCGACGCTGCCGACAACGGCAACGGCGCCTCGACCTCGGTCGACAACTCGGTCCAGTTCACCGGGGCGACGCTGCCACCGACCACGCCACCGTCCACCCCGCCGCCGTTCGCTCCTGGCCGCCTACCTGCGACCGGTCAGAACAGCCTTGACGTCGTGGCCTTCTGGCTGTTCGTTACGACACTCGGCGCCATTCTGTGGCGTCGGTCGCGACGCGACCGTCACCGGCGTGTGAACGTCCACGACTAAATCGTAAGGAAGAATGCTGAACGTGGCTTGTCTGCGTCGGCTTCCCCAAGTTCTGTTGATCTGATAGTACTGATCGTGATTGGATCAGTCGCGGCGTGGGTGGCCGTCGGCCGGTTGGCAGATGCCGTGGAGCGGTCGCTGGTGCAGGTGGAGGACTCCATCGAGATGGCCAAGCTTCTGTCCGAAACAACGGCCGCCTCCGCCGCCAGTCATCCCGCCGTCGTGTTCCAGAAGCTCGACCGCCGCTGGCGGCCGGCGCGACCGTCCAGTTGAAGGTGATCCCAGCGAGCCTGACGGGGAGTGGTTCGGTTTCTATTTCTTCTGAGCGCCGGGCAGCGCATCGGCGACGGGGCGACCGACGACGGAGTCACCGGTGGCGATGGGCGTTTCGAGGTTGGCCAGCGCACGCTCGCCGGCTTCGATGGCGTCGAGCAGGTGGATGGAAATGTCGGCCACCTTCACTTCGCTCTCTTCCTTACCGGCGGCCTTCACACCGTCGTCCAGCATGATGT
>Ga0105046_10010605_pt1 | contig 14343 bp, 14 predicted proteins | sample MAT03_FD_78385 | JGI IMG/M metagenome (GOLD analysis project Ga0105046, IMG submission 78385) | Freshwater microbial communities from Lake Fryxell liftoff mats and glacier meltwater in Antarctica - MAT-03 (megahit assembly) | ecosystem: Environmental > Aquatic > Freshwater > Ice > Liftoff... | reverse complement strand
ATCAGCAATCAGCAATCAGCAATCCGCAATCCGCAATCCGCAATCCGCAATCCGCAATCCGCAATCCGCAATCCGCAATCCGCTAAAAGCCTCCCAAGTTCGCAAATTTTTCCGGATCAGGCAAAGCGCTTTATGCGTTGGCCTGTTTCCTCATTTCCCTTTCGAACGTACATGATCAACTAACCCCTAGCGTCATTGGGACGCCCCCGCCATGAGATATGCCAAATACTCTCTACCCATGATGATTGCGATCAGTGCAATTGGTTTAGCCGGACCTGCGGCATATCTTGTGAAGCGAAACGCAGCGTCGACAATGGGGACCGTAACAGACCATAGGTTGTGTACTGCCCCCGACACCGGCACTGAGGTTGGAGAGCAGACATACAAATGGTCCGGCGGAATCGCGAATTTCCCATCGCTTTCACTGCCTTGGTCGGACTGGCACCTAGGGTCCAGCGACTTTGCTTCCGACAACAATTTGTTCCGTCTCCAATTGGATCTTTGTGAGAACGATGGATTTGCTTATCGGCCGTGGCTACGTGACGGCATCATCATTGGACTTGACTTAAAGGGGCTGGAAGAATTGGAAGCGATCATTCCAGAGGCCGAAACAATGAGCGGGTTGGAACGCACTCCGGGTTTAACGGCGGTGGAACTTCCTGCCAGTACTTATTTGCCACAACCCTCGCCATACCAAGAAAAAGTGCTTGCGTATGTGCGTAGCTGTTTGCAGGTGCATGTGCATCGTGATCCTAATGCCGTAGAGGCGCTTAACGCAAATATGCCTTAGAACAAAGAAGCCCCAGTGCGCAAACACCGAGAGTCTTAATGTCCCCAACCACGAACGCATCGTCTCCAACATTCCATTCGTTCAGCATGCGATACCTAACACTCCTTTTCCTTGTACTTAGTATCGCGTCGGCACAAGCCCAAAACCTCGTGCCCAACGGAAGCTTTGAGGAATACACGGAATGCCCTGATAACCAAGCCCAAGTGGAGAGGGCTGTGGGTTGGACAAGGAACACTGCAAGTCCGGACTATTTCAACAGATGCGCTACGAGTGTATTTGCGGGTGTTCCTTTCAACTTGGGCGGTTATCAGGAAGCATACGAGGGCGATGCATATATGGGATGCGCAACTTATGTTGAAGGGGCACCCACTTATCGAGAGTGTATCCAACATGCCCTATCCACTCCTCTTATACCTGGTGTTCCTGTGTATATTACGATGATGGTCGCCACAGGTGGTTTCGGAAATGATCCTGCACAAAATTCCTTTATATATGCCTCTAATGGCATAGGAATAAAATTTTCAACGCAGCAACAACTGAACTATTTGTATTGGCCTGGAAATGTGGCGTTGTATAGATTAGAGGTTCTGAGCGATACAAGCGCGTGGTTCGAATTAAGTGGAGTGTACATCCCGGATTCTGCGTATTCCTATATATCTATCGGTTGTTTTCTGCCGTACGATGAAATTCAACTCCAAGTAATCGAGACGAATGCCGTGACCCATGCAGCATATGCCTTTGTAGACAATGTTTGTGTCTCGACCAATGCTAGCGACTGCCGGGTACTTATCGGTATTGAGGAATTACATGCCCCGGTCCGAAACATCGGTTCGAATCCCTTTGGAACATACCTGAGCTTTCAACTTGACGGAGAGCAGACGCAAGGATCTTCGTTGGTCCTAATGGATGAATTAGGTCGTGAATGCCGAAAGGTTCGTTTGCCTAATGGTATATCCACCTATACTTGGTCGCTGCCTGACCTGGCTTCCGGTTCCTATTTCGTTCAATTCCAGAATACCCTCGGTCACTTTCGGCCGATCCACATAATTCACATTAACCCCTAACACTTTAAGAAAATGAGACAGAAAAGGAAAGTTGTTACGATGCTTGGCGGCTTGGCTTTTGCCACGCTCAATACTGGGCAAGCGCAAGTCCAGAACAATGGAGTTGGCCAATACTGGCTTAATACAACGGCACCGGCCCCAAGAACATTTTCGGTCGGCAATGGAGCGAATACCGGCTTTGCCCTAGACATCCACGGCGAACAGATGAACCCACCCTTGGGCAATGTGTTCAAGACCGATGCGGATCCGGAACAGGACAGTTACTGGCGCATGTTCCACGACAATGTCGAGTACGGCCAGTTGTTCCATTTGTTGACCGAGGAGCAATTCAACATCAACGCGACACGGGGCCACTTGCTGTTGCGAACCAACGATGAGTGGCGCTTGCGGATAAACCCGAAAAGAAACGATATGTGTATGTGTTGAATTAGAACTGATCTACTGATGTATTTTATTCTCTTCCAACCACAAGTTGCAATGGTGCAGTCGCATATCACGCGATTCTTTATGCTTTTGCCATTAGCTCTGAACCTATCAAACGGGTCAGCCCAGAACCTCGTACCGAATCCCAGCTTTGAGGAATACATCAATTGCCCTGTGAACTTCGGGCAATGGGCTCAAGTAGTGGATTGGACCAGCCCCTACGATAATTCTGCCGACTACTTTAATGTATGCGCTGGAACTAATGCAGCAGGGGTGCCGCTTAACTCAATGGGAGAACAATTTCCGGCAGAAGGGTCAGGGTATATGGGTCTATTCACCTATGTATTTGGTGGTCCTTCGATTCGTGAATTGATCAGCACACAACTTAGTGAACCGTTGCAGCCGGGGATCCCAGTATATCTCTGTTTTAAAGTAGCCATTGGTGGGTATGGGACTTTAGCTGGTAATTCAGCAAATTATACCTGTTCAGGAGTGGGCATGAAATTCTTCTTTGACCTCCCAGCAGATTGGAATGCCTGGTATAATTATCTCCAACCAGAATATCCTAATTCTGCTGCAATACACCTGGAAGAGGCCATTACAGATACCTCGGTTTGGGTTACAGTGAACGGAACGTACATTCCTGACTCGGCCTATACACACCTAGTGATCGGGAATTTCTTCGACGACTCATTGAGTGCGCCTGTGATCTTCGACACAGCTGGATATGGTACGTCCAATGCCGCGTACGTATACATAGATCAAGTGAGTGTATCCTATGATCACGAGTATTGTTCCTGGTGGACCGGGGTCAAGCCAAACATCCTTCATTCATTGTCTGTTGGTCCTAACCCATTCGGTCAATTCCTACGAGTGACAATTCAGGATATCAAAGATGCGCCTGCACACCTGCGATTGATCGATCCGCTTGGAAGGACCATGCGTAATGAGAATTGGCCAGTCGGGCAGACGGAATGGGTCTTGAATTGTGGTGAGCTTGCATCTGGTTACTACACCTTATTCACAATTAATACGCAAGGAGCTTCTCGTTCCTATGCGCTCGTTCATGTTTCACAATGAAGAACCGTAGGAACAAGTATCATTCGATTGCTGTTGTGGCTCTGCTGCTCAATTTGGCAACACAAGCCCAAAACCTACTGCCCAACCCCAGCTTCGAGGAATATATCGACTGCCCTGTGAGTTTTGGGCAATGGGCTCAAGTAGTGGATTGGACCAGCCCGTACAATAATTCTGCCGACTATTTTAATGTATGCGCTGGTACTGGCGCAGGGGGGGTGCCGCTTAATTCGATGGGAGAACAATACCCTGCTGAGGGCTCAGGATATATGGGTGTATACACCTACGCCGTCGGGAACCCTTCTTACCGTGAATTGATCAGCACGCAACTTACCGAACCACTGCAGCCGGGGGTACCAGTTTTCCTCTGTTTTAAAGTAGCAACAGGTGGATATGGGACTTTGCCTGGAAATTCAGCAAATTACACATGCTCAGGAGTAGGCATGAAGTTCTTCAATGACCTGCCAGCAGATTGGAATGCCTGGTATGATTATCTCCAACCGGAATATCCGAATACTGCTGCTGTACACCTGGAAGAGGCCATTACAGATACATCGATTTGGGTCACTGTGAGCGGGACATACATACCTGACTCGGCCTATACACACGTAGTGATCGGGAATTTCTTCGACGACTCATTGAGTGCGCCTGTGTTATTTGATTCCTCTGGATATGGTACTTCCAATGAGGCGTACGTATTCATAGATCAAGTAAGTGTCTCCTATGATCCCGAATACTGTTCCCGATGGACCGGGGTCATGCCAAACTCTCTTCTTTCATTGTCTGTTGGTCCTAACCCATTCGGTCAATTCCTCCGTGTGACACTTCAGAATATCGAAGATGCTCCATTAAGCCTACGATTGATCGATCCGCTTGGCCGGACTGTCCGAAATGAGATTTGGCCAGTTGGGCAGACGGAATGGGTCTTGAATTGTGCTGATCTTGCATCTGGTTACTACACCTTATTCTCAATTAATACGCAAGGAGCTTCTCGCTCCTATGCGCTCGTTCATGTTTCACCCTAAAACCCCAATACAATGAAAAACAAAGGACGAATTTGTGGGATCGCGATAACGCTAGCGTTAGGCATGGTTGCTGTTGCCCAAGATGATGACCATACAATAACTGATGGCTCAGGGCGATCGTACTTGGCTCCAAACGTGTTCTCCCCAGTTGCGCCATCTACATTCTCGGTGGGAACCGGCCCAACATCCGGCTTTGCCCTCGATGTCCACGGCGAACAAATGAACCCACCTTTGGGCGATGTGTTCAAGACCGATGCGGATCCGGAACAGGACAGCTACTGGCGTATGTTCCACAGCACTGTCGAGTACGGCCAGTTGTTCCATTTGTTGACCGATAAACATTTCAACATCAATTCGCCCCGCGGTCATTTGTTGTTCCATACAATGGACACCCGCCGCGCACGGATCAATGGGAATGTGACCACTGCCATGGGACCTGGTAATCCATTCCCGAGCGTGAACCGAGATGGGTTCATGGTGTTGAGTGGGCAGCCGGATGCGTTCGTCAATACCGGAAGCCGTGCGCCTTTCACTCGGCTGCACCTGATCGACCCTGAGGGCAGTTCGGCAATTCCCCTTGTGTATGCTCAGGAGCATGGCTTTCGCCCTTGGCAGAAGAACGGTGTCACGTTCACGGGCAACAGCGATCAGGCCTATATCGGGCAGAAATACAAGGGCAACGACAAAACTGATTTCGTGCTCCAGTGGAGCGATAACCCGGATGCCAGCAACTACGGCACGGATCGCATGAAGTTCGTGTTCACAACCGAGTACAACTCGGGACCCACGAAGGGCGCGGCCAGTATCGATGGTTTGGAAGCCATGCGGTTCTGGCCCAAGAACAATTTTGAGGTGAACGTGGGCGTTGGAGATTTCGCGCCACCCGCCATTGGAGACCCCACCGAAAGGTTCCATGTGCTCGATGGCCGGGTGCGCATTCAAGAATTACCTGAACCCGCACACGAGGCCACCGGGACCTTCAAGGTCATGGTTGTGGATGATGCTGCGATACCAAGTGGGGAGCGCGGTGTGGTGAAGTGGAAGGATGTGGCGGACCTGGCTCTAACGGATTGCGATTGGACCGTGAACCCTGCTGTGAATAACAACGTTTCCACGGCCTTTGGACCAGCTGACCCCAATTGCCCGGATGCTACGGATGCTGTGTTGATCGGATCGAATGTGGCAGGTGGTGCTGCTCCAGGCAAGTTGACCGTGGCTACGGCGAACAATGGGTTCGCAACTGCCGTGAATGTAACAGTGAGTAACTCAGGCCTTGCTTTTGGAGCGCTCGTGGTAGCAACCGGAGGTGGGCAAAGCACACGGGGTGTCGGAGCATCGACCTTTGGTACAAGTCAAATAGCGTATGCTGGAGATTTCCAATCGTTCGACACTAGCCCTATGGCCTCAGGAGTGAATGCAGCCGTTCATTCAGGTACGGGCTTTTCGGTCGGTGTTGACGGCTCATGCTTCACGAGCGGTATTCGCAATTACGGCACGGCCGGTCGGGCCCAAGGCAGTGGTACAATAAATGCCGGGCTCTATGGTGCACAACACACAGTGCCCATCCTCCCTCCCCTCAATGGGAATTACGGTGTTTTCGGCACTACGGAGAACCAAGGAACAGGCACGGATTGGGCTGGCTATTTCCGGGGGGACGTGACGGTGACCGGAATTGGGGTACATCCCATGGGCATTTGGACTCCTTCAGATGAAAACCTCAAGGAGAACATAGCTGATCTTCCAAGTGGTTTGGAAGTGATCTCGCAACTGAACCCGAAATCATACAATTACCAGACCAGTGCTCTCCCTCAAGTCGGACTACCAACCGGGCAGCAATACGGTTTCTTGGCGCAAGAATTGGAGCAAGTGATCCCTGTGGCGGTTAAGGATCTAACCTTCCAAGCACAAATGGATTCAACGGGCCAAGAGATCTATCCGGCTGTGGCCAGCAAGATCGTGAATACCGATATGCTGATCCCCTTCCTTGTGGCTGCGGTAAAGGAACAGCAAGCCCTAATTGCCAACCTCCAAGACCAGATCAACAACTGCTGCGCTGCACCCGGTGGCATGGCACCGGAGAACGGAGAACACGGCGCTGCACCCGCAGATGCCATGCTCCAAGAGCAGCGCCTGTTGATCATTCCCAACCCGGTGGCAGATCTTACCCGGTTGGAGTACTACGTGCCGCAAGCGGGTAAAGTGAGCCTGCAAGTGAGCAACAGCGATGGTAAGCTCTTGGCCACCTTGCGCGAGGAAATGGCCCAAGAAGGTGCGCACAACTACAGTTGGAACACCACCGATCTGGCAGCAGGCACCTACTTCTGCACCTACATGTTGGACGGCGCCGTAGTGGTGAAGCGTGCAGTGAAGGTGAAGTGAACGGAGGAACGTGAACTCATGAGAAAGGCCGTCTCCGTTCGGGGGCGGCCTTTCTCAATTTCAATAGACGGCCGCCCGAATTCATCACCTGCCATCAAACAGAGATCGGATCTGCATTTATTCACGTTCATTTCCGTCCATTCACGGTTCCTTCTATTTGAGCCAGACGCTGCGATCTGATCACATGTCCCACCTTTGCACAATGCCCACCGGCCTCATCATGCGATCTACCGGCAGCCGCTACGTGGTACGTGACAGCGATGGCGTACTGCATCAATGCGTTGCGAAAGGCAACTTGCGTATCAAGGACTGGGGCAGTACGAATCCCGTATCGGTGGGCGATAACGTCGAATTCCTTCCGCAGGAAAGCGAAGAGCGGTTGGGTGCCATCTTGGAACTGAACGAACGGAAGAACTACCTGGTCCGGCGCAGTGTGAACCTATCGCACCATAAGCATGTGATCGCTGCCAACTTGGACCAAGCGATGTTGCTGGTCACGGTTTCCAGACCGCGAACCTCCTACGGTTTCATCGATCGGTTCTTGGTTACTGCCGAGGCCTACGAAGTGCCCGTGGTGATCGTATTGAACAAGATCGACGAGCTGAATGAACAAAGCACGGAGTTGATGCTTGAACTCGTTGATACGTACCAGGAAGCGGGCTACACCGTATTAATGACCGCAGCCTTGAAAGGCAAAGGCATAAAAGCGGTGAAGAACATGTTGCTCGGCAAAGTGACCTTGCTGGCGGGTCATAGCGGTGTCGGAAAGAGCACCTTGATCAATGCCATTGATCCCGAGCTGGACCTGTTCACCTTGGAGATCAGTGAGAGCAGCGAAAAAGGGCAGCACACCACCACCAATGCGGAGATGTACGAGCTCAATACCACAAGAGATGAATGGCGAGTTGCGAACGCTGCTGACCGGTCAGCACTCGCCGCTCGCCCCCCACAGAACTTGCGCCCTGAGGTTCTCGAAGGGCCAACATTCCTGATCGATACTCCGGGCATCAAGGGCTTCGGGCTGGTGGATCTGCGCAAAGAGGACATTGGCGATCAGTTCCCGGAAATGTTCGCGCTGAAGGGAGGCTGTCGCTTCAATGATTGCATGCACAAGGAAGAACCGGGCTGTGCCGTGCGCAAGGCCTTGGAAAGTGGGGATATCGCCGAAAGTCGTTACAAAAGCTATCTTGACATGCTCGAAGGGATCGATGAAGAAAGCCCGTACAGACTTGATCAGTGACCTGATGCACCTACTAAAGGGATCCATGAAAAAGAACATTCGGAACACTGCCGTGCTTTTGGCATTCGTCGCGATCGGTTGCTCCAGCACACAACCAGTTGCCATTGTGCCACCGCCGCCGCCACCACCAGCCACGCCACTGGTGGACCATGCCGCACAGCTTTCCATGCAGGGTGCCGATGCGGTGTTGTGGCAGAACACTTCCGCCGAAGCGTATCGGTTGTTCCAACAAGGCTACGAGTTGGCACGCTTGAAGTTGGATGCGAACCTCGCCAAACAAAAAGCTGTGAAGTCCACCGAGCCGTTCGCAGTGGTCGTGGATGTGGATGAGACCGTGTTGGACAACAGCCCCTACCAAGTGGAATTGGTGAAGAAGCATACGGTCTACGACCAGGACTCTTGGAAGCAATGGACGGACAAGGCGAACGCGAAGGCTTGCCCCGGCGCATTGGAATTTTTGACCTACGCGAAGGGCGCTGGTTGTGAAGTGTTCTACATCACCAATCGCGATAAGCGGGAGCAGGCGAGCACGTTGAAGAACCTGAACGATCTTGGCTTTCCGAATTCCGATGCCAAGCATTTGCTCTTAATGGAAGGCACCAGCGACAAGACCGATCGTCGCGCTAAGGTCGATTCCACGCATCGGATCGTATTGTTCGTGGGGGACCAGCTGCGCGACTTCGATGAAGGTTTCAAGGACCGCAAGCTGAACTACGGGAAAGGGATCGTGGACAGTAAGCATGATACCCTGATGCAATACTTCATCCTATTGCCCAACCCGATGTACGGCACCTACCGCGATGCCGTCCAAGGCAAGGGCAGCGACATGGAGAAACAACAACAAATGGACAAGTGGTTCCAAGAGAACGGTTACTGAAATGCGCGCAGTGATACAACGAGTAAGCGAGGCGGCTGTGGATATCGAGGACATGCGTCGGGCACACATCGGCAAAGGCCTGTTGGTCCTGCTGGGAATAGAGGTGGGCGACACGGAGAGCGATCTCGAATGGATCTGCGGCAAGGTCATCCGTATGCGGATCTTCGATGATCTGGATGCGGTCATGAATTTGGACATTACCCAAGTGAAAGGTGAGTTGTTGGTCGTGAGCCAATTCACCCTGCATGCCAACACCGCCAAGGGGAATCGCCCCAGTTACCTGCGTGCGGCCAAGGCCGAAGAAGCCACACCACTATACCTGCGGGCGAAGCAATTGTTCAGTGAGCTTTTGGGGAGGCCGGTACGTTCCGGGGAGTTCGGTGCGAACATGCAAGTGTCGTTGGTGAATGATGGTCCGGTAACGATAATGATCGATAGTAAACTGCGGGAATGACGGAGACTTCAGGACCCTTGTTGGCCATGCAGAAGGAAGTGGACGCGTGGATCTCCACCACTGGCGTGCGGTACTTCGACCCCTTGACCAATATGGCCATGCTTGCGGAGGAAGTGGGGGAGGTGGCCCGCATCATTGCGCGGCGCCATGGTGAGCAAAGTGAAAAGGAAAGTGATAAGAACAAAGTGCTCGGCGAAGAGTTGGCCGATGTGCTCTTCGTGGTCCTATGTTTGGCCAACCAGACCAACACCGACCTGCAAGCGGCATGGCAATTGCGAATGGCCAAGAAGACCGAACGCGATGCGGACCGGCACAAGAACAATCCCAAATTGAAATAGATCCGTTCCGATCAACCTGATAGTAGCACATGAAGCATTACCTACTCCTCGTAATTACCCTTTGTTCCACCCTCGTTTCCACATCCATTTCGGCCCAAGGCCAGGAGATCAAGCTGAAGGCCAAGATCAGTGAAGCAGCCTACAACGACGATGTGCTTTTACCAAAAGTGCAGCTGGTGACCACCGAGAACAGCTTGGTCGTGCTCTCCAGCAACGAGGGTGAAGGGAGTGCCACAGCGCTCCAGTACCGCATGGAACTCTACGGCACGGACAAACTGGAATTGACACGGACCATCGAACCCGTGCGCAAAGCGCCTGCCGGTATCGCAGCTATTGAAACCGCCATAATGTTCGGTGGAAGATCGATCCTGATCGGTTCCCAGCGTCGTACTGCGGAGAACATGATCAAGCTTTACTGGCAACAATTCGATCCACGCTTGGCAAGGAACAACGCACCTTTCTTGGACCTGGTTTCCTTGGATCTTGCTCCGACTTCCGGGGGCAGCGCACTATCCGGCGACGGGGCTGCCCCGCTCGGGTTCCAGGTTTCGCTTTCACCAGATGGCTCCAAAATGCTGCTCGCTGCCGGTGACCTTCCACTGGCGAACGGACGAACGATACACGTCTTCCTTGTTGTGGACAAGGACATGCAAGTGCTGTGGCAGCACGTTGTTGTCAGCGATGCCGAGATGAAAAGTTCGCATATGCACAGTGCTGTGGTGGACAACAAAGGCATGTGTACCGCGTGGTTGGGTAACACGATGCTGAAGGAGCCGACCAAGGAAGGGTTGGGCAACGTGGCGACCAAGGTCCACAGAATGAGTTCTGAAGGGGTCGTTGAAGCGGACTTCAAAATGAGGGACGACTATTGGCCTGCTAGTGCCCGGCTGCTTGTGCTGGACAGCGGTGCAGTGGCATGTGCGGGTGTGTTCGGCAACAAATTGGAAAAGAAGGACTACACACCGGGAACCTTCTTTGCCTTGTTGGCAAAAGACGAATTCGAATTCAAGCAAATGGCCACCACGAAATTCCCTTCGCTGGGCAAGGCCGGTGAAAAGCCCTACGAGAACATGCGGGTCGCGAATTTTCTACTCGGCCCGAAAGGAAGCTCTTTCCTGGTCTGCGAAGTGGGCGATATCCAGGATGCGGTGATCCTCAGCACCTTTGGCCGCAACACCAATGTTACCGAACGGATACACGGCGATATCGTTGCGCAGTCGTTCACGTCGGCAGGCGCTTCCAATTGGATGACGGCCATTCCGCGGAACACCAAGTCCATATCGCACCTGTTGGGCAAGACACAAAGTTTGGTGTTCGATGGCCGGTTGAACATTTTCACCTTGGATGATGAAGCGACCATTGCCCAGCGCCTGAAGGGTGAACGATCCGAAGTTACAGTTGTCACGGAGGGCACACGTACCCTTCACCATGCGTTCGATACCAAGGGTGGCTTCATCAGCAGGTCCACGCTTTCGTCCGGCAAGGATGTCGACTTCCTGATCGGAGACCAACCGCTGCAAGCCGGTCCCGACGTGTTCTACACCACGGCGCAACGCAAGCTTGGCAAAGGGAAAGTGGTGCCGGTCAAGCTGGAGTTTTCCTTGGGAACGAAGTAGTGGTTCCGTGGAGAACGAGAAACGTCGACCATGATATCCAAAGGGTTCTTTCGCATTGGATGACCAGAACAGAGAGAGAGAATTTGGGTGCGTCGATCAATGTAATTGTCAGTAATAGCCTCAGCGGGGCGCAATAGCAAAGCGATGGGTCTTGACCCATCGGCTATACCACGGCGCAACGCAAGCTTGGCAAAGGGAAAGTGGTGCCGGTCAAGCTGGAGTTCTCGTTGGGAACGAAGCAGTGGTTCCGTGGAGAACGAGAAACGTCGACCATGGTACCCAAAGGGTTCTTTCGCATTGGATGACCAGAACGGAGAGAGAGAATTTGGGTGCGTCGATCAATGTAATTGTCAGTAATAGCCCCAGCGGGGCGTAATAGCAAAGCGATGGGTCTTGACCCATCGGCAAGGCATTCCCCACGGGATCCAAGCCCTGCAAGGGCGAAATAGTTTCCGCCTGAATTTACAGTTTCCAACTGCCAGTTTCAATCCCACAGGTATCGCTCATCGTAGTCGACCTTGTACTTTTTCAAGAAGAGCAAATACTCTTCCTTGAATGACCTTGTACGGGGATGTTCATGCTGTAGCTGAATATATTCCTGTACGCGACCGATCTCAGTGGGGTTTACGCTGAACGCTCCGTATCCATCCTGCCAACAGAATTTCTCCAGTTCCTCACCATTTGTTTTCATCCATTTCGAAGAATGGGTCTTCAGCGCTTTTATTAGATCCATGGGAGCGATCTTCGAGGACAGCCTGCAAAGGAGATGAACATGATCCACATGGCCACTGACTTCCAACGCGGGGCAGTCATGTTCGGTAGCGACCTTCGCCAGGTACCTGTACAGGGCCCCTTCATCAGGAGGATGGATCAGCGGCATCCGGACCTTGGTGCTAAAGACGATATGGCTGTAGTGAACAAATAGCGACTGTCCCATGCGCTATGTATTGATCTGGATCCGGTATTGATCAGTGTGCCTGCGATGACGGACGCACGAACTATTTCGCCCCTTCAGGGCTTGAAGATACCTGCCTATTACTCGGATCGATGGGTCAAGACCCATCGCTATGCTGTATCGCCCTTTCAGGGCTATTTTCAGGATTTGGGTCGTTTCTGGATCGGAGTTTTACGGGGGATATGGCTCTTCAAAAGTCTGCATCAACAACTGCTTTTCTTGGTTGAACGGAAGGTAGACCGTTCGCCGAAACGGATGGAAAGTGGTGCCGGTCAAGCTGGAGTTTTCCTTGGGAACGAAGTAGATCCACTAAGCACTTCCTGAATGCCGGTCAACACCCGTTGAGTTGCACCGATCCTGGCCTGCACATAATCCGAAGCGGCCGTTGATGCTGCACCAAGTGCAACGGGGTCGTTCAGTAATTTTTGAAGTACAGCGACCAGCTCCTTGGCGTTCTTCACCTCGAACCCGGCACCGGCATCGATCAACCCTTTGGCTTCGGCGAAACTTCCGTGGTGGGGTCCGAAGATCACCGGTTTGCCCCAAGCTGCAGCTTCCAACAGGCTGTGGATCCCGCTGCCGAAACCTCCGCCTACGTACGCGATGTCCCCATACTTGTACATGCGTGAAAGCAAGCCCATGCGGTCCACGAGCAAGGTGCGTGCGTTCAGCGGATCTTCGTCGGGTGCTAGGTCGGATGGTCGAGCAATAGGCCGCTCAAGCTCCAATTGACTTTCCAGTTCACTCCAAACCGCCACCGGATCCGGATATGAAGCGGCTATCTTGGCCAAGGATCCGGCTCCGAATTCATGGGGTGCAACGATCACGCGCGGCTTGTTGGTCAGTTGTTCCAAGGCTTCCAGCAGCAGTGCATCATCCGCAGGCCATGTGCTGCCCGCCACGATCACTGGCCGTACCTCTGCTTTTCGGTACGCTTCCGCAATGGGCAGCAAGGCATTGGAAGCTGCGATAGCAGCGACGCGATCGAACCGGGTATCGCCGCTTACGGTAGCGTTATTGATCCCGATCCCGCTTAGCAATTCCAAGGAAGCCTTCTCTTGCACAAAGATCCATTTGAAGGTCCGGAGCATGGCCCTGTGCGCGCCGCCATACCATTGGAAGAAAGGTTGCGAAGGCCGAAAGATGGCGCTTAGGAGAAAGGTAGGCACCTGCGCATTTTCCAATGCCATTAAGTGATCGTACCAGAACTCGTACCGGACGAATATGGCCATGGTCGGTCGCACCGTTGCCAAGAAACGCTTAGCATTGGCAGCGCTGTCCAGTGGCAGGTATTCCACATGGGTTGCCAACGTGGTGTTCTTCACCGCTTCAAAACCGCTGGGACTAAAGAACGTGAGCAGAATGGGCAGGTCGGGTTGCTTCGCCCTTAATGCTTCTAATAATGGCCTTCCTTGTTCGAATTCACCCACGCTGGCGCAGTGCATCCAAAGGCAACCGTTCAGCGCACTGGCTTTCGCCTCCAGCCGCTCCCAAAGTCCCTTACGACCGTTGATCCATTGCTTCGCCTTGGGCAAGAACGGAGCCGCCACCCGCACCCCGAAGTGGTAGAGTGCGGTTGCTATGTTGATGTGGAGGGGCATAGGGGAGTTGCAAAAGTGGAGGGGTTGGCGATGGTTGAGCGGTTGAATATCCCCTCGTGGTACTGGGGATAGAGTATTGGGTACCTAGTACGTAAATCCCGGTACCCAATACTCTATACCCAGTACCTCTTCAACCCTCAATAATAATGGAACCCCGTATCAACTTTCTTGTAGATCGGCAATGACCAACCGGCGCGTATCCCGCTCAAGAGGTCCACACGGTTCGGTTTGTTGAATTGTTCAGTATCGAAATTATAGGAACGCATCGCTTGGGTAAATCCCGCCATGAACTCCAGCCCGACGTTGAAATTGATCCGTCCCTTGTTGCCGAAATACTGGTAGCCGACATAGCCTATCGCAGCGGGTCCGGCAGAAAGGCGATCGTAGCCGTACAGGTATTCGTCCTCCAACTGGGGCACCACGTTCTTTTGGGATTGTATGCGCACCTTATGCCGCATATAGCCACCGCCCAATTTGATCACCACGCCGGAATTCGGATTGGGT
>Ga0105046_10010604_pt1 | contig 14344 bp, 15 predicted proteins | sample MAT03_FD_78385 | JGI IMG/M metagenome (GOLD analysis project Ga0105046, IMG submission 78385) | Freshwater microbial communities from Lake Fryxell liftoff mats and glacier meltwater in Antarctica - MAT-03 (megahit assembly) | ecosystem: Environmental > Aquatic > Freshwater > Ice > Liftoff... | reverse complement strand
TCGCCGTTTCCATCCACGGTCTCGCCAAAGCGGAAAGTTCCAAAGAACGTCCACAGCACCATCAGCCCGATCAGGAAGCCGAAGTCTCCGACGCGATTCATGATGAACGCTTTATTTGCCGCATTACAAGCAGATTTCCGCTCGGTGTAGAAACCAATCAGCAGGAAGCTGCAGATTCCCACGAGTTCCCAGAAAATAAATACCTGGAAAATGTTGCCTGCGAGCACCAGCCCCAGCATCGAAAAGCAAAAGAGCGACAGAAACGCAAAGAACCGGTAATAGCGACCGGGCCGATGCACATGGTGGCCATTTGACAGATGAGCGCTGTGGTCCACGAACTCTTCAGTGAGCTCTTCTGACATGTAACCCATTGCAAATAAATGGATACATGTTGCGATGAAGGTCACCATCGTGAACATCACCAGCGTCAGGCTGTCGATGTAGTAATCGAGCGAAATGTCCAGGCTGCCGAAGCGAGCCAGGTAGTACAGGGTGCCGGAGAACACGGTTTGCCCGCGGGTTGCAGTTGCTGCCTGGGAATTATGGGAGTCAGGGGAATTATGAGAATCCGTGGCTGACGCGGCATGAACTGGTTCAGCATGGCCGCCTTCTTCGTGGCCAGCATCAGGGTGCGATTCACCGTGATCAATAGCATGATCCAGGACGGTCCAGTTGTTCGAATTTCCCCAGATCACCAACGCGCTGACGCTGCACAGAAAACCGATGCCGATACACGCCACGGACATCCATGCGGCGACGCGGCTTTTCCGCGATCCCCAGAAGCCACCGAAGATCTCAACTGCAAATCCGGCAAGCGGCAGCAGCCATGCGATCATCAACAGGTTTCTTAGTGTTTCGCCAACCATGGGTATTCCAGAAAACCAGCGTGTGCTTAAATCCAACCAATCCCGAAAATACGCCGTGCGTCAGCCCTTCAGCTTGTTCGCTCGATCAACGTCAATCGTCAAATGGTTGTTGTAGAAGTTCAGAGCAATAGCCAGAGCGACCGCAGCTTCTGCAGCCGCCAGCACGATCACAAACAGCGAAAACACCTGTCCATCCAGGCCCAGATCCGTGTACCGTGAGAACGCCACAAAGTTGACGTTGGCTCCATTCAGTACCAACTCCACCCCCATCAAAACTCCAATGCCATTGCGCTTCGTTGCCATGCAGACGACGCCGCAGACAAACAACACCGCACCGACAAACAGATAGGAATTCAGATCAGCCGTCATGGACGATCACACCTTTACAAAAATCCGAAATCTCAAATCTCAAATCTCAAATCTCAAATCCCAAATCAGCCTGACCCCACGGCCCGTCGCTTGGCCCGCGCCAGATAGGCGGCACCAATCAATACGACCAGCAAATGGACAGACACAATTTCAAACGGCAGCAGATATCCGGGAGAAAGTGTTTCCCCGTCTCCGGTAAGATCCTGATCCGGTCGGCTTCCCAACAAACTCAAACCGATTGGCCGCAATGTATTCCCTGTTGCCACTACAGGATTGCTCGCTTCCAGACTTATCGCAGGCTCCCGCCAGTCGACGCCGTTTAACGAAGCGTAGACCACTACCAGAAACAACAGTCCCACACAGCTTCCCATCACAATTTCGCCGGGCGACGTGGCGATTTTCAAATACGGGCCGCTGGCGGTGAGCATGACACCAAACACCAGCAGCACTAATGTGCCGCCAACGTAAATCAACAATTGAGCGGCACCGACAAAGTCTGCTTTCGCCAGAAAGAATAATGCGGCTGTGCTTCCCAGAGAAATGACCAGCCAGAACGCCATGCGCACCACTGTCTGACTGAATACGACAGCAATCGCGCCCGAACAGGTTGCCAGAGCAAACACCGTGAAGAGGAAGGATTCGCCGTTCACTGCACAACTCCTTCCGGTTCAAGACTGTTCGCTGACGGAACAACCAAACTGAGATCGACTGCAGGAACAGCGATTACCGATACTTCGACACTGCCGTCGCGGGTCTCCTGCAACCCCTGAGCAGCTCTGTCACCGACCGGTGCCGTCCAGGTCGTTCGTCCCATTCCGGTCACTAATATGAGTGGCCAAAGCGTCGCGCCCAGAAACAGGAAGCAGCTGATCGGTACCAGATATTTCAGACAGGTGGTCATCACCTGGTCAATTCGAAGTCGAGGCAAAGTCCACCGCAACCAGACCTGGACGAATACGCCAAAGCTGGCCTTGGCAGCAAACACACCTGCACCAATCACATTTGCAAGATAGCCAACTGCCGCAGAACCTGACGTGCCGTCGATGCTCGCATTGCGAGCTGCATACAAGGCATCATCCAGAGGAGCTATCCCTGTGTTCCAGCCGCCCATAAACAGAACCGAAGCAATGCCGCAGACTGCAAACATGCTGGCGTATTCACCCATGAAGAAAAACGACCAACGCATCCCGCTGTATTCAGTGTGGAAACCGCCCACAAGTTCGCTCTCGGCCTCGGCAAGGTCGAACGGAGCGCGTTTGCAACTTGCCGTAGCAACCACGAAGTACACAAAGAACGCAATAAATGTGAATGGATCGTGAAACATGAACCAGTTCGTGAACCACCCACGTTGCATTCCGCCAACTTCGCCCAGGTTCAACGACCCGGCAGCAATCACGGGCACTAACGCACAGATCGCAAGTGGAATTTCGTAACTGACCATCTGAGCTGCTTCACGCATCCCGCCGAACAGCGACCATTTCGAACCGCTGGAATAGCCAGCCATGATGATCCCGAACACTTCCAGCGACAGAATTGCCAGAATGATGAACAGACCACAGTCGGCCGCCACCGCCACCCAACCATGACTGAAAGGCAACACCATGAATGCAGCAAATGAAGACACGCAGACGATATAAGGAGCGGAACGGAACAGCATGGAATCCGCTGCGGTCGGGCACAGATCTTCTTTTTGAACCAGCTTAATACCGTCCGCCAGCGACTGGAGCCAGCCGAAGAGTCCACCGACGCGAGTCGGACCAAGGCGGTCCTGAATTCGGCCGGAAACTTTGCGTTCCAGCCAGATAAAGGCGAACGGAGAAAGCGCGAAGACATGCACAAGCAGCACCGCATGAATGAGCGCGGCGATCACATATTGCCATCCACCGAATCCCTGAAAAAAATCGGCGATGGATTGAGCGGCGAACATCATGGATCACACACCCGCAAACAGGTCCAGCAGTTCATGTCAGATTATGGCAGGCACGAACGTCGCACCTTTCCTGACGGCAACTGTGAATAAAAATCGGCACGGTGATTTCAGTCATGTAATCAACGTTGGGACGATCGCTCCCACGGAGGCGGCGAAACTATGACAAAACAGATTTCTCTCTGCAACCTACTGCAAACTGCTTTCGTATGGCCGGTGTTCGTTCCATCGCGTGAGACGAACTCACCAAAGCTTTCCCGTCGTTGGGAACAACTCTGCACTCGTCGTTGGTGCAGGCTGAATGAAGGAATGATGCGCGCATTTGCGTAGTGCGTTGCAATCGAATCCCTACACCATTCTCCTTACAATAATCACAACCGTGAACAAGGTCAAAAGCTCAAAGCCGTGCCTGTTGAAATGACGATGTCCGCTAGTGGTCTGTTGATTTAGTCGTGTTTTACATCAGTTCTCTTACCAACCCGAAGCGCCAGCGAGGAATTTTGGCTCCTCGGCCTCACTGACGCTGTGGGTTGGTATTAAATCAACAGCCCGCTACGGTCCGAAGAGAACTGTAGTTTTTTCCGGCCAACTCTTGTAAGAATACCGTTCCTGAACGGTTTCCAGCTGTCGCCGTCACCGTTCGCCCCTTCTGAACCGTGGCGGCGATTTTTTTCAGAACGAACTTATGACACGCCGCAAACGTCTTCCCGAAGGCCGCTCGTTTGCAGTCTCAACCTTTCGAGATCCTGCCAGCTGGCTACCCGGTTTTCTGACGTATCTCGATGCTGAATGCGGCATGGCGAAAAACACGTTATTGGCGTATGGTCGCGATCTGGAACGATTCTTCGCCTGGAATCGCGACACCGGCAAAGTCGGAATTCACGACATTGGCGTCCCGACGATCACTGCATTCCTCGACTTCCTGCAGAACCTGGGGCTCGCCGCCAGCAGTGTCGGACGCAATCTCGTCGCAGTCCGAATGTTCTTCCGCTTCCTGATGCTGGAAGGTGTCGTCGCGGAGAGTACGGTAGACCTGGTCAGTTCGCCGAAACTCTGGGAACGCCTCCCTAAAGTGCTCAGCCCGGAAATGGTCGATGCATTGCTGGCAGCGCCGATCGGTCCCGTCGATCGCTACTACCTTCGCGACCGCGCGCTGCTGGCGGTTATGTATGCAACCGGTTGCCGCGTTTCAGAAGTCGTCGGGTTGAAACTGCAGGACGTGCAGTTGGATGAAAACTATTGCCGCTGCACGGGAAAGGGCAATAAGCAACGCCTTGTCTCACTAAATCCGGTGGCGACAGATGCGATTCGAAGATACCTCGACCTGGAACGCCCGGACCTGGTGACCGTGGCAGGATCCGACAGCGGACATCTGTTTCTGACACGCAGCGGACGCATCATGAATCGTGAATCAGTCTGGGCGCTGGTGCAGAGATACGCCGCTCGGATCGGTTGCGCAAAGGAAGTCAGTCCTCACACATTACGGCACAGTTTTGCCACGCATTTACTGGCAGGTGGTGCGGATATTCGAGCCCTCCAGGAAATGCTGGGTCACTCCAGTATCCGCACCACGCAGATCTACACGCACGTCGAACACAGCCGACTGAAGGCCGTCCACAAGCAATGCCACCCGCGCGGTTGAAGTTGTGCATTTCAAGAGCTTGCAGGCCGAAACGTAAGTGAGGGATTGAGTTTTGGCTTTTCGGCTGCGAGCCCCAGGAATCCCTCGCTAACGCGTCGGACTGCTAAAATTGCTTGCATTTCGAACGATTTATCGCCTGGCATTTCAAATAGCGCAACTTCAGAAAGCGTCAGCGAGGGGGGGGAATCGAGCGTCAGTGAGGCAAAAAGTCTTCTCTGACGCTTCGGGTTAGTATGGAAATGACACCGGAAGAACTTAATGCCCTACTTCTCGTCCACCCCTGAACGGAAGCGGAACAGGCTGCCGAATGGTGTGGTAAAGTAGATGTCGCCTTTTTCGTCTTCACCGAAACTCATGACTGGCAGCTTGTCACCCGTCAGTGAGTAATTCGCCACGACTTTGCCCGCCGCTTCGTCGTATTCCAGCGCCCACAGCAGGCCGGAGACATAGTCAGCGTAAATGTACTTGCCGACCAATTCGGGCACGCGAGTTCCCCGGTAGACCGAACCGCCGGTGATCGACTTTCCGATGTCGTGATGGTATTCCAGGATCGGCTCAATGAGATCTGGACGGTCAGCATCGTTGCCGTCAGGTCGGAACCAATGTTTCGCTTCACGGATATTCCAACCGTAGTTTCCGCCGGACTTGATAATGTTGATTTCTTCCCACAGATTCTGGCCAACGTCACCGGCCCACAGAGATCCGGTCTTGCGATCGAATGCCATCCGCCAGACGTTGCGCAGTCCGTAAGCGTAAATCTCTTCGCACACAGGAACAATTTTCCCGCGTGGACCGGCAGGAACAGTCCTGCCGACGAAGGGATTGTCTTTCGGGATGCTGTAATTTTTGCCGTCGGATTTGTGATCAATATCGATCCGCAGTATCGACCCCAGTAAAGTTGTCAGGTTCTGGCCATTTCCGTTTGGGTCATTGCCGCTTCCGCCGTCACCGAGCGCGATGTAAAGGAATCCGTCGCCGCCAAACACGATCGTACCTCCATTGTGATTCCAAAATGGCTGTGGCACGCGAAGGATGACTTCCTCCGACGCCGGATCTGCGACGTTGGGATTATCCTTTGACACGCGAAACCTGGAAATCTTTGACAGGAGATCCGCTTCCGTTGATGTGTAATAAACAAAGAATTCTCCGTTCTGCTTGAACTTCGGATGAAAGGCAAAGCCCAGCAAACCTTCTTCGTTTTTATCGTCTCGATAAACACAACGCTCTTCGATGTCCAGAAACACAGATGCGTCTTCGGTTTCCTGATCGTTCCTGAAAACCTTGATGATGCCTTCCTGTTCCGCGACAAACACACGATTGGTGCCGTCCCCCGCGTGTGTCATGACAATGGGCCGCTTGAATTCCAAATTCGGAAACGCGCGTTCGGTACTCACCGCCAAAGACGTATCCGCAACCGCTTCACCGGCGATCACGGCAGTGCCATGCAAACAGGCTGAAAGCACACAAACTCGGAAAATCACACTCGCCAGAAGTCGCCTCACAGCATTCTCCTCCTTTAGATTTGGTTTGGTCAAACTCAATGCTGACACATTGTAGACATGTGCCGCACGGGAGGAAGTCACCGGGATTCATTCACGGAAAAATCGAAGACCACCGCCCTGTGATCCGATCCATTCGCGGACAGGATGGCCCGTTGATCACAGTGCATGTTCCGGCTGTACAGGCCGTGGTCCAGGAGCAGCCCAAAGGGAAATGCAGGCCAGCGATACCAGGTCGGTTGCAGGCCGCGTCCCGCGGCGGCACTTTGAAGTCCGGTTGAAGTCAGAAAGTCGTCGAACAACGGCGACCATGGAGTCAGGTTCAGGTCGCCGAGCAGAATCTGCGAGCAGGATGGCTCGATTTGCTGGCGGTTTCGCATTCGCTGGGCGAGTAGCGACAAATGTCGATTGCGATGACCAAAGTTTCTGGTTCCAATCGGTGGCAGCGGATGTGTGGCCATGACGTGGATCGTGCATGAAGGCAGTTCAATATCCGCTTCGATCGATGGCAGGATCGGTGCGTTCAGATGAAACACGCGCTCGTTCGACAAAGGATATCGAGACCACACGCCGATGCCGAAATTGCCATCGTCCTGAGATTCTGAGACGAAATACTCGTGTGTTGAAGAAAATTCACGCTGCAAAGAAGCTTCCAGCTTTGAACTGAGTTCCAGAATCGCGATCACGTCAGGATCGGCAGCACGGATCTGCGCGATGATCTGATCGTGGTGCTGATTTCGTGTCAAGACGTTCGCCATAAACACGCGCAACCGCTGGTTGGACTGATTCGGTTCGATGTCGCCTGTTTGATATGCCGCACGCATCGCCGTCGCCTGCCACATCGTCAGGGTCGCGACGGCCGCGAGGATTCTCCATCGCCGCATAATCGACAACAGCAAGATCGTTCCCAGCATTCCGATGATTAGCTGCACCCGAAGATTGGCAATCAAATCGGCAACCCACCAGTGTCGAGCCGACAACGTGAGTATCGAACACGCGGCCACGAGTCCCGCCAGCCAATCAACTCGCCGTCGCCAGTTGCTGGTTGGCCGTGCTTCCACGATTGACACATGATTCTCCCTGCTCGCGGTTCTCCGCTGGACTTCCTCTTCCACGGGCCAGTCGCGGTATAAGTGCTGGAAATATGAATGAACGAATGCAGAATTGACAGGCCGTTGACCCCTTCGAGCACCGACCAGAGATTCAGTTCTTTCAACTGTACAGGTCGCAAGGGCAATGAAACCATTGATGCGATAATTTGAGCAAACATATCTGGCGATGCCTGATAGTCTCACCAGGAAGCGTCGAATAGAGCAAATACGCAGAGCAACTAGAAATATGTCAAATTCTTTCACATTTGTGACTGAAGCAGTTGAATTATCATTCACGTTCTGCCATATTCCGTGACTAAATTGGCTCTGCGGAGGCGGAAATTCAATGATTGTGGATGAACGCCGTGCAAAAATACTTAAAATCGCTGAGGAATCTGGATTTGTTTCGCTTCAGAGGCTTGTGACTGAAGTTGAAGCAAGTGAATCAACGATTCGACGGGATTTGGAACATCTTGACACAATAGGCCAGATTCAGCGGACTCGCGGTGGCGCGTCGTTTCTTGGGGATTCACTTTCTGATTTTGATGCCCGGAAAAGCCGGGCATCTCTTGAAAAACAACAAATTGCTCGTCGTACGGCAGACCTGATTTCTTCTGGAGAAACGGTGCTGCTGGATGGCGGGACCACGACATTGGAGGTTGCACGTTATCTGACCGGCAAGTCGTTGCAGATCCTGACCAATTCTTTGCCCATCGCTTCGCTCTTGATGAATCGTCCTGAAGTTGAATTGATTTTTATCGGCGGTTACGTCTATCCCAGGACCGGAGTGGCTCTGGGGGAGCAAGCGGTGGAGGCTTTGCGGAAAATGCATGCTGGTCGGTTGGTAATGAGCACGGGTGGGATAACGGCGGAAGGTCTTTTCAATAGTAACGCTCTGCTGGTCGATACAGAACGTCAGATGATTCGTACAGTAGATCGAGTGACTTTGGTGGCGGACAGCAGCAAGTTCGGGCAGCGGGCTTTGTCAATGCTTTGTCCGCTGACGGATGTGCATGAAATTGTGACGGACGATGGAGTGTCCGATGAATGGCGGGCTGTGATGGAGGCTGCCAATATTCGCATGGAGGTTGTTACAAGGTAGTTTTCAGTGTTGAGTTTTCAGTTTTCAGTGAATCGCATTGTTTGACTTTGCTGAAAACTGAACACTGACAACCAGAGTGGAGCGACAGTGACAGCAACATTAAATCCTGCGGACGTCGAACGAGTCGTTCGTGATGTGCTCAACCGGCACCTTGGATCGCGATCGGGTGGTACAGTTGCTCAAACTCAGGCCATCGATATTCCCGTGCTGCGTTCCGCGCCGGAGATGGCCACGCAGAATCCGTCGTTGTCAGGCAAGCGGAATCCTCTGGTAGTCAATATTTCAGCCCGTCATGTGCATCTGACTCAGGAACACGTGGAAATCCTGTTCGGGGCTGGCGCTACGCTCACGCCGGAAAAAGATCTCTATCAGGACGGCTACTATGCTGCAAAAGAGACAGTCGCCGTGGTGGGCCCGCGTCGCCGGATGCTGCCGAACGTGCGAGTGCTCGGTCCGTGTCGCGAAGATTCACAGGTCGAACTGGCGTTTACTGACGGCATTTCCCTGGGCATCGACCTGCCTGTGCGGGTCAGCGGCAACGTCAAGGGCACTCCGGGTTGCGTGCTGATGGGACCACATGGGGTCGTCGATCTGAAACAGGGTGTCATTCGAGCCATGCGGCATGTTCACATGGGGCCGGAAGACCTGACTTATTACGGCGTGGCGAACGGCGATCACGTTCATCTGCGAATTGAATCACCGGGATGCACAACGGTTCTTGAAGACCTTGCGGTACGCGCCGCCAAAGGGATCAAGCTGGAAGTTCATCTGGACACCGACGAAGGTAACGCCTGTAACCTCGAAAACGCCACGAAAGTGGAATTAGTGAAGCCGGAACCGTGTCAGTGTCAACATTAGGGGTAACTTGGGTTTGGTAAATGGTAAATGGCGATCTCGACCATTTGCCATTTACCAGTCGCTATTTACCAGACCGAATCATGGCGGCGATGGAATGCCGTTTTCTTTTATTGCCAATGTCGCTTCAGGTACGAGGTGTGCAAAGGCTGGAGTAAATTTGAAATGGCAAAGTCAACCGAAGCATTGGGAATGATCGAAACGAAAGGCTTCGTGTGTATGCTCGAAGCCATCGATGCAATGCTGAAAGCTGCGAATGTGCAGTTGGTCGCATGGGACAAGATCGGCAGCGGATTTGTCACAGCATTCGTCTCCGGTGATGTTGGCGCGGTGAAAGCCGCTGTTGAAGCTGGTGCCGCCGCCGCATCAAAACTTGGACAGGTCGTCAGCGTGGAAGTGATTCCTCGACCGCACGAAGAGCTGTCTGCGTTCCTGCCAAAGCCAAAGACGGCTGCTCCTGCAAAGAAGTAGACGCGATCCGCATTCCTATGTTGAGATTTGAAATTTGAAATTTCTGAAATTTCGAATCCCATGAACCCGATTCAACTTGAACTTTTTTCGGAACAACGACCAATGAACGATGCTATTGGAATGATTGAAACCAAGGGTCTGGTTGCCGCTGTGCAGGCATCAGATGCCATGCTGAAAGCTGCAAATGTCACACTTGTGAAGCAGCTCAACATCGGCGCCGCATATATTACTACCATCATCAAGGGCGACGTTGGATCCGTCCGCGCTGCTGTTGATGCCGGTGCCGCAGCGGCTTCACAGTCCGGAGAACTGGTCTGTGCCCACCTGATTCCGAGACCAGAAGCGTCTCTGCTGGAATCGGTGCTGTAGGAATTGAGATTTCAAATTTGAGATTTGAGATTTGAAAGTCCGTCTGGTGGGCCGGCGCTTCGCTTGTCCCACCCTATGGTAGAACGACGAAAGTCACATGAAAGTTCTTGTCGCCAATCTGGGATCAACCAGTTTCAAGTACCGACTGTTTGATCTGACGACTGAAACCCAGCTTGCAAAAGGTGGGATCGATCGCATCGGACAGGCAGGTGCGATGAGCGGTTGTTCTGTGCAGATCGGAAGTTACAAAGCAGAGACGCAGCAGTCCGTGCCCGATCATGCGGCCGCTGTTGGCATCTGTCTTGAGCAACTGACGAATGCAGAACATGGCTGTCTGAAATCGGTAGATGAAGTGGGTGGCATTGGATTCAAAGCGGTCTTTGCAGGCAATCTCAGCGGCGTTCGTATCGTTGATGAGACATTGCTGCAGAAGATGGAATCTCTGTCGGATATTGCTCCAGCTCACAACCCGCCGTATGTGCGGGCCATGCGACAACTGCAGCAGGCATTCCCGCAGATTCCACTGGTGGCTGCTCTGGAGACAGGCTTTCACGAAACGATACCCTTTGAACATCGAGCCTACGCGGTTCCTTACGAATGGTACACGGACTTTGAGATTCGTCGCTGGGGATTTCACGGCGCAAGCCATCGCTTTATTGCCGGCCGCATCGCGGAAATTCTGTCCGTTTCCGAAAAGGGGTCAGACCCTAAAACGCCAAAGGGTCAGACCCCTTTTCTGAAAGTCATCAGTTGTCATCTTGGTGGCAGTGCGTCGATTTGCGCGATTCGCAACGGCGAAAGCTTTGCCGCGTCAATGGGTATGAGTCCTCAGGGAGGTCTGCCGAATAACAATCGTGTGGGAGATTTTGACGCCTATGCGATTCCCGTGATTATGAAAAGAACCGGCCTGACATTTGAGCAAGTGTTGACCGAGATGTCTGCGAAGGGTGGTCTGCTGGGCATCAGCGGACTGAGTGGTGATTGCCGCGACCTGGAAGAGGCTTCGGCAAAGGGACACGATCGGGCGGAGAAAGCTCTGAAGCTGTTTGAGGCATCCATCCGAGCATACGTCGGATCGTACATGGCTCTCCTGGGTGGTGCGGATGTAATAGTGTTTACAGGCGGGATTGGTGAGAACAGCGAGCGTATTCGAGCCAATGTCTGCCGCAACATGGAGTGGGCAGGCGTGGAATTGTGTGGATCGAAGAACTCAGGGACGAAGGGTGAAGCCTGCCTGAGCAAAGAGACGAGTCGCGTCGGGATCTGGACGGTGCCGACGAACGAAGAACTCGTCGTGGCACGCCAGACAGCCGAGGCGCTTCGCTAAGTGTTCAGTTTACAGTCTTCAGTTTTCAGGAAAGGAGTTTTTGGGATCCGGTTGGGCGGTGTTGAGTCAAATTGCGTTTCCGCAATTCACTGAACACTGAAAACTGAAAACTGAAAACTAACCAGGACGAAGTCCTATGTTCTTGGCACGCATTACCGGGAGCCTCGTAGCCACTCACAAAGTTGAGTCGCTCGTGGGCCAGAAACTGTTGCTTGTTGAACCGCTGCGAGTCGATGAAAAGGATCAAAAGAGCCTGAAACCAACCGGACGATCATTTGTGGTGGTCGATACGGTCGGAGCGGGTGAAGGACAGGTTGTGCTTTGCGTTCAGGGATCAAGTGCCCGGTTCACGCCGGGCACAAAAGAACTTCCGATAGATGCCGCGATCATTGGCATTGTGGACACGGTGCAAGTGAAGGCAAAAACGATCTTCAAGGCGGGAGAATAGTGGATTACAACCCGTACTCGGTTGGTGGGGAGATCAATCCGACCACGACGGGCCTGCCCGGGGCGACGTTTGCGACTTCGGTTCGCACGATGCAGATTATTGCGACTTCGGTTCGCACGATGCAGATTATTGCGGCGGCGTTGATGATGGGTGTGTTGATGTTTCTGGGAGTGGTGCTTATCACCACAGCGGGCAAGTTCGATGGAAATCCGGAATTCATCACCATCATCGCTGCGGGATTTGCGTTCCTGATGCTTGTCAATCATTTTGTGATTCCGCCGATCATCATAAGGGCTCAACTGAAGCAGGCCGTTGCAGCGGGCATGCATCAGAAGCAGGATGACGAGAAAATTCTGGAGTGCTGCGGGGTCTATCAGACTCAGTTGATCGTAGGGTTCGCTTTGCTGGGAAGGGCGGCGTTCTTCAATCTTGTGGCGATGATGGTGGAGCATTGCGCAGGATCGATCGCCGTAGTGACTTTGCTGCTTCTCTTGATGGCGGCAAAGTTTCCTACGCGGGACAAAGTGTCGTACTGGATTCAGGATAAGTTGAGGGAAAGGCAGTTGATGTAGGTCCTGCCTGCCGGGCAGGACTTCGCGACTTGTCGCGACAACGACCAGAAAAGATGGAATGAATAACAAACCGGCGACGTAGAGCGGACGTTCGCCCAATGCGGTTCGCCTTCAACGAAAGTCCTTTCCGGCAGAAAGGACCTACAGAACACAGTCCTTTCCGGCAGAAAGGACCTACAGAACACAGTCCTTTCCGGCAGGAAGGACCTACAGAAATTCAAATATCTCCGCTGAAGGATCGGGGAGGACACAGACAGCGACATGGAGTTGTTGCGAGACAGAAGAGAGTTCTCAACAATGCAGGCAACAGCAAACGAACAGACGATTCGGAACATCGTGCAGGAAGTGCTGACTCAGCTGACAACCCGCAACGGTGCGGCAGCGAAAGTCAATGGCTCCGCTGGTCCGGACACCCGATGGGGCGTGTTCAACACGGTTGATGAAGCCGTTGCGGCCGCTCAGATCGGTTTCGAGAAACTGAGTCGCGCGTCGCTGGAAGATCGCAAGACAGCAATCAACATTGTCAAGCAGATCTGCGACGAGCAGGCCGAAGAACTGGGTCGGCTTGAGTTTGAGGAAACAAAGATCGGTCGTCTTGAACACAAAATCGGAAAACTCAAGGCCATCAAAGGTGTACCAGGCGTCGAATTTCTGAAAACAGACGCGATCAGCGGAACAAATGGCCTGATGATCACCGAGTACGCTCCGTTCGGGGTCATTGGTGCGATCACTCCCGTGACACATTCGCTGCCGACTCTCGCGGGCAACTTTGTGAACATGGTCGCCGCCGGAAACACAATCGTCTGCAACCCGCATCCCGGCGGAGCGAAGATTGCCAGCGAAGGTGTGCGACGTTTCAACAAAGCCATTTTCGCGGCGACCGGACTCGAAAATCTGGTGACGATCATCGGAACGCCCACGATTGAATCGGCTCAGGCTGTGTTTGATCATCGCGGCGTCAAACTGTTGGTTGTGACCGGCGGACCAGCGGTGGCTCGAGCAGCTCTGCAGAGCCCTAAGCGCGCCATCGTAGCTGGTCCAGGGAATCCGCCGGTGGTTGTCGATGCCACGGCTGATATCGACAACGCGGCAAAGTCCATTGTCGCCGGAGCAGCCTTCGACAACAGTCTGCTGTGCATCAGCGAAAAAGAAGTCTTCGCGGTCAAAGAAATCTTCGATTCCCTGATGACGGCAGTTTCGCATCACGGCGGCTATCGACTCAACGCAGCGCAAGTCGCCGCGTTCACAGCCAAAGCGTTTGGTCCTCCGAAGGAACCGGGTGGGCATCATGTGCTGAACCGTGACTACATCGGCAAAGATGCAGCATGGCTCGCGGCTCAGATTGGTCTCAACGTTCCCTCAGCCACCTTGATCCTGTACGGCGAAACGGACGAATTCAATGCGTTTGTGACTGAAGAGCAGATGATGCCGTTCATTCCTTTCGTACGAGCCAACTGTAGTGACCATGCGATTGCACTCGCAAAGAAATATGAACACGGCTTTGGTCACACAGCGATCATCCATTCTCGCGACGTCCATACAATCACAAAGATGGGCCGCGTGATGAATACAACACTCTTCATTCAGAACGGCCCGTGCATGGCAGGACTTGGTCTGGGCGGCGAAGGTTATCTGTCTTTCAGCATTGCCACACCACCCGGCGAGGGCGTGACGAGCCCGCTGACGTTCACTCGCCAGCGACGGAGTGTCACGGTGAATGATTTGAGGATTATCTAGTTTTCAGTAGTCAGTTTTCAGTTGGGGCAGAAAGCGGACTGCGATTTTGTGAAATCTGAAATCTGAAAT
>Ga0105046_10010602_pt1 | contig 14345 bp, 13 predicted proteins | sample MAT03_FD_78385 | JGI IMG/M metagenome (GOLD analysis project Ga0105046, IMG submission 78385) | Freshwater microbial communities from Lake Fryxell liftoff mats and glacier meltwater in Antarctica - MAT-03 (megahit assembly) | ecosystem: Environmental > Aquatic > Freshwater > Ice > Liftoff... | reverse complement strand
CCACGGTGGGATCCATCGCCTCGGTCCAATTGTATCTTTCAGTCGCGGGAAACGCCTCTTGCCGCCAGTCCATCACGTTCGACATCCGCCGAGTCGACCAGCCGCCATCCGGCTGCTGTTGCTTCCCGAGCATCGCGATGGCGGCGTTGCGTGTCTCTTGAGGAACCAGTTCCGGCATCAGTCCCGCCAGTTGCAGCTTGAGCGCCAGTTCATAATCGCTGGCCGGCTTGTGTTCCCGCAGCCGCTTCTTCATCCGCTCGATTCGCCCCAGCAATTCGGCATCCTTGAGATTCGCCAGCCAATCCGGCGCTGCGGTCATGGCTCGGGCTGCCTGCACCGTCATCTCGAAGCGGGTCGTGATGTACGGAATCTCCACGAGTTTGATGGTCTGGTAGAAACTCTCGTCGGGCAGAATCTTCACCATGTGGCGCAGCGACTTATCCGTGTGATCGCTGAGCTTGCCCAAGACGTGCTTATCCCAAGACGCCAGGCCCGAACTTCGCCAGATGGGCGCCAGAGCACTATCGCCAGGCTTGCCGGCAGCCGTCGGCACGGATGCGATAAAATCCTTCAGGACTTCCTCGCTGGGTTTGCCGAGGTATTTGGTCAAGGCGGAGCGCTCGACCATATAGACGCCCGAGCTATGACAGGCGACGCACGACTTTTCACGCACCCAGTAATGAGCGCCGTCGTCGAGATACTTGGCCGCAGCCTTGACGGTGTCGACGCTGAAGGCTTTGACCTTCGGCTCATCGGCCGTCGCCGCGGGGACTTCAATCCCTTCGGACTTGTATTGGAACGCGGGTTTCTTGGGATCGGCAGCCAGTATGGCGCTGTCAAAAACCAAACACAACATCAATGGAGTGGTGAATGTTTTCATCCAGAAAGTATATTCACGCTCTGGGCTAATTCCATGATGGCGGCTAGCCTTTCTTTCAAGGGACTTCCCTACCCTGCCCGTTTGAATCAACCATCGCCAAGCGAAAAAAGAGAATCTCATGATCCGTTCCTTCTGCACCTTGCTGATCATCCCTCTCCTGATCGCTACCACGTCGACGGCCGCCCCGAACGAGACGCCGCCGTTGAAGATTCACATGATCGGCTTCGGTGAATACAAGCCGGTCGAATCGCTTACGGAGTTCAAAAAGTATCTGGAGAAGGATTACCGGGTGGAGATCACCACCTCGTTCTCGCTCGATTCGGAGCAGGTTTACAAACTCGGCAAGGGGCTGCCGAATCTGGAGAGCCTCAAGTCGGCCGACGTTCTCGTGCTCTTCGCCCGCCGCATGAACCTGCCCGAAGAGCAGATGGCCATCATTCGCGGCCATTGGGAAAAGGGCAAGCCGATCGTGTCGATGCGAACCGCTAGCCACGCCTTCCAGGAGGCCGACAACATCATTCACAGTGCAGTACTCGGCGGCGTATACTCCGGCGCCGGCGATTACACGACCCCCTTCAAGGCGGTTGTGCACGGAGGGCAAGAAAAACACCCGATCCTTCAAGGAGTCGAGCCGATCACTTCCAAGGGATATTACAATTTCAAGTCGCTGGACAAGGATTCGCTCGTCCTGCAAATCAACGATGAACCAGCCCGAAAAAACAAGCGGGCGGTCTCCTGGGTCCACACCTATAAAGACGGCCGAATGTTCCACACCTCAATGGGGACTCCTGAAGACTTCAAAGACGATAACTTCCGTAAATTGATCACGAATGCAATCTTCTGGACGGCCAGGAGCGATATTGAGAAGATGAAGAAGTGACGCGGGTCATTAGACTGACCTGGTGAAGCAGGAAACTGCCGAGGCGGACGATCTGTAGAATATGGTCGGAGGTATTCAAATGATCCAAACAGTTGAAGCAGTCGTCGATGCCGCTGGTCGCGTCCGGTTGCTCGGTGAGTTCCACATCACAGGCCCTCGACGAGCGCTGGTGACAGTGTTGGAAGAGTCGGCCTTTGTGCCAGGCGAGCCCGCACTTTTGGCCGAGGCAGCCCTGGCCGCTGACTGGTCCCGGCCGGAGGAGGACGCGGCGTGGTCACACTTTCAGCCGGTGAAATAGTTCTTTTACCTTTCCCGTTCTCCGACCTATCCCAGTCAAAAGTTCGGCCAGCCGTCTGTCTGGCCGATGCGAGCAGAGATGATTGGGTGCTCTGCCAAATCACGAGTAGCCCCTATGGCGATCCGCTAGCCGTACAACTCGATGCCCCTGACTTCGCAACAGGCGGCTTGTTGGTAATCAGCTACGCTCGGCCCGGGAAACTGTTCACAGCCAACGCCGCGCTGATGGCTCGGTCGGTAGGTATCTTAAACGACCCGGCATTCCAACGTGTCCTCTGCGCGGTGATTGCGTTACTTCGCCCAGTGGCTGGCTCTTAAAGTAAGTTAATGATCGGCGTTTCCGTCGCGCTGGCCAAGACGGATGCGGCGATCCAGTTGGAAAAATAGAATCCTGAATCAAACGAAGTAGCCCTACCTTCCCCGGAGTATCTCATGTCCATCATCACACGCCGACGGTTTCTCGAAGACTCAATCCTCGCCACGGCGGCTGCCGCGGTCGTTCCGCCATCGCTCATGGCGGTGGACGAGAAGAAACCGATTGGACCGAACGAAAAGGTCACGGTCGCCATCCTGGGCTGCGGTATTCGCGGCAAGCAGCACGCGAAGGAACTCGCGAACATGGCGGACTGCGACATCGCCTACATCTGCGATCCCGATACCGATCGCATGGCGGAAGTCTCGAAAATCATCGTCGAACAAAAACGCCCGGCGCCGAAGCAGGTGCAGGACCTACGGAAGATTAACGACGATAAGACCGTGGATGCCGTCTTCATCGCCACGTGCAACCACTGGCACGCGCTGGCGGCCATCTGGGCCATGCAAGCGGGCAAAGATGCCTACGTCGAGAAGCCCGTCAGCCACAATGTTGTTGAAGGACGACGCATCGTGCAGGCCGCCCGCAAGACGGGGCGCATCTGCCAGGGCGGAACTCAAAACCGATCGAATGCCGCGATGTCGGCCGCAGTCGACTACATGCGCGCCGGCAAGCTCGGCGAGGTGAAACTGGCACGCAGCATCGTCTACGGCAAACGCGGCTCCATCGGCGGTCCCGGCATGTGCGAGATCCCCGCGAGCGTCGATTATGACCTCTGGGCCGGCCCGGCGCCCAAGGTTGCTCTGACTCGCAGCAAGTTCCATTACGATTGGCACTGGAAGTGGGACACGGGCAACGGCGAGCTCGGCAACAACAACATTCACTCGCTCGACATCTGCCGCTGGGGTCTGGGTGTGACGGGCCTGGGACGGTCGGTCGTCAGTTTCGGCGGTCGCTTCGGCTACACCGATGCCGGCGAGACGCCCAACACACAAGTCTGCGTTTTCGATTTCGGCGACAAGACCATCATCTCGGAGACGCGCGGCCTGAAGTCCGAACCGTTCAACCCGAACTTCAAAGGCGCCTGGATCTTCTATGGCACTGAAGGCATCATCTCGGGCACCTCGCTCTTCGATCTGAAGGGTGAACTCGTCCGCACGTTCGAAGGCAAGATGGAAAGCCATCCGGCCAACTTCCTCAAGGCGGTGCGCAGCCGCAAACGCAAAGACCTGACCGCGGACATTCTGGAAGGCCATCAATCGACCGCCCTGTGCCACATCGGCAATATCTCCTGGCGGCTCGGCCAGACGTCCTCCCCGGCTGAAGCTCGTGATGAATTGAAGTTGCTGAAGCTAAACGACAACGTGCTCGAAACCTTCGACCGCACCGCTCAGCATCTTCGGGACAATGAGGTGGATCTGAAGCAGACCAAGCTGACTCTCGGCCAGGTGCTGCACATTGACGCCGACCGGGAAGCCTTCGTGAAGAATCCCAAGGCCGACGCGCTCTTGAGCCGTGAATACCGCAAGCCGTTCATCGTCCTGGCGGAGAGCGAACTCTAGTGAGGCTCCGCCTTAGAATGACGAGATTAATTGAACAGCTACGCAGTGAGGCGAGTTCGATCCTAGGTCTGCCAAGATAACCCGTTTACGGCAGCGCAATAACGCACGGGTCGATGTCTTCTTGCTTGGCGTTAAGGTCCGGTGTCGGCAGCAGTTTTTTCGCCTGGCGATCGTATAGATAGATGTCGCGTTCGCCTATGCCGCTGATGCGTTCGGAGACGAACACGAGATAACGGCCATCGGGGCTAAGTGATGGCGCTTGCTCATGGGCGGCGGAGTTGAGGCCTGGTAACGGGAGGAACTTTGAGGTGGCTCGATCGAAAAGATAGATGTCGCGACCGCCCGCGCCGCCGGGGCGATCGGACACGAAAGCGATGAGTTTGCCGTCGTGGCTGAGCGACGGTTCCGCATCCATGTTTTTCGAGTTCAATTCTGAGAGCGTCAACGCTTGCTTCGCGTCGCGATCGTAGAGGAAGAGATCGGTCTGGCCAACGCCGTTCTTCGAGTTGGTGGTGAAGGCGAGCCAGCGTCCGTCGCCACTGATGGCTGGCATGCGTTGATCGTACTCGCCCTGATTCAGATTCGGCAGATCGCCGATCTTCTTCTCGGCCACGTCATACAGAACAACATGCCAACGCGTCCCCGCCATCGGCCTGTTCCATGCAGAGAAAGCGAGCAGTTTGCCGTTGCCGCTCAGCGTCGGGTGCAACTGCCCATTGGGTGAATCGTTGATCTTGGGCAAGTCGACCGCCTTCTTCTCGGTGCGATCCCAAAGCTGAATCTTGCCGACCTGGTTCTCTTGCTCCGAAGCAAACGCGCAGTAGCGGCCATCACTCGACAGCGACGGATGATGATCGCTGCGCTGGTTCACCGAATCGATTTGGCCAACCACTTTGCCGCTGGCGACACCGTCATGTTCGTAGAAATAAACCTTCGGTTGCTTGCCGCGTTCCTTATAGGAGGCGAAGGCAATGAGGAGTTTGGTCGGTTCCGCCGATGAGCAGTCAGCACTGGGCGAGACGAGCCATCCAATCAAAAGAAGCAAAACAGGAAACCCGGCACGAGTTGTCTTCATCATCTCGGTTCTTTTCCGTGTTTTATCCGTGTTTCATCCGTGGCTATTGCTGATTTACATCAGCGCCGCGACTGGCGCTGCCGAGCCGATGAACGGCCGGATGCGCAGGTCGGTGTTGGTGTCGATGCCAAGTTTTCGGTAGATGGTGGCCGCGAAGTCGAGCGGCGACACCGGCGTGTTGGCAGGGTAGCCGCCTTCGCGATCGCTGGCGCCGACGACCGTGCCGCCGGGGATGCCCGCTCCCGCGAAGAAGGCCGAGAAGCAATTGGGCCAGTGGTCGCGGGCGCCGTACTGGTTGATCTTCGGCGTACGGCCGAATTCACCCACGGCGACGACAAGCGTGGTGTCGAGCAAGCCGCGCAGTTTCAAATCATCGAGAAGAGCCGTCAGCCCGTGATCGAAACGCGGGCAGAGCATCTTTTCCATGCGCTCCATGCCGGCGAGGTCAGCGCCATGGACGTCCCAGGCGTCCCACGCAGGGCCGTCATACCACTTGATCTGGACGAAGCGAGTGCCCGCTTCCACGAGCCGGCGCGCCATTAGGCATGATTGACCGAAGAAATTGGCCCCGTAGCGATCGCGCAGTGTCTCTTTTTCCTTCGACAGGTCGAACGCCTCGCGAACCTTGGGCGAGGTCAGCATGCTGATGGCACGTTGATAGTAGACGTCCATCTTCTCGACTTCACGGCTCTGGTGCATCCCCTCGCGCATCTGGTCGATGCTGTTGAGCAAGTCGCTGCGGTTCTGGAATCGCGCGGCCGGCACGTCCGCGCCGAGTTCAAAACCAGGCAGGGCCAGTTTGCCGCCGGTCGGGTCGAGGACTTCGATCGGGTTGTAGACCGCGCCGAGGTGCCCGCCGCCGACGCCGAGTTTCTTCCCCAAGTGAACGTAGGGAGGCATGTCGCCGGAACCGCCCATCATCTTGGTGACCACGGCCCCGTGCGAGGTGCGGCCGCCGGCGAAACCGGTCATCATACTGTTGGGGGCATGGCTGCCGTCGCTATGCGTCATCGAGCGGATGATCGCGAACTGATTCATGCGCTCGGCCAGTTGCGGCAGCAATTCGCAGAAATGAACGCTCGGCACGCTGGTCTGGATGGTCCCGTACGGGCCTCGAACGTTATCGGGCGTGTTGGGCTTGGGATCGAAGGTTTCGAAGTGGCTCGGCCCGCCGTCGAGCCAGAGGAAGATGCACGAGATGTCGCGATTCGGCGTCGGGCTCTTCGCCTGGGCTCGCCAGATCTCGGGGAGCGACAGCCCGAGGAGTGAGAGGCCGCCCACGCGCAGAATTTCGCGACGGTTGATCCCCTCGCAATTCCGCGAACGCCCCATGCCGACACGCATCATGGCAAGTCCCCCGAAACGAAAGTCGTGACGAAGGTGAGTCTAACCGATCGCAGAGTGAATGGGAACCAAGAAAAAGGAAGAACCACGAATACATCCAATCGAACGAATAAGAGAAATAGAACTCGTCTTAGTTTTGATTCGTGAGATTGGCCGTATTCGTGGTTGTTTTGTTTGTGATACTTGTCGTGTGCCACGCTACTCCGCTCCGTCGATCTCTTCCTGCAAAAGAACCCAACGGGTTTCGACGTCGGCGAGTTGCTCGTTGATGGTCGTGATTTCGTTATGAAGATTGAGAGCCACGGCCGCGTTCGTCGTTTGCATCATTTGATCGTTGAGGGTGCGTTTTTGTAGGTCCAACTGCGCGATCGTTTTTTCGACCGTCTTAAGTTCCTTGCGTACATCCTTTTCGCTTCGTTTCGGGCGTGCCGCCGTCTTCGCGGGCTTCATCACATCCTGGGGAAGTTTCGCACGGCTGCTCGCCATTTCACGTTCGCCGGCCTCGATCTCCTTATTCACCCGATCGAGATAGGCCGGGTACTGACCGCTGTAGTTGGTCACCCGGCCGTCGCGCACTTCGATGATGCAGGTGGCGACCTTCGACGTGAAGTGTCGATCGTGGCTCGTGAAGATAACGGTCCCTTGATATTCCAGGAGTGCTTCAATCAGCGCTTCGACGGTATCGACATCGAGATGGTTACCCGGTTCGTCGAGAATCAAGATGTTGTAATTGCTCAGCAGCAGGCCCGCGAGGCAGAGGCGGGCGCGCTCGCCGCCGGAGAGAATCGAGACCGGCTTCTTGACATGCGAGCCCCGGAACAGCAGCGACCCGGCCACTTCGAGGATCTCCTGCTCCTTCTTGCCGAACGCCGCCTGGCCGCGCAGATACTCGAGCACCGTCTGGGTTTCCGGCAAGCTGGTGTAAACATGCTGGGCATAGACGCCGATCTGGCAACCGAAGCCCCATTTCACCTCTCCCGCAATTGGCTTGAGGGAATCGACCAACGTGCGCAGGAAGGTCGTCTTACCCTGACCGTTGTCGCCGACGATGGCCGCCCGCGCTCCGTGATCGATTTCCAGGTGAACATCGGACGCAATCTGCCGTTCGGGGTAGCCGATGGCCAGGTCCTTGCAACGCAGGGCGATGCCCTTGCGCGGCTCGATCCGCGGCGCGCGAATTCGCGCGACCGGTTCATCGCGGACGATCTCGGTCATCTCCAGTTTCTCGAGCGCCTTCGCCTTCGACTGCGCGAGGGCCGCCGTCGCGGCTCGCGCTTTATTCCGCGCGATGAAGTCTTCGAGATGCTTCTTCTTGGTCAGGAGCGCCGCGTTCGAGCGCTCGTCGTGCATCCGCCGCTCTTTCTGGAATTCCAGATAAGCGTCAATCTTGCCGGGAAACGACGTCAGCTTGCCTCGTGAAAGATCGAGCGTGTGCTCGCACGTTGCCGCCAGGAAGGTGCGATCATGGGAGACAATCAAGCAGCCCGCCCGGTAGGATTGCAGGAAATGTTCCAGCAAGATCTGGGTGCGCAGATCGAGGAAGTTCGTCGGTTCGTCCAGCAGCAGCAAGTTCGGATCGTGCAGCAGGAGGGCAGCGAGTTTCACGCGTGTTTGCCAACCGCCGGAAAGCTTGGCGATCGGCCCATCCAGGTAGGCGCCCTTCAACTCGAACTGCCCCGCCACCTCGCCGCAGCGCCAGTTCGGCTGCCCGCTGTCACGCATCAAAAACTCGAGCGCGGTCTCGCCCGGCAGGAACGGATCATGCTGCCGGAGATAGCCGAGGCGTAACGTGGGATGGCGGATTACCTCGCCGGAATCGAGCTCTTCCTCGCCCAGCAAGATGCGCAGAAGGGTGCTCTTGCCGGCGCCGTTGCGGCCGACGAAACCAATTTTGACGTTGTCGGTGATCGTGGCCTCGGCCTCGTCAAGCAGGACTTGCTCGCCGTAATGTTTGGAGGCTTTCGTGATTTGCAAAAGGCTAGCCATCGGAACTCAGATCCTCTTGAATAAACCGTGATTATACGACCCGATGGGGTTAATGGTGAGATGATGTCGTGAGAGTTTCCCGAAGAAACGCGTCAGTGAGAACGAGCCCACGTTCGCGTTATCCGGCTCGACGGAGGCTTGTCGAGGCCAATATCTCCGGAATGTCCTTGGATGTCCTTTTGAATGCATAGAATAAAGGTAAGGCCGTCAACCATGGAAGGCTTCCCCCCGCAACCAATTCCGAATCAAGGTCAAAGTATGCGTAAAGTGAAAGTCGAAACGTGGGTGGTCTACCGGAATAATCACAAGCGAATGCCGTCGAATGCTCTGTGCAGCCAGAGCGAATGGGAAGAGTTGGAACGGCAGGAGCCGGGTGTACACACCCTCATCCAGGCTGGAATTGAAAGCGAAGGCGACGCCGAGAAGCTGGCCCGCGGAACCTCGGGCGATCCCGTCCCGCGCGGACCGCGAGCCCCCAAGTAAGTCGGCCGCACTCGAGAACGCACGCTGCTATTTCGCAGGCAGCGTTTTCACAAACTTCATCGCCCGCTCAATCCAGCCGCCCAGCTGGTCGTCGTCTTCAAGCCCCTCAGTAACGACCATCACCCAACCTCGCATCGGTTTGCCGGTGATGTCGAACTCCATGACAAAGTCTTCCAGCAATGCCGCGTCGCCGTCTTCGGGACCAAGCCGGGCGATCAGCGAATTCTTCCAGACGCCCACCAGCATGTTGCCATTGAGCAGAAAACCGACACCGCCGAACATCTTCTTCTCTTGAATGTTTCTCGTCCGTGCTAGTGCGTCTCGGATGCGGACGGCCAGGGATTCATCGTACGCCATCCGTCATTTCTCCCCGTCTGGAACCAGCCTTTCGGCCTTCTCTCTCAAGCAGTTCGGGCAGTACCAAGGCGCCGCCGTCTTCACCGGCCTCGGACTGCGTTTGCGGCAGATGGCGCAAAGGTAGCGTTTCCCCTTGAAGGAAGTCCTTGGGCGATTCTGCTTGCCGGACTTGAACGTCATTCTCGCCATGATGAACTCTCCGCGAGGGAAGCAACTGAGCGGATTGTACCGAATTCGTGCCGACGCCCCGTAAAATGAAGGATGGTAGCCGTTCCATTTGACGAGAGGAATCGATCACATGCCTCGAACCAGCGCCGGTCTGTTGATGTATCGTGTTCACGAAGGCACGATCCAGGTGCTGCTGGCCCATCCCGGCGGGCCGTTGTTTAGCAAGAAGGACGACGGCGTTTGGACGATACCCAAGGGCGAACCCGATTCCGGCGAGGATCTTCTTCTGACCGCCCAGCGCGAGTTCGAGGAAGAAACCGGCCTCAAGGGAGAGCCGCCGTTCATCGCGTTAAAGCCGATCCAGCAAAAAGGCGGCAAGATCGTCCACGCCTGGGCCTTCAAGGGCGACTGCGATCCCACCACCATCAAGAGCAACAACTTCACCATGGAATGGCCGCCGAAATCGGGGACGCAGATTGAATTCCCCGAATTCGACCGAGCCGAGTTCTTCGATCTCGACACGGCCCGCATCAAGATCAAATACCGACAGGATGCGTTGATCGATGAGCTTGAGGGCATTTTGACGAGTGGTGAAGAAGTCAAAATCAGCGAATAAAATCATGCCACTCGAACCCGTCCGGCAGTGTCGCCATGGCATCCGCGAGCTTGAACAACACTCCTTAATTAAATCGCTCGCCAGTGAACCCGTCTTGTTCGTGCGGTGTCCACCTCTCCATGGACACCAACCTCCTCAACACGAAGTTTACCCGAATCGGCGCACGGCTGAAGCTCGCTGACCATCCGACTCGTCGCTCTCGGATGGCCGGCCTCTCTCTCGACATGCAATCCGACCGCAAGGGGGAATTCTTCGAGATCGCTCAGCCGGCCACCGATGTCGAAATTGCCGTCCTCGACGTTCAGCCGATCGACCGCCACCTGCTGCTGCTGCTGGTTCGTGAGAATGCCGAGAAGCATAAGTTTCTCTGCGGCCATGACGAGCGACACTGGTTCGTCGCCGGTATTCCGGAGAAGGCCCCGGTTGGGACCGTGCGTCAGGCCAAGGAAGCGCTGAAGCCAGCGGAGGTCCGGTCCGTTCAGGCACTCAAGGGACTCAGCGTCAAGGCGAGCAATCGTCGCAAGAACGCCGCGTTCATCCGTCAGGGCGAATGGTTCTTCTTGCCAGTCGGCGACATGGCCATCGACTGGAAGTTGGTGCTGCCCAACGAACCGTTGAGCCGCGGTGGTGGAAGCAAGCCACACTGGGCTGAGTTCTGTTATCGCACGGGTGGAGAAACGGTATATGTCTGCAACCGCTATCCGAACGGTGTGGTCGAGGCTCATCACAAGGTGATTCTGTCGAGCAGCCCAAAGGCGAAGGCTTGGGGCTGGCGCACGATGCGTCGCAATCCGGGCGTTTTCGTTCGCGGCCGCATTCGCCACGCGGATCACGCCACGATCATCTTGCGAACTTGGCACCAGGTGTTGATGAACACCGAAGGCCAATCCAAGGCAATGAAGAACGTGGCGTTCCTGGATTGACGCAACAAACTGATAGCAAAAAAAGGCCCGTGGCGGCGAGAAGCTTCCGCGGGCTGTCCTTTTTCACGGAAGAAGCCCGAGAAGGAGAATGTCATGGAACGCAACAAGGTCACCATTAGCAAATTTCTGTCGAAACATCTGCGTCATGCGCCTGACGCACTCGATTTGACGTTGCAACCGGGTGGGTGGATGTCAGTGGATGCCTTGCTGGCCGCCAGCGAACGAATCGGCTTCGCCATCTCGTATGACGAATTGATTGAGTGCGTCGAGACCAACGACAAGAGACGGTTTTCTTTCGACGACTCGGGCGACCTCATCCGGGCCAACCAAGGCCACAGCGTCGCGGTTGATCTACAACTCGAAGAGAAAGTACCGCCCGATCTTTTGTATCACGGCACGGTCGAGCGTTTCCTGTCTTCGATCATGGCCGAGGGTTTACAGAAACGTCAACGGCATCACGTTCATCTTTCCAAAGATGTCGAGACGGCACGAAAAGTTGGCTCCCGGCGTGGCAAGCCAATTATTCTTGATGTCGATGCAGGAAAGATGCACCGCGAAGGCTTCAAGTTTTACATGTCTGCCAATAGCGTGTGGCTGACTGATTCCGTGCCCGCTCATTTCCTGAACTCGCGACGAGCCTAAAACATGCACATCCGATCAGGAAACTCACACCTTGAAATTCCGCCACACCTGGCAGCCGTCTGCCCACATGACGATGTTTTTACCCTGCGTGCGATAGCGGCAAGCCTCATCCAGTTCGAGTTCCCAGCCGGCTTGCGACATCACTTCTGCCAATTGCTGCTCGATCGCCCGACCGTGGGTGCCAATAACGAGCCTTCGCACTTTCTGGCGGAGAACCTTTTGACTGGCGGCCACCACGTCGAGTTCCGAGCCTTGGATGTCGATGTGGACCAGATCGACTTTTTCGAACGGGGCCAGCAATGTCGGCAGCGAGTAGGCGGGCACCACATTTTTATTCGCTGACACCCGAGGCATGAACGGGGTCGCGGCAGCCACGGTGCCGCCATAATCTCCAGCCGGGTCGGCGAGTTCGGGGAATTTTGTCACTCCGTCGGTCGCGGCCGCCACGCCGTGCAAGAGCGTGTGCGATCCCGGATCAAAGCCGTTATCCAGGAAGTGCTGACGCATGAATTCGACGTGGGCGGCCGAGCCTTCCACGCCGACGAGTTGGAACTTCGCGATGCCCCGACGGGTCGCGGCCACGGCCACGCTCACCAACCACGGGGCCCATCCCGCGCCCAGTTCAACGGCCACCATCTGGTCGTGGGCATCCAGCACCGCGTTCAGGACGCCGGTCCACTCAACCGTGCTGCCGTGGAAGTTGCCGGGAATCGGGTAGCCTTCGACATGCCCGCTGAGTCGCTCGGTCCCGCGAATATAGGCCGTGCGCGTGCGCGTACCGAGGAAGTCGGTGATGAACCCCGCCTTGCCCGGCCCCGTGTACGCGGGAAAGGCTTCGAACACGGGGGTTGCCGTCGGCCGATAGGGCTGCGCGTGCCGCTGCCGCCATCGACCGGCGAACTCCTCGGACTGCATCACCTCGCGAATGAGGTAAGTCAAACTCACCCGGGCTTGCACATACTCGTTGACCACCGCTTGGCTTTCCGGCTGTCGCCCGAGCAGCATTTCGTAGACCTGCTGGACATCATTCGAGCTGACGCCCGGCGTCGCCGGTTGCCGCCGGATCACGGCAGCCGTGCGCCGGCTCACTCGTCCCAAGGCACGGCGGAATCGGTGGATGTTCAACATGAGCCTCTCCGGGTAGTTACGATTTGGCTCGCAGGAAGCCGATTCGACGAGTCGACAATCCCGGTGACTGTTCATATTCGTTCGTGCGCGGGTTGGGAAATTCCAGTTGCAGACCGTATGTGTCGGCCAGACACATCAGGGCGGCATCGTTCGGCATCAGGAAGTTGCTGCTGCCACAACTGCCCACGAGCGCCTTGAACTGCGGCACGGTGGTTGGCATCAGATCGCTGGCAAGCTCGAAGATCGGCCGGGGGTGGACGACCGTAGTGACCTGTGTTTCCATCAAGACCACACCGCCCGGGGCCAACAAGTCGCGTAATTTCTGGAACGCGGCAAACACGTTCTTGAGGTGATAAAGCACGCCGTAGAAAAGGATGATATCGTAACTGCCATTCGGCAGGGGAGCGGTGACGAAGTCGCCGGTCATCACTTCAGGTTGGACATCCCACCACTCGCAGGCCATTTTCAGATTGTGGGGATAGGTCCCCATGTACATGTCGCCCGGGTTGATCGCGGTGACATGGTCGGCCCCACGCAGCAACGACGCGATGGTAAAAATGCCATCGTTCGCGCCAATGTCGAGCACCCGCTTGCCGCGCAGGTCCAGGCCGAGGGCATCGACCGTCGAGCGCCAGAGCTTCTGTTCTCGCGCTCGATCCGGATTCGCCCCCGCGATCCGGTCGCCATCGGGCAACGGCATGTTGTGGAACCAGTATCCCCCGTTCGGAGGAGACACCAGATTCCGGAAGTCGTCAGTGAAGAATCGCTTGGTCGCAGGCGGCGTCGCAGTAGCCGTGGCCATGGTGGAATCCATTCCAAGTTGGCGGGGAGTCTATTAAGGAGGGAGGAGTATAACCTGCTTGAAAAAGCAAATACAACCCGAGTTTCAGCCGAAGAGGGTTGCTGACGCCCGCGCGAGGGGACATCGGTGCGGGAAGCGTGCAAAATACGCACTGCCCCTCAGCGATTCCGGCGCGTTTCATTAGATTCCGTAGAATGGTTTGCAGAAATTTGTCCGAAGGTGACGGCATGATGCCGCAAACTTTGTGATCGACAATTCAGAGGCCCCCCTTTCAATCATCCACCGGAGTTCCCAGTCAAATGAGAACTTTCCTTACAGGGCTCGCCATTTTGTTGGTGACTCCAACGACTCGAACTCTTGCTCAAGAAAAGACGTCGGAACCGATCATCAAGCCCTTTGCCCACGCCTTGGTTCAGAACGCGTGGACGCATTCGATCTGGTCGAATGAGCAGCACAACGGCTTCCCCGGCATCGCACGTGTTGGCGACTACTATTACGTCACGTTTCGCACGGCGGAGTCACATCAGGCGAAGCAGGCCAAGATCGTCGTGATCCGGGCCGAGGCCAAGGATCTCAAGACGAAGTGGGAAAAAGTCGCCGAGTTCACCCGCGATCACGATTGCCGCGATCCCCTCGTCTTCGACAACAAGGGCAAGGTACAAGTAGTTTTCCACTCTCAGGAGGACTACTATTCGCAATCGGCGGATGGACTCAAGTGGTCCGAGCCGAAGGAACTTCAGACCGAGTTCGTCGAGCCTCGCGCGGAAGACAAGCTCACATTTACTTCCAAGCGGCGCTGGCTGTTTCGCATCCGCCAGGGACCGGACGGCGCCTTCTACAGTTTGGGTCGTTGCGGCATCAAAGATACAGGTGGCCGCTTTGGCTTGAT
>Ga0105046_10010600_pt1 | contig 14346 bp, 11 predicted proteins | sample MAT03_FD_78385 | JGI IMG/M metagenome (GOLD analysis project Ga0105046, IMG submission 78385) | Freshwater microbial communities from Lake Fryxell liftoff mats and glacier meltwater in Antarctica - MAT-03 (megahit assembly) | ecosystem: Environmental > Aquatic > Freshwater > Ice > Liftoff... | reverse complement strand
TACCAAGCAGAAATCCATCATGCAGCGCTGGCCTGAGAGTATTGGCAAGGGCGCTGAGTTTGTGATGCCAACCGCGAAATGAACGCCCCCCGAAGCGGCCTGCGGCCGCCTCCCCCCACTGGGGGGCACCGCCTGCGGCCCGGCGAAGCCGGTTCCGCGGCGGTCGCTGGACTTGCGGGTCCGGACGCCCGAAGGAGCCCTGCCCCATGAGTGAAAACATCTTTGACTACATCATCGTGGGGGGCGGAACCGCAGGTTGCCTGCTGGCCAACCGCCTGAGCGCCGACGCGTCCAAACGGGTGTTGCTGATTGAAGCCGGCCGCAAGGACGACTACCACTGGATTCACATCCCGGTGGGTTACCTGTACTGCATCGGCAACCCGCGCACCGACTGGCTCTACAACACCGAGCCCGATGCCGGCCTGAACGGTCGGAGCCTGCGCTACCCGCGTGGCAAGACGCTGGGCGGCTGCTCCAGCATCAACGGCATGATTTACATGCGTGGCCAGGCACGCGACTACGACCAATGGGCGCAACTGACGGGCGATGATGCCTGGCGCTGGGACAACGCCCTACCTCACTTCAAGCTCCACGAAGACCATTACAAGGGCGCCGATGCGCTGCACGGTGCGCGCGGCACCGCGCCGGCGCTGATGCAGGACAAGCTCAACGCCTATCAAAAAATGCTGCGTCATCGCAATGCCGGCGGCGAGTGGCGGGTCGACAAGCAGCGGCTCCACTGGAATGTTCTCGACGCCTTTGCCGAGGCCGCGCAGCAGGCCGGCATACCTGCCACCGATGACTTCAACCGTGGCGACAACGAAGGCGTGGGCTATTTTGAAGTGAACCAGAAAAACGGCTGGCGCTGGAACACCGCCAAGGCGTTTTTGCGCCCTGCCTGCTTTGCTCGCCCCAACTTCGAAATGTGGACCAGCGCACAGGTTTGCAAACTGGTGATTGAGCGCCAGGACGACGGCAGCCAGCGCTGCACCGGCGTCGAGGTCTGGACCGGCCAGGAACGTGTCACCGCGTTTGCCACGCGTGACTCGGGCAAGGAGCAAGGCCAAATGGGTGAAGTCATCCTGAGCGCCGGCAGCATTGGGTCACCGCAAATCCTGCAGCTCTCGGGCATAGGCCCCGCCGCGCTGCTGCAGCAGCGCGGTATCCCGGTCGTGCTGGACCTGCCCGGCGTGGGCGCCAATCTGCAAGATCATCTGCAGATCCGCTCGGTTTACAAGGTCAACGCCCTGGCCGGGAGCAAGGCCAAAAACTTCACCCTCAACACGCTGGGCAGCTCGCTTTGGGGCAAGGCCAGAATCGGCCTGGAGTACGCGCTCAAACGGACCGGTCCGATGAGCATGGCCCCCTCGCAGCTCGGCGCTTTCACGCGCAGTTCACCCGACCAGCCTTACCCGAATATCGAGTACCACGTGCAGCCGCTGTCGCTCGATGCCTTTGGGGAGCCGCTGCACACCTTCAACGCGTTTACCGCCAGCGTCTGCAACCTCAACCCGACCAGCCGGGGAACGGTCCACATCAAGTCCAACCGCTTTGAAGACGCACCGGCGATTGCGCCCAACTACCTGAGCACGCCGCAAGACCGGCAGGTGGCAGCCGACTCGCTGCGCGTCACGCGACGCATCGTCGGCCAGAGCGCGCTGGCCGGCTACCAGCCCGAAGAGTTCCGCCCCGGCGTGCAGTTTCAAAGCGATGACGACCTGGCACGGCTGGCCGGTGACATTGCCACCACGATTTTTCATCCGGTCGGCACCACCCGAATGGGCAAGGCCGACGACGTGATGGCGGTGGTGGACCCGCACCTGCGGGTGCGCGGGATCAGGGGCCTGCGCGTGGTCGATGCGGGCGTGATGCCGCTGATCACCAGTGGCAACACCAACTCGCCCACGCTGATGATTGCGGAAAAAGCCGCGCAGTGGATACGCGACGGGCAATAACTCCATTTTCAGTGCAATTGTGTTGTCATCCCGGACGCTATCCGGGATCCATGTCGCATGAACCACTGACTGGTGCGGGCGAAAACGTAGGTACGGACCCAACGATCACCCGGTCTTGCACCGTGCCACGTCTGGTGGCCGGTCCGTTGCCAGCCGGCCCGGTCACTCTTGAATCAGCGCGGCAATGCTCACCCCGTCTAGTTTCTGGCTGCTGGCGCGCAAGTCATCCGCGCAGCCTATCCAGCGCTTGACCACCTGGACCCAGCGCTGTGCGTCCTCGTCGCTCATGGGCGCGGAGTCCCTCAGCGCGGCAGCGTAGGGCTCAGGCCCGCACTGCGCCTGGGCTGCATCGATAAAACTTCTGCGGTAAGACAGAGCCGCAAGCAAACGTTGTTCGGCCAGCCAGCGCTGGCTGATGACAAACATGCTCGCGGGGGCGGTGGCATTCATCTTGTCCAGAATGGTGCGTGGGGTGCCCAGGCCTGCCATGTAGTACTCCACCCAGCGCGCGATGCTGGCAAAACGCTCTGACGCCGGGTCCATGGGCTCGCCATCCACCTTCACGTTGATCCTGTGGACCCCCAGGGCCGCGCCATCGGACACATTGCGGCTGACGCCGCTCATCCACAAGATAAAGCAGGCGCTGTAGCAACGGGCGCCAGGATCGACGTGTGTCGCCGCGTAACTTTTTTCAAGCAGATGGGCGATCCTCACGGTTTCGGCCAGATCACCGCCGGGAGAGTCCAGAAAAACAGACCGCGTAAAACGCCCGTAGTTGTCGGGATGCCGGACAAACTGGATGATTTTGGCGTAGTCGCCTTTCTGGATGGTCCCCTGGATCAACACACCTTGCCGATGGGCAACAATGTCGGCCGCAACGGCGGGCGCCAGTGTATTGAAAAATACGCAAGCGAAAAGGGCGAAAGCGGCTCGTGACATGTTGGACTCCTGCGCTCTGGGGACAACCCCGACAGAAACCCATGGTAGGCAGTGACGCTGGGCGTGTCAGTTATCAATTACCGATGCGGCAGTAACTTATTACCCTGAAACCGGTCCCGTCATGGTCGCCCTTCCCGCCCGTTTGTCAAGCCCGGAGGCTACTTTTCACGCAGGATCATGGTGTCGCCGGAAAGCACCAGCTCGAACCTGGACAAAAAGCTCTGTCCCAGCAAGGCCACGCCCGGATCCAGCCCGACCAGCCCCACACCCACCCGGCTCCCCGACACGCTGGCTGGCCCCACGGAAACGGTGACGCCGGCGACAATCCGGCCGCGCAACTCGCCACTGGCCGTCCTGAAGGTGGCGGGCTCGCCGGGCGCCAGGTCGGCGTCGCGGGCAAATACCTCGCTGACCATGACCAGCGAGGCGCCGGTGTCCACCAGAAAGGTCACCGGCCTGCCCTGGATCTGGCCCTGCGCGTAAAAATGGCCGTCCCGTGCCCGGGGAATGGACAGCTCGCCGGAGGCTAAAACAACCAGCGCGGGCGGCTTCAGTGTCTGGCTCATCAGGACATACAGGACAGCCATCACCGCCAGCCAGAACAGCACAATGGCCAGCGGACCCCACGCAAGGTTTTTGCCGGCGCTGGTGCCTTCTTTCGCGCTGTTGCTGCCCATGGTTTGTTCCGCAGTTGTTGATCTTCCCGCGCCGGTTCGAGTCAGGCTGAGGGTCCCAGGCATGATACGTCGCGGCGGGGGAAACGAGCTAACGTGCCGCGCTACCGTGCAGCACATCATCATCCAAGCCCACGCTCACGACCCTGCAAACCGCACACCCGTGATGCCGCAAACCATCCCATGGCCCGAAGAACTGGGCGCCATCGGTGCCGGGCCAAGGTACGCGCTTTTACTTCACGCTGGAGCCAGCGGCCGGGCAGGCACCGGCCATCACGCAGACCTAACGCAGGCCCTTCACATAACGCGGCGCGTCCGGGTCCCTGGCCTTGCGTTCGCGGTGGGTCTCGCTGTCACCAAAAATCGCCCCAAAGGTCGATTCGATGAAGCCGGATTCGGGGTACACCTCTTCTTCGGTGTTGACCGAGCGTGCGCCTTGCTGGTCGGCCACCGTCGGGCCTGAGACGGCAGGCCCATGCGCACCGGCTGCCCGCTCCTTGACCTTGTCGGCCATCATCCTGACCAGCGGCACGCGGTGTTTGGCATCAGGCGTGGTCATGATTTCTTCCAGCCTGTCGGCCCACACGCCCAGGTCGATATGCCCGTCTTCCGTCGCCTTTTGGCGCGAGAAGCGGACAATTTCGGCGGCGTATTCCGCATTGCTGGCCATCCATTCGGTGTCCGTCACGCGCCCGGTCTTGCGGCGCAGCAGCACGTGCAGATGGGCGGAGATGGCAATTTTTTCGGTGGAGGACATGGCTTCTCCTTGCCAATCAGGTAATCCGCTCGGCATGCTGGGAAATGTCCATGCCATCGGATTCCGATGTTTCGCTGACACGCAGGCTGAAAAACAGCGAGGTGATCCAGAGCGCCACCGCTGTCATGAGCAGGCTGTAGCACAACACGGCGCCGACACCGATGGCCTGGGTGAGAAGGCTGCCTTCCACGCCTGCAATGGTCTTGCTGGCAAACACGCCTGTCAGCAGGGAGCCCACGATGCCGCCCACGCCATGCACGCCGAACACATCGAGCGAGTCGTCCGCATTGAGCAGGCGTTTGAGCCCCGTAGCGCCCCAGTAACAGGCCACGCCGGCAATCAGCCCGATGGCGAGCGCGGCGCGCGGCGAGACAAAACCTGCGGCCGGCGTGATGGCCACCAGGCCGGCGACCAGCCCGGAGCACAAGCCCAGCAGGGTGGGACGGCCGCGCACCATCCACTCGGCAAACATCCAGGACAAGGCGCCGGCTGCTGCGGCGATGTGTGTCACCGCCATCGCCAGGCCCGCGCGCCCGTCAGAGGCGACGGCGGAGCCAGCGTTGAAGCCGAACCAGCCGACCCACAACATGCCCGCGCCGGCCATGGTCAGCCCCAGATTGAACGGGGTAAAGGCTTCACGTCCGTAACCGGCGCGCGGCCCGAGCACGTAGGCACAGACCAGGCCGGCCACGCCGGCATTGATGTGCACCACCGAACCGCCGGCAAAATCGAGCGCACCGAGCTGGGCCAGCCAGCCCCCCGGCTCCCAGACCCAGTGCGCAATCGGCGCATACACCATCAAGGTCCACAGGCTGATGAAACACAGCATCGCGGAAAACCGCATGCGCTCCACAAAGGCCCCCACCACCAGCGCCGCCGTGATGACGGCAAAGGTCAGCTGGAACATTGCGTACACCGACTCGGGAATATTCGGAGCGATGTGGCTGACCGCCACCTTCTGCGTGTCCTTGACGTAGTCCAGGCCGGCAAACCACAGCCGTTCGGTGCCCCCAATGAAGGGGCTCATCGGGCCGCTGCCCGGCGTGAACGCCAGCGAGTAACCAACGGCAAACCACAGCAGGCTGACCACGGCGCAAATCGCCACCACGCTGGCCATGGTGTTGAGTACGCTTTTTTTGCGCACCATGCCCCCATAAAACAGCGCAATGCCCGGAAGTGTCATCAGCAAGACCAGCGCGGTTGCGGTCATGAGCCAGGCGGTATCGGCACCATTGAGGGTGTCTGCCGCCACCAGGCCGGGATGGGTCAGGGGAGCCGCAGCAACCGGCGCAGCGCGCGCGACCACCCCAGGTGCCGAAGGCGGCGCGGCCGTGTCGGGAGGCGCAGGCACCACGGGAGCCGGGACCACCGCGGGCGCTGATCTGGCTGGGTCAGCCGCTGGCATCGCAGGCGCCTGTGCCCCCACCTGTGAAGCGGCCAACGCCAGCCAGAAACACAAACTCAGCCCGGCAATGCGCCTGTGGTACATGGTGATTCCCGTTTTTGTGCGAATGATCTCAACTGGTAACAACAGGCATAAGTCATGCCAGACGCCTTGGAAGCGTGAGCCGTGACAGGAGATGATCTCTTTCGGGGGAGGGAAAATCCTGATGCACTAAGGGGGTGCACCGCCTACATTGGCTGACCTGCAGACGAGCCACAGCGCTCGCAGAGGGGCCCGAGGAGACAAACACATCAACTAGAACAGTATTGGCATCCTCCGGGATGTTTTTTACAAAGCGCTCGGCTTGCCCGGCGCTTTTTTTTGCCTCACGTGTACCGGATCGGTGCATGCACGCAGGCGTGGCATCCAGGCGCCTGTCGGGCTTTGGAATCATCGGCTGCAAATCGACCGCAGCGGTCCATCCTCGCTGGGGCCGATTTTCGCTTTCGACGCCCCAAGCCCGACAGGCTCCTAGTCGGGGTAGACGTCAAGCGCAGGCACGACAGGTGCCAGCTTGCTCAGGGCCTCGGCAATCGCCGCCGCCCTGGCCGCGTTGGCAGCGGCCGATGCTGTGCCGCGTCCGCCTCCGACGCCGCTCGCTGTCAGCAGGTCCGCCACTTCAGCAGGCGATCGCGGCTTGCCAATCGGCGCGCCGGCCAGGCCTTTTTGAACGGCTGCCATATCGACTTCATTGGGGTACTGCCCCAGCAACACGTAGTCAAAAACGCGCCGGGCAATGGGCGCCGCATGGGCGGCGCCGAAGCCGGCGTTTTCCACCACCACGGCGAGTGCAATTTTGGGGTTGTCGGCTGGGGCAAACGCCATGTACAGCGCGTGGTCGCGCTGGTGTTCTTCAAGCTTGCGTGCGTCGTATTTTTCTTTTTGGCCGACCGACCTGGCTTGCGCCGTGCCGGTTTTGCCGCCGCTCAGGTAACCCGCGCCCGCGAACACCCGCGCCGACGTGCCATCCTGGGTGACGCTGACCAGCGCCTTGCGAACGACGGCGATGTGATCGGGTTTGTAGCCCAGGTCTTCACCAGTGCCCCGTGCAATTGGCTCGGTGGCGCGTGTCACCGGGTCCTGGGTGGCAATCACCAGGCGCGGCGTGTGCTTGACGCCACTGTTGGCCAAGGTGGCTGTGGCCTGGGCCAACTGGAGCATGGTGAAGCTGTTGTAGCCCTGGCCGATGCCCAGCGAAATGGTTTCGCCGGCGTACCATTTTTTCTGCTCCGGCTTTTTGTAATAGTTGCGCTTCCAGGCCTGGTTGGGCAACACGCCGCTCACCTCGCCATGGATGTCGATGCCGGTGATCTGTCCGAAGCCCAGCGGCTTCATGAAATCGTACATGGCATCCACGCCCAGGTCGTTGGCCAGCGAGTAGTAATAGACGTTGCTGGACTTGACGATGCTCTGGTGCATGTCCACCGGGCCCAGCCCGGCACCATGGCTGCGGAACTGGTGGCCACCGAACATCCAGGTGCCGGTGTCGTTGGTGATGCTGCCAGGCTGGCGTTTGCCGCTTTCCAGTGCAGCCATCGCCATGAACGGTTTATAGGTAGAGCCCGGGGGGTAGGTCCCGCGCAAGGCCCGGTTCAGCATCGGCTTGTCGATCGACTCATTGAGCGCCTGCCAGCTTTCGCTGTCGATGCCGTCCACGAAGAGATTGGGATCGAAGGTGGGCTTGCTGACGAAGGCCAGGACCTCGCCGGTTTGGGGGTCGAGCGCGACCAGTGCGCCACGTCTGTCGCCAAACATGTCTTCCACGAGTTTTTGCAGCCGGATGTCAATCGACAGCGTAACCGTGTGGCCAGACGTGGCCGGGCTGCTGGCCAGCTTGCGCACGGCGCGCCCGCCGGCCGAGGTTTCCACCTGCTCGACGCCAGTGTTGCCGTGCAGTTGCTGCTCGAAGCTCTGCTCCACGCCAAGTTTGCCGATGTAGTCGGTGCCGCGGTAATTGCCTTCCTCGTCGTTTTCTTCTATGCGTTCCTTTTCGGCCCGGTTGATGCGCCCGATGTAGCCCACCACGTGGCTGGCCAGCTCGCCGTAAGGGTAGCTGCGAAACAGCCGCGCCTTGATGTCCACACCGGGAAAACGAAAGCGCTGCGCGGCAAACCGCGCCACTTCCTCATCGCTGAGTCGTGTGCGTATCGGCAGGGACTCGAAATTCTTGGACTCTTCGCGCAGCTTCTTGAAACGCCGCTTGTCGCGCGCCGAAATCTCCACCAGGTGGCCCAGCGCTTCAATGGTGCCGTCCAGATCGCGGACTTTCGACGGCGTGATCTCCAGCGTGTAGGCCGAATAATTGGTCGCCAGCACCACGCCGTTGCGGTCCAGGATCAGGCCGCGGTTGGGCACGATGGGCACCACCGCCGTGCGGTTGCTCTCGGCCTGCTCGTTGAGGTCGTCGTGCCGCACCACCTGCAAGTAGACCAGCCGGGCAGCGACCAGCGTGAACGCCAGCAGGACCACCAGCGCCACCACCAGCACCCGCGCGCGAAAGCGCGAAAGGTCGGCTTTGACGTTGCGCAGTTCAGTCATGGCCGATACGACTCAAAACCCGGCAAAAAGTGCCAGCGCGACAGAGCCGCGATACGAAGCACGGCCGTCAAGAGGCCGGCCGGGGCCGCGGAACCGGCCTTGGCCTTCCCGGAGCCTGTCGAAGGGCCAGGCCGCAGGCGCAGCGGCCCCCTCGGGGGGCAGGGAGCTACACGCAGTGAGCGACCGTGGGGGCTCTTCTCTTTTCAAGCGGGGGCCGCGGGTCCGGCTTTGCCGGCCCGCAGGCGCAGCGGCCCCCTCGGGGGGCAGGGAGCTACGCGAAGCGAGCGACCGTGGGGGCTTCATAGCGGCCGATTTTCGTCCGGGTTGGGCGCCCGGCGTTGCGGCGCCAGCAGCATCACGCTGACCACCGGCCACAGCATGGACTCGGCCAGCGGTGCCAGCAACAGCGTCCAGCCGGGGAAAATGCCGCCGCTGCTCATGCGGATGATGATTTCCACGCCATGGGCCACGGCAAACATCGGCAGGACCTGCAAGGCCTGTGAGGGCACGGTGAACCAGAGCAGGCGGCGGTGAATCATGGTGGCGAAAAAGCTCAGCGCCGTGTAAGCCAGCGCATGCTGCCCCAGCAGGGCCGACTGGTGCACGTCCATGCCCAACCCGAACATGAAGGCCAGGCCGATGCCCACGCGCTGCGGCTGATGCACGTTCCAGAACACCAGCACCAGCGCCAGAAAATCCGGCATCCAGGGAACACGCCCCAGAGGCAACATTTCCAGCAGCAGGGCAATGATCAGGCTGGTCCAGATGAAAAACGGGTTGGCCGGCAGCAGCAGCTGCTGGCCCGAGGGCATGATCACTTGCTACCTCCTTTTTTGACGGGTGGGGGCAGCGCGACCGGTTCATCGGCAGGACGCAGCGGAATCTGCCCGGAGACCGGCTTGATCACCATCACATGGAGCGCCGCGCCCACCAGGGCTTGCGGTGTGCAATAAATCCGGGCAAAGGCCGATTCGGCGCGGCGTTCTATGCGTTCGATTTTAGCGACCGGCAGGCCCGGCGGATAGACCCCGTCCACGCCGCTGGTCGTGAGCAGGTCGCCCTGCTGCACGTCCGAATTGCTGCCCATGAAGCGCAGTTCCAGCCCGCCGCCCGAGGCCGTCGGGTCGCCATAGGCCACGCTGCGCGCGCCAGTGCGCGCATTGAGCACGGGGATGGCCATGTCGCGGTCAATCACCAGCGTCACCTCGCTGACCAGCGCGTGCACCCGGGTGACCTGGCCCAGCACACCGGACTCGTCCACCACTGGCGACGCCAGCTCAACCCCGTGGGCCAGCCCTTTGTCGATGATGACCTTGCGGGTGTAGGGATCGGGCGCGTCGTACAGCACCTGTGCCGCCAGGCCGGTGATGGCTTTTTGCTCGCGCAGGTCCAGCAGCTTGCGCAGCCGCGCGTTCTCCAGCGCCAGCTGCTCGACCTGGCCGGCCCGCAACGACTGCGCGGCAAGTTTTTGGCGGGCTGCTTCCTCGCTGGTTTTGGCCTGGCTCAGCGCGGTGAAATAGCCGCCGCCATATTGCGCGGCACGCACCGGCTGCAGGGCCAGCCATTGCACCGGGTACAGCGCGGTGGCAACCACGGCACGTATGGGCTGGGTCACCTTGAAGCGCATGTCGGCCACCATCAAAAACAGGGCCAGCGCACTGAAAAACATCAGTTTGGACAGGGCCGACGGCCCCTGCCGAAAGAAAGGGGGTGGCGTTCTGTCGAGGGTTCCTAAGGGCATGGTCTGCGGTCCATCATGCGCCTTCGCGGCAGCATCGGGGAGATGCTTCCTGGCTTATTCGGACGTGAAGATGGAGCCCAGCCGGTCCATGCGTTCCAGCGCGATGCCGCAGCCGCGCACGACACAGGTCAGGGGATCTTCAGCCACCAGCACCGGCAGCCCGGTTTCTTCGGCCAGCAGGCGGTCCAGATCGCGCAGCAGCGCGCCGCCGCCGGTCAGCATCATGCCGCGGTCGGCAATGTCGGCGCCCAGTTCAGGAGGCGTGTGTTCGAGCGCGGTTTTCACGGCGCTGACAATGTTGTTCAGCGGGTCGGTCAGCGCTTCGAGGATTTCGTTACTGGAAATCGTGAAGCTGCGCGGCACGCCTTCGGACAGGTTGCGGCCCTTGACTTCCATCTCCTTCACCTCGGAGCCGGGAAAGGCCGAGCCGATTTTTTTCTTGATAGCTTCTGCCGTCGGCTCGCCGATCAACATGCCGTAGTTGCGGCGAATGTAGCTGATGATGGCTTCGTCAAAACGGTCGCCGCCAACCCGCACGCTGCCTTTGTAGACCATGCCGCCCAGCGAGATGACGCCGACCTCGGTGGTGCCGCCACCGATATCGACCACCATGGAGCCGGACGCTTCGGACACCGGCAGGCCGGCGCCGATGGCTGCAGCCATGGGTTCCTCAATCAGGTAAACGTCGCTGGCGCCGGCGCCCAGCGCGCTTTCACGGATGGCGCGGCGCTCGACCTGGGTGGAGCCACAGGGCACACAGATGATGATGCGCGGGCTGGGCCTGAAGAAGCTGCGCGGATGCACCATCTTGATGAACTGCTTGAGCATCTGCTCGGTCACGGTGAAGTCGGCAATCACGCCGTCTTTCATCGGCCGGATGGCCTCGATGTTGCCGGGTACCTTGCCGAGCATGGCCTTGGCTTCGTGGCCGACGGCTTGAATCGTTTTTTTACCTTGCGGCCCGCCTTCGTGGCGAATGGCGACGACCGACGGTTCGTCCAGCACAATGCCGCGGTCGCGCACAAAAATCAGCGTGTTGGCGGTACCCAGATCAATCGCCAGGTCGGTAGAGAAGTACCGACGGTAAGTTTCAAACATGTTGGGGGGTCCGGTTCTGGTTGTCGGCACGGAGCAAACTTCGTTGCTCTATCGCCTTTTATGAATAATCAATGGGAGCGCTGATATGGGAGGACGAAGTGGTCTAACGCCTTGATAAATAACGCCTAAAGCGTGCATCCAAGCGTTATTTCACACCAAAGGCGGGATAATAACGCATCCCCTGTGAGTCAATGGCCGGAATACGGCCCATTATTTCACCTTTACACCCGGTTTCCGCTGCAGTTTTACCCCATGGCATTGACCTCCCAAGACATTGAACGCGTCGCCAATCTGGCGAGGCTGGAATTGCGACCCGACGAAACAGACCGCGTGCTCGGGCAACTCAACGGTTTTTTTGCCCTGGTGGCGCAGATGGATGCGGTCAACACCGAGGGCATAGAGCCGCTGGCCCATCCCGCCGCTGTGCTCGGCCAAGTGGCTTTGCGCCTGCGCGACGATATCGTTAGCGAGCCCAACCAGCGCGAGGAAAGCCAGAAAAGCGCGCCCGCCGTCGAGCGGGGGCTGTTTTTAGTCCCCAAAGTGATTGAGTGAGCAATGAGTCGCACCGATTTGCACGACCTGAGCGTCGCCCAACTCGCGGCCCAGCTGGCCGCCCGCGAGGTCTCCAGCGTCGAAGTGACGCAGCACTTCCTGAACCGCATCCAGCAACACGACGGCCTGGGGGCTTTTTTGGCCACCGATGCGGATGTCTCGCTGGCGCAGGCGCGCGCCGCCGATGCGCGCCTGGCGCTGGGTGAGCGCGCCCCGTTGCTGGGTGTGCCGCTGGCGCACAAGGATATTTTTGTCACGCGCGACTTTCCGACCACCGCCGGCTCGAAGATGCTGGCCCACTACCGCAGCCCGTTTGACGCGACCGTGGTTCGCCAGCTCGGCGCGCAGGGCGCCGGCATGGTGAGCCTGGGCAAGCTCAATTGCGACGAGTTCGCCATGGGTTCGGGCAACGACAACAGTGCCTACCAGCCGGTGCACAACCCCTGGGACACCACACGCGTGCCTGGCGGCTCCTCGGGCGGCTCGGCCGCGGCCGTGGCTGCGCGCCTGGTGCCCGCCGCCACCGGCAGCGACACCGGCGGCTCGATCCGCCAGCCTGCGTCGCTCACCGGCATTACCGGCATCAAACCGACCTATGGCCGCTGCTCGCGTTACGGCATGGTGGCCTTTGCCTCCAGCCTGGACCAGGCCGGCCCGATGGCGCGGAGCGCACTGGACTGCGCTCTGCTGCTGTCGGCCATGGCGGGACCGGACCTGGACCGCGACTCGACCTCGCTGGACCTGCCCGCGCTCAACTACGCTACTGATTTGATAGCTGCTGACGCAGGCGGGTCGGGGTCTGCACCCCTAAAAGGCCTGAGGATTGGGCTGCCAACGCAGTTTTTCGGCGCCGGCTGCTCGGCTGACGTGCTCCAGGCCGTGCGCGGCGCACTGGCCGAGTTTGAAAAGCTGGGCGCGACCCTGGTGGACGTGAGCCTTCCGCTGACCGAGCTGTCGATTCCGGTGTATTACGTGATCGCCCCCGCCGAGGCCAGCAGCAACCTGAGCCGCTTTGACGGTGTGCGGTATGGCCACCGTGCCGCGAACTACGGCGACCTGACCGACATGTACAAGAAGTCGCGCTCCGAAGGGTTTGGCGACGAAGTCACGCGCCGCATCATGATCGGTACCTATGTGCTGTCGCACGGCTACTACGACGCGTATTACCTGAAAGCGCAAAAAATCCGCCGGCTGATTGCCGAAGATTTTCAGAAAGCCTTTGCGCAGTGCGACATCATCGCCGGCCCGGTGTCGCCCACCGTGGCCTGGAAAATCGGCGAAAAATCCGACGACCCGGTCGCCAGCTACCTGGCCGACATCTACACGCTGTCGTCCAGTCTGGCCGGCCTGCCCGGCATGAGTGTGCCGGCCGGTTTTGGCGCACACGGCATGCCGGTCGGGCTGCAACTGATCGGCAACTACTTCAAGGAAGCGCAGCTGCTGGGCACGGCGCACCAGTTCCAGCTGGCGACCGACTGGCACACGCACCGGCCCCCCGGCTTTTGAGACGATTTTCGACATGAGCCAACAACTCTCCCCCGTCAACTCTTTTGCACAAATGCAGGCCGGGCGGCCAACCGGCCCGCTGGTGCAGGGCTATGAAGTCATCATCGGTTTCGAGACCCACACGCAACTGACCACGCAATCGAAAATTTTCAGCCGCGCCTCCACCGCATTCGGCGCCGAGCCCAACACGCAGGCGTCTGCCGTTGACTTTGCGCTGCCGGGCGCGCTGCCGGTCATGAACAAGGGCGCGGTGCAACGCGCCATCGAGTTCGGCCTCGCCGTCAATGCCCACATTGCCGAAAGCAGCGTGTTTGCGCGGAAGAACTATTTCTACCCCGACCTGCCCAAGGGTTACCAGATTAGCCAGTTTGAAATTCCTGTCGTCCAGGGCGGTGTGGTCGAGTTTTTTCTCCCTTCGACCCCTTCGACAAGCTCAGGACAGGCGGGCTCAGGACAGGCGGCTCTCGAAAAAAAATCGGTTCGCCTGGTGCGCGCCCACCTCGAAGAAGATGCCGGCAAGTCGCTGCATGAAGATTTCATCGGGCAAAGCGGCATCGACCTGAACCGCGCCGGCACGCCGCTGCTGGAGATCGTGACCGAGCCCGACATGCGCTCAAGCGCTGAGGCCGTCGCCTACGCCAAAGAGCTGCACAAGATCGTCACATGGATAGGCATTTGCGACGGCAACATGCAGGAAGGCAGCTTTCGCTGTGATGCCAACGTCTCGGTGCGCAAGCCCGGCGAGGCGCTGGGCACGCGCCGCGAGATCAAGAACCTGAACAGCTTCAAGTTCATGCAGCAGGCCATCGACTATGAAGTGCGCTGGCAGATCGGACAGATCGAGGACGGCCACGCCATCCAGCAGGCCACCGTGCTGTTTGACCCCGACACCGGCGAGACCCGCAGCATGCGGACGAAGGAAGATGCTGCCGATTACCGTTATTTTCCCGACCCGGATTTGCCGCCTTTGATGATTGGGCGGGATTGGGTTGAGAAGACGCGGAGCGACATGACAAAGCTACCAAGGGAGATGGCTAACGAGTTTGTTGAGCAGTATGGTCTGTCAGAGTCCGACGCATCAACAATGACCCAAAATCATGCAACTGCCGTCTATTTCATAGCTGCGAGCAATGAAAGCGGAC
>Ga0105046_10010592_pt1 | contig 14351 bp, 13 predicted proteins | sample MAT03_FD_78385 | JGI IMG/M metagenome (GOLD analysis project Ga0105046, IMG submission 78385) | Freshwater microbial communities from Lake Fryxell liftoff mats and glacier meltwater in Antarctica - MAT-03 (megahit assembly) | ecosystem: Environmental > Aquatic > Freshwater > Ice > Liftoff... | reverse complement strand
TCTCCGACGCTCCAATCCGATGGCCTCAGCGGAAGCTATACCTCTCGCGGTCGAGATTGAGAGTATGTCCAACGCGAGGCGTCTTCCGAGCCCGACGCGTTAGCGAGGGAGCATCCCATACACCCTCGCTAACGCGTCGGGCTCGGAATCTGCGCTCATTCGTAACCGCGTGAAGTATAGTTGAAGTTTAGTGACTTCGCCGGATCCAATGCCGGACGAAGAAAAAAACGTTCTCGTCAAAGGTGCGTAGTTGTACTGCTCGCGGCATCGAGCTCTCGGGGAGCCCGCAGCGCAAGCAAGGGAACGTATGACCCTTGCTTGCGCTGTGGGCTCCCCGAGGGATTTATTACCCGGCAGGCAGCGATTATAGAGTTCCGGGATGAGGCGAGAGTCTATGTCAGACTTCCGAGAGCAGCTTCGCCAGCGCACGCTCGATGACTTCCGGGCGCGTCATGGGTCCGTGATTTTCGATGTACTCGTCGATCTCTTTTGAGTGACGCGAGACCACGCTCGTGAGACTACTCACGTACTGCCGCCACTCCTCACGCACGGCCGGCATTTCGGATTTGAGCATTGGTCGCAATTGTTCATCCTCCACACGGAGGCGGGCGAATTGCTCGGGCGAAACATTAGGTTTGGCTTTCATCGTCAGTCTTCAGTGATGTAGGCGGTGCGAACGCTCGGCTAAGCTACCGGGGCCGGTACGAGCAGTGGCCTTGATCGTATGCTAGGACCGTCCGGCTTCCGCATGACTTGGCTGCGGTCGGCTCTAGCAAATAGTTCGGTTATTCCGCGATCAAGTCCGTAGTATTTCGAGTTCTAAACCCATCCTCGCCGTTGGCCGATAATTCGCATAACGAGCAACAAAGTCATCGAACGAGTTTGCGAGCGGCCATACCTCACCTTCGGCGAAGCCGAGCCACGCGACCTTTCTATTCGGATGTAGGAGGATCAAGTCCCCGACTGTCGATCCGTAAACCACAAGCGCACCGGCCCATTCTGCATACCAAGTTGGATTTCGGCCGTCTTCTTCGCCCCAATAGTCGAAAAGTGTCTCCCATTTTTCTGATAGTCTGAAGTCGCCGGAACCCGGCGGTATATGCTCGCGCAACGAGCCAAAGTTCCGCACGAAATCCTCAACCGCTGGAGTGCGTGCGAATGGGTGGCTGGCAAATCCGAACTCCAGCAACGTGTGATCGACCGGCGGTGACACGAGAATGATGTCTCCAGGTTTTTCCTCTCCGGATCCGTGCCGCTTTAGCGAGAGCCATGCCTGCTTGCCGTGGATGAAAATCGATCGAGGCCGAAAAACCGACAGGAGCATGTCTCGGAACGCGGCAACGCTCTCGTTGGCGATATTGGCCCAACGATCTTGCAGGCAAACCTCGATCTGCTTTACAGGCAATTCGAGGATTTGACAAATCCACGGGTCGAGCGAGTCGCGTATAGTCGTTGGAACGCTTTCAAACGGCAGCAGGTGCTCAATCGTGGGCGGAAACGACAGGTAATGGTTGTGGATCACAACTGATTGCGACGAGTGTGGCATGTGCTCACGAATACGAAGGCGAACCAATGAATGAAAACCGAAACAAAGAGAAGTCTATCCCGCTCGTTCCGCTGCAACGACGCTCTTGTTCGCGCAGGGGCGAACGGTGGCGGAGCGGGTGGGATAGACTTTTGTTGGACTGAACCGCTCCAGGAGGTTCTATGGGCTTTGCATCCCCGGTGCTTTCTTCTGAGGTGTACTCTACCGGTCGCTTGAGACTGCTGGCAACAATTTTTTGTCGTTTTTCGCGCGATCGATGACTCTGGTCCTTCGCGCATGGAAAGGAAGCGAAATTCCGGCGGCGTGCTTGGAACGGTGTCGATTCGTGGCATGGTGAACCTCGATTCGCATGGAAGGGCGCGGAAAAGGCGCGAAAAGGACCCCAAAAGACGCGGCATGGATTGCAAAACGACCGGAATCCGTTGCAAGAAAGCCGTCTTTCGTTGCAGAGGGGTGTGCGAAAATGATGAAACGAACGGGCGGCGATTTCGCTCATCAATCCGCATGATCGATCCCGAGAGTTGTCAAACCTCTTTTTCGAAATCGCTCCTCGCTGATCCGGCTTCCAACATTTCCCACGGCGCGATACAACACAGGTAAGGTCGAAGTTCCGCGCCGGTGGTTGCAGTCGAATCTACTATCAGAGTCAGGGAGAAATTCCCTGGCCTATGCCGTAGGCTCGCTTGGCTCTCCCCCGGCAAACGGGGAGTCTGTGCATGAATTTTCCGCCGTGTCCGCAAGCGCCGGACTGGTCGATTGACTGGGCAACGATTGATTCTTTCCCTTGGATGCAAGATCTCAAGGGGTGCCCGCAGAACCCCATCCGCCATGCCGAAGGCGACGTGTGGATTCATGTCCACATGGTGTGCGAGGCGATGGCGGCCTTGCCCGTCTGGCGTGAACTCCCCGAACCGGAACGCCGGATTCTCTTCACGGCCGCGTTGCTTCACGATGTGGCCAAGCCCGCCTGCACACGGGTCGACGCGGAAGGAAACGTTTCATCACGAGGCCATTCCTGGCGCGGCGCGGTCAAGGCTCGACACATTCTTTGGCGGCGTGATTTGCCCTTTCCTGAACGGGAACATGTGGCGGCCCTCGTGCGGCATCATCTGGTGCCGTTCTTCCTGGCGGAAAGCGAAAATCCACCACGGCACGCGATCGAAGTGAGCCAGACCGCGCGTTGTGATTGGCTCGCCATTTTGGCCGAGTCCGACGCTCGCGGCCGAACCTGTCCCGATCCCGGCAGGCTGTTCGACCAGGTGCGTGCCTTCCGAGCTCAAGCGGAAACGCTCGGATGCTTGAGCAGCCCTTACACGTTCTCCTCCGATCATGCTCGTTTTCTCTATTTCCAGGATCCCGACCGCCAGCCGACGGAACCGGCCGAACGGGATTTTACCTGTGACGTCGTGTTGATGTCGGGCCTGCCGAGCGCCGGCAAGGATTTCTGGATTCGCAAGCAGATGCCGGGGTTCGACGTGATCAGCCTCGACGCGTTGCGGATCGAGTTGGGCGTCGCCCCTTCGGATCCGCAGGGAGAAGTATTGCAGCGGGCCCGCGCCATCGCCGGCGAAAAGATGCAGGCTCGGCAATCGTTCGTGTGGAACGCGCCCAATCTCAGCCGGCATATTCGAAACGAATGCGCCCGGTATTTTAGCGAACATGGCGCCCGCGTGCGCATCGTCTATATCGAGGCAACGTCGGAACGTCTTTACGCCCAGAACCGCCAACGCCGACGGCGCGTGCCCGACGCCGTGATCGAACGCCTGCTCGATCGCTGGGAGGTGCCCGACCGCACCGAGGCGCATCAAGTCGATTGGGTGTTGTCGTGATCAACATCCCCGTAGCCGCGTTCGCCAGAACGCGGGCAGGCTTCGACGAGGAGAAGACGTTGACCCATTTGTTCGCACACCCCGCGTTCTGGCGAACGCGGCTACGATGCTCCTTTCTCGTAACGGGAGAGTGAAACTGTTGGAAATCCCCCCGTCCGATCGTCACATTCACGTGATTCCGCCCCGGCGGGATCGTATAATCATCTTCATTGGAATGATTGGCCGCGCTTGAGAGGGACACCCATGATGGCCGCCGCACGCCTATCCGCCTCGCTTCTCCTCATCTTCGGCGTCGGGGCATTGACGGCCCAGGATCGGCAGTTCACCGCGGATGATGCGAGTACGTTGAAGACCAAGTTCGAAGCCGAGCGGTCCAAGGCCGCCGATCAGAAGTTCCCCCAGCAAAGTCTCGAACTCGCGGATCAACTTTCGAAACGGGCGGCCATCGCGCTCGAAGGCAAATCGTATCGCGAAGCCATGCGGCTCTACAAGGAAGCCCGCTGGCAGTTGCCCTATCTCTCGCCCGATCTTCCTTCCGGTGTGACACGAGTCTTCGGCAACACCCGCATGCGGCATGGCAACTGGGTCAACCAGGTGGCCTTCAATCCGGATGGGACGCAACTCGCTTCCGGTTCGCGCGACGGCACGGTCAAGATCTGGGACATGGGCAACGGCCGGGAGATCCGCACGTACCGTGGCCACAAGGATCCTGTCCGCTCCGTCGCCTGGTCGGTCGACGGCAAGTTGTTGGCCTCCGCCGGCGGCAACGAGATCCACATCTGGAATCCCGATGACGGCAAGATTATTCACACATTGAAGGGCCACACGGGCGCGATCAACTCCGTGGCCTTCCGACCGGACGGCAAAGTGCTAGTTTCCGGCAGCGATGATCGCAGCATCCGCGTCTGGGATCTCGACAAGGGCGTCGAAAAGATGATGGTCAATCAGGCCCAGCAGATTGCCGTCATCTACTCCGTTGCCTTCAACGCCAACGGCAAACTGATCGCCTCGGTCAACGGCGATGGCCAACTCCACGTCTGGAAGCCCGATCAAGCGCCGCCACAACAGAAGCTCGTCCTGGGCAGCAATGCCCACCCGGGCGGCGCCTACCAGGTCGCCTTCAGCCCCGATTCCAAGGCCATCTATACTTGCGGCGGCGACAAAGTGGCCCGCCAGCACGGCGGCACCGACGCCGAGGGCGTCAGCCTCTCCATCACCGGCGTTCGGCAGAAGAACTTCGACGTCGCCGGCGGCGGACACTCCGAAACTGTTACCGCGTTGGCCATCAGCCCGGACGGCAAGACGTTCGTCACCGGCAGCCGCGATCGCAGCATCCGCGTCTGGGATCTCAACACCGTCAAGGTCCTGCGCACGCTGCAAGGGCACACCGACGAAGTCACCAGCCTCGTCTTTTCGCGGGACGGCACGATGCTGGCTTCCGCAGGCAAAGACCAGAACATTCGCATCTGGAATCTCTCGTCGTCCGACGAGCACCGCAATTTCGCCGGGCATGAAGGGTACGTCTGGTCGGCGGTCTTCTCGCCCGATGGGAAAATATTCGCGTCGGCCGGGGCTGACAAATCAATCATCCTGCGTGACTCGATCACCGGAGAAGTACTCAAGAAAATCGCCGGGCATTCTCTGGCTGTCACCGCGCTGGCGTTCAGTCCCGATGGAGTGCAACTGGCCTCTTCGGGCGGCGATCAACTCGTCAAACTCTGGGACGTCAAGACCGGCAACCTGGTCAAGGAATTCAAGGGCCACACTTCAGCGGTGATGGCCGTCGCCTTCAGCGCGGATGGCAAAAAGATTCTCTCCGGCGGGGCCGACAAAAGCGCCCGTCTCTGGGATGTCGACAAGGCCGATGGCGTGAAGCTTCCCGATTCCCGCTCGCCGATCAGTTCCGTCGCCCTACGGCCCGACGGCAAACAGGCCCTCATCGGCTGTGCCGACGGTTCTTTGCACCTGATCGACATCACCGGAACACCCAAGGAATCGGGCTTCCTCGTTGCGCATCTCTCGGGCATCGGCGCCATCGCGATTAGCCCGGACGGCACGCGTTTCGCTACCTGCGGTGGCGACAAGCTCGTCAAGATCTGGAAAGTCGTCGACGCCGGCGTGCCCGCGATGATGACCGACCTGAAAGGCCATTCTAGCCCCGTTAGCTCGGTCGCCTTCAGCAACGACGGCCGACTGCTCGCCTCCGGTGGCGGCGATCTGATCGTCAAAGTCTGGGACGTGCAGAACGGCACTGAACTCCGCAGTCTGCGTGGTCACGGCGACTGGGTCAGTTCCGTCGCCTTCGGTATCGATAGCCGCTTCGTCCTCTCCGCCAGTGTCGACAAAACCGTGAAGATCTGGGAGTTGAGCAACGAGGAGACCACCCCGCCCATCGGCCATACCCGCCGGCTCAACACACTCGCGGTCAGTGCCGACGGCAAGTACATCGCCAGCGGTTCGGAAGATCGCACCATCAAGATCTGGGACGCCGCCTCGGGGCAGGAACTCTACACCCTGGCCGAGCATTCGGGCGACGTGACGGCTCTCGCGTTCGATCCCGTGGGCGATCGTCTGATCTCCGGCGGCGAGGATCGCAAGATCCGCATCTGGGATCTCAAGACCCGAAAACCGACTCAGGTGATCGATTGCGACCGGGTGCCGGTGATCGTCTTCACTACCAAGGGCGACAAGTTCCTGGCGTGGTTCCTCCGTCCGGGGATCGCCAACCAGAACGCCAGCACTGCCCAGGTCTTTAACAAGCAAGGGCAGCCCACGCATGCCCTGACGGAGCGTGACAAGCCGGTCAACTGCCTCGCATTCACCAGTGACGGCGAATGGGTGGCCATGGGCTCGCAGGACGGCTCGGTCCGCATTTGGGATATTGCCAAGAACGAACGGCCGCTGGGCGGCGACATGCCGGTCCATCAGAAGGGGCTCGGCGATCTCGTCTTCACCCCGGACAAGAAGAAATTGATCACGGGCGACGAAGAGGGCGAGATCAAGATCTGGGATCTCGCGAAGAAAGAAGCCATCAAGACGATCGTTGCCCACAAGTCCGGCCTGCTGGCGATCTCGATGAGCCCGGACGGCAAACGGTTCGTCACGGTCGGCCAGAACGGCGAATTGCGACTGTGGAGCGTCGATAAGGGCGAGAAACTCAAGGAATGGGACCTGCCGACGCCGATCCGCAACCTGGTTTTCACGGCTGACGGAAAGAGCCTTGTCACCGCCAATGGCGATACGACGTTGTATCTGATCGCCCTTCCGGACTGAGGCGTCCGGCAGACGTAGACTTATCGTAGCCGCGTTCGCCAGAACGCGGGATTCGGCCAGCCCGCGTTCTGGCGAACGCGGCTACGGTAAATCAATTACCGCCGTTCGCCCGAGCTGGGAACTCTTTAGTTGGCGCGGACGTCAAAACCTGATAGATGTACGTTAATCGAAAGCCCTCCGCATTCGTAAGGCAATAACTTCAATCCACTCCGTAGGAGCTCCCATGCGCCGTTTCGTTCTCTTGTCGACTGTTCTTGGTCTATTCATGCTGATGGCCGGCGATTCGCAAACGGCTGAAGTGACGCCGAAGGAGAAGGCGGCCGTCATGACCGCCCTGCAATCGTTCAACGACTACATCGGCCAGTGGAATGGCCAGGGCGAAGTGAAGACCGGCAAGTCCGAGTTCTGGAAGGAAGGCATGGGCTGGGGCTGGAAGTTCAACAAGGACGGCGCGACGACCCTGCAAGTCGAGTTCAAGGACAGCAAGAACTTCTCCAAGGGCGAGCTCAAGTACGTGCCCGATACAAAGAAGTTTCTCCTCACCCTGACCGGGACCGACAAGAAGGAACAGAAATTCGAAGGCGAGATCAAGCGGAAAGTGTTGACCATGACCCGCGTCGATGCCGCCACCAAGGACAAGTACACCATCAACATGAGCACCACCAACGAAGGGGCTCTCTTTAACCTCGAGTATACTGTGCAAACCGGCGGGGTCGGCATCGACAAGAAACTCTTCATCGTTCAGTCGAAGAAAGAAGGGGCCGGTATCGGCGGCGGCAAGAAGAACGAATGCGTCGTCTCCGGCGGCATCGGCACCATGCCGGTCTCGTACAACGGCAAAACCTACTACGTCTGCTGCGGCGGCTGCCGCGACGCCTTCAACGAAAGCGAAGCCGCGAAGAAGAAGTTCGTCGACGATTTCGAGAAGAAGAATAAGTAGGCAGTTGCTTGGTCGCGGAGTGGCGATTTTTAGCGGTTCCCGATGAGCCGCTTTGGGCCGCACTCCGCAATGACCAATTGCTCGTTCCCACGCTCCCACTTGGGAACGAATAGCCGGCAGGAATCGGAATTCCCTCACATTCTCGGGCGGGAACGAGTTTTCGGCATCGCGAACCCAAACACAGTTCGCGGTGTCAAACTCCGTCCTGCGAATCCCCAACGCCTTCTATTTGATCATCGACCTGGAAGCCACCTGTTCGGATGTGGGCGAGGTGCCGCGTCAGGAGATGGAGATCATCGAAATCGGCGCGGTCATGCTCGATGCCCGCTTGTTCCAAATCGAAGCGGAGTTCCAGACGTTTATCAAACCGGTGCGGCATCCGCTCTTGACCGACTTTTGCAAAGAACTGACGCACATCAATCAAGAGGACGTCAATGGGGCGCCGGTCTATGCCGACGCCATCGAAGAATTGAAGAAGTGGATGTACGAATTCGATGACGCCTTATTCTGTTCCTGGGGCGATTACGATCGCAAGCAGTTCGAGCAGGATTGCGCCTATCACGGCGTCGCCTATCCCTTCCGGTCTGGGCATCTCAACTTGAAGGCCGCCATGGCGCAACATCTGGTCTTGCCGAAGAAGCTCGGCATCGGCGATGCGATTCGACGTGTCGGCCTGCGCTTCGAAGGGACCGCGCATCGCGGGATCGACGATGCGCGAAACATCGCGCGGATCGTGCAGCAGGTATTGGGAACCCGTTAAATCAAGCCGCCTTCGCCCGAACAACTCCCAATCAAACTACTTCTTCGGCTCAATGGTCCCGTTGAAGATCGCCGGGTCGAAGGGATCCTTGGGAGCGGTTTGCGGTTCCGGCTTCGCCTGCGACGTGCTGGTTTCGCCGAAGATCGTGACCGATTTCTCTTTGAGCTTCGGTTCCTCGAAGCCCTTCGGTTCAACCGGTTTCGGCTCTTCCTCCGGCAGGGCGGTCATGACCCAGGCTTCCAGATTCAGGTAGGCCGGGGCCTGCCGATCGCGGATGGCCGGCTGCGGCATCTTCCCGTGCGCAGTGACCGCCTGCAGGAGAAACGGACTGGACGCCCGGTCGTCCCGTTTCAATTGTTTCATCACCGCGCTCAGGTTCAACAGGGCCGACTGGCGATCGCCCCCGCCGATCACGCGATTCAAATGGAAACTGCCTGACTCATTGGTCGCATGGCAGCGGACGCAAAGATTCATCAGGATCGGTTGCACCTTGGAAACGAACATGCCGAACGCTTCGCGGTTCAATGCGACCGGTTCCACTTCGACGACAGGCAGCGGCGATGGCGTCACCTTGAGTGGAACCACCGGTGCCGTAGTCTTTATCTCGCGCAGGCCATAAAGCATCGCGCGGATCTGATCATTCTGCGGTTGATGACGCTGGAGGATTTCGAGTTCCGCCATGGCTTCTTCGCGGAAGTTGTTATGGATGCACCAGCGAACCAGGCGAAGACGGTCGTCGAGATCGCGGAGATTGCAGCGTTCGCGCATCGCCAAATAGGCGCCGGGCCGGTCGGCAGCGACCGCCAGGACGCGCTCCGCGGGAATGAAAGTCTCGCCGACTTCCCGCCGGATCACGTAGAGATTGCCTTCACGCGTGATCGTACCTTCGACCAGTTGTTCGTTTTCGAGAATCAAAAAATGCCCGATCGGGGCAGCCGACAGGCTCGGTCCGGCGAGCAGGAGAAAGATCGCTGTGTTCATGATCGGGCGAGATACCGCCCGGCAAACAGGAGGTCAAGGCAAATAGAACGGCGTGAGCCGCCGGGTGAACGATGAATCACCCGGCGGCTCACGCCGTTCTATTTGCCCCAGAAGATGCAGACTACCTATTTCTTCTCGCCATCCTTCTTCAGCTCGGCTTGCAGCTTTTCGAGAATGGCTTTCGCTTCCGCAAGCTTCTTTTCAGCGTCCTCTTTATTGAGGTTTGCTTCCAGAACCGCTTCCTGGGCAATCTTGAAGGCGTCCTGGGCGACCTTGAGACGTTCCGCCAGCGGAATGGCCAGCTTAGCAGGGATGATCGCCTTCACCTTCATGAGTTCCGGCAGCAAAGGCTGAATCGACTCCGCCGGGATTGCGTAGGAGTCAGTTCGACCGCCGCGAGCGATGTTAATACCCACGACGCGGCCTTCGAGATCGACGAGTGGTCCGCCGCATTGCGATGCTTTGAGGTCGGTATCGTGTTGCAAGGCGATGGGGAAACCGGTGCGGCGTTCGCTGCGGTCAGTGCCGAGGCTGTTCTGCATGTCGCCTCGATCGAAGCCGAGGCTGGCGGGACGTTTCTCGAGTGTTGCCTTGGTTTCGTCTTCCGTGGCGCCGCGACGGTAACGGATGGTGACGGTAACACCCGGTTTGTTGCGACCGATCGTCGCCCCGAGTGTTTCGCGATCGAGGGTCACCTGGCCGTTCACCGCGATGATGACATCTTCCACCTTGAAGCCGGCTTTCTCGGCCGGGCTCTTCGGCGTCACTAGCGTAATGCGCACACCATCGGCCTTTTCAGAATCTTCCATCTGAATGCCAAGATAGCCCCGGTTGTTGTTGTCCTTCGGCAAGGCAATCTTGGGACCGGGCGGCATGTTCCGCGAGGCAACGCTGATGACACCGATGGCGATCGGTTTCTCGGTTGGCGCGGTGGTCGCCACCCAATTGCCGACTTCCGCGACCTTGCTCGAGGCCCAGACGACCGGCTTCAGGTCCTTGGCGTCGACCTTGAGCATGGCGATATCCCAAGTATCGTTCCCCGAAATGCGCTTGGCGTCGTATTCTTTCCCGTCAAAGAATCGCACCGTGATCTTGTCACCCCGAAGCTCGCTGTCCTTCGTAATGATGAACCCGTCGGCGGCGACAACAGTCCCCAGAGCCGCCTGTTTCCCGTCGATCAGGATCGAGACCGTGCTCGGGGCGGTCTTAGCCACCACCGACTTGAAGAGTTCAATGATCTTGGAGTTGCTCTTGGAAGAACCGCCCGGAACGGGGTCCTGGAACGATTTCTTTTGAGCGACTGCGGGTCCGGCCAGAAGGAGGCCGCTCAATACCACCGCGATCAAACGAGCCGAGGCTGGCATAAACGATCCTTTATAAATTTGGGCAATCAACTTACAGGGGAATTAACCGCGCTTGTCGAGCTTCACTTTCAGGGTCATCTTTTCGCTGCCGCGCTGAACGACCACATCGACTTCGTCGCCGGGTTTCTTTTTGGATAGCGTCCCGAGCATGTCCTCGTACGACTTGACATCCTTGCCGTCGAATTTGGTGATGACGTCGCCCGCCTTGAGACCGGCTTTGTCGGCCGGTGAGCCTTCGGTCACGCGAGACAGCTTGCAATCCTTGGCATCATCATCGCGGGTGACGCCAAAATAAGCGGAGGCGGTCACGGAAGGGCCGGATGCGCCGATCTCGTCGCCTTTCACCAGGCGATCCCAAGTCTCGGTGTACGTGTTGATCGGCACATGGATGTTGGCCGTGATGGTCGGCCCGATGCGGCTGTGGATGCCAATGACTCGACCTTGCATGTCGAAGAGCGGGCCGCCCGAGTCGCCGCCGACCAGGGTGCAATCCGTGGCGATTGAGCTTCTGCCCACATTCAAGACTCGGCCGAGGCGGACAACGGGCGATCGGCCCGTTTGATAACCGTTCGGATGGCCGATGGCGATGCACCAGTTACCCGACTTCAGATCATCCGACTTGCCCATGTCGCAATATTCATAGTCGCCCTTCGTGGTGATCTCGATCATGCCGCTATCGATGCCCGAATCGCGGCCGAGCGACTTGGCTTCGAGCCGTTTGCCGTTGGGAAGGATGATGATGCACTTTTGACCCGGCTTGCCTGATACGTGTCCGGCCGTCAAAACCAAACCTTCCTTGCTGACGATGACGCCGCTGCCGGCCGCTCCGCCAATCTGGATGCCGACCGTGCTATTCATGACCTTCTGAATCACCTTCTTGGTCTGATCTTGAATGGCTTTCAAATCGTCGAGAGATTCAGGCAACGGCTTGGTGATGGCCGCCGGAAGCTTCGGTTCGTCCTTCTTGGGAGCCTCTTTCTTGGGCTCGTCCTTTTTCGGGTCGACCTTTTTAGGATCTTCCTTCTTGGAATTCTCTTTCTTCGGGTCGTCTTTTTTGGGTGGCTGAGCTAGGCCCGACTGGGCAAGGAATAAGAACGAGGTGAGTAGAGCAGTCACAACTGAGAAAGCCTTCATATGGCAAACTCCGAGAATGGACGGCGTTCAAGCGAGGGTGGGAGTGAATCTACATCCAGACTACTTATTATCGATCATCGTCGGAACCGCTCCGGATTTCAACTCTTTAATGTCGGTTAAGAGTTGAAACTATTCCGGTCGAGCGTGACGGTATTGCCGCCGGGATGGAAGGAGGGGTCTCTTTCCATTATTGACGGTTGAGAGGGATTAGTCAAACAGGTTGCTGGACAGGTTCCCCGAATCTTGTCGTGCGAATTCGTTTTTGCTCATGCTCCCAGCCGCCATTTCGCGGCGAGCTCAGATCCCCAGAACATCCGCCATTGAGTAGCGGCCGGCCCCTTTGCCCGCGAGGAATTTGGCCGCGGTCAAGGCGCCGACGGCGTAGCTGTCGCGACTGTAGCCCTTGTGGACGAGTTCCATCGTCTCGCCGAGCGTGCTGAAGATGATCGTGTGCTCGCCGACATTGTCGCCGGCGCGGACGGCGTGGACACCGATCTCGTTCAACGGCCGTTCGCCCACGAGTCCTTCACGACCATGGCGGACCGTTTCCTGTCCCATCGCCTGCTGAACTATTGTCGTGAAATGGCCGGCCGTGCCGCTGGGGGAGTCTTTCTTGAAGCGGTGGTGGCGTTCGACGATCTCGACGTCGAACCCCTTTCCATCCAAGATCGTCGCGGCGTCCTTCACCAGCTTGAAGAGGACATTCACCACGAGACTAAAATTCGCGGTGTAAAGGATGGCGGTCTGGTGAGCGGCGGCTTCAATTTCGACGCGCTGTTCGGGCGTGTGGCCGGTTGTGGCGATGACCAACGGCGTTTTGCGACCGATGCAAGTCGAAAGGATCGACATGGTTCCTCCGGGCATCGAGAAATCGATGACAACCTCGGGATCCACGTTCAGCGGCAGGGTCCCGGTTACGGGGATGCCGATCGGCCCGACGCCGGCGAGATCGCCCGCGTCTTTCCCGATGTTCGGGTGCTTGGCCCAATCGATGGCGGCGACAATGTGCAAAGCGGCATCGTCTTTCGCCATCGCGATCAGCCGCTGCCCCATCCGCCCGCATGCCCCGTTGATGGCGATCTTCGTCTTCATGATGTTGTATCCTGTTTACAACTGTACTTCCGGCAGGCCCGACTGCGGCGCGGTCCTCTTCGATTCTTCCATCACCACCAGCGCCAGCTTGAGATAGGCGGCTGTCACGGGTGAATCGGGATACTTGTGCACGATCGGTTCGCCCATATCGCCACACTCGGCCACACGCGGGTCGATGGGGATCTCGGCCAGCAATGGCACGCCGCCTTCTTGCGCGAGTTTCTGGCCGCCAGAACCCCGGAAGATGTCGTAGCGTTTGCCGTCATCGCCGATGAAGTAGCTCATGTTCTCGACGATGCCGATGACCGGCACACGCACTTCGTTGAACATCTTCAGGCCCTTGCGGGCATCGATCAGGCTGATTTCCTGCGGCGTGGTGACGACGACCGCGCCGGTAAGCGGAGCCTGCTGCGTCAGCGTCAGTTGCGCGTCGCCAGTGCCGGGGGGTAGATCGATGATGAGGTAATCGAGTGGTCCCCAGTTGAGTTGGCCGAGGAACGCGGCTACAGCCTGGGCGACTTTCGGCCCGCGCCAGATGACGGCCTGATTTGGGTCAACGAGGAAGCCCATCGACATGAGCTTCAAGCCGAATTTCTCCATGGGGAACGGCGTGGTGCTCTGATCGACGGGGCCGAGTCCCATCATGGTCGGCACACTGGGGCCGTAGATGTCGGCATCCATCAAGCCGACACGCTGGCCGTGCATGTGCAAAGCCATGGCGAGGTTGGCGGCGACCGTCGATTTGCCGACGCCGCCCTTGCCGCTGGCGACCGCGATGAGGTACTGAACGCCGGGGAGCGTCATCTTCGGGGGCATGCCTGGAGGCGGTTGCATCACTTCTCCTTCCCGTCCGGTTGCCCGGCGGGCTTGCAGATTTCACGTAAATAGTCGAGCGAATAGATGCCGGTATCGTGCCCGTCGTTCCAGTAGACCTGGTAGGCATAGGAGCCGCGCGTCTGAATCTGGCGCGGTTCCGGGGCGCCTGCCGCGATCTCGGCAGGGGTCAGTACCTTGAAGAGATCGGCGGGTTTCTCGCGCTTATCCTTGCAGGTGGCGCAAGGGCACTGCTTGCGCAGTTCCTGCCAGGTGATGAAGGTGCGCAGACTATCGGACCACTCGATGAGTAGGCCATTGCCTTCGCGGCGCAGAGACAGCGGTTTGTGCGGAGTATTGACGGACATGAAGTTGTTATAGTTTTTCGACATGAGATGGGCGAGTCGAGAGAATTTAACCTGCAACGAGATCGCGCGTGATGGCCTGCGCATTTCGACAACCGCAAAGGGCCATGGCGTTGTCGAACTCGTTGCGTAAGAGCATTAACGCTTGGGCGACGCCGTCTTCGCCATCAAGGGCAAGACCCCAGATGACGGGCCGGCCAACCTGGGCCACACTGGCGCCGAGAGCCAGCGCTTTGAGAATGTCCGTGCCGCGG
>Ga0105046_10010591_pt1 | contig 14351 bp, 12 predicted proteins | sample MAT03_FD_78385 | JGI IMG/M metagenome (GOLD analysis project Ga0105046, IMG submission 78385) | Freshwater microbial communities from Lake Fryxell liftoff mats and glacier meltwater in Antarctica - MAT-03 (megahit assembly) | ecosystem: Environmental > Aquatic > Freshwater > Ice > Liftoff... | reverse complement strand
CTTTGCCCATGTCGAACGTGCACCCGAATCGTCGCCCCGTCCGGGCGAACCCGAGCGTCCAACCCCACCTCCGCACGTGGCTGAAGTGCGAGCAACTCGAAGACCGCCTGACCCCGGCAGTAGCGGCCCACCTGCCGCAATCGTATTTCTTCGCCCACCCGTCGGTTATCGCCCATCCATTCGGCACCTCGGCGCAGACGGTCTTCTCGGCGCAGACGGTCTTCTCGGCGCCGGAGTTGTCGCTCGACCCGATCACGGCCTCGCTGCATTACATCCCGACGGAAGACGGCGGTGTCGCGCTGAGTTGGCAGATGGTCGTCCGCACCGCGGATGGGGATCACTGGTACGATCTGAGCATCGCCGACGGCACCGGCGAGATGAATTTCCTGAGCGACTGGGTGAACGACGCGACGTACAACGTCATCGCAAGCCCGGACGAAAGCCCGCTGGACGGAGGCTTCACGATCCTGACCGACCCGTTCGACGCGACGGCGTCCCCCTTCGGTTGGCACGATACCAACGGAGTCGCCGGGGCGGAATTCACCGACACGCGCGGTAACAACGTCGATGCCCACTTAGATACGGACGATAACAACATCGCCGACGGGGTCCGCCCGAACGGCGGGGCGGCGCTCGACTTCAGTTCGTTCACCTACGATTCCTCCTCGGCACCGAACACGCCTCAGAACCAAGCCATCTCGCAATTGAACTTGTTCTACGCCATCAATTACATCCACGACGTCAGCTACCAATACGGCTTCACGGAGCCGGCCGGCAACTTCCAAGTCAACAACTACGGCAACGGCGGCGCGGGCAACGACGCCGTGCAAGCGGATGCCCAAGACGGCGGCGGCACGAACAACGCCAACTTCGCCACCCCGCCGGACGGCACCGCGCCGCGGATGCAGCAGTACATCTGGACGGCGGCCAACCCGGATCGCGATAGTTCGCTCGACAACAGCATCATCTTCCACGAGTACGGCCATGGGATTTCCAACCGCCTGACGGGCGGACCGTCGAATTCGAATGCGCTCAACAACCGCCAATCCAGGGGTATGGGCGAAGGCTGGAGCGATTTCTACGCCTTGATGTTACTCCAGCGGACGGGCGACACCCAAAACGGCGGTTACGGCATCGCCCCTTACGCCGACGGGCAAGGCCCGACGGGCGTCGGCATCCGGGATTACGCATATAGCTACGACATGTCCGTGAACCCTTTGACCTTCGACGGTTACGGAACCTCGGGCAACAGTTCCTTCGGAGACCCACGCAGCAACCTGTTCCACTACGCCGGTTCGCTGTGGGTATCGGCCCTTTGGGACATGAACTGGCTGCTCATCGACAAATACGGCTTCGACTCCGACCTCAGCAGCGGATGGACCGCCGGGGGCGGCACCGATTCCGCCGGGAATAAACTGGCCCTGCTGCTCGTCACGGAAGCGTTGAAACTCCAACCTTCGAATCCGACGTTCATCCAATCCCGCGACGCCATCCTCGCCGCCGATCTCGCCCTCAACGGCGGGGCCGACCAAGCCGAAATCTGGGCCGCGTTCGCCCGCCGCGGTCTCGGCGTCGCCGCTTCGACCACGAATTCCAACTCGTCCACGCTCGTCCTCAGTTTCGAAGTCCCCCAAGCCCTCAGCATCGCCGCGACCGCGACCGTCACCGAAGGCGACACCGGCACGCGGACCAAAGTCTTCCGGGGCGGCGACGCCGCCGAACTCGGCGGTTTCTACGCGTACGGGCCCGGCTTCCAAGGCGGGGTCTCCGTGGCCACCGGCGACCTCGACGGCGACGGCACGGCGGAAATCCTCACCGGCGCCGGCGCGGGTACGCCGCACGTCAGAGCGTTCCGCGGTCTGCAAGGATTGGAAGTGTTCAGCCTCTTCGCCGGCCACGAAAATGCCGGCGGCAACCGCGTCGGGTGAAGACGATGGCCGGCGCTCGCACGTTCCACCAGCCGGTGCTGGATCTGTACCTCACCTTCAGCGTGCCGATGCAAGTCGCGCTCGGTACGCTACTGGGCGGCCTGTGGTACTGGAAGTATCGCGCAACGGGCGCGGCCCCGCAGGCCGACGATTGGCTGATGGGTTCCGTAGCATTGCTATCGTGCGGCCTGATTCTGTTGCCGCTGGCGTTCGCGATGGCCCATCACGGGCGGGTTCGCGTCGATGGCTTCGGAGTCGAAGTCGCGGGGAGACTGGGGCTGCGGCGCGTCGTCGCGTGGAGCGCAGTCGCGTCGGTCGAGCCGGTTCGCATATTCTGGCTGCGCTACCTGCGCATTCTGTCGATCACGGGCCGCCCGGCTTGGCTCCCGGTGCGGGTGACCGATCCGGAAGGCTATCGCGAAGCGATCGCCCGCTACGCCGGGGATGAGCACCCGGTGGCGCGGGCGCTCGCGGCTACTTCTTGACCTTGATCAACTCGATGAGCACGGTGTCGGAGGCCTTCGTCGATTGGAATTCCTTCGGCTGGGCCCCTTTCCCTTTGGCGAAACAGAGCGTCAACTTATCCCCGTCCAGAAGGTAGATGCCCGGAGTTTTCTCGTTGTGCGTGTCCTTGAATTCGATCGACGTCGGCTTCGTCGACGGGTCGAGTTTGATGGTCGCGCTGTCCTTCGGGCTGTCGCTCGGGATGATCTGATCCCCTTTGATCGTGAACGACAGCATCTTGGCTTCGACCACTTCCCCGGCCGCGATCATCTTCGTGACTTTCCAATCGCCCTCCAAGCTCTTGAGGGCTTTCTTGGCATCGTCCTCCGCGGCGAACGACGATGCGGCGAACAGCAAGACGGCGACGACGGAGACTTGGCGAAACATCGGAGAGCCTTTCGGGATGAGCGGGGCGGCGCCCCAGGTGTTATTTCCCGATCACTATATCTAAACCCGGCGCCGTCAGCGGGATCGATCCTTCGGCTTGGGCTTCGCCGCCGAGCTTCCACGCGAAGCGGGTCGGCAGTTTCGCTTCGACGCTGTGCTGGCTCGGCACGGTCAAGTCTTTCCCGGCTACCGTCAGCGTCAGTTCCCGACCGCTGAAGTTGTAGAAGGTCACGAGCCGCAGCGCATCGGGCGCGGCCGGGGCCGCGCCGTCCACGGGGTAGCGGTCGATCTTGAACTTCGATTCCGACAGCGGGCTCGATTTCGACGTGCTCTGTTTCGGAACCGGATTCGGTTCGATCAACGGCGGGATCGCGGGCACATCCAACTTCGGCAGCTCGAGCTTCGGCAGTTCGTCCTTCTTCGGGTCGGTGTCGAATTTCAACATCGGCAGCGCCGGCAGCGGTTCGTCCTTCGGCTTCACCGTCGGAATCGTCGGGATCACGTCCGGCTCCTTCGGCTTCGGCACGGGCAGCACCGGGATCGGATCCTTCATCGCGGGGAGCGTCTCGGTGCCCGTCACCGGCTTGAAGCTCGGCTCGGGTTCGACGGCCTTCGGTTGGGCCAGTGGCTCGGTTTGCACGTTGGTCTTCGGCTTCACCGGCATCGGCGCCGGCTCCATGCGCTCGGGCACGACCATCGGCTTCGCCGGGGCGATGGCGACCGTCGCGGGGCAGCAGGGCGAACAAGCCGTGGCGGGGTACGCCTGCACCGGGGGCGTCGCGTAGTACACCGGCTGCGAATACTGCACGGGGTAGCTGTAGGCGACCGGTTGCGACTGCGCCCGGCGGGCGAGGATCGGGTTGCGGCGGCCGATGGCTTCGGCCCAATCGGGCACCAGCACCAAAGCCATGAGCACGGGGACGACGAGGTAGCGGAACATGCTGAGAATCCTTTCTCGGGAAAAATCGGCGGACGGTGCGCAACTGACCTCGCACTCGTCTCGGGGACGTGGGAAGATTAAACCCGATTCGGGGGACGATTTCCTAGCCCACTTTTCGGAATTACCGATGCGATCCGCCATTTCGTTCGCCGTATTGTTGCTCGCGGCCGGTTCCGCGTCCGCCCAAGCGGAGCGCTACGAGCTCGGCCAGCGCCTGAAAGCCTTCGAGCAACAGTGGGACAAAACCAAAGACGAGAAGCTGAAATTGAAGGCCGCGGAAGGCCTGCCGAAGTTGACGGGGATGTTCTTTACGGGTCAATTCGGCGAAGCCGGGCGGACGCTGGACGAGGCGCGCTGGATTCTGGAAGGGAAGAAACCGACCGACGACGAGAAATGGGCCGCGAGCTTGTACTTCGTGCCCGAGTCCCGCTATGCCCTGACTCCCGGCAACCAATTCTCTGTGACCGTCAATGCCTTTTATCCGGTGAAGTCTGCCAAACCCAAGGAACTCAAGCTCGAAATCGAGATTCCCTCTCTCACGCCGGCTTCCACACTGACAATCGATAGCCTCCCGGCGAAAGTCGATCTGACATTCACCCACCAATCGCCCAAGATGCGCGCCGGCGGCGATCATCCACTGCGCGTGACCGTTCGCTTGGGCGACGTGCCGGTTGTCCGAAGGGAAGTCGGCGTCAGTTTCGAACCTATCGAAAAAGGATACTCGGCTGATCTCGCGAAGACGCTGGCCAGTGCGGAAGCCAGGCTCAAACCGAATTCGCTCGAATTGGCGTCGGCGCTCCACCATATCGATTTGCTGCGAAGTTTGATCAAAGGCACCGTCTCGGAAACGGATATTCCCGCGTGGAGTCTCCACCAACGAGTCGGCGAATTCGCCTATTTGCAGCAAGAAAAAAAGGATTTCTTCACCCCGGACCGCCCTGGGCAATTCTGGCTGAGCATCCCGACGGGCAAAAGCTCGACGCCCGCCCGCCTCTATGTTCCCCCGCGCCGGGGCTTCATCCCCAAAGGCGAAGAAGATGCCAAGACCATGACGCTCGTCGTCGCGCTCCACGGGGCCGGCGGATCCGAGAACCTCTTCTTCGAAGGCTACGGCGACGGCCAAATCCTCAAGCTCTGTCAGAAGCGCGGCTGGATGCTGCTCTGCCCGCGCAGCGAACTCAGCCTGGTCGGCGGCGCCCCGCCCGTCGGCGAACTCGTCGACGAACTCGCCAAGCGCTACCCCATCGACCCGAAGAAAATCTTCATCGTCGGCCATTCGATGGGGGCCATGCAGGCCATCGACGCCGTGCAGAAATATCCCGGCAAGTTCGCCGGCCTCGCCGCGTTCGGCGGCGACGGCCGCATCCGCAAGCCGGAACTCTTCGCGGAATTGCCGACGTTCCTCGCCGTCGGCGACAAAGACTTCACCCTGAACCAAGTGCGGAAGTTGAAGAAAACCCTCGAAGATGCGAAGGCGAAAGCCGTGACCTACCGCGAATACCCGGGCCTGGAACATTTGTTGATCGTCCGCGAAGCCCTGCCCGATGCCTTTGCCCTGTTCGACACGATCGGGAAAAAGTAGCCGGCTACCAACATCGGCCGGCGCTTCCGTTCCGGTGGTTGGGGAATACACTGTAGCTCGTCTAATCTTGTGGTCGCCCCGTCGCGCGAGGTTCTGCCCATGGTTCGCCGTGCATTCCCGTTGGCACTCGGCCTCATCCTGCTCGGCCTGCCCGCCTTCGCCCAAGACGCCTCGCCGACGGCCGACCAAGTGAAGGACGCACTGGCCAAGTACAAGGCCGAACGCACGGAGGCCGCCAAGACCTTCAAGCCGGATGAACTCGCCGCCGGCGACGAACTGGCCGCGAAGGCCGAAAAAGCCCTCGCTGCCGAGAATACCCAAGCCGCGCTCCGGCTGGCCGGCGAAGCCCGTTGGCAGGTGCCGTTCCTACCGGCTGGCCTTCCCGCGAAGGTCAGCCGCGTCCTCGGCGCCGGTCGGATGCGCCACGGCGACCGCGTCAACTGCCTCACCTACAGCCCGGACGGGGCCCTGCTGGCGTCGGCCTCGCGGGATGGCAGCGTCCGCCTCTGGGACATCGGCAACGGCCGCGAAGTGCTGACTTACCGCGGCCACGAAACCGAGAAATTCACCGACGACGACAACAGCAAAGAAAAAAACAACGTCCTGAGGGTTCCGTCGGTCGCATTCAGCCCGGATGGCACTTGGGTCGCGTCCTGCGGCGCACTCGAAATCCACGTCTGGGACGCCAAGACCGGCAAGAAACTGCACTCGTTGAAGGGGCATAAGAAAGATGTCATCAGCCTCGCCTTCGGCAAGACCAAGAACCTGCTCGCCTCGGCCGGGGACGACAAGAAATTGATCCTCTGGGACGTCGCCGCCGAAAAGGCCGACTTCACGTCCGACGATCAAAACCAGCGGCTCAGCCAAGTCATTTTCTCCAGCACCGACAAAGCCGTGGCCACCGTGAACGGCGCCGGCGACCTCATGGTCTTCGCCATCGACGCCATGGGCAAGAATCCGAAACTCACGCTATCCACCGGCATCTCGGACAGTGGCGCGTCGAACACGCTCGCCTTCACCCGCGATGGTGCCGGCCTCTTCACCGCCGGGCAAGATAAGAAAATCAAGCTGACGGCCGGCCCCGATGGCATGCCCGGTTTCGGCGCCGCGTCCGTCGTCCGGAAGTTCGAAGGCCACACGTCGCCGATCAACAGTATCGCCGTCTCCAAAGACGGCGCCACGCTCGTCTCCGCTTCGGGCGATCCGAAGTCCACCAGCAGCGACAACGCCGTCATCGTCTGGAATGTCGCCACCGGCAAACTCGACCGCGTCTTCCAAGGCCACCTCCAAGCCGTTATCTCCGTGGCGATTCGCCCCGACGGCAAGCAGGTCGCCTCCGGCAGCGAAGACGGCAGCATCCGCCTCTGGCCGCTGAACAAAGCCGACGAACACCGGGCCATGACCGAAGCCAAAGACAACCTCTGGACCGTCGCTTACGCGTCCGACGGCACCGCGTTCGCCGCGGCCGGGGCCGACCGGATCGTCCGCACCTACGACGCGCTGACCGGCAAACTCGGCAAAGAGCTGCCCGGCCACAAAGGCGCAGTGACGAGTCTCGCGTACTTGGGGAATGACAAAATCGTTTCCGGCTCGGGCGACAAACTGTTGAAGATTTGGACCGTCGCGGCGGGCACGGCCCAAGACTGCGAAGGGCACACCTCGGCCGTGCTCGCGGTCGCCGCGACCGACAAACTCATCGTCTCGGGCGGGGCCGACCGCAACGCCAAAGGCTGGGGGCTCGACGGCAAATCGCTCTGGACGTGGGCCAGCAAATCGGCCGTCTGCGCCGTCGCCATCCGCAAGGACGGCAAGAAGATCGCCCTCGGCTGCGCCGACGGCACGCTCATCATCCTGCAAACCGACGGCGACAAAGAACCGAAGCCGACGGCCTCGGTCGTCGCCCACACCGGCGGCGTCTCGTGCGTCAGTTTCCACCCCGAAACGGATCGCATCGTCACCTCCGGCGGCGATGGCCTCGTGAAAATCTACAACCTCCCCGACAACGGCAACCCGATCGAAGCGACCAAGTTCGAACCGCCGATCAAATCGTCCAACGGCGGCGGCAACCCGCCGGTCACCACCGTCGCCTATTCCAACGACGGCAAGTTCCTCGTCAGCGGCGGGGCCGAGGGCGTCGTTCGGATCTGGGACGCGGCGACGACCAGCGAAGTGCGCACCCTCCGCGGTCACACGGGCTGGGTGACCAGTGTGGGCTTCAGCCCGGACGGTCGCAACGTGGTCTCGTGCGCCGTCGACAAAGCCGTGCGGCTCTTCGAACTGCCGAAGTCGGATGGCGCCCCGACCGGCCACTCGGCCATGGCCCGCTGCATCGCCGTCAGCCGCGACGGCAAGTACGCCGCGACGGGGTCGGACGACCGCACCGTGAAGGTCTGGAACTTGGCCAACGGCCGCGAGGTCGCCACGCTCACCGGCTTCGGCGGCAACGTCGCGGCCATCGTCTTCCAAGGCAACGACACCATTGTGGCGGGCAGCGCCAGCGATAACAAACTCCGCAAGTTCAGCTTCGCCCCCGCGAAAGAACTCGAACTGCTCACGCCGGGCGGGCAAGCGTTCTTCCTTGCCAGTTCCGAAGATGGCAAGTCGCTCGGGGCCGTTTGGGCCGGAAGCGGCCTGAAAGACTTCGGTTTCGACATTTTCAAAACGGGCGTCGCCGCCCCGACGACCACCAAAGGCGGCGGCGGCGAGATCGCCGCCGGGGTGCTCTCGCCGGACGCCGCGTGGGGCATCACCGGCAGCAAAGACGGTGTCATCCGCATCTGGGACGTGGAAAAGAAAGACCGCATCGGCGCCGATTGGCCGATCTCGAAGAATAGCGTCGCCGACATCGGCGTGACCACCGACAAGAAGAGCGTGATCGTGATCGACAGCGAAGGCGAAGTCAAAGTCGGCGATGTCGCCAAACGCGAAGCCGTCGCCACCGTGAAGGCCTTGACCACGGGTGTGAACGGGTTGATCGTATCGCCGACCTCGGACAAATTCGCCACGCTGAGCGCGACGGGTGAAGTGCGCGTGTTCGACATGAAGTGCAAGGAAATCGCCAAGTGGCAACTCCCTTTCGCCGCGAATGCCGCCGTGTTCACCATCGACGGCAAGAAGCTGCTCACCGCCAACTCCGACGGCACGGCCTTCGTATTGGACGTGGAGTAATCGCGGGGATAATAGCAACAGCCCGCTCGCGCGGGCTGTTGTTTCCTGATTCGTCTTCCCCCAAACCTCACTTCTTCGCGGCGGGCGCTTGGGCCATGGCCACGACCAGCACTTGGATCTTCGTTTCGATGCCGTAGCCCAACGACAGCGGCACTTCCGTGAGGGTGTTCGCTTCTTTGATCGGCGTTTCCAGCTTGATCATCTCGGCTTCGACCTGCAGATTCTTGCCCTTCAAGGTCTTGCTGATTTCGTTGGCGCCGATCGAACCGTACAGGTGGTTCTCTTCGTTCGCTTGGGCTTCGATTGTGATCGTCGTCAGGCGGGACAACTGCTCGGCCAAAACCTTCAAGTCGGCCAAGCGGGCTTCCTTGGCCTTGGTGATCTTGATCTGGTGTTTCTCGAGCAATTTCAGGTCGTGCGGCGTCGGCACCACGGCCATCCCGTGCGGGATGAGGTAGTTGCGGGCGTAGCCGGCCTTCACTTCCACTTGGTCGCCGACCTTGCCGACGTGGGCCACGTCTTCGACGAGCACCAGCAGCGTGCCGCCGCCGGGGCCTTTTTTCACTTGGTTGCGCTTGCGTACTTTCGGCGCCGGCAGCGCGCGGACTTTCGGCTCGTCTTTGCCTTTGCTCTTCGGTTTGCTCGCGGTCTTCGCCATGGGAGTGAACCTATCAGGGCCATCGGATGCCATGCATCCGATGGCGGGTGTACGGAAATTAAAACGGGATGTCGCCTTCGGACTGATCGGGTGGGTTGTCATGATCGCGCTGGGCGGGCTGCTGGGCCGGGCGACCCGCGTTCCGGGGCGGGCTGTAACTGGCCCGGTCTTCGCCACCACCGCCGCCGCTGTCACCGCCGCGGGTGTCGAGAAACTGGATGCTCTCGACGACCATCTTGTGCTTCGAACGTTTCTGGCCGGGGTTGTTTTTGTCGTCCCACGTTTCGTATTGCAGCCGGCCTTCGATGTAAATCTGGGCCCCTTTGCCGCAATATTGGATGATGAGGTCGGTGAGCTTGGTCGGTCGGGTGTCGTCGGCCCGGCTGTACGCTTCGCAGTCGAGGTAGAGCGGGTTGGGGTCGTTTTCCCAAGTGCCGTCGGGTCGCTTCTTGCTTTTGCCGACCGCGAAGCGGAACTTCACCACGGTACTGCCGCTGTTGGGCAGCACGCGCGGCGGCTCCGGGTTGTCGGTCAACCGGCCGATCAGCATCAGTTTGTTCAGCGTCGCCATAATGAAACTCCCGAGGGTGACCCAGTTTAGGGTAGGGTTTCAACATTCAGTTTTGGAAAGTTGGGCCACCACTCTTCAATAGTTTCAACCACTTCGGCCATCGTTGCAATGTCCGTGTTAGGGAATTCGGAGGGAACCGATCCTTCGCCATTCCGCACTCCGAACTGGTTTCACTCGGGATTGTCGTCCCGGCGGCGCGGCGGGCGGCCACCGGCGAGCGGGGGTGGACGGTCGCCGCCGGTGGCGAGACCGCCTTGGAAGCCGCCGCCGAATTCGGCGCCCGGATCGTTGATGAGCGCCGGGTTGATGTCGGTCGGCGATGTTTCTTCTTGCATCCCGCGGAGCGCGAAGCCCGGCGCTTGGTCGTTGCGGGCGACGTCGAGCATCGCCTCTTCCCAGCGGTAGTCGATGTGTGCCGTCAGGTGGCGGAGCAAGTATTCGGTCATGCTCAGGCGGAAGTCGCCGTCCATCGCGGGCTGTTTCGTCGAGTCCATCTTGTAATAGACGATGTAATACGATCCCTTTTTGTGGGTCGTGTTCGACCGGCGGATGTTGTAAGCGATCTTGCGCTCGTCCCACATGCGGGCCACGAGGATCTCGGCGCCGTGTTTTTCCAGCGCGGTATGGAGGTTGTTCTTCAGCACTTCGGGCTCGCTCGCCATGCGGTTCGAGTCGAGCAAGAACATCGTTTCGTACAGTTCGACGGGCATCGCCATCCTCTTGGGAATCACCCGCGGTCGCGGGCACGGTCGCCATGGATCGGGCGGGAGGAAAGTCTTCCGCGCGACCCCCGCCCACCACGGCGGGGGAACGACCTTTCAGGGTTTCGGTTCCGGAGCTTCCGGCTCCGCTTCTTTTTTCTTCTTCGCGTCCCGCCGGCGGTCGCGCTCCTCTTGGCTCAACGGCGGATTCTTTTTCTTCGGCGGTTCACTCGGCCCGTTGGCCGCGTTCATGCAAGCGTTGGCACCGTCGCGGATCCAAATTCCCACCGCGTTGGCGGCCGCAGCGATCGCTTCAACGACGGTCGCCCGCTCGCCCGGTTTGAACCGGCTGAGCACGAAATCGACCGCTTCGCCGGGCCCGGGTTGGCCGACGCCGATCCGCATCCGGAGGTAGGCGTCGGTGCCCAAGCTCTCTTGGATGCTCTTGAGTCCGTTCTGCCCGCCGGCGCTGCCATTCGTGCGAACCCGCAGCTTTCCCAGCGGCAGGTTGAAGTCGTCGCAGATCACCAGCACGTCGTTCGCGGTCAGTTTGTAGAAGTCCGCAATCGCCCGGACCGCCCGCCCGCTGAGGTTCATGAACGTCTCGGGCTTCACCAGCAAAATCTTCTCGCCGGCTTCGGTCGTCTCGGCGACAAGCGCTTGAAACGAACTCTTAAAGGCTCCGACGTTCGGCGCCGCCGCCAAGTAATCGATCACGTCGAAGCCGATGTTGTGCCGGGTGCCGGCGTATTTGGTCCCCGGATTCCCGAGGCCGACGATCAATCTCATTGGAGTCTTTCGTCATTTGTCATTTGTCCTTCGTGATTCGGCCTCCGGATCACACCGCTAAGGGTCGCCGAATGAAGCATCGCACAAGCGGAGCCCGAATAACGAGGGATAATGACGAAGGACTCTTCCGGGTTATTCCTCGTCCCCTTCCTTCGGCTTCTTGGCCGTGAGGACTTCCGGCTCGGTGCCGGTGGCTTCGGTCGGTTCCGGCTCTTGGCCCGGCAGTTTCAGTTGGACGACGACGGCCGTCGGTTCTTCAAGCACCGTCACGCCGGCCGGCAGCTTGAGGTCGCTGACGTGGATCGGATGGCCCAATAGCAGACCGTTGATGTCGACGCGAACGCTCTCGGGGATCGCCGTGGCCAAGCACTCGATGTGCAGTTCGTGCAGCGGTTGTTCGAGCACGCCGCCGCCGGTGGTCTTCGGAATCCCGCGGAGTTCGACCTTCACTTTCACCTGCACCGTGTCGGACGCCGAGACGCGGAGGAGGTCGAAGTGGGTGATGTGCTGGCTGAGGTAATCGAACTGCAAGTCCTTGATCAGGACGGTGTCTTTCTTGCCGGCGATGTCGATTTCGATGGTCCGGGCTTTCAGCACGCGGACGGCGTGGTTGAAGTCTTTGGCCGACACGGACACCTGCACCGGCGTCTCTTTGTGGCCGTAGACGATGCCGGGGATGAAGCCGGTTTTGCGGAGCTTGCGGGCGATGCGGGTGCCTTTACCTTCGCGGACGTGCACCGTCAGAGCGACAATTTGCGACACAGTAAGAACCTCGGGCGAACCGCGACTCTCGCGCCGGTGGTGGCGCTACCCTCGCATCTGCCGTATTGTGTGATGGCCGAGGCGAACCCTCGGGGAAACATATTATGGAAGACTAACGAGAATTGGCAAGGGCGAACCGAAGTGAATGCTCGCCGTTACGCGATCTCCAACACCGCGCAGGTTTCTTGGTAGCTCGTCTCGAGCGAGAGCATCACTCGGAGGTCCTGAGTCAGCCAGATGGGGAGCGTCGGCAGCGGTTGGCCGATTTCCATCGGGTAGAACCAAGCGTCCAGTAGTGGGCTTTGCTTGCGGGGCTTCCGGGTGCGCAGCGTGACGGCGTAGGTGTGCGGCGGACTGGGTGCGAGGTTCGGATCGCTGCGGCCGAGTGAGCCCAACAACTCGGCGTACAAGTTCGACTGCCGAACCGTGACCAAATCAACGATGGAAACGCAGATGTCTTTTTGGAGTAGCGAGGCGACTTTCCCGATGAAAGCTTCGCGGGCACCGGGCCGGTCTTTGTTCGACGGGCTGACGATCTCGATCGCCGCGACGAGCCGCCGGCCGCGTTCGATGTCGTAAATCTGCACTTCGTAAATATCTTGCTCGGACAGGTCGGCTTCCACCGTGAGCGTGGGGGACAGCTCAGTCAACGTCGCCGTTCCGCCGTCACCGGTGGGAGCGTCCGGCTCGCGGGAGTCGAGGTCGTACGCGCTCACATCCACTTCGAACGGGGAGCCGAGATGGATATTCGGCCCGGCCCGAAATCCTGCGGGCAGGATGGTTCGCAAAGTGCGGACGATTTCTCCGGGCCATTGCCCGTGCATTTCGTCCCACGAATGGGTATCGTTCACCGGTGAACGGAAATGATCGCGGAGCGGCATCTCGATCCTCCCAAGGAGTGATGATTATACACTCGCTTTCGCCTTCCACTTCGCCGCGATCGCTGCGGGGATCGCCAATAGGCCCGAGATTTCGCAAGCGGCGCCCAAGTCGGCGGCCGCCTTGGGCATGCCGTAGACCACGCTCGTCGCTTGATCCTGCGCGATGGTGTGCCAGCCCGATTGCCGCAGGCCGAGCAGGCCGCTGGCCCCGTCGCTGCCCATTCCGGTGAGCAGCACGGCGACGCCGCCGTCGGGCCAGTTCAAGCGGGCGCTTTGAAAAAAGACATCGACACTCGGGCGGTAGGGGTAGGCCTTCGGGTCGGGGGTGTAGGCGAATTTGCGGCGGTTCGTCACCACGAGGTGGTCATCCGAGGCGGCGACGTACACCCGGCCCAGTTCCACGGGATCGCCGGAGCGAATCGCGTGGACGCGCAGGCCGACGCGGGCGCCGAGCCAATCGGCGAATCCCTCGGCGAACGCGGCCGCGATATGCTGCACGACGACGATCGGGCCCGGCGCACCGGCGCCGATCCCGGCCAGAACCTTCGCGACGGCGTCGGGGCCACCGGTGCTCGCGCCGATGGCCAACATCGGGTGGCCGGTCGGCGCGACCCCCCCCAAGGCCGGCAGCAAGTGGGTCAAACCTGTGGAACCGGTCGATTTCCGCATGGTTTCGAATTTCGCCAGTCGGGCCAGCAGCGGCTCCGCGCCGACGATCGTGTTGTTCGAGCCGAGCGACGGCGTCCGCACGGCGTCCAGTCCGCCGGCGCTCAGGGCCTCGTACACTTTCGCGTGGTTCGACCGCACGCTGGAAGTCACGATGAGAATCGGGCACGGGGACTTCGCCATGATCCGCCGCGTCGCTTCGGCGCCGTCCATCACGGGCATCACGAGATCCATCAAGATCACGTCGGGCCGATCCGCCGCGGTCTGCCGCACGGCCGTTTCGCCGTCGAAGGCGACCCACGCGACTCTGTAACCGTCCACGGATTCCACCACGCGGCGCAGGACGGCCACGGCCAAAGGCATATCGTTGACAATCGCGATCCGAGTCATGATTCGGCCGATCCGATGAGGTCGCCGATGGCGTCCATGTAAGTGGTGTCGTGGAAACTGCCCTTTGTCAGGTAGTAATTCGCCCCGACTTCGAGCCCGCGCAGGCGATCTTCCTCGCGGTCTTTGTACGACACGATGATGACCGGGAGTTGGGAGAGGTGGTCGTCGTCCCGGATTCGCCTCACCAATTCTAGGCCCGTCATGCGCGGCATGTCGACGTCGGACACGACCAAATCGTACCGTGCCGCCCGCACCCGGTTCCAGCCGTCTTGGCCGTCCACGGCCACGTCGACCTCGTAGCCGTGCGCCCGCAGCAACTGCCGCTGCACTTCGCGCACCGTGATGGAATCGTCCACGACCAGCACGCGCTTCTTCGATTGGCTCTTGGGGGCATCGCGCTCGGCCCGCCGCAGCGTGCCCAGTT
>Ga0105046_10010590_pt1 | contig 14353 bp, 15 predicted proteins | sample MAT03_FD_78385 | JGI IMG/M metagenome (GOLD analysis project Ga0105046, IMG submission 78385) | Freshwater microbial communities from Lake Fryxell liftoff mats and glacier meltwater in Antarctica - MAT-03 (megahit assembly) | ecosystem: Environmental > Aquatic > Freshwater > Ice > Liftoff... | reverse complement strand
GTGCGCTCCAGGTCGACAGCGTGGCCATCCTCGATGAGGCCACGCTGCACCACCCCGCCAAGTGACGGGTCATCTTCCACCAGGAGTACTCGCACGAACCTCCATCGTCGCACACGAACGATGAACGGCACGTGAAGCACACATTCATCGCCGGTTCATGTTCCAACAGGCACGATTCGTCCATGGCAAACGACAACGCGTTGACCAGTCATGTGCTGCGCCGGCTCACATTCGGCATGCACCCCGAACGACTCGCCCAGTTCGAAGGGTGGGCGCCCGCCGACGTCATCGAGCAACTGCTCGCGGAGCCGGCGCTGGAGCCAGTGGCACCCGAGCTGGGTAGCGACGACGACTACTCCCAGCTTCCGGAGTGGTGGCTACGGGTGATGAGCCGGGCCGACGCCGGCGTCCACGAGCGCATGGTCTGGTTCTGGCACACCCTCGTCACCAGCGGGCTGAGCAAGGTCAACCCGGCGCTGATGTATCGACAGCACAAGGTGTTGCGAGAACACGCGTTGGGCAACTTCCGCGACCTCCTACAGGCCATGGCTGTCGATGCCGCCATGCTCTACTGGTTGGACGGTTCGGGCAGCACGGCCGAGGAGCCGAACGAGAACTTTGCTCGCGAGGTCATGGAACTGTTTGCGCTTGGTCGCGACGGCGACGTCCACGTCTACGGCGAGGCGGATGTACGTGCCGGCGCCAAGGCATTCTCCGGGTGGTGGGTCGACGGCGACAACAGCAACGAAGTTCGCTTCGACTCGGAGAGTGGGTTGACCTCAACGGTGCAGTTTCTGGGCGCCACAGTTCGAAACGCCGAGGACGCAATCAACACCATCTGCGACCATCCGCAGTGCGCCCGACACATCGCCGGCAAACTCGCACACTTCCTATGCGGCATCGAGCCATCCGAAGATCGGCTCAGCGAGCTGGCCACTGCGTTCGCTGACTCAGGGCTGGAAATCCGCTCGCTGGTCGAGGCCATCGTTCGCGACGTCGGGTTCCTCGATCAGCGGCACAATCGCCCACGGAGCAGCGTCGAATGGCTGATCTCGTTGCGCCATCTCTTCAATACGGAGATCGAGAGCTACTACCTCGAAGGCTTGGGTCAGATGCCCTTCGACCCACCAAACGTTGCCGGTTGGCCCGGCGACAATCGCTGGGTCAGCGCCGGCAATGACCTTGGCAAAGCCCAGATCGTCAGCGACCGAGCATTGGACACCGCCACTCTCGACGAACGCGATCCTGTCGGCGACGTGCTGGCACGCGCCGGGTTGTTCGAGGTTTCCGACGCAACCATCTCGGTACTCACCGACGCAATCGAGGCCGTCGACAGCCGCCGCGACCTCTCCACTCTGCTGCATGCCCTCGTGGCATGCTCGCCAGAATTTTCACTCGCCTGAAATCGAAAGGACTGACAACATGCCTGCTTCCGTGAGTCGAAGAGAACTGTTGAAATGGGCCAGCGCCGGCGCGGGTGCGGCCGCTGTTGGTGGCGCGACCTGGATGGTTGGCCGCTCCGACGCCGACCACGGGTCACCAGACCTCGGGGCGGCCGGTACCGCCAACACCGGGACCGATGCACCGCGCACCACCGAGCCTGCACCCGCGGCCACTGCCGCAGTCAGCGACCTCTCGCAGCGGCTCTTGGTGGTCGTGGAAATGGATGGCGGCAACGACGGGATGAGCACGCTGGTGCCGTACGGCATGAGCGGCTACTACGACCTCCGCCAGCGCACGGCGGTGTCCGAAACCGATGTGTTGGCACTCGACGACCAAGTCGGCTTCCACGCCAACCTGGCCAACGTTCACCGCCGCGGAGCGGCCGTGCTGCAGGGCGTGGGTTCCTCCAAACCCGACGGCTCGCACTTCGAGATGATGGCCCGCTGGTGGTCCGGCGACCCCGTGAACAGCCGCTCATTCGACACCGGCTTTCTCGGCCGGCTTGCTGATGCAATCGGCGACCCTGCAGCGGCTGCCGTTGCCGTCTCGATCGGCTCCAGCTCACATCCGGCCTTGCGGTCAGGAAAGGTGGGTACCCTCGCCATTCCCAACGCCGATGCCATTGGTTACGTGGTTGGAGCGGCGGACGACGACCCGCTGCGGCAGGCGTTCCAACGCGGCTTCGCGGCGTTCGGGGAGATGAAAGGGAACAGCGCACCTGGCGGCTTCGAGGACCTGCTGCGAGCTGTGCGAGGTCAGACCGTGCAGTTCGCCGGGACAGTGGGCGAGCTTGGCCAGGAGGGCGACGGGGGGTACCCGAACAACAGCTTCGGACAGGGCCTACGACTGGCGGCACAGCTGCTCAGCGTCGATCTCGGCGTGCGCATCGTGCACGTACCGATGAGCGAGGATTTCGACACCCACGACGATCACTCCGGCCGCCACCCAGGCCTGATGGAAGTGTTGGACACTTCCCTGGAGGCGTTCTTCATCGATCTGGAGGCGCGCAGCCTGCGCGACCGTGTGCTGGTGATGACGACCAGCGAGTTCGGTCGCACGGCGCGCGACAACGCCTCCGCCGGCCTCGACCATGGCACTGCGTCCATGGCCATGTTGATGGGCCCGATCAACGCTGGGTTGTACGGCCAACATCCGTCGCTGACCGACCTCGATGAAAACAACGACCTGGTGGCGACCGTCGGCTTCGACCAGTACTACGCAACAGTTGCTGACGGATGGTTCGGGGTACCGGCCAGCGACGTGCTGAACGGAACCCCCGAGGCGCTCGCAGGTGTCTTCACGACATCGTGATCACGATTTTGCCGGCGTTGGCGTTGCTTGCCATCAGTTCGTGCGCGACCCCAATCTCCTCGAAGGGGAACTGACGGTCGATCACCGGGCGCAGACGACCGTCGTCGAACAGCGGCAGCATCTCGGCGGCGAACCGCCGGGTCACGGCCACCTTCTCCTCGATCGGCCGCGCGCGCAGGGTGGTACCGATCCAATGTGCTCGCTTACCCATCAACAGCCCGACATTCACCTGCACGCTGCCACCACCCATCAGCCCAACCTGCACGATCGTGCCGCGCTGAGCGACGGCCTGCAGGTTGCGATCGATCTCCTCGCCGCCGACGACATCGAGGATCGTGTCGAAGCCGCCCGGTACCGCGGCACCTACCGCCGACAACCAGTCGTTGGGCGAACGAGCGATCACCAGATCGGCACCCAACGAGCGACACAGCTCGGCTTTCCCCGCCGAACAGGTCACCGCAACCCGAGCGCCGATGGCCTTCGCGATCTGGATGGAGGCGGTGCCCACACCTGACGCACCCGCGTGCACCAGCGCCCAGCGACCACTGGTCAGCCCGCCCTGCACCACGAGCGCGTCCCACGCAGTCAGGAACACCTCGGGGATGGCCGCCGCTTCCTCCAACGAGAGCGATGCCGGCACCGCCATCAGTTGGCGTTCGTGGGCGCAGATTTTCTCCGCGTACGCGCCGCCGGCCTCGATGCCCATCACTCGATCGCCGACCTGCCACATCGTGGCCCGCGCTCCCCTGCCAACAACCGTGCCGGCGAACTCGAGCCCCGGAATTTCCGGCTGCAGCCGGCGCGGGTCGGGGTAGAGCCCCATCCGCTGGAGGAGATCGGCACGATTCAGCGCCGTGGCGGCGACGTTCACCAGTACTTCGTCCGGCCCGGGAATCGGGTCGGCGATCTCCGCGATCGTCAGGACTTCCGGGCCACCGTAGGAGTTGAGAATGACTGCACGCATGCCCGCAGTTTCACACGCCCGACCCGTCAGCAGTGGTACACGAACGCCAGGCCCTTGATGCCGTCCCATTCTTCATCGTTGTCCGGGTCGCGCAGGAAGCCCATCCGCAGGTACAGCCGCTGGGCGCCCGGCATCGATTCCAGCGTGTGGATGCGCAGCCGATGACGACCGCCGGCACGTGCAGTGTCGATGCACCACTGCACCATTGCTTCGCCGACACCGCTGCCCTGCACTGACGGATGGACCCCGAAGTAGCGGAAACTGGCGGCGTCGTCGTCGTCGAACTCGCCGTGCGGGCCGCTCATGTCGACCACGTAGGTCAGACAACCCACGAGGTGGCCATCGAGCACAGCGACGACCACACACGAGTCGCGTGCACGACTGGCGACGTCGCCCAAGAGCAGGTCGTACTCCTCGTCGCGCGGGTAGCCCGGTAGCCGGAAATACGCGCGTTGTACGATGGCGCCGGCTGCGGCTCTGTCATCATCGGGCTGCATCTCGCGAACTTCCAGCGTCATGTTGGCCACGCTTCCCGCAGTTTGCCGGCGGAGAACGACAGCGGCTCTGGCAGCGTGCGCGCCTCAGCGATGGCCGTCATGAAGTTGCCGTCACCGCTCCAGCGCGGCACGACATGGACGTGCAGGTGCTCACCGATGCTGCCGCCCGCGGCGCGGCCCATGTTGATACCAACGTTGACGCCACCGGGTGTGTAGGCGGCTTTCACTGCGCGCACCGCGTCGGTGACCGTCGGCCACAGCTCGGCGGCTTCCTCGCCGGTCAGCTCCTCGAGCGTGCCGACCTCGCGATACGGCAGCACCATCAGGTGCCCGGAGGTGTAAGGAAACGCGTTGAGGATGGCGAAGGTGTGTGCGCCTCGGTGCACGATGTGCGTGGTCCCGTCATCGAGGCCGGATGCGAGGATCTGCGCGAACACACTCCCAGTGGCGCCGACCTCGCGAGCGCCCGCCTCATTGACGTACTGCGAACGCCAGCCATTCCAGATGCGATCGAGTTGAGTCACACCTAGAAATTAGCTCGCACCCCTCGAGTGCACACAGTAAGTTGTGGTTGTTCGGTCGGAAACGCCGCCGGCGCGAGACGAAAGGGAGGTAGCGACATGACAACTGTCCCCTCCCAGTTCCGCGCCCCCGTTCTTCCCTAGGCACCCGCTCACACAGGCCATCACGGCCGTCGCGGTGCCAGAACTGTCCGCACCGACCCGCACAAGGAGCCCATCGTGGCCACGCGTTCCCGCCGTCGATTCGACGACGACGACTTCACCGAGTCTCCCTCCATCCCCACCATCACATCCATCGACCACGACGCCGAAACCGAAACGGACACCGATGTCGAGCCGAACTGGAGCAGCTACACCGACGCCGCGCATGGGCCTTCGCCTGTGCCGAAGTGGGTGATCACCTCACCCAACGCCCTCGACACCGATCTCGGTGTCATGAAGACCGGCAAAGAGGCCGACGTCTCGCTGCTGCATCGAGAGCACGGCGACACTGCGTCACTGATGGCGCTGAAGCAGTACCGCAGCGCCCAGCACCGCATGTTCCATCGCGACGCCGGCTACCTGGAGGGTCGTCGCATTCGCCGCAGCCGCGAGACACGAGCAATGGCCACGCGCACCGAGTTCGGTCGCGACCTCATCGCCGGTCAGTGGGCGGCAGCCGAGTTCGCCGTGCTCAGCAGACTCTGGACTGCGGGGGCCGCAGTTCCCTATCCCGTGCAGCTCTCCGGCACCGAGCTGATCATGGAGTTCATCGGCGACGGCGATGGCAACGGCAACGGCGTTGCCGCGCCGCGGCTCGCTCAGCTACGCCCAACGTTCAAGGAGGGCGACGACCTGTTCGGTCAGCTGAGGGACGCACTGACGGCGCTCGCCGAGGCCGGCTACGCCCACGGCGACCTCTCGGCGTACAACATCCTTGTGCACCACGGGCGACTGGTACTGATCGATGTCCCACAGGCGGTCGACCTCGTCGGCAACCCTCAGGGCTTCGAGTTTCTGCGACGCGATTGCGAGAACATCTGCACCTGGTTCCACGCGCACGGCATCCCCGCCGACCCAGCGGAGCTGCAGCGCCATCTCCTGCGCGGCATCACGTGAATGCGAACCAGGTTTGCGTCGAGCATCCGGACTCGCAGCCCCAGCTCACAGCCCGACAGACTCTACGTAAAGCTGGGTGAAGTGGCCGATCAGACGTTGGCGAGTTGGGCGGCGATCTCGGCGTGCAGGCGAGCGACGAAGTCGTCGAGGCCAACGCCGCGTTCCACCTCGCCGCCGCGTGGGTTGACGCCCAGCGAGTTGTTGGCGACGTCGTCGTCACCCACCACCAACACATATGGCAGCTTCTCCATCTTGGCGGTGCGAATGCGCTTGCCCAGCTGATCGCTGGCGTCGGTGACGTCGACACGGAAACCCTCGCTCTGCAGACGCTCGACGGCAAGGTCGGCGTACTCCTGATGAGCGGCGGCGACGGGCAATACCCGTGCCTGCAGCGGTGCCATCCACGTTGGGAAGGCGCCAGCGTAGTGTTCTACCAGCACGCCGAAGAAGCGCTCGACGGAGCCGAACAGTGCGCGGTGCAGCATGATCGGGCGGTGGCGGGCACTGTCGGCCCCGACGTACTCCAGCTCGAATCGTTCGGGCAGGTTGAAGTCGTACTGAATGGTCGACAGCTGCCACGTGCGGCCGATGGCGTCCTTGACGTCGATGTCGATCTTGGGACCGTAGAAGGCCGCGTCGCCCTCCTTGATCTTGTACTCCAGGCCGTAATCCTCGAGCGCAGCGCGCAAGGCATCGGTTGCGTGATCCCACGCATCGTCCTCACCGGCGTACTTCAGCGGATCCTTGGTACTGAGGTTGGCGGTGAACTCGGTGAAACCGAACGCCTTCAACACGCTGATGACGAAGTCGAGCAACGACTTGATCTCGTCGGCCGCCTGCTCGGGCATGCAGAAGATGTGGCTGTCGTCCTGCGTGAAGCCGCGGATGCGCATGAGGCCGTGCAACGTGCCTGCCCGCTCGTACCGGTACACCGTGCCCAGCTCGAACAGGCGCAGCGGCAGCTCGCGATAGCTGCGCTGCCGACTGCGAAAAATGAGGCAATGCATCGGGCAGTTCATCGGCTTCATGTAGTACGTGCCGTTGTCCATCTCCATCGGCGGATACATGCCGTCCTTGTACCAACCGAGGTGGCCCGATGTCTCGAACAGATTGGCGTTTGCCAGGTGCGGCGTGAAGACGAACTGATAGCCGCCGTTGGTGTGGCGCTCGCGACTGTAGTCCTCCATCAGCTTGCGCACGATGGCGCCCTTCGGGTGCCACACGGCCAGCCCGCCACCCAACTCCTGCGGGAAGCTGAGCAGATCGAGCTCGGTGGCCAACTTGCGATGGTCGCGCTTCTCGGCTTCTTCGAGGCGGTGAAGGTGCTCTTCGAGCGCCGCCTTCGACTCCCAAGCCGTGCCATAGATGCGCTGCAGCATCGGGCCCTTTTCGTTGCCACGCCAGTACGCGCCGGCAACCTTCATCAGCTTGAAGTGGCCCAGCCTGGCGGTACCCGGCACGTGCGGCCCACGGCACAGATCGACGAAATCGGGCGTGTTGCGATACACGCTGATGGTTTCACCGCTGCCAATCTCACCAGCGTCATCGTTATCGGCGGCGCCGCTGCTGACTCGCTCGATGATCTCACACTTGTACGGCTGGTCGGCGAACACCTTCAGTGCTTCCGAAGCGGGTAACTCGTCGCGAACGAATGGCTGATTGGCCTTCATGATCTCGCGCATGCGCACCTCGATCGACACCAGGTCGGCTTCGTTGAACGTGCGGCCGTCGGGCAGCTCGAAGTCGTAGTAAAAACCATCGTTGATGGCCGGGCCGATGGAGTACTTGGCACCCGGGAACAGCTGGATCACGGCTTGTGCCAGCACGTGGGCTGTGCTGTGCCGCAGCACATGGCGACCCTCTTCGGTGTCGGCCGTGATGATGGCGACCGTCGCGCCAGCGGGAAGCTCGCGACCGAGGTCCCATTCCTCACCATTGACGACTGCGGCAACGGCGGCCTTCGCGAGGCGAGAGCCGATCGATTCCGCCAGGGTGGTCGCAGTCGCACCTGCGAGCAGGGAGCGTTGCGAACCATCCGGAAGTGAAATCGTGATCTCAGCCATAGGTGGCTGAGTCTACGGCCGGGCACCAATCCAGCCCTGGGAAATGAGTGCCAGGCACGGCGCAACGAGAGCAGGCGGGGTTCAGTCGCCGGCAGCAGCGCTGAAGGCACCGACGGCGATGCGGCCGGCATCGGCGTCGCTGACGGTGGCCACCTTGGCGGCAACTGTTGGCTCGGTCTCGGCGGTCTTGGCGGCGTACACGTTGCGGTACTCCTGGCCGGTGAGCTCTCGAATCTCGTACATCAGCTCGTCGGTGATCTGACGCAGCACCATGTGGTCGTCGCCGCGGTTCTTGTACCGCGCCGCGTTGATGGGCCGACCGACCTTGATGGTGCAATCCATACGAATCTTGGGCATCTTCGCGTCGGGCGGCTGGATCTCACGTGTGCCGATGACACCGACGGGGAATATCGGGCAACCGACTTTGAGCGCCAACCGGGCGGCACCCGTGCGGCCCTTGTAGAGATACCCGTCGCGACTGCGGGTGCCTTCCGGGAAGATGCCGAAGAACTCTCCGCGCCGCAACACTCGCTCGGCTGTGTCGAGCGCAGCCTGGCTCTTGTCGCCGCCACCACGATCAATCGGGATCATTCCCATCGCTGGAAACACAAACTTCGTCTTCCAGGAGTCCATGTACTCGGCCTTGCCGACAAAGCTGATGTTGCGTGGCACGTGCAGCATCAGGAATGCAGAGTCGAGGAAGCTGATGTGGTTGGGGCACAGGATGGCTGGGCCCTCAGTGGGCAACTGCTCGAAGCCCTCGAGGTGGAACCGCCACAGCTGCTTGGCGACTGGCCGCACGACGCGCCGGAACCGGCTCTGCAGTTTTCCGGCTCCTTGAGCACTCATGCGCTGCAGCGCTCCGACGTCATGTCGCGGAGCATAGTCGCCGGAGCCGTCTAGAACTGAACGCCCAGAAGGGCTGCCGCGTCGTGCACGCCCAACCCCGCCGCCGCCGCCGCGTCCATCGCAGCCAAAGCCGTTGGCGTATCCAGGTCGTCGTCGAGTGCGGCGCGTACGTCCTCCACCACACCACTTTCGCCCCCGGTCGCCGACCATGCCTCAAGGCGGGCGGCATTGCGAAGCATCAGCGTGTCGTCCCATTCCCACTCGCGGCGGTAGTGGTGCTCGATGATCGCGAGGCGAATCGCGCGGGGGTCCCACTCCGTGCGCAGCTTGTCGACGAACACGAGGTTGCCAAGGCTTTTGGACATCTTGTGGCCGTCCATGAACACCATCGCTACGTGCATCCAGTGCTTCACGAACTGCTCGCCGGTGGCCGCTTCGCTCTGCGCACGCTCGCACTCGTGGTGCGGGAAGATGAGGTCGCTGCCGCCGCCGTGCAGGTCGATGGTGGTGCCGAGTTCGCGCAGCGCCAGCGCACTGCACTCGATGTGCCATCCGGGCCGACCTGGGCCCCACAGGGTGTCCCAGCTGGGCTCGTCTGGCAGCGAGGGATGCCACAACACGAAGTCAAGGGGGTGCCGCTTGTGCGGATCGCCGATGTTGCCGCCCCGCTCGCGGGCGTAGTCCAGCATTTGCTCTTCGCTGTAGTGGCTGACCGTGCCGAACGACGGAAACTTCGAGACGTCGAAGTACACGCTGCCGCCGGCCTCGTAGGCGAAGCCCCGGTCGAGCACCATGCCGATGAACCCGCGAATGTCGGGGATGGCGCTGGATGCACGCGGAGAACTGGAGACGGGCAGCGCGTTCAGCGCCGCCATGTCGCGCTCGAAGCGGGCTTCCTCGCCCGCAGCAAGGTCGAGATAGTGGACACCGAGCTCACGGGCCTTGGCGAACAACGGGTCGTCGACGTCGGTGACGTTGCGCACACACTTGACGGTATGGCCCATGTCGATGAGGCGACGCTGCAGCACATCGTAGTTGATGAACGTGGCTGCATGCCCAAGGTGGGTTGCGTCGTACGGGGTGATCCCGCAGGTGTACATCAACACCTGCTCGCCGGGCTCGAAAGGCACCACCGACTGGCGGGCGGTGTCGTACAAACGCATCGTCACGTAGGCGACGCTACTGCCTCTGGGGCGCCCTCGGCCGCCTGCGTTGCAGCGGCGGCAGCCTTGGCCGCAGCCTTCTCTGCCCGCGGATCGCCCTTGATGCCGGTCAGCTTGGGGGCCACGCGCGTCTTGTACCTCACGTTGAGTTGCAGCAACACTGCGGTGAATGCCTCGATCGCCATCGCGTTCGACAACTCACCCGCGTCGAGCGGCCGGCAACCGGGGATCTTGCCCACGATCTCGCTGACGACACGGACTGCATCGGCGTCGTCGCCGCAGATCAGCACGTCGGAATCGATGGGCTCACCGATGTGGCCCAACTCGGTGGCCGGCAGGTGATGAAACGCTGCGACGACGCGGCTGTGTGGCATAGCGGCCTGCACGTGAGCGGCCACGCTGCCACGCGGCGGCACCAGCGGCTGGAACTCGTGGCCGACACGCACGAGCGCGTTGGCCATGCTGACCAGGATCTTGCCGTCGAGTAGCGCTTCGTTCTCGTGGGCAGTCGTGGCGGCCGAATCCCACGGGGTGGCGATGACCACCAGGTCACACGCTGCCGCGGCAGCGTTGTCACCGTAGGAGAGCAACCCGGCGAGATCGGGCCACTTCTCGACCAGGCTGTCGCACGCTTCCATTGCCCGGTACTTCGAACGCGAACCGATGACCGCGGGGTAACCAACCGACGCCAGCCGCGCTGCCAGCGCGCTGCCGGCGGGGCCGGTACCTCCAAGAATGCCAATACGCATCCGCGCAGCCTTGCACACCGGTCGCTCGCGGTTACAGTCGCCGAGATGGGCCTTCTCACCGGCAAGAACATCGTGATCACTGGCGTCCTCACTGATGCCTCGCTGGCGTACGGCGTGGCGTTGCTGGCACAGCAGGAGGGCGCCAACATCGTCCTCACCGGTGCTGGCCGGGCGCTCAGCCTGACGCAGCGCACCGCTCGCAAGCTGGCCGAGCCCGTCGACGTCTTCGAGTTGGATGTCACGAACCCAGAGCACCTCGTATCCGTACGTGAGGCGCTCGCAGAGAAGTGGGGCCGCGTGGATGGCGTGCTGCACAGCATTGGTTTCGCACCCGAGGCATGCCTGGGTGAGGATTTCCTTGCTCCGCAGTGGGCCGACGTCGCAGTCGCCTTGCACGTCAGCGCCTACTCCCTCAAGGCGCTCGCCGAGGCATTCGTGCCATTGATGTCGTCAGGTGGCGCGTTCGTCGGGCTCGACTTCGACAACACAGTTGCCTGGCCCGCGTACAACTGGATGGGCGTTGCCAAGTCGGCGCTGGAGAGCGTCAGCCGCTACCTGGCCCGCGAGCTCGGCCCGCAGGGCATTCGTAGCAACCTGGTCGCGGCCGGGCCCGTCAAGACGATGGCCGCAAAGAGCATCCCAGGCTTCAAGAAGTTCGAAGACATCTGGGACGATCGCGCTCCGCTGGGTTGGGACGTGACCGACTCCTCAGCTGTCGCCAAGGCGTGTGTGGCATTGCTGAGCGACTGGTTCCCCGCCACCACCGGCGAAGTCGTCCACGTCGATGGCGGCTACCACGCCGTCGGCGCCTGACTCTCGTGAATCGGCTCGCCGGCGAAACCTCGCCCTACCTGCGCCAGCACCGCGACAACCCGGTGGATTGGTACCCGTGGGGGCCGGAGGCATTCGCTGCGGCGACCGAGCGCAACGTGCCGATCCTGCTGTCGGTCGGCTACAGCGCCTGTCACTGGTGCCACGTGATGAACGCTGTTCGCTGATTTCGCTCACGTCCGTGAACTGCGGTTTTGTCCGCCGAGGTCGATTCTTGTTCGCCGCTGTTCGCCAGTTCCGAAGATCTCGTATGTACAACTCGTATGTACAGATGCAGTTTCCCCAGATCCCACTGACTCGGGCTGGCTAGCGGCGTGACTGCACATGTGCTCCAGTGTGCGGGATGCATGAACCGCTGCAATCGCTCCGTGACCCTGGCTCACCGAGAGCCTCCCCGACGAGATGCCTCTCTCATCGGGTCGTCTCAGCTATGTGGGATCGGGCGGGGTCGAGCCATCCGAATTGTTCGTTGTGTCGCGGACCGACAGCGGCAGCAACTCCGAGTGGACTCGGCGCACGTAGTCCAGACCGTGCTCCGTAGTGGACACGACCTCCAGCGACGAGCGGAATGACTCGTACTTGCGGCGGATGTCGTCGAGCAGTTCGCCCCAGGTGATGATCCACAACCGGTAGGTCTCGAACTCAGCGACGAAACCCTTTCGACTGGAGGATCGCGATCGCTGCGAACGCACCGCACCTCTACCAGGGCACGCAGACGTACGGCTGGGTCTTCGAAGTGGAGGGTACAACATTCTTGTTTGCGATGACCTCCGCGACATCGGATGCCTCCGAGGACCTGACGAACTCCTTCACGGACGATCTGATCGATGTGGCCAAGCGGGTTCGTCCACGCCACCCGTATACAGGGCCGGCGACGCGACTCGTCCGACGCAAAGACCTCGGCGAGCACCGAGGCCGCGAAATAGGTTTGCTCGACATCCTGATCCACACGGCTCAGACCCCGGAGGGCATCAACCCGGTCCGGGACCCCGGTTCAACGCAGTGGACGACAGATTAATCGGGACGACTACATTGAACGAATGACTCTTACTCGATGCTCTCTCCGCGCCGCGTTGTTCGTCGCCGCTGCTCTCGCACTGGCGGCATGTGGGGGCAACGAGTCCTCGTCTGCCACCACTGCTGCGGCCACCGATACCACCCAGGTGGCCCTCACCACTTCGGCGCCCGACACCACCGGTCCCGACACCACCGGTGCACCGGACACGACCGAGGCGACAGAGGAGTTCTTCGCCTTCACCTCTGACCAGTTGCTCGCCGCGCTGCCGACAGCAGCCGACCTGGGTGAGGGTTGGACCCAATCCGACGGTACGCCCGCCATCAATCCTGAGGCCGCAAAGGGCCTCGGCGTCGGAACCTGCGGCGGGCCGAACGGCGCTGGCCGTGGGCTGGCCAGCGGAGCGACTGCGATCGTGCTGGGCCCGAACCAGCTCGGGCCTACCGAGCGACGCGGCAGCACCTCCATCTACGCGTTCCCCGACGACGTCGCCGCGCAGGCCTTCGTCGACCTGACTGCCGAGACGATCAACTGCCCCGACGGCGTCACGTGGGAGCGAATCCAGAAGGCGAACCCTGTTGCCCCGAATGAGTTCAACGGGTTCGGCCCCGGCTTCGAGGACGTCACCGAGAACCAGATCTGGGCCTTCACCGAGATGGCCGACAGCACCTACGCCGAGGGCGGGACTGATGTGTTGTTCGTGCAGCTCGATCGCTTCCGCGAGCTCACTGCCGTCGACATCACGTTCAGCCAGGTCGACACCACCCTGCTGCGCTATGACCGCTACGACAACATCGTGATCGTCACCACGATCACGGGTGCGTGGGATCTGAAGGGTTACATCGGCGCGGAGGACTTCGTGAACTTCGAACCAACCGCCGATGACCTCGACGAGTACACGGGCCTGGTGCAGCCCGCCGTGCTTGCCCGCCTCGGCTGGGAGTAGCCCACGGATCGCCGGGCAGACACGCCACGCCGGAGCGGCCACGACACCCGGCACCGGCGCTCGTACAGTGCGGGGATGACCTGGGCCGAGCGGTGGGTGCGAGCCGAAGCGACAGCCGGCCGACCGCGCTTGCTTGTCGTCGGCGGAGCATCACTCGACATCATCCACGTGCGGGGCACACCCACGCACACGCCCGGCGGGGCGGGCCTCTACACCGCTCTTGCCGCCGCCCGCGCCGGTGCCGACGTCACGATGCTCGCACCGGTGCCCTCACCGATGCCACCCGAGTTGGCCCCAGCGTTCGACCGCATCCGCTGGGTGGGCCCCACCGTGCCGATCGACGGCCTGCCCCGGTTCGAGATTGCTTACGACGCACACGGTGCAGTAACGCTGTTCAAGGAGCACCTCGGCGCCGAACCCGACATGACCCCCGCCCTGCTCGACCAGCTGGACGACCTTCCCGGCTGCGCGTACTGCGTGCCCTTCCTCGACGCTCGTCTGCAGCAGGCGTTCGTCATCGAGCTCGCCGCCCGCGGCTGCCTCACCGTTGCTTCCACGTACGGAAAGGCCGCCCGCGACGAGACGACCATCGTGCGGCAAACCGCTGCGCTGGCCGATCTGTTCTTCTGCAACGCCGACGAGGCCGTCGTGCTGTTCGGCGACGAGCAACGAGCAGCGCCACCGGACGGCCGGATGCGCTTCATCACACGTGGTTCGCGCGGTGCCACCGTGCACCAGGGCAGCCATCGCAGCGAGATCCCGGGTGTGGCGGTGAGCGCACTCGACCCAACCGGCGCGGGCGACACGTTCTGCGGCACCACGGTCGCCCGCCTGCTTGCAGGTGACCACCCCGTGCACGCTGCGCAGCGCGGGAACGCGGCGTCGGCAGAAATGGTGACGATG
>Ga0105046_10010589_pt1 | contig 14354 bp, 15 predicted proteins | sample MAT03_FD_78385 | JGI IMG/M metagenome (GOLD analysis project Ga0105046, IMG submission 78385) | Freshwater microbial communities from Lake Fryxell liftoff mats and glacier meltwater in Antarctica - MAT-03 (megahit assembly) | ecosystem: Environmental > Aquatic > Freshwater > Ice > Liftoff... | reverse complement strand
ATCAAACAAATTGGAACCCATTACGAATTAATGCGAACTTGCGAAACGTATCGCCAAGCTTGGTTAGTTCAAACACGCTCGTTAATGTCGAACATGAAAGTAGAGATAGATGAGAATGGAATTCCTTGCATAACACCGATATTACAATAACTGGGCAGTCGCTTACTCGACATCGGTGCGATAAAATTATTGTAAGCTTTCACTGTCTAAGGTGCTTCCGATTGCGTCGTTACAGTAACGCAAATTATTTATTTAAAATGTCACAGCTCATGATAGAAAACTACCGCAGTTTTTTTGGTATCCTAATTTTTCTGCATAAAAACGCTGGGCATTTTGGCGCAGTGATGTGCTGATGAAAAGTGAAGGTACGGAGAAAGGTGAGAAAGGTGAGAAAGGTGAAAGTGATTATCGATTGCGCTGAAAGCGCATAATCTGAAGAGCCTAGGGTGCAGCGTAGCGGAACCCTAGGTATTAAAAGCCCAGTTCGTGAGTCCTGAAGGGACGACACAAATTCTTGATCGCAGGTGTCGTCTCTTTAGGACTTAAGACCGTTGGTGGCCCTAACCTAGGGTTCTCATATTATGCGCCTTCAGCGCAATCAAGAAATCAAAGATCGATTGGAAATATCTCGACCTTTGCCGCGCCTTCCACCTCACATCAATACATCCCAGCACTATGCGTCTCAGGGTAAACCTTATTCTTATCTTAAGCGCCCACAGTCCTGCTAAAAACTCATCCTATCCATCCTATCTAGGATCGCTACACTTAGAAACACCGCATTTAAGAACACTGCATTTAAGAACACTGCACTTAAGAACACTGCACTTAAGAACACTGCACTTAAGAACACTGCACATTTACATCAAACGGCGAATATAGGCCGAAGGTTAAAATTTGGGTGATGCCTTGTAGAAAGCTTTTCTGTATCTGTACCGTTTTCCACTGCTCGTTTTTTTCCGTAGCACCCCTACCGATACCGACGTTGCTCATACACTGTTTAGATAAATCAACGGGTGGGCTAAGTTCTGCAAGTCCGATAACACCGATGTGATGCCATTGCCCTTGTTCAAAGTCTTGCCGTTCTGGGCGCGCACCGTTTTGAATTTGTATCCGGTAGCAGCCGGATAAAGTAATAAGTAAGGCTAATGCCAAAAATAATTTCATGATAATATCCTTTTAATTGCACCACACGCTAACTGAACGCGGGGCATAAATGCCTAACGTAATCACCGTTAAAAGCCCATCCACCAGAGAGTTTTGTATCTGAATCTGACGCACAGTCGATGCTGCGGCTGGGCACAGCGCTTTGCCATCAAGGTTATACTTCTTAGCTAATCCCCAGAAAAAGAAATCATAGCTAGTTTCTTTTGTTGGAGCTGAAATCAGTTTTGTTTCACCCTGTGGTCTAAGGGTTACCGAGTAGCAGCCGCTCAAGCTGCTTAGAAAAAGACAGATAAAGGCAACTTTTAAAAGATTCATCATTATTTCCATCAAAAAACAACCGGCTCCATTAATTAGCAGCGCTCGATATCCTCCCGCAAGGTTGATAGTGTGTATAAATGCTAGGAATTTATCTTTCACTCGTTGGTGCTGTAATTCTTGTTTTTGCGGCAGCTGCTTGCCTGATTGCTGACGCACAAGTTTTAGACGCTGCTGCATTCATTTGGTTGCCGCTTACGATAGTTCTGCTTATTGCGGGTGAAATCACATTTATTAAATCGCTCACGTTGGGCGACCTATCCGAAGTTGCCCCACTGCGCGCTGTATCTCCTGTGTTTTCAGTGCTGTTTGCGCTGCTAGCTTTTGGTGAATTTCCTACGCCAGCAGCCAAATTTATCTACCGGTAGCGATGTTGGTAAGCGCTTATGTATTGAAGGAACGCCAAGTACGCAAACGCATCCTGCCGATGCTTATGCTGCTGTGCGGCGTTATTTTGGTAATTTTTGGGGCAGCGGTAAAGTGACGCAAGACGGTTGATACTCCGCTTGGGTTTAGCGTAATCGTTCACACTCCTTCTTTTTTTCAACCGCTTAGGTACGTAAGGGCAAAGCTGTTACTATTTTAATAATCAAAATTCTTCCCCTGCGAACCTCTGCGTACCCTGCCGTAGAATATTAAATCATATTTTCCAAAGCTGTAACCGGCCGCTCTTATTTAATGTAGTTTGTAAATACATTTTTACAGCGGGGCCCCAGGTATGCATTTCCCATTTTTACAGTCCTGACTTGTCCCGCCGGAGCTCAATTTAGATGGGTAATAAACGTGGAAAACGCGAAGGCGGAAGGGACGAAGCCTGCAATCTAGAATTTGTGTCGTCCCTACAGGACTCTCGATTTAAGGATTCGGATCCTGGGGTTCCGCTACGCTCCACCCCAGGCTACTCAAATTATGCGCCTTCAGCGCAACGGATTATGTCGGAAATACATTTTTATCGCGGAGGAACGAGGGGTACGCAGGGGGATTTCCTCAGCGTACCCCTCCTTTCCAGTATGAATTTGGTGGTACCAGTTGCGGTTGGCGGCCCAATTATAATGTCGCTGTTAATCTCTTTTGAGGTGTAGATGCCGAGGCTGATTAATTTTCTTAGATCTGCGCTGCGCGCATTTCGCAACTTACATCGCGGTGGACCCCAGCGAGGCCGCGAACGATGCCCATGTCTACTGCTAGTCGTGTCTTTAGGCCGGTCCCTGTAACGCTGGCTAATCCTGGACCGGTGGTCAATGAAAGAGCGCTCGTCGAATGATCAACGCCCATATCAGGGGACGTCTCCTTTTCAAACAAAGATGCGCTGCCTAGTAAATCCACCATGCTCCTAGTTATGGCGCGTAGCCCTAAACACGTAGCATCATTTCAAAATAGCGCTAAATTTAGCCCCATCCGGTGTGTTAGCGCCGGTTGCTTGAACGCGGCCGTTTTGTGACAGCCTTAATAGGATTTTAAACACGTTCTCCGCTTCATCGGCCGCGTTGATAGCGCTAGCTATCTCTTCAGCTGACCTTTGGCTCCCTGCCCCGCTATCTTTGAGCGCTGCTAGGCTTAGTTGCTGCAACTCTAAAACTCTTGCGGCGGCTTTTTTACCAGCTTCAACGCCTGGTTGATGATAGGCGTTGATATTCACAAACGAGGCGTAAAAACCTACGGTACGTTCAAAAAGCGCGATTAGCATTCCTACGGTATGCGCTGAAACTTCTTTTACTGAGATAGTTACGCTTTCCCGCTCACTTTCAAAAAGTGCGTTACGGGTGCCTAAGAAAAAGCCTTGTAGGTAATCAGCGCAAGTAACACTGGGCTCAACTTGCATATGACTAACCCAGTTAGCACTGCTGCCTACCGAGTCATCTTTAAGCACTTCGATAAAAGTTGCGAAGAAATTATTCACACCGTCACGCAGCTGTTGCACGTAGGCATGCTGGTCAGTTGATCCTTTATTGCCGTAAACAGCGATTCCTTGATTTACTTTTTCACCGTCACGATTAAGTTCTTTGCCAAGACTCTCCATTACTAGCTGCTGTAAATATCTGCTGAATAATTCAAGCCGGTCTTTGTAGGGCAGTACAACCATGTCTTTTAGGCCGCGTCCCTTACCTGCTTTATGCCACATTAAAGCTAACATTCCGGCCGGATTGCCGCGTAAATCAGCACATCGCGTTAGCGCATCGATATGCGCTGCACCGTTTAGCATAGCGCGAATGTCGTAGCCTTGCAGCGCTGCAGGCAAAAGCCCAACAGCGGATAATTCACTGGTGCGTCCCCCTACCCAATCAAACATCGGAAAACGTGCCAACCATTTTTCATTAATCGCTGTTTTATCAAGTTCGCTGCCAGGCATCGTTACGGCGATGAAAGCTAGATTAAATTTTAGCGCGCCACGCTTCCAGCCTTCTTTTGCAACGAGCTGTCCGTTACGTGTTTCTTTCGTGCCGCCGGATTTTGAGATTACAACGCACAGGCTTGTATCAAGCTCACCTATTTCAGCTAGCACTTTTTGCATGCCGTCTGGGTCGGTATTATCCAAAAAATAAATCGCAAGCTTATCTGCGGCACCGCCTAGCGCTTGCGTTACAAACTGCGGCCCAAGAGCTGAGCCACCAATACCAACTAACAATAGTTTGTCGAATTTTTTGCCGCTTTCAGACTTAATCTCACCGCGGTGAATTTTTGCAGCAAACGTTTCAATTGCGGCGATTGAATCAGCGATGCTGGTGCGCAAATCTTGTGGTGCTAACTCAGGATTTCTAAGCCAGTAGTGACCTACCATTCGATTTTCATCTTTGTTAGCGATTGAGCCCCCCTCAAGTGCTATCATCTCCTTCAGAGCTGCTTGAAACATCGGTTTAGATTGCTCTAAGATCCCCTGCTCAAAATTTACGCGGCTAATATCAAGCATTAGACCTGATACGGAATCTACGTAGAGAAACTCCTTATAACGGTTCCAAAGTGCTGTCTTATTCATAGCTGTCCTAGTTTCGCCAAAATCTTTCAGTCTGATTACCTTGTATGGATGGATTGAGACATATACAATTGAGGTTCGGCTGAGTTTTAGCCTAGGGGCGTGCGAAAGATGGAAGATATTAAATCAAAGTTTGTGTTTTTTCGGCAATTCTTTAAGGCGTTCGATGCAACTGGATCGATTTGCTCTACTTCGCAACGGGCTGCAAAGGTGATGACCGAGCCGATGGCTGGCCCGCGCCGCAAAATGCGTATCCTTGAAGCTGGCCCTGGCACTGGTTCGGTAACTGACCAAGTATTAAAGCGGATGCGCTTCGATGATGAACTCGTATTGTGCGAGCTTAATCCACATATGATGGAGATTCTGAAACGCAATTTAGAAAAGCATCCCCTTTATGCGATGCATAAGAACAGGATTTCATTTTTTGAGGGGTTGGCTCAAGAGCTGCCCGGCACCCAAACTTTTGATCTGATTATTTGCGCTATTCCATTTTTAAATTTACCTGTGCCGGTTGTTAAGGATATTTTTGCGCGGTTTCGTGAGCTTAGCCACGAAAAAACCGTGATGACTTATTACGAATACATGATGATGCGCAAGCTTGGCAAAGCCGTTTCAAGTAAGCGCCGTTCCAGAGTTAAGCAATTGGAGCCATTTCTAAATGATATTTGGGAGCAGACTTCTACTATTCGCACCAAAGTTTGGCTAAACATGTTGCCGATTACCGTTTATAAATTACACAAGCTAAACCAGCTGCCAGCGCACGCGTTAGCAGCTTAAAAACCGGCAGATTTTTGATCTCCCTGCTGATCTCCCTGCTGATCTCCGTGAGTATCTCCTCCCCCCGGTTTCTGACCTTTGCGCTTAAAAATGCTGCGATAAGCGAGTATTAGCGGCCCGCTTGCGACGTATGTAAGTGCCACGGAAAAGAGCCCAATCTGATTAAAATACCAAAGCCCAGCAATCATAGCGCCCAGTAACACCGTTAGTTCGCTTCGTTTCATACGAAGTTTTTTAGGACTTATGTATTCAATTTTTGAAACCATCAGATACGCAAGCGTTGCCATAACTAAAGCTGAAACGGCGGTCACTGACGTGGTTGTTTCAAGACGTGGCACAAGATTTACGGCTGTAACAACAAGCGATGCGGCAGCCGGTGTTGGTAATCCTGTAAACCCTTGCAGATCATCAGATTGTGAGACGTTAAAGCGCGCCAGACGTGCCGCAGCGCACAAGGCATATGCGAAGGTTACAATAACCCCGAACTCGTCAGCGCCGTGCCTAAAGGCCCAATGATAAATTAGCAGCGCTGGCGCAAGGCCAAATGAAATTAAGTCTGAAAATGAATCAAATTCGACGCCAAATTTAGAGGTAGCATGAAGCTTGCGCGCCACGCGCCCGTCTAATCCGTCGAGCAGAACTGCGATTGCAATCGCTATTACAGCTTTTTCGTAACGATCAGAGCACGAATAAATGATCGATAAAAATCCGCAGAATAGATTTCCTAAAGTGATGGCGTTTGGCACAAGGAAGCGCCTGCGATACATCCGTTCACGAAAGGGGGCTTTAATTACGTGCATCAGCTAAGGATAGGCGCATCGAGTGTTGATCTCAACCGGCGATCTGGCTCAACCGGCCATCTGGTTGAAATTGCTCGGTCCAGCGGGTAAAGCAATCTAGTGATTGAATATCTAGTATTACTGGCTGTTTTGGCCGCCTTCCTGACGGTTGACTTAGTTTGGATAAATCCGAGTAGCTGCTTAAGCGAAAAGACCTCGCCTAAGCGCGCGATAATTTGGAGTGCAGTTTGCGCCTTTGCTGCCGTGCTTTTCGGACTGGCGCTTATTCCTGCTCAAAACCACGGCTTTCTGACTACCAATCTTAGTGGCACTGACGCAGCGTTACAATTCATTACAGCCTGGCTAGTTGAGCAAAGCTTAAGCCTTGATAACGTTTTTGTTATGGCTGTTATCCTTAACTTCTTTGAAGTGCCGGTTAAGCAACAGCATCGGGTGCTGATGCTGGGAATTTTGGGCGCCATAGTTATGCGTGGCGCGTGTATTTTTATCGGCGCTACGCTGTTACAGCAATTTTCATGGATGAATTACGTATTTGCGGTAATGTTGCTCGCCGCAGCCTACAAGCTATGGGCACTTGATGAAGAAAAGTTTAATCCCGCTGATAGTAAGATTTATCGGCTGGCCGCAAAGTTGCTGCCACTCAGCGAGCGCTACGATGGCGGCAGGTTTACAACGCGGATAGATGGCAAGTTTTTATTCACCCGGCTTTTTTTAGTCCTATTGCTAATCGAGTTAACTGACCTGATGTTTGCTTTTGACTCGATTCCGGCTGTATTTGCCATCAGCTCAGACCCGTTCATAGTTTTTTCCTCCAACATGTTCGCCATCCTCAATCTGCGCTCACTTTATTCCGTCCTATCGGCGTTATTAGAACGGTTTTCTGGGCTTAAAAGTGGGCTTATCGGCGTGCTCGCGTTTATCGGACTAAAAATGGGAATGAGCGACTTGGTGCACATTCCAACCTGGCTCTCTTCTGTAGTCATTATCGGATGCTTGGTGTTTGGTATGATGCGTCGAACAGCCCCGGAAAAGGTCAGCTAGCTACCCTAAAATTGCTGCCTAAGGCTAGTCCCCTTATTTCGCGGCTAGTTTTCGTATGTTACTGTTAGGACATATGAACACTGCCGAGAACCCGGGATTTGTATTTACTAAACTTGAAGCGGCCCTTGGATGGGCGCGTAAATGGTCACTTTTCCCGTATCCATTCGTCACCGCGTGTTGCGGGATGGAGTTTATGTCGGTGAGCTGCTCTCACTACGATACTGATCGTTTCGGTGCTGCGTTGCCGAGGTTTACGCCGCGTCAGGCTGATTTATTAATGGTGGTGGGTACTGTAACTCATAAGCTTGCACCGGTTCTTTTGCGTGTTTATGAACAGATGGCTGAGCCAAAATGGGTTGTAGCTTTCGGAGCATGTGCATCATCCGGTGGTTTTTACGATAACTACACTACGGTTGCAGGTATCGATAAGATTTTGCCGGTAGACATGTATATCCCCGGTTGTCCGCCACGCCCCGAGACCGTGATTGACGCACTGATGCATCTGCAAGCGCGTATTCACCGCGAAAAACAACAGATATTACCAAGTCACGGCGGCAAGCAAATTCACCCTGAGATGCCCGAGTTACTCGGAGAAGAGATTAATACTGGGCTTTAAATCCCCTGCCGTTTTTGTTATCGGACGAATTCTCGCCACAACGTCATCGATACGGCAGCCAACGCGGGGCCGATAAAAAGCCCGAGTAATCCAAATGATAGCAATCCACCGATGGTTGCAAAAAATACGAGTATAATCGGCAGCGATGTTGCTTTACTGATAAAAAATGGCCGAATAACGTTATCAGCGTTGCTCACTACACCAACGCACCAAATAGCAAGCGCAATCGCCCAAAAGATTCCGTGATCTACGGCCACAAATAGAATGGCTGGTATATAAACAAGCGGCGCTCCGAAAGGAATAAACGAGAACACAGCAGTTGCAAAACCAAGCAAACCTGGAACAGGTGCGCCGGTAACGAAAAATGCGATTCCGGCTAAAAAGCCCTGCGCTAGAGCAGTCATTAATAGCCCAAGGACTGCACCTTTTACTGTGCCCTGTACGGCAGACAAAAGTTCTAGAAAACGCTCGCCCCCGATTCTTTCGCACGCACGCTTTATGTCGCGTCCTAAGACAGAGCCCGAGCGGTACACAAAAAACGAAGTTAGTAGCACTAAAATAAACTGTAATGCGCCTTGAGCTACGCCCTTCGCTAGGCTGCCAAATATTTCGAGTGCTGAGCCTGAATAAGAAACAATAAATTCGCGCGCTTGATCTTTTATAGGAGATGAATGCGTTAACGCTCCGTGCAGACGGTCTGCTACAAACTTTGGCATCCTGTCAATTAACGGTAATAAATCTTCATCACGTAGGCTTATTGTGGAGATTTTTCTTGCAGCATCGTTCGCTTCTTGCGAAATGTTAGCAAACAGTGGACCGACCACTAGAATGAAAGTAATCGCTAATAATCCAACCATAATCGCTGCGGCCAGCGTGTTGCGCTCACCAACTCTGTAGCGAATCCAGGAGAATATAGGCCAGGTGGTTGAGACAACGATGGCCGACCAAATAATAGCTGGAATAAATGGCAACAGGATTTTAACGAAGCCCGCCAGAAGAGCCGTAATAACTAGAATTGCTAATAAGCCTCGGCCGAGTGCTGGATAATTTGACGGTGTTGAAGAATAAGTGGTCATTTTTAAATCCGATGAATAGGTAGCTATGCGGATACTAGCGTACTTAGATAAAATCCAGGACGAAATACAAAAAATGGTAAAAGGTCACCCAAGTTTTAATCCATATAGCTAAATCGGTGCCACACGCAGCATCTAATCCATATTATAGCTAATATATCTTTCTTGTCAGCCGCACTCTGTTTGCTAAGCACTTGGGCGGCAGCTATTTTTGTGACCAGTTACCAATCCGTATCATCAGCGCGCGGTCAGCGTCGCGCAAGGAACGAGCGCAATACCTCGGATGACAAGATAGACTTTAGTGATATTCCTGAGCTCATTGATGAGCAGCTAGCGAAAGCTAAACGCCTCGGTCGACCGCGAAGCGAATCGCCGTCAGAGCTTCACCTAAATTACTCGCAGACATTCAACGACTAGCTACGCTTAGGCGAAAACCATAACAGACACTGATGCACGAATTGTTAGAAAAAGCGGTAAAGGCAGCTTAACAGATTCGCGAAAAAGTCTTTTTTCGCGGCTCTACTAGACTCAATTTCGCCATTCACATTTTGCCCAACAAGGTATAAATTAATAGCTTGTTGGGCAAAATATTTAAAATTCTTGCCTAACAAGCCATGTTTATAAGTGTGTTTATAAGTGTGTTTATAAGTGTGCCTGATGAAAAGGTTCTGGAGGTGGGCTACTTTCCGAATTATAGATCTATTCAGCAGATGGTGCCTGCTTTCAGTGAGTTACAAGTAGCCCACCTCCAGTACATCAGGACCTTTCCCAGAACCTTTGTTTTTCTCGCTCTATTAATCCTGCTTCCCACCAATACTTAAATGCGCACTCCGCTCCACCGCAATGCCATGGCAGGCTAAAGTTTTTGCGCAGCAAAAACCTAGTCAGCAAGAACGGTAAGCAGATTATCTGAAAAACGGGCGAAGCCGCCGCGGATTTCATACGATTCAGACGCTGCATTTGCGCCGCTTATGCAGCGTATCATTCCCGCTTTAAGTTGGCCGGTATAAGTACTGTGATTTGGCAGTATTCCAATTTCTCCATCCACCATCGGCAGCTGCACGGATTCTACGCTGCGCTCAGCGATAATGCCTTCAGGAGAAATTATTCTAAGAGTAAATGAATTTGTAGCCATCTGTTTATACGCTCTTAAAGACTACACTGTGAGAAAGACTACACTGTGAGAAAGACTATACTGTGAGAAAGACTATCCTGTGAAACTAGCATGAAGAATTACGCTGCGTTTGAATACTGTTTTGCTAATGCTTCAGCTTTCGTTTGTGCGTCTTCAATCGTGCCCACTAAGTAAAATGCTTGCTCAGGAAGGTGATCCCACTTTCCTTCGACTAGCTCATTAAAGCCGCGCACGGTATCAGCAACTTTTACATACGCGCCCTTTAGGCCTGTAAACTGCTCTGCAACGTGAAACGGCTGTGATAAGAAGCGCTCAATTTTTCTAGCGCGCGATACGGTAAGTTTATCTTCTTCAGATAACTCATCCATACCAAGAATTGCGATGATATCCTGCAATTCTTTATACCGCTGCAATACTGACTGAACTTTACGCGCAACTCTGTAGTGCTCTTCGCCGACAATCGTTGCATCCAAAATTGATGACGACGATGAAAGTGGATCTACCGCCGGGTAGATCCCTTTTTCAGCGATTGAACGTGAAAGGTCGGTTGTTGCATCCAAGTGGGCAAACGTTGTTGCCGGTGCTGGGTCAGAGTAGTCATCTGCTGGCACGTATACAGCCTGTACAGATGTGATCGATCCCTTCTTTGTTGATGTAATGCGCTCTTGAAGCTGACCCATGTCAGTTGCAAGTGTTGGCTGATATCCTACAGCGCTTGGCATACGTCCAAGCAGTGAGCTCACCTCTGAACCTGCTTGCAAGAAGCGGAATATATTATCAACGAATAACAATACGTCGCGGCCTTCTTCGTCGCGGAAATATTCTGCGGCAGTAAGCGCTGAAAGTGCTACGCGGAAACGCGCACCTGGAGGCTCGTTCATCTGCCCGTATACAAGACACGCTTTATCAAGCACGGTCCCGCCCTCTACTTTGCTCTCCATCATTTCATTCCAGAGATCGTTACCTTCACGAGTACGCTCTCCTACTCCGCCAAATACTGAGTATCCGCCGTGCTGCTTAGCGATATTGTTAATCAGCTCCATGATGATAACTGTTTTGCCAACACCTGCGCCGCCGAACAGTCCGATTTTTCCGCCCTTAACGTAAGGGGCTAACAAATCTATAACTTTAATTCCTGTTTCAAGCATTTCTTTCTTTGAAGACTGCTCTTCAAAACTTGGAGTTGGCCGATGAATAGCCCAACGGAGTTCTGTGTCGATCGGTCCGCGCTCATCAACTGGGCGTCCGATAACGTCCATGATGCGGCCTAATGTTTTTGGGCCAACAGGAATTGAAATCGGCGCGCCGGTATCAATCACTTCTTGTCCGCGCACTAAACCTTCAGCTGAATCCATCGCGATGCAACGCACAACGTTGTCGCCAAGATGCTGTGCCACTTCCATCGTTAGATTGTTTGGCTGATCGTCGATGTTTGGGTTAGATGTTAATAACGCATCGTAAATGTTCGGTAGCCCCGCTTCACGGCTAAACTCTACGTCGATAACCGCACCCAGCACCTGAGAGATACTGCCCTTGCGCCCCATTCTTTGTTGTTCTCTGTCCATTTTTTTTCTCGCTAAAATTTTGCTTTATTCTTGTTTTGTTTTTTTCTGGTTACTGTCCGTTTTAATTATTTACCGCTTCGGCACCACCGACTATGTCTAAAAGCTGTGATGTAATTCCGTTCTGGCGCAACTTATTGCGTAACCGAGTTAATTTATCGATTAACTCGCCTGCGTTCTTCGTCGCCGCATCCATGGCCGTCATGCGCGCGCCAGTTTCGCTAGCTTTTGCGTCAAAGGCGCCTTGGCGCAATTTAGAACGTAAAAGTCGCGGCAAAATAGCAGCAAATACTTGCTGGGCAGATGGCTCAAATAGCGTTACGCCAGTATTAGTTGCAGCCGCTGTTTTAGCTGATCCCTGATCCAACAGAGCCTGTGCTGCTAAACTGCCAGCATCCATCGGCAAAAGTTTTGCAACGGTTGGTGTCATCGAAATAGCTGACTTAAATTTGGTTACTAGAAAGTAAACTTCGCTTACTTCGCCTGAAAGAAAGCGCTCTTCAATTAACGTTGCTGCTTCCTCAATTGGCCATTTAGCAGCATCTTCTGGGACTTCTTCAAAAGATTTTAAAGTTTTGCGCCCGACCCGGCGGCAGTACTCAGCAGGTTTGCGCCCGACTGTAAGAATTTCCAGCTCTCGTTTTCCAGCTTTGCCAGAGCTTGAATTTTGCGACGCAATCCAAACTTCCATGGCGCGATGTAGGTTTGTATTATAGCCGCCGCACAATCCGCGTGCTCCGCCAAATATTACCAATAACGCCTTACTCGAAGTTCCCTTATTAGATTGTGAATTCACGTCGCTGTTTACAAGAAATGGCGAGCTAACGCCGTCCACTCCTAGTTCACTCACCAATCCTGAAAGCATCTCATTAAGTTGCAGGGTATAAGAGCGTCCACGTTGTGCAGCTTCTTGGGCGCGCTTAAGTTTAGCCGCAGCCACTAATTTCATGGCGTAGGTAATCTTTTTGGTACTCTTTACCGAATCAACTCGGAGTCGAATTTCTCTTAAGCTAGCCATCTATTTGGTCTCTCTCTCTCTTAACTTCTCTCTTAACTTCTCTCTCAAAACTCACAGCAGTTTTATTTGCATTAATGAGCAGCCGAGCTTGTAGTAGAAGCCGCATTGCTAGCTGTCCCCTTGCTGCCTGTTTGTGTGCTGCTAATTGCGCCAGCCATTCCAGCTCCCGTCATTAACGAAGCGGTAAACTGGTCTACAAATTTACGGATTATATCCATAAATTTAGGCTCGAACTCTTTATTGAGGTCAAACTTTGCAGCTTTAAAATCAGTCATTAATTGCGCATGACTTGAGGCTAAATGTTGGTGTAGCGCTGCTTCAAAAGCGAGTAACTGATTAACCGGTAATTTATCACATGTGCCGGTGCTTACTGCTAAAACTGAAAGAATTTGAAACTCAATCGGCATCGGCTTGTATTGCGGTTGTTTCAAAATCTCTACTAAACGTGCGCCGCGTTCAAGTTGCGCACGAGTTGAGGCGTCAAGGTCTGAGCCAAATTGCGCAAACGCCTGCTTCTCGCGATATTGCGCTAAGTCTAAGCGTAGCGTTCCAGCAACTTTCTTCATGCCCTTTACCTGCGCAGCTCCGCCTACGCGCGAAACTGATAGTCCGACGTTGATAGCTGGTCTGATGCCGGAATTAAAAAGCTCTTTCTGCAAAAATATCTGTCCGTCAGTAATCGAAATTACGTTAGTTGGAATGTATGCGGCTACGTCGCCTTCGAGTGTCTCGATGATTGGCAACGCAGTTAGCGATCCACCACCCTGCTCGTCGCTAAGTTTTGCCGCACGCTCAAGTAGGCGGCTATGAACGTAGAACACATCTCCTGGGTAAGCTTCACGTCCTGGAGGGCGACGTAACAATAGCGACATACTGCGGTAAGCAACGGCGTGCTTTGAAAGATCGTCATAAACAATCAGCGCATGCTTACCCTTCCACATGAAATACTCACCGATTGAGCAGCCGGCGTAAGGTGCTAAGAACGCGAGCGGCGCAGGCTCAGACGCCGTTGCTGCTACTACGATGGTATGATCCATCGCTCCGTGCTCACGGAGTCTTTCAACAACTTGCGCTACCGAAGAACGCTTTTGTCCGATTGCAACGTAAATACAAATTACGCCGTTACCTTTCTGGTTAATAATCGTGTCGAGCGCTACTGCGGTCTTGCCTGTTTTGCGGTCACCGATGATTAACTCGCGCTGTCCACGACCAACCGGAACCATCGAATCTATAGCTTTTAGCCCTGTTTGCATCGGTTCTTTAACTGACTTTCTTGCAACGATGCCTGGCGCTTTAATTTCAATGCGGCGCGTCTCGGTAGTCTTAATCTCACCCAGGCCGTCAATCGGCTGACCCAGCGCATCAACAACGCGTCCGATCATCGCTTCACCAACCGGCACGCTGGCAATAATGCTCGTGCGTTTTACAACGTCCCCTTCCTTGATGGTCGATGTTTCGCCCATAACCACGATACCGACGGAATCAGCTTCTAAGTTAAATGCGATGCCGCGTGTTCCGTTCCCGAATTCTACCAGCTCACCAGAGGCAACCTTTGCAAGCCCATGGACGCGCGCAATTCCGTCGCCCACAAACAGCACCGTACCGGTTTCGCTTAAGTCAGCTTGAGCCGAGAAGTTAGAAATTTTCTCTTTTAGAATCTGGCTAATTTCACTTGCTTTAATTGACATATCTTTATCCTACCTAAAAACTTATTCCGCCTGCCTTACAATGCAATTTTATTTCTACAACAACGCCGCTCTTAGTTGTTGTAAGGAGTGCCGTACGGAGCCATCGATTACGGTGTCCCCTGCTTTCACTTGCATGCCGCCTAATAATTCAGCGTTAACCGTGAACGCAACTTGAGTTTGTTGCCCTAGTTGTT
>Ga0105046_10010588_pt1 | contig 14355 bp, 14 predicted proteins | sample MAT03_FD_78385 | JGI IMG/M metagenome (GOLD analysis project Ga0105046, IMG submission 78385) | Freshwater microbial communities from Lake Fryxell liftoff mats and glacier meltwater in Antarctica - MAT-03 (megahit assembly) | ecosystem: Environmental > Aquatic > Freshwater > Ice > Liftoff... | reverse complement strand
TGCCCGCCACCGGCGTGGACAATTATCCTCCTGCTTTGATACCGCCGCCGCGTGGCATGATCTCTTTCCTGGGTGGTCAACTCTATTCGGGCAGAGGTGGTCAATTTCCCGTGAGCGCCGAGGCGAAAGCGCCTTGACCGCTCCGCGTTCCGACATCACGAGCATAATCAGGTTCTGCGGAATCCCCTTGTCGGTTGTTGCCATTGCGGCGCAGTCGAGCGACTCTTCCGCTACTGCTTGGTTGGCGCCGTCTGGCGGCTCGCTGATCGGAGCCGAGGGAAGCGCAAGCCGGCAACTTCGCAGGGCGGTTCGCACTGGCAGAAACGGCAGGCGATACCGGCAACTGCAAGTCTTGACGTCGAATGCGCAAGGTTGATTCGCGCGTCCCGCCGGATTGATGCCTCGGGGCCTGGCTCAAGGCACTTCAGGAGATGGGACGATTTGGCGCTGCGCCGTATAGCCGGTTTTGATCACCTGTTTTGAGCAGTCGGGCTAACTGTCTTCGGCCACATAACCATATTTGGTCAACCTTTACCTGCGACTGCGGACGGCTATACGAAAAGGTGCTCGTGGCCGATTCGGAATCCGATGCGCTGGCCGGCGGCCTCGATCGCTGCCAGCCGACTCAACCGACGCGGGACGCTCTCATCGGAGCCAACTGGACGCCAGATGTCCAGCGCCACTGGAATCCGCTTGAGAAACGCTTGGCGCTTCGCGACGCCGATGACGAGCGCCGCAATTTCGTGGGCCTAGGAATCCGTGATAGGGAAGGGCCGCAGAGCAAATTTTTCCCCTACGCTCAACCACTCGAGAAGTTTTGTGGCGGTCGTCACCTGTTCAAAGAAATTCGGAGGCCAGTACCCACGATTTGGAGCCGGTACTGATGCGCTAATTCGGCGAGCGCGGGTTCCCGGAATGGTTCGGCCAGTACTGTTACGCCTAATTTAAGTAACCGGCTCTTCCCAAAACGTACCGTCGTGATTGGCGGTGCACGCCGTCGCCCAGGCGCCTAGATCGTTCACCACCGCGACTAGCAGCGAAAACATATTGGTCCGCGTTGTCGGCATACCGCTATTCACTTCCCATGCGCATAGGATCGAATGATAGTCAGGCTCGTGTCCCGGACAAGATATTTTAGGACCTTGTCTAGCATTCTCAGGTTCAATCGGCGCGCCGTCGTGCAACGGGCCGGCAAAAGTTTGCTGGTGGATAGCCGACGTTTGGCCACCGTCGTGCTTCCCCGATGTCATGAAACTGTTTTTGTTCGGTATCGTGAGCTGCTTCTTCCTGGTTTCCTGTCAAAAGGAAATTGCCAATGCCCAAACGGAGACGCGCGTAACTCTGACCGGAACGGCGCGGGAAAGCGGGCCAATCCTCTCATACGCGGATGCCGTGGACCGGGTGGCGCCGGCGGTGGTGACCATCCGCTCCTCGAGGAGGGCACGCGCCGCGCAGCAGTTTCCGTTCGCCGACGATCCGTTATTCCGCCAGTTCTTCGGCGAGCGAGCGCCGCGGGAGCAAAACCGGCTGGAGCGCGGGCTCGGCTCGGGCGTCATCGTACGCGCAGACGGTTACATCCTGACCAACCACCACGTGATCGATGGCGCAGAGGATATCCAGGTAGACCTGATGTCGAAGAAAACGTATTCGGCTAAAGTGGTCGGCTCGGACCCCCCCAGCGATCTCGCGTTACTGCAGATCAGCGCCTCGGAACTGCCGGTGCTGCAACTCGGGGATTCGGATAAAGTCCGGGTGGGCGATGTGTCGCTGGCGATCGGCAATCCGCTCGGAATCGGTGAGTCCGTGACGGCGGGCATCATCAGCGCCAAGGGCCGATCGACTGATACGGTGGGCGGCGGCAGCTTCCAGGATTTCCTACAGACGGACGCGCCTATCAACCAAGGCAACTCGGGTGGCGCGCTAGTGAATACGCGAGGCGAGCTGATCGGGATCAACTCGCAAATTCTCTCGTCCAACGGTGGGAACATCGGGATCGGCTTTGCCATTCCTTCCAACATGGCCAAAACGGTGATGGACCAACTGCTGAGCAAGGGCAAGGTGCAGCGCGGCATGTTGGGTGTAGGGATCCAGCCGATTACCGGTGATCTGGCGGCAAGCCTCGGGTTGAAGGAGACGCGTGGAGTTCTTGTCAATGGGATTGCTCCGGGTGGACCAGCGGAGAAGGCCGGCTTGAAGACGGGTGACGTCATCCTGCAATTCAACGGCAAGGATATGAACGATCCGAACGTGCTGCGCAACCAGGTAGCTGCCAACGAACCGGGCAACGACGTGACAATCAACATCCTCCGTAGCGGCAAGGAGCAGCAAATCAAAGTACAGTTGGGCACGCTGACTCCGCAAACGGCGCAGGCGGAATGGACCGGCGGCCAAGACAAAGGGGGATCGCAGGCCTCTGGCAAACTGGGGCTCGCGGTGCAGTCGCTTACTCCCGATCTCGCCCAGCAACTCAGTTTGCCGCGGGGAACGATGGGCTTGGTGGTGGCGTCGGTGGATGCCGATGGTCCGGCCGCTAAGGCGGGCGTCCAGAAAGGTGACGTGATTCAGGAAGTGAATCGCCAGCCGGTCCGGTCGGTAAGTGATCTGCAAGGCGCTTTGCCGAAGTCGGGGGATCGGCCGCCGCTGCTGCTGATCAATCGCGGAGGGCAGACAATGTTTATCCCGGTGCCATTGCGTTAAGGTCTTCGCACTTGGCGGCTGGCTGGAAGGGTAGACCGCTTGCAGACGCGAGCCCACACTCGGTTGGGCTTCGCGCGCTAGGCCGGGCGCGGATCTCGGCGCACCGAATAAGGGAATCGATCCCGGAAAGGGTGGGATTGGCCTTGCGCGCGTCCCGGTGAATGGATGCGTCGGCGTCTGGCTCAAGGCCATTTCCGCAAATGAGATCGCTCGGCGCTGCTTTGCTCCACATAGCGTTGGGGGTCGGTCACCGGTTTTGAATGATCGGGTTGGCCGCTTTAGACCCGCATGACCGGATTTCGTCAAAATTTCGCGAGTAGTGGAGGGCCTTTCGGCGGATCACCAATCCATCCAAGCCCAACGGCGTCAGACAGATCGGCTGATGGGTGTTCACGCAGCAACAGATTGGTCTCCTGCGTGCACATCCTATCTCAGCTGTCGGTGGTGATTTCACATGGCCGGCGCGAACTCTGTCGCACACGAAGCATTTGACCAGGAACCCAACCAGGGCGCTGGCGACACAGGGTCCATGAAACAACTGGCGATTGAACGATGGGAAAACGAGGGAGGAGCAATTCCACCGCTCGCACGGAGGGAGAGCAAGCTCTCATGAAAGTGCCTCGACAAACTCTGGATCATCGATCCGCGTGCAACCGAGGGGCACGCCGCGAATATACTACCGTCCTGCATGGAGCGAAAGCATGAGTACAATCATCGCCACAGAGAAATTTCGGGTACAGCCCGGCGAAAAGGTCCAACTCAGTAAGTGGCCGACGAATGTGAAGCCCATTTGCAAGTCGAAGAAACAGTATCAGAAGCTCCTCGGAGAACAGGTTGAGGAGTTGAGCTCCCTGCAACGTATTCACTACGCGTCCAACCGCTACGCGTTGTTGTTGATCTTTCAGGGGATGGACGCCGCTGGCAAGGATGGCGCCATCCGGCACGTCATGTCCGGCGTAAATCCACAGGGCTGCCAGGTGTTCAGTTTCAAACAGCCCAGCGCCGAAGAGTTGGAACACGATTTTCTCTGGCGTACGACGAGCCGCCTTCCCGAACGCGGGCGCATCGGCATCTTCAATCGTTCCTATTACGAGGAAGTGGCCATCGTGCGCGTGCATCCGGAACTTCTTCTCAGCCAGCAATTGCCAGATGAGCTGCCTGACGCGGCGACCGTCTGGAAGGACCGCTATCGTTCCATCGTAGACCTGGAGGACCATCTCCACCGGAACGGCACCCGGGTCATCAAGTTCTTTCTCCACTTGTCGAAGGAAGAACAGGCAAAGCGTTTCCTCGACCGCATCGATGAGCCGGAGAAGAACTGGAAATTCGGAAGCGCGGACCTTCGCGAAAGGAAAAGCTGGCCGCTCTACATGCAGGCCTATGAGTCTTGCATCGGCGCCACCAGCACTGCCAACGCACCCTGGTATATCGTCCCAGCTGACGACAAACACAACACCAGGTTGATTGTTTCCCAAGTCGTCCTCAAGGCGTTCCAAGAGCTCAAAATGGCTTACCCCACGACCACTGCAAAGCGTCGTCTGGAATTGAAGTCCATCCGCAAACAGCTCTCCGGTCAGACAAGTGCGAGGAATGACTAAGCTCAAATGGCTTTGGAGCACGCTGAAGTCGAGCTTTTGGTTTGTGCCTTCACTCATCGTGGCGGGCAGCATCGCCCTCGCGATCGCTTTGATTGACGCGCATTCCACCGCAAGCGCCCAGTGGCTGGCCCGCTGGCCGCGCCTGTTTGGAGCCGGCGCGGATGGCGCGCGCGGGATGATGTCTACGATTGCCAGTTCGATGATGACCGTGGTGGGCGTCACGTTCTCCATGATTCTGGTGGTGCTCGCGCTGGCATCGAGCCAATACACCTCGCGTATCCTGCGAAACTTCATGCGCAGCCGCGTCACGCAGGTTGTGCTCGGGATCTTCGCCGGCATCTTCACTTATTCCCTAATCGTGTTGCGCACCATTCGCGGCGGCGACGAAGGCGCGTTTGTTCCAAGTCTGGCCGTGTTTGCTGGCTTCGTGTTGGCGCTCGCGGGTGTTGGCACCCTTATGTTCTTCATTCATCACATCTCTTCTTCGATCCAGGCTTCCAGCATCATTGCCTCGGTCGCTCAAGAAACCATCGAGGCCATTGACCAACAGTTTCCGAAAAAGCTTGGACACGAGCCGGTGGAAGAAGATGATGACGGCCCAACGGTGCTCCCTCCGCCCCAACGGAAGTGGCGCGCCGTCCCGGCCAGGGAGAGCGGCTATCTCCAGAGCGTGAACAACGAGGCCCTGCTGCGCTTGGCGCGAGAGAGGAGCACCGTCGTGAGGATGGAGCGCGGCATCGGAGAGTTCGTCGTCCAGAATACCGCTCTGGCCTCACTCGCCCTGGATGCCCCGCCGGATAACGAAACGATTGCCCTCCTGCAGGCGGGTTTCTTAATCAGCCATCACCGCACGGTGGAACAGGACGCTAGCTTCGGAATTAGGCAGATCGTGGATGTGGCGTTGAAGGCACTTTCCCCCGGCATCAACGACAACACAACCGCCGTGATGTGCGTAGATTACCTGACAACGATTCTGGCTCGGCTGGCCTCCCAGCAAATCCCCTCATCGCGCCGCTACGAGGAAGGAGAGCTGAGAGTGATCGCGAAAGGTCCGAGCTACGAAAGGTTGCTGGGCGAATCGTTCGACCAAATCCGAAGCAACGCCAAGGGCAATGTCGCCATGATTTCGCGGATGCTCGACGCCTTTGAAACTCTTGCGAGTGTGACGGCCGGCCCGGACCGCCGACGGGCGCTCCGCCAGCAAGCGCAATGGACCGCCGAACTCGCCGAGCGCACCGTCGAGTTCAGCCACGACCGTGCGACGATCGCCACAGGGCTGGCGCGTGTGCGCCAAACACTCGATGCCGAGCCTCCTTTGTGCGCGGGCGGAGAGAACGCAAACTAAGATGCAAAAGTTAACTAACCCTTCAAACCTCGGCACGGTTGTCTCGGTGCGCGGCAGTGTTGTGGAGATCCGATTCGATTCACAATTGCCACCCATCTTCTCGTTGCTGTATACGAAGAATCGAGCAATTTCCATCGAGGTCCTAGCGCAACTCGACGCGCATCGCGTGCGTGGAATTGCGCTGACCCCCACCCAAGGGCTGGTGCGCGGCGATGCCGTGGAAGACACGGGCGGGCCACTGAAAGCTCCTGTGGGCAAGGAAATTCTCTCGCGAATGTTCGACGTGTTTGGAAATGCCATCGACCGCCAGGCGCCGCCGGTCGACGTCGAGTGGCGAACGGTCCACCGCGATCCTCCCGCGTTAGCGCGGCGTTCCACCAAATCCGAGATTTTCGAGACGGGGATCAAGGCCATTGATGTGCTCTTGCCGCTCGAGCGCGGCGGCAAATCGGGCCTCTTCGGCGGAGCGGGAGTAGGCAAGACCGTATTGCTCACCGAAATGATTCACAACATGATCGAGCACCAAAAGGGCGTGAGCATCTTCTGTGGCATAGGTGAACGGTGTCGTGAAGGTGAGGAACTCTATCGCGACATGAAGGCGGCGGGCGTACTCCCAAACATGGTGATGGTGTACGGGCAAATGAACGAACCGCCGGGTGCACGGTTCCGCGTGGGCCACGTGGCCCTGACGATGGCCGAGTATTTTCGAGACGACCAACATCGTGACGTGCTGCTGCTAGTCGACAATATCTTCCGGTTCATCCAGGCCGGTATGGAGGTCTCCGGCTTGATGGGCCAGATGCCGTCGCGCCTTGGCTATCAGCCCACAATGGGAACCGAGCTATCGGGTTTTGAGGAACGCATCGCCAACACTGATACCGGCGCTATCACGTCCATTCAGGCGGTGTACGTGCCGGCGGACGATTTGACCGATCCCGCGGCGGTCCACACGTTCTCGCACCTCTCGACATCCATCGTGCTTTCGCGTAAGCGCGCGAGTCAGGGACTCTATCCGGCAATCGATCTTCTGCAATCCAACTCCAAAATGGCCACGCCCGGCATTGTGGGCGAACGGCATTACCTCCTGGCACAGGAAATCAGGCATACGCTCGCCCAGTACGAAAATCTGAAAGACATCATCGCCATGCTTGGACTGGAACAATTGGCGGATAAAGACCGCATTGTAGTCGCCCGGGCTCGGCGTCTGGAACGATTTCTCACCCAGCCATTTTTTGCGACCGAGCAGTTTAGCGGAATCGAGGGAAAGCTCGTCAGTCTTAAGGATTCGCTCGATGGTTGCGAACGGATCCTACGTGACGAATTCAAAGATTACCCGGAGAGCGCGCTCTACATGATCGGGACGATTGACGAAGCCAAAAAGAATACACAGCCCGAACCGAAACTTAAACCGGAGGTTCAGCATGCCGCAGCCAACGCTCATGACTCTTAAGATTCTCCTGCCATTCCGGATCTTCGCGGAGATAACGGACGTTTCGCGAATCGTCGCCGAGACTGGGGAAGGTTCCTTCGGACTATTGCCACACCGGCGCGACTGCGTCGCAGCGCTCGCGCCCGGGATTTTGATCTACGGGACCCAAACTGAGGGCGATGTCTACCTGGCTGTCGATGAAGGAGTACTGATCAAGACCGGCCTGGAAGTGTTCGTTTCCGTACGCAACGCAATTGCTGGATCGGACCTCGGGCAGCTACAGGAAGCCGTGTCTAAGGACTTTCTCAACTTAAACGAACAAGAAATGAATGTCCGCTCCGTGATGGCGAAAATGGAAAGCGACTTCATTCGTCGCGTATCGGAATTTCACCATGAATGAAAAACCGAAGATCGAAAGCGCGAACGATTCTGCTTTCAGCCGGGAAGTCGGCGCGAAGGCAGCCCGCAAACTGCGGGCTCGGAACTCCCATCAGGGTGCCTCGTTTGGCCTGGGCATGATGGGTCTAATCGGCTGGTCCGTCGTGGTTCCGACGCTGCTCGGCACGGCATTAGGCATTTGGTTGGATTCTCACCATCCGGGCCGTCACTCCTGGACACTAATGCTGCTGATCATCGGTCTGTCGATTGGCTGTCTGAATGCTTGGCATTGGGTAGACAAGGAAGCCAAGGAAATGCGCGAGAACCAGGAGAATACCGATGACTGACGCTTTGGGTATGGTTCTGGCTCTGGTTACCGGCGGCTTGCTAGGCGGGCTATTCTTCGGCGGCCTTTGGTGGACGGTTCACAAGTTGGTCACGTCCAAGCACCCGGCGCTTTGGGTCCTGTCCAGCATGTTGCTGCGAACATGCTTGACCCTGGCTGGATTCTATCTGGTCGCGCGCGGCGATTGGGAACGTCTGGTAGCGTGCCTGTTTGGATTTGTCATCGCGCGGCTTCTGGTGATCCGCTTGGCGCGTGTGCCGGAAGACACAACCCATTTGAGTAAGGCGGTCAGCCATGCACCTTAGCCCAGATCAGATCATTTTCTGGCAAAACGGGTTTCTTAAGCTCAATGCGACCATCGTATTTACATGGGCCCTGATGCTTGTGCTGGCCGGAGGCTCACTACTAATCACGAGCCGGCTGTCCACCGGTCTGAATCGTTCCCGCTGGCAGAACCTGCTCGAGATCGTCGTCACGGCGATCTTGAAACAGATCGAAGAGGTGGGCTTGAAGGAGCCGCGCAAATATTTAGGCTTTTTAGGCACACTCTTCCTATTTGTCGGCATGGCCGGCCTCTGCACCGTAATTCCCGGCTACGAGCCTCCGACTGCCTCGCTTTCAACCACAGCCGCTCTCGCGCTCTGCGTATTTGTGGCGGTCCCGTTCTTCGGCATTTCGGAGCACGGGGTGCGAACGTACCTCAAGTCCTATATGAAACCGACATTTATCATGCTGCCGTTTAACATCATTAGCGAACTTTCGCGAACGCTTGCACTGGCTGTGCGTCTGTTCGGCAACATGATGAGCGGAGCGATGATTATCGGCATCCTGCTTACCATCACGCCTTTCGTCTTTCCGATCATCATGACGCTGCTCGGATTGCTCACCGGCATGGTGCAGGCCTACATCTTTAGCATCCTGGCAGCGGTCTATATCGCCGCCGCAACAAATGTGCGAAAACCGAAACCCTCACCTCTGCAGACGGCTCCAGCATGAACGATGACAACAGGAGAAGAAACCTATGGACAGCATGACTATGATCGCGGTGGCATCGATTGTCATCGCCGGCATCACCACCGGGTTCGGCACCATGGCGCCGGCACTGGCCGAAGGGCGGGCGGTCGCTGCGGCCCTGAGTTCGCTGGCCCAGCAGCCTGACGCTTCCGCGACTATCACGCGGACGCTCTTCGTTGGCTTGGCGATGATCGAATCCACCGCCATCTACTGCTTCGTCGTCTCGATGATTCTCATCTTCGCCAACCCGTTCTGGAACCACGTCATCGCCCTTGCCCCGGGAAAGTAGACATGCTAATCGATTGGTTCACCGTCGCCGCGCAGGGGTTCAACTTCCTGATCCTGGTATGGCTGATGAAGCGGTTCCTCTATAAACCCATCCTTCACGCCATCGATGAGCGCGAGGAACGGATCGCCGCGGAACTCGCGAATGCCGACAAGAAAAGGGCCGAAGCCCAGAAGGAGCACGACGAGTTCCAGCAGAAGAACTTGGAGTTCGACCAGCAACGTGCCGCCCTTCTGAGCAACGCGACGTCGGAGGCGCAGAGCGAACGCCAGCGACTCCTCGACGAAGCCCGGAAAGCCGCAGTGGCTCTGAGTTCGAAATATCAGGATTCGTTGAAGAACGAAGTGCATACCCTGCATCAGGACATTGCTCGCCGTACGCAGCAGGAAGTATTTGCCATTACGCGAAAAGTCCTGGCCGATCTCGCTACCGCCAGCCTGGAAGAACGCATGGGTGAAGTCTTCACCCGCCGCTTGCGGGAAATGAAAGGCGATGAGAAAGCGGCACTCGGAGAGGCACTCAAAACGGCTGCGGATCCGGCAATGGTGCGCAGTGCCTTCGAATTGCCGGCTGACCAACGTGCGGCAATACAAAATGCGCTCAATGAAACTTTCTCGGCTGAAATCCGCATCCGATTCGTGACTGCGCCTGACCAGATCAGCGGCGTTGAACTCACCACGACCGGACACAAATTGGCTTGGAGCATCGGCGACTATCTGGGTTCGCTGGAAAAGGGAGTCGACGAACTTCTGAAAGCGAAGGGAAAACCGGAAGCCACAGCCGAGCCCGTAACAAATAGCCAATGAACATGGAACCAGACAGTCTCCTGAAAGATTTCGACGGTGCGTTTGCTGCAATCCGCCAGGCGCGAGAAGCATTCCGCGCGGAACTCACGCCACGGGAGGTGGGCACGATCGCCAGTGTCGCAACCGGCATTGCCAAGGTTTCCGGTCTGCCACGAGCGGGTTTTGAGGAAATAGTGAAGTTTCCCGGCGATGTGCTTGGCATCGCGTTCAACTTGGACGCAGACGAAATTGGCGTCGTACTGCTTGGCGAATACTCGCAACTCCACGCGGGAGATGAGGTTCAGCGCACGGGTCGAGTCATGGACGTGGCGGTGGGCGATGGTTTGCTGGGACGCGTCATCGACCCGCTCGGCCGTCCACTCGACGGCAAAGGGCCAGTGGTTTCCAGCCAGCGCCTGCCGGTCGAACGCCCTGCCGCACCCATCATGGACCGTGCGCCCGTGACAGTGCCGCTTCAGACCGGGCTCAAAGTCATCGATGCCCTGATTCCCATTGGGCGCGGCCAGCGCGAGTTAATTCTAGGTGACCGCCAGACCGGCAAGACCGCCATTGCGATCGACACCATCCTTAACCAGCGCGACCAAAATGTCCTGTGCGTCTATTGCGCTATCGGCCAGCGTGCATCCGCCGTTGCCAAGGCCGTGGCGACGTTGCGGGAAAAGGGAGGTCTGGACTACACCGTGGTTGTGGTGACCGAGGGCAATGACCCGCCGGGCCTCGCCTACATCGCTCCTTACGCCGCGACCAGCATTGCGGAGTCATTCATGGAAGCCGGCCGGGATGTTCTGATCGTTTACGACGATCTGACTCACCACGCGCGCGCCTACAGGGAACTCTCGCTCCTGCTGCGCCGGCCACCCGGTCGCGAAGCCTTTCCCGGCGACATCTTCTATATCCACTCCCGGCTACTCGAACGTTCAACCCATCTGCGAAAAGAACTAGGCGGCGGCTCGCTGACCGCATTGCCAATCATCGAAACAGAAGCGCAAGACATCTCCGCTTATATTCCGACCAATTTGATTTCCATCACAGATGGGCAGATATACCTTTCGCCTACTCTATTCGAATTGGGAGTGCTGCCTGCAATCGATGTAGGAAGATCCGTTTCCCGCGTTGGCGGAAAGGCCCAGCGAGCGGCCTACCGCGCCGTCGCGGGTGACCTCAAGCTGGCCTACGCGCAGTTTGAGGAACTCGAGACATTTTCCCGTTTTGGAGCCCGCCTGGATGAAGACACCCGGAAGACCATCGAACACGGACGGCGAATTCGTGCCTGCTTGAAGCAGCCGGAATTCGATCCCGTGTCCGTTCCCGCGCAAATTGCCGTGCTGCTGGCGTTGGCTGAAGGACTCTTCGACCCCGTGCCGCTGAACCAGATGACTGCTGCCGAAAGTGCCCTTCGCAAGGCGGAGTCAGATGTTCCGGCGGATGTGCGCGAGCGATTAAAAACCGCCGGCAAATTGAGCGACGAGGATCGCAAAACCATCATCGAAATCGCCCGGAAAGCGCTATCCGGGTTCGCCGCCGAAGCAAAGCCCGAAGCTGACGCGGCGATTAATCACAAGACAGGAGAAAACGAATGACACAAAAACATAATTTACTTACCATCGAATCACTGACCGAAATCATGCCCTCCAGCGAATCGCCCTGCCTCTCGCTTTACCAGCCAACCCACCGCCACCGTCCCGAGAATCAGCAGGACCCGATACGATTCCGCAATCTTGTACGAGAGCTCGAGGCTTCGCTGCGGCAGAAGTATCCGGCCGTCGAGACCCAGTTATTACTAAAACCATTCGAAGCCCTCGCTCACGACGCCGACTTCTGGAACCATACGCTCGATGGTTTGGCAGTGTTGGGCGCGCCGGACCTGTTTCGAGTGTTCCGGCTTCAGCGGACAGTCGCCGAATTGGCCATAGTAGCAGGCACTTTTCACACCAAGCCGTTGCGCCGCTTTCTGCAATCTGTCGACCGCTATCAGATTCTGGGGCTAAGCCTACGGCAAATTCAACTCTTCGAGGGGAACCGCGACGCCCTTGACGAGATCGATCCGGCACCCGGCGTCCCACGAACCATCACCGATGCGCTGGGCGGGCAAATCAGCGAATCGAATCTGACCGTCGCCTCCTATGGTGGCGTGGGTCAGGGAACCACCCCCATGCGTCACGGCGACGGCGGAAAGCAGGACCAGCAGGAAGCTGACACGGAGCGCTTCTTCCGCGCCGTCGACCGTGCAATAACCGAGCACCATTCCCGTCCGTCGAGCCTGCCTTTGATCCTTGCCGCATTGCCGGAGCACCACCACCTGTTTCACAAGGTGAGCCATAATCCGTTTCTGATGGCGGAGGGAATCTCAATCAATCCAGACGCGCTGCCAATCGATGAACTTCGGGAACGCGCCTGGAGCGTTGTCGAACCCCGGTATCAGGCCCAAGCCGCCACACTGGCCGGCGAGTGCGCCGTGGCGAAATCTAACCAGCGTGGCAGTGACGACCTGGCCGAGGTGGCTCAGGCTGCCGCCGCCGGACGAGTCGCGACCCTGCTCATCGAGTCCGACCGCTTGATTGGCGGACGGCTCGATACTGCATCGGGCCGGGTTGTGCTCTCCGAGATGAGCGATCCGCAAGTCGATGACGTGCTCGACGATCTGGGCGAACTGACCGCAAAATTCGGCGGCCGGGTCATGGTCCTTCCATCTGCGCAGATGCCCGGACCGACAGGACTTGCCGCCATCTACCGATTCTGAGTCTTAAACACTAAGGAGAATACTATGCAAATCCAAATCAACACAGACCACAACATCGAGGGCCGCAAGGCGCTCGTTACTTATGTCAGTGACGTAGTCGCGAACGCGCTAACCCTCTTCACCGGCGACATCACGCGAGTGGAAGTTCACCTCAGTGACGAAAATGGTAACAACAGCGGTCCGAACGATTCGCGATGCATGATGGAGGCGAGACTCGAAGGTCGTCAGCCTATCGCGGTCACCCATCAGGCATCCAGCGTAGAGGATGCCGTCGGAGGTGCCTCCGACAAGCTGGCCAGATTGATCGAGAGCACACTTGGGCGGCATCGCGAAAAGCAGGCCCATCGGACTGACCCGCCTCTGTCCGGACCGGAAGCCTGGTAGCATGAGCGACACTGCGGCGAGCCTGCGCAGAAAGATTGGCAGCGCCGGGGATCTGCAATCCGTCGTCCGTACCATGAAAGCCGTGGCCGCATCGAGTATCGGACAATATGAGGAGGCGGTGCGGGCGCTGGACGAGTTCAATCGCACCGTGGAACTGGGATTGAGCGTTTGTTTCCGGGCTATGGCCGCAACGCCTCCAATCGCGGGAAAGTCAGGACGAACGGAAGTAAGCGCGATCGGTGCGGTAGTGTTTGGTTCCGACCAGGGACTGGTTGGCCCGTTTAACGACCTGGTAGCCGACTATGCCGTTAGGACGTTAGGGACCATGACCGGCAAACAACGGGTCTGGTCGGTCGGCGAGCGGGTTCATGCGCGCTTGAAAGATGCTGGACTGTCGCAGGCGGGTCTCTTTACGGTGCCGAATGCCGTCACGGCGATTACCGCGCTGGTCGGCCAAATCGTCGTGGAATGCGAGGCACGACGCGGCCAGGATGAAGTCACCGAACTGTACCTCTTCTACAACCGCTCTGTTTCCGGTGCGGTCTATGAGCCCGTCAGCCAGCGCCTGCTTCCGCTGGACGAAGACTGGCGGCGCAGGCTTGCCCAACGTCCGTGGCCTACAGGAAACTTGCCCGAGGTCATCGGATATGGCATTCCAACGTTGCGGGCGCTCATCCGAGGATATCTGTTTGTCTCGCTCTTCCGGGCGTGCGCCGAATCCTTAGCGAGCGAGAACGCGAGCCGCCTGGCGGCCATGCAACGCGCCGACAAAAATATCGACGATTCGCTACAGGATCTCAACCGCACCTTCCATCGATTGCGCCAGAGCCGCATCGACGAGGAGCTATTTGACGTGATTTCCGGCTTCGAGGCTCTGAGCGTGGAAATACATAACGGCTGACTGACGATAGGATGATCAGTGGGAAATGACACCAGGGATTTCCGAGTGCAACCTGGCAAAGAGTGCAAACTCGGTGACTGGCCGACGAATGTGAAGCCCCTTTGCAAGTCGAAGAAACAGTATCAGAAGCTCCTGGGGCTCGGCGCTCACCAAAACTTGACCACTTGTGCTCCGATAGAGTTGCCCACCCCAGGCACCGCATCTTGGCCCGTAAGCCGCAGATGGGCAAGGCATTATCATCCCTGGCCCCGTTGGGCCGGTGGGTCACTCTCCGTGAGCATACCCGGTTAACTTCTCGCGAGTGCCGAAGCTCCTGGGAGAACAGGTTGAGGAGTTGAGCTCCCTGCAACGTATTCACTACGCGTCCAACCGCTACGCGTTGTTGTTGATCTTTCAGGGGATGTACGCCGCCGGCAAGGATGGCGCCATCC
>Ga0105046_10010586_pt1 | contig 14356 bp, 14 predicted proteins | sample MAT03_FD_78385 | JGI IMG/M metagenome (GOLD analysis project Ga0105046, IMG submission 78385) | Freshwater microbial communities from Lake Fryxell liftoff mats and glacier meltwater in Antarctica - MAT-03 (megahit assembly) | ecosystem: Environmental > Aquatic > Freshwater > Ice > Liftoff... | reverse complement strand
TCATCGACGCGGCCGAGAATATCCGATCATCCATCCCCAACGAATTCGCCAGCGACACACCTTTGGGCAAGTTCAAACTGGCGTCGGGCCCCACTCCCCGTTGTTCCTTACGTCGCAGCGTACGCGCCCCCATTCTTCTGCGGATGCCGATTATCGCACAGGGCATCGCAATGGTCCGGATGGATCTGCCCGGACAAGCCTAGCGCCTCGGCCCCCTTGCCGCCACTGGCCGACAAGTTCCTGTCCTTCAGTGTAGTAATCGGCCGTGCTGTAGTAACTCTTCGCCCCTGCCGCCGAACTGTTTTGAGTTAAGCCGAGCATTACTCATAATACGGCACCAACCCAGCGTTTGCGGCCTAGAAAGTTGCGCGCGACGTCATAACCATGTAACGCACGGGTCAACCCTGCGCGTGATTCTCGATTTCAAATGGTACTCGAAGTAGTTTATCTTTCAGTAGCTTTATTGTGTCCGGGTCAAGCCTCGCGGCTTTTGACCATGCTTGCCATTCGGCAATTCCATCGTAGGTACAATGTCTTAAGTGGTTGAGAACTCCTTCACTTCCCTTCAATTGTGACCAATGGGGGTGCGACTGGTTAATGATAACCAGAACCTCTGACGTCTGCCTCGCGTCCAGCGTCACGTATGGATCGTTCGGTGACATGTCGGAGACAACAAACAGGCGAACAGTCAGACTCCCAATCTTACCCTTGAAAGTCTCTGGTCGGGTCTTGACGATTGACTTCGCAATACTCTGGACGGACTGTTCTACAACAACCTGCGGTGGTACAGGTTCAATCTTAATAGAATCCGCCATTTCCGGTGAATCAAGTTCTTGCTTAAACTCATCGATTGCGGTGGCCGTTTCAATCTCCGTTGGTTTGCGACTGTCGTCACCAGGCTTGCGATATGTTTTTGCTATCTCACGGTAGTCGCCGCAATGTTTCCTGAGACCTTCTTCAACTTTCTCTTCCTGATCCCCAAGCCATAGTATGTCGTCTTTTGTATGGCTCACTTCAAACTCGTCAAGGTGAATCTCGCCGAAAAGTCTTTGATTGACTAGGTCGTTTGATCCTTGAAACTGCCCAAAGAGTGCCTCTGGTCGCCAAGAATCGGGATATCCCCGGACTACGCGCCCGCAATGAATGATGGAGAATCCAGCGTCTTCGCGACTGCCACGAGCCAAAATACCAACCCATCCCGATATTTTTTTCCCCGCAACTTTAAATCGGAAATCCTTTTTGTATGGCTTGTTTCTTTTGTCACATAGAAAGCGATCTGGACTATCCGTCCAAATAAGCTGTTCTGTTCCCCAAAGGAGTAGCAACGATTCGTTCCGGAAATCTTCTCGGTACATCGAACGAAGAAAACTCTTGATTTTCCCTAGCGTACGCCCAACGAAAACTCGATTCAGATTGCTAATTTCAACAATCGTGTAGTGATCATTTGCCGACTGGTCGGGGATTTCAACATGTGGTAGTGTTGCGTCCCCGTTTGCAATGGCGTCCACTGTAATCGTCACGGAATGTTCGATTTTGTCGCCGAGTCGTTTTGTACGAACGGTCCATACATCACCTAACCAACACGCAGCGGTCTTTAAGCCCATACCGTACTTGCATCTCCCCGACGTGTCGGCAGGCGGGCGTCCTACAAGAAGGGCTCTTTTGAGTTCAGTGAGTGACATTCCCATCGCATTGTCAGAAATCCGGATTGTGTCTTTCTTTTTGTCGTATTCGATTCGCACCGTTAGCTTCTCCGCATTCTTAGCGAAGACGGAATCAAGTCGATCACGATTGTTGAAATAAGACTGAGTCGAATTGTCCACAAACTCAGCAAGGGCGTGCCAAGGAGTGTAGGACAGGCGTTTGTATGAACTGATCGTTTCCGGGCCAATTTGAAGTTCAATTGTCATTTAGTTGTGGGCCTTTCTTTTTTTCTCGAACGCCAATCGCCCATCCCCTCGCCGGACAAGTTGATAGTGATGTCGATCCGGTAGAGGATTCGGCCCATTCGGCGTGAAGAGCCAAACCTTACCGGTGCTGTCGAAGCGACGCCAAACCGTGGTCTGACCCTCAAATTCGATCGAAACGTCTTCGTTATGGTTGATTCGAAAACTAATCGGATCTTCAACCAACAGCCATCGACTCATCAATTCGTCAAACTTGCATGCCGAGATTATCTGTGCGAGCCCGATTGGATGGTCACCGTTCACTCTGAAGAGATGTTTGCCTTGATCGGACTGAAATATCTCGAATACTCCTAAGATTGAATTGAACTCCGCGAGGCGTTTGCCCCAATCAGGCTTAGGCTTGTTTACCACCACCATGACTCGTGGTGAAACTTCATTAAGTAATTGCCTTACTCTTGCCAACTCCAGCTTGTCACATGAGTCTGTGATCTTTTGAGCCTCATCAACTCCATACGCTGCATTCGTTAGTTTTTTGACCTGCGGGAGAACATGACTTTCGAAAGGATGTTGTGCCATTTCGACTTCAACGACCCACCATTCAGTATAGTCGCGTTCGATCAGGACTAAATCGGCCTTAACGCCTTCGCCGCTGGCGTACACCGTCGCCTTAAAGTTGATTGGGTAAAACCGTGGCCAAAGTTGAGGAGCATGTACCTTGATCATTGCTTCGTATACGGATTCATAGGTGTCGGTGGGCGCTGTCTCCTCGTAACAAACATTATCGAATAGTATTTTTGCCATGGATTGAATAAACCGAAAATCAATGTTTGCGCTTTGAAGACTTGCCGCATTTAACAGATTTCACAGGTTTGGACAGTCTTGCATTTCCAGAAGCCGTAGTTTCAGTGCTGGCTTTTGGTAGTACAACTTTTGGAAATCGCCCTTTCGAACCTTCGACATACAATTGATTTGGCTCGATCGACACCCATCGCCGAGACAATGACTCTGCTGCCGCACCAGTGGTGTTACTCCCAGCGAAAGGATCGACAACCAAATCATTTGTTTCTGTCAGAAACTTAATGAAGAACTCGGCGAGGCGAATTGGCATTCTCGCAGGATGCGGCTCATGTCCATGCTCACGACAATAGTTCTGGTAATCGGTCGATGCATGTGTGTTTGCCAAAGTAATCACATTTGAAGGCGCATTGTTGTCATGTTCGGTATCCGCTTCGACAAGTACGCTGGACGGAATCGCTCCGTTATTGTTTGTCAAAAACGAGGACGCGCCGATTTTATGCTGAGATGGTCGATGACCAGAGTTGTATGTTTTCGTCTCCAATAAACGGTTCATCGCAGCACTGTATTCTACAAGCACTCTTCTGTTGTCGGCCTTCGGCCGCTCGTTTGGAGACATCCACCAAAGATGAGTGTACGAATCCTTGATCCGTATGCGTTCAATTGTCACCCACTGAGCTGGGCTTGGAAGCTTGGCAGGATTGTGCCAAATGAACTGCTGACATAAATGAAAGCCGCCTTCCTTTAAGAACGCCAATAGGGATTCGAGTGCTAGGGTACTCATGACTGGTTTACCAGGCTCCCATGAATTGCCGACCTCCATGACAATTGATCCGGTCGGCTTTATCAGTTTTTTGAACGTTTGAGCAAAGCTCTTCAGCCACGCGACGTAGGCGTCGCCTTGTAAGTTGTCGTATTTCTTCTTCGTATTCAACGGAAACGGCGGAGACGTAAAGACGAGATCAACGTTTCCTTGAAACGGGTCACCCAGTTTTGACGAAAGCACGTCTTCTGCAAATCCGTGCAGGCTCAATCCCAGCTTTGTCCGAAAGGCCTTCGATGGTTTTACTCTGTCCGGTTCAATCTTTTTCTTCATAGCGGAAGTATTAGATTTTCAGTATTTCGCGGTCGCGACCGTAGAAGCGACGATAAGCGGATTTGTGAATTCACAGAGGTTGCATTTGGAGGTCTCCAGATGCACCGTGCGGGATTGTAGCAGAACAAATCCAGATGGGGAGCATTGCTACAAGTGTCGTGGCATCCCCTCATTCGAGGTCGCGCGACCGCAGGCTTGGCGTGCGATGCGGTTCTGCTGAGCGCAGGAACTGCCCTTGCGTGGCCTTGACGCGGAATCGCCGTGCCGAAATGAATTCTGGATGTAGTCGCGAGAGGCGTTTTTGATTTTGAGGGGACGCCCGCCGGACTGTCAAGGGGCGAGGCTACGCTGACGGCCGAACTTTGATCTGGATGCGACGTATTCGGTAACATGAAAGGGTGACAGGTGATTGTATTCCACACGCTCCGTCGTGAGGCACTTGCCCCGCGCGACATCGAATGAACTTCAGGCTGCACAAGTTTGATGGGTCAGTGGTTTGGCAGCGAATGAGCAGCGAGGTTTGTTGTTCGCCTCTCGCAAAAAACATCACGGCGGAGCGTGATGAGTACATTTGAATGTTTCGCAATTATCGCATCAATGCGAGGCATCCTCGGCTCGAAGCTTGCATCGATCGTCGCCGTTCATGTTGAACAATTCGACGGGCCGATTTCCGTTTTGTTGGGCAATGGCAATGGCAAATTCAAGGTTTCACTGCGATTCAGCAATGTCTCGTACCGTTGATAGCGGCACGCGCTTTCATCTGCAGTATGCTGATAAAATTGATCGCTCGCACACACGCCTCGTATTCTGCACGCTCTTCGACCGTCAGCGTTCCTTCGGTGGATTTTTCCCCGAAGTCATCCAGTTTCTGCTGCACGTCCGGCGCGGCTCGCAAGCCGGCGATACTACGGGCAACGTCAAGCGTCAGACATCTGCTGACGGGATCAAGAAGTTCATCGATTGTTCAAAAACGGGAAGGTTGTATCATGGCAGGATGATAATACGTCACGACAGGGACGGGAACGGTCTGTAAGGAAATCAGGAATCGACTGAAGACTCTGATCATTCAATCCTGCGATTCATCGTCCTGACCCTGATCGTCCTGACCCTGATCGTCCTGTCAATAGAAGTTTACGGAGACGACACAGAACCCGCACATCGGAGTCGCATGGTTCGTTGATCAAGCAGCACCCGTTGAAGTTGACACCCGGATTTTTTTTGACAGGACGATGAATGACAGGACGATTGGAAACACAATTTGCGATTCATCGTCCTGTCTTCAATCGTCCTGTCAACCGTTGATAAGAGGACCGTTTGGATCAATGACAAAAAGCAAGCACTCATGAAATCGACAGCCTGCGAGGCCATTGAGGTCGAAATTGAGACAGCCGAATTACTCTGGATCCATATCACTCAAAGCGCCAGGATAGAACGCAACGCGTAGCGAATTCACGACCGCCAGGATATCGATCAATTCCTGACAGATCGCACCAGCGACCGGCGGCAGATATCCCAGCGAGGCGGCAATCATTCCTATCGCACTTAGCAGCATCCCACCCACGGCACTCTGCAACGCGATCGTTCGCATGCGGTTACCAATGTGAAAAAACTCATCAACCTTCAGAAGTGAGCTTTCCAAAATCACGGCGCTCGCGGCTTCGGCCGTGACATCGCTGGATTGGCCAAAGGCAACGCCAACCGTCGCAGCCGTGAGTGCCGGGGCATCGTTGATTCCATCGCCCATGTAGAGCGTCTTCGCCTTTCGAGTTTCCTCGCGGACAAGCTCCAGCTTCTGCTCCGGCGACTGACTGAAATAGACTTCTTTGATGCCAACAGCATCGGCAAGATATCGCACTTCAGATTCGCGATCACCGGAGACGATCATGACTCGGGAAAAATGGTGTTTCGGCAGGTGACCGATAAACGATTTTCCGTCATGCCGAGGTTCATCGCGAAACCTCAGAACAGCAGCAAACTTCTGATCAATCACGACCACACATTCCAAGCCTGCAGATTGCTCTGGTAAGTCACTTTGTTGTGCTATGCCGGACGAAATCACTTTCTTGCGACTGGTCACTTCAACTTCATGCGATTCGACCAATCCAGTCAATCCCTGTCCGGGCGGTTCATGAACCTGCGACGCCTCGGGAATGACGAGTCCTCGTTTTTGAGCACCTTTCACGATCGACTCTGCCAATGGGTGTCGTGAATATCGCTCCAACGCAGCCGTCAGTCGAAGTACTTCGGATTCCGTGATGCCAGGGCGTGTGATGCACTCCGTCATCGCGGGCCGACCATATGTCAGTGTTCCCGTCTTATCGAAAATCGCAACGCTGCAAGAATCAATACGCTCCAGCACTCCCGGATCGCGAATGATAATTCCTCGCCGCGCGCTGAGTGAAATCCCGCCGAGAATCGCGACTGGTATTCCGATCAACAATGGACACGGCGTTGCGACGACGAGCACTGCCAGGAATCGCGTTGCTTCACCGCTAAGTGTCCACGCCAGGATCGCGATGAAAAATGCGAGCGGCGTGTAAAACGCTCCCAGCCGATCGGCCAGACGTCGCATGTGCGGCTTTTGTTGTTCCGCAGCACGCATCACATCCATGATCTTGGCGTAACGAGAATCTACCGCGACACGATCAGCACGAATGACGAGAACGGCATTTCCATTGATCGCTCCGGAGAGAACGGTGGCACCCGGCGCTTTCGGCATCAGATAAGGTTCGCCAGACAGATACGATTCGTCCATCGATCCGTGGCCTTCTATCACCGTGCCGTCCACGGGACAAATCTCATGAGGAAATATCACGAGCGTATCGCCAACGGCAACTTCGCCGAGTCTGATGTCGGTGATTTTTTCGTCGGCCAATCGACGATGGGCCGTCTGAGGCAATCGTTTCGCCAAGGCATCCAGCACCGAGGAGGCACTCCGAACCGCGTATGCTTCCAATGCCTGTCCACCAGACAACATCAGCACGACAAACACGCCCGCCAAATATTCCCCTTGCCAAAGTGCGGTCACCATTGAAAGTCCGGCAAGCAGGTCAGATCCAAATTCACCGGCAAACGCCTGTTTCAAAAGATCCCAGACCAGCGGCACACCGCCCATAACAAGTCCCAGAATCAGCGGCCAGTTCGCTGGGGGCTGACCGGCAATAACCGGCGACGTCACGGACCACCGCATCGCCAGGTGCACGATAATGCAGGTGAGCGCAAAGACGGCGATAATCAGCGTCTTACGTTGTTGCGGGGCAGGCTGAGAGTGATTCGATGGAGTTGTCATGTCCACATTTTATCTGAAAATATGCGTCTCTCGAAGCGTTGGAGCGTGGTATTTGCGTTTCGAATCAAAAGGAAACCCTGAACGTAGGATGATCTTCCAGACCTTCCTGATATGCTTCCCACCGACGCCCCCGTGTCTGCCGAGCCTCGGAATACGTGATTTCAGGACGGCCTGGGAAGGCCATCCTACGTTCGAGTTACCCCCCAGAATATCTTCGGGATACCGCCATGCACTGGTCTCGACTTATCTTTCATCTGATGCTTCTCTTCACTTGCGTCCTGAACGCAGCTCAAGCGGAGGATCTGCCGAAAAAATCAAAACCACTGTTCCGCGACTTTATGGGAATCAACGGGCACACGGTCAATTTCCGTCCAGAGTTGTATGGCCAAGTCTGCCGCTTGGTCCGCGACTATCACCCGATGGAATGGGATACTGGGCCGGACACGAATTATAAGCTCGACTTTCCGTTCGCCCGAAATCGTGTGAGCTGGGATCATGTTTACGGATCATGGAAGAAGGCTGGGTTCAAAACCGATGCCTGTGTGATGTTCGAAACTCACAAGCCGGATGCATGGCATGACCTGACTGCAGATTCACACCGCTATGGAAAACTATTCGCGGAGAACTTTGGGCCTTCTTCAAAACTGCCGCTCGTGGAATCCATTGAGATTGGCAATGAGCCAGGCAAATACAGCGATGAAGATTACCGTCGAGTTTTCGAGAACATGGCCAAAGGTGTTCGTGAAGGTGATCCAAAACTGAAAATCGCCACGTGCAATGTCAATGTGGGAAAGAGCGGGGACTATCATAAATCTGTCGCATGCGTGGCAGGTCTTGAATCCTTGTACGACATTCTGAACATTCATTCGTACGCAATGCTGGAAGAATGGCCGACATGGAAACGATCCTTTCCGGAAGACACAGCATTGCCAAAGTTCATGCGTGACATTGATGAACTCATCGCATGGCGAAATGAGCACGCAGTCGGCAAAGAAATCTGGCTCACAGAATTCGGCTGGGACTCGTCCACGAAGTCACCAAAGCCCGACGGCGACTATGCCAAATGGCAAGGCAACTCTGATATCGAACAAGCTCAATGGCTGGTGCGAACATTCTTGCTGCTGGCCACAAAGGATGTTGATCGAGCATATCTCTATTTCTTCAACGATGACGACGCTCCGCAGCTACACGGCGCGTCTGGTATCACTCGAAACTATGTTCCGAAGCCTTCGTTCTACGCCCTTGCACATCTCTACGGGATGCTGGGCGATTATCGATTTTCGCGGATCGTAGACGTGGCGAACAGCGAAGCCCTAGTTTACGAGTTCGCACACGAATCCGACGTTAACAAATTCATCTATGTTGCGTGGTCACCAACCGGCACCAACAAGACAACGATGGTGGAAATTCCTGCAACAAACATCCGCGTGGAATTCGCGGAAACAATGCCGCTCGCGGCGGGAGTCGCGGCACGAGTTGAGCTATCGTCAACAGACGACACGATAGAAATCATGATCGGAGAATCGCCGACGTATATCGTGGTGACGCACAAGTAGATCCTTTCTGCCGGAAAGGACTTCGCGGCGTGTCGCGACCAGACCAGACCCACTTTGCCCACAGGACAACGCGACGCCGTTCAGCGGACGTTCGCTCTTGGGTTCGCCTTGCGGCGAAAGTCCTGCTCGGCAAGCATGACCTACCGACCATTGACATGACCCACAATGCTAGGCACCACAGCCGTGGCTGAATCACAGGTTTCTATTCTTTCGGCTTTAGAAATTTAAGAGCATATCGGCGGCCGAGTTGGAAACCGGTGTGCTGGAATTCATCTCGTGTATTCCCCGATGGGCCGCCGACAAAGTTGGTACTCGTAATTGGAACTCCCAGCAACATCTTAACCGGAGTGCCTTCATGTGTGAGCATGAAGAAGTATGCGGCGGCGGGAAGATCGTATCGCCCGCTGTCTTCATCGTAGTGGGAGATCGCCGTATTGACCCGTCGGCCTTTGGAAGCAATGGACTCAATACTACCATTGCCGTCATAAGCTTCTTTGCTGATTTCCCACGCCTCAAGTCCGATCGGCTGGAGCACAAAAACCGCCTTGCCGTCCTGAACGATTTCCGTACCCATCAGGTCAAATCCGACCTTTTCTGCCTCCGCGACGATTTCATCTATCCGAGCCAAACGTTCTTCGCGGGACAGCTTCAGAAAATGGTCGGGAAGGCCACCAATTAACCCCGTGTCCAGGTCATAAAAACACATTTCCCAACGTTGCCCTGTTGCTGACAGAACGGATTCCAACGAGTCGTTGTTGCTGCCAGAGTTGCTGTCGAGCGGAAGGTTTCGCGAAATCCGAGGTGGCAGTTCCGGTTCATTCACCAGCCTGATGCCGACTGTGGCGAACGCTTCGTCCGTGATAAACTTCGCCCAGTTGGCTTCCCAGAAGGTCTGCCATTCAACAGATGACTGATTGTAGAGGCGTTGTCCCAGTACGCTGCTTCGCGAAGGTCTGCGTTGACGGTCGTCCACATTATACAACTGATGCAGCGCATCCTTGTGCCCGGTCCATTTTTCCAGAGTCGGAAATACTTCGTTCACGGGACGGCCATAGTGATAACCACGTTCCGGGCCTCGGTTGGGATCGTGGTTGTCAGAAGAATCATGCTGCTGCATGAACTTCAGCAACTCCGCATCCTCACAGTGATATCCCATGTCGCTGCCATCAGCACCAAAACATTTCGGAATGGCCCGAATCAGTGCCGGCACTGCTCGTTTATCACCGATGCCTCGCAGCACAAATGGAATGGATCGCAACATCAGGCGGTCGTCCTGCGCCGTTTTGTCGAGAGCATCAGACAGCGCCGACACCGCATCTGGACCGAGTTCAATCAGTGATTTGATCGTTATTGTATTGGTGCAGCACCTGTTTTTGACCATAGTCCGGGTGGTACACACACAGAAAGCGTTTCGCTTCCTCACGTTGCAGTCCAGGAATCTCAAACTGGCCTTCAACGTTCGTCAACCCGTTGTGAGAAGCCGGGATATCAACGCTCAATCCATTGCGAACGAAAAGCGCTGCTCCCTGAATCGGCTTGCCTTTCTCGTCAAGTACAGTTCCGCGAAGTGTGAACGGGCTACCCGAAAGCGTCACGTCCAGATTGTCATCAATCGCCGCACCACTCCAGGATTTCATCACCACCGAACTTCCACTGTTGAGTGAAAAGACGGCCACAAAGCCAACCGAGTCCGCTGATAAGTCGCGAAGGAATGGCGGCATTTGAGCTGTCACGTGAAACTTGCCCTCTCGATCGGTTGCAACACTGACAACCTCAGCCGTCTTATCCATTCGTCCAGCACCCGCACGTCCGCCGTACACCCGAATCCAGACCCCTTCCAGAGCCTCGTCCTTTTCATTCCGGCAGATTCCGCGAAGGTTGATGCACTCTCTTGGGGGTACTTCGTCTGTGATGACAGCATCCAGACCAGATTTTTCAACAGGTTTGTCATCAGCAGCATGGCTTGTTGAAGTAAACCAAATAGCCGCAATCGCCAATCCCAGTGTCAGAATTGCCAACGCAGCGGCTCCAGCACTATTTGTATTGTGATTGGCACCAGACGTATCGACCAGACGACGAACTCGGTTCAGCAGCGAACCGCCGTTGGCACTCAACGCGAGTTTTGAAAGCGCAGCGGCAGTGCGAAATTCTTCTACTGCAAGCAGGGCTCGACCATAGTCCGCTCTGTTTCCGAATGTTGACACCACCAGATCGTCGCAGCAGTTTTCTCGTTCGATACGAATGCAGTGCGATAGCCACCAGACAGCCGGGTGATAGAAGAACATGGTTTCGATCAGTGTCTGCAGCAGGTTGACAAGATAATCGTGACGACGAACGTAAGCCAGTTCGTGGGCGATAATCGCTTCCAGTTGAGACGCCGGCACATTGGCAATGAAACTGGCCGGCAGCAAAATCACGCTGCGAAAACAGCCCACCACGATCGGTGACGAAACGACAGCGGACGCCAGAATTTCCACTCGGCGCGTCACCTGAAGTCGCTCGGCGATTCGTTGCAGAGCCTCGCGCACAGATTCCGCTACGGGCGAAGTTCCGACTTTGCGCAATCGGCAAACATTCAGCCAGCTCCAAAGTGGCCGGATCGAAAACAACAGCACTCCACTGCACCACAACATAACAATCGTCGATAGCCACGGCTGCAGAAATTCAGCCAGACGCTCGAACCACGCAGAGATCGGCTTCTTGTCGGCTGAGACTGTTACAGGAGCGGCGACAGCTCGATCAACGACAAGTGGTGGATCGACAGCGTGGCTATCAAACACGAGCGACGCGGGCAAATCAGCATACGCCAGCAGAACATCATGCGGACCGGGAAAGCCCGAGGTAACCTCGGCCATTGGCACAACGTGCGCCACATCGTCGGCGGGTTTCGGCAGAACAAACCACGTCACAGCCGGGGTCGCCGTCATCAAAAACAATCCGGCCAGCAGCAACACGTATCTCGCTGTCGCAGACGCTTTTTGCAGCAGTCGATTGGCAACAAACACGAGCGAAGCGATGGCAGAGAACTGCCAGACGGAATGCAGCAGCACCCAGCCGGTGTGTTCGATCAGAATCTCCAAAAACGCAAAGGTGATGCCGGTCATGTTATTTACCCTCCAGTTCGTCCAGCAGCCGACGAACTTCGCCCAGCTCTTCGGACGACGCCTTTGCAGACTTCAAAGCATGCAGCACGAGGCTCATTGCCGCTCCGTCGTAAACTTTATCGACCAGATCTTTCACCATCCGTTTGCCAGCAGAATCCCGAGACATGGCGGCACGCCAAATATGAGGCGATGCGTTTTCGTCTCGCTTCACTAATCCCTTTTCCAACATCGCCGACAACATTTTGACGGTGGTGGAATAGTTGGTTCCCTTCGCTGCATTCAGACGAGCATGAATCTCCCGCACCGGACTGGGACCAAGCTCCCAAAGAATCCGTAATATCTGCAATTCAACTTCGGTTAACTGCGACGCAACTTGCCTACCCATTGTTCCGCTCCTCCACGATAAGCACATTCACCGTTGAAAAAAAACCAACATCGGCAGCGAATGGTCCACTCCCACTGAGACCACACCCACCTTCCGCGCGCGAATGACAAACACACAACTCTTAACCGAACTCCCGTATAGCGAACGCATTCGCCATAAACGCAGCGAAGATATTCGCTGTGTCAAGTCGTCCGTTGGGCGTGTGTGGAATTTCGAATCGGCTGTATTACGTCACGATATCCTTGTTCCGGGGCTCCTGCCTCGGAACACACTGCATCGGAGGCTCCTGCCTCTCGGGATTCCCAATGGCGTGGACTTACTGGGCGGCAAGGCGGCTAGCCGCTGGTGATACACAATAAAACGCTGGCAATACCGGCGGCTAGTGCCTTGCCGCTCACAAAACCGTCACTAAGTCCACGCCAATCCCCGGTATTCCTGTTGGAGGCAGGAGCCCAATGGCACTTACTTTCACATAGTAGACCTCACTCTCCGAGTGAGGCAGGCCGCAAAACGTGGCCCTTGGCATTCGTCACTCGGAGAGTGACGGCTACTTTAATCGCAAAGTAAGTGCCATTGGGCTGGAGCCCCGGAACGAGAATTGACAACCTCAAAACATGCTGCGTCAGCGACGCGGAATCGCACTCGATAGTTTCACCGTTCAAGCGATCCGCAAATCGCGACACGTTTGTTCGTAGCTGGCTTCGAGATCGAGCGGGATCGCGAGGTCATCGCTCAGCCAGAGCGGCAACACGGGCAATTGACTGCCGACTGTGAGCGGATAGTTCCACGATTCGAGCCAGCGTTTCAAGCCGTGTGGCCGCCAGCAACAGGATACCGCATAGAGACAGGATGTCAATTTCTGCCTGAGCCCCCAAGTGAATACGCGGGCCAGCAATGTATTGTGGCGGGAGTATTTTGCCCAGTTGTTGAACAATCAATGCAGGCCACTGGCCATGAACAACATCCCACGAAAAATTGTCGTTCAGCGGTGATCGAAAATGGTCTCGGAGCGGCATAATACTTTCCCTTATCTTTGCCGGATTCTACCACCAGTCCATATTGCTCGCCAGTCGCGTCTTTCCGGCGTGACAAGACTTTTGTATTGTTTTCCACAGGATTCCATAAGAGCTTCTGCCCGACGCCGGTTTCTCTGTATACTTCCCGACGTATTGGATAAATCGAATAATTCTGCAACCAATTTGGCCGACGGAACGATGCCGCTCAAAACCGACACACTTGAAGAACCAGTGCTGAACCTGACGCCGATGATCGACGTCGTGTTTCTGTTGATCATTTTTTTTATGGTCGGTGCGCGGTTTACGGAGGAAGCTCAGGATCAGCAATACGATGTTGAATTGCCGACCGCTTCGACAATTCAGACAATGAGTCGCGCGCCCGATCCTCTTGTCATCACAGTCTATCGATCCGGTCGCATTCAACTGAAGGATCGAGAGCTGGATCAGACTCAGCTTGTGCAGGAACTTAAAGCCGCGAAAGCAGCGTATGCAGATCAGGCAGTGCTGATTCGTGGAGACGGTGAAGGACAGTATCAGGCCATCATCAATGTCATGAATGCCTGCCATCAGATACAGATCAAGAAATTCTCCCTGGCATTTCAGCCTCTTGAAACAAGTTCATCGGGCTCACCATGAACGCACTTCGTCAGTTGCTCCACAAGCTCACCGACGGCGCTCCATTGAGCGGCGATGACGTCATCGCGCTGGCATTGTTGCTGACAATGTCTGCCTCGCTCGCGCATCTACTGACCATGCTCGCCACGCGCTGGGGTGATCGAAATATCGCGTTCAAGTCGCTGATGGCTTCTCTGCTTATTCACGGAGTCTGCTTCCTTGGCCTGGAAGTCTTTGAGCCTCTTTCACTGCGCAAAGCGGGAGCCAACGAATTGCCACCGGAACCGCCGGAAGTCATCACAGAGGTACTCGTCGAAAGCGATTACGATGTGAAGTTACCGCAATCTGGAAACGTGCCTGTGGCGGATCGTCCAATTCAGCCGGAGATCGAACTTCGCCGCTTCGAAGACATCGGTCCGGAAATTACCAAGCCGGAAATTCCGGATCGCGTGCCCGGCAAATTGGAATCGCTGACAACGACGGTGGATGATGTGACGCAATTTCAGCAGCAGCAAATGACTGAACTCGCTCTACCATCAGACGCTGGTGCGGAAGGCCCCAAGCAAGTGGCGGCCGAAGATCCGGCTGCTGAT
>Ga0105046_10010585_pt1 | contig 14358 bp, 10 predicted proteins | sample MAT03_FD_78385 | JGI IMG/M metagenome (GOLD analysis project Ga0105046, IMG submission 78385) | Freshwater microbial communities from Lake Fryxell liftoff mats and glacier meltwater in Antarctica - MAT-03 (megahit assembly) | ecosystem: Environmental > Aquatic > Freshwater > Ice > Liftoff... | reverse complement strand
TTTAAGTGAAACAAATGTTGGCGTAGTTACTCAAGAAGGTGATGACAATGCTACGGAATTACCTCCCGAACAACCTTTCGTAGATCCGGATGCCGGTAAAGTATTCACCTATGTAGAAGAACAACCGACCTTTCCAGGAGGAGAAGCTTCGATGTATGAATATCTACAGAAAAACATTAAATATCCACCACTCGCCAGAGAAAATGGAATTACCGGACGAGTTTATATGACATTCGTTGTTGGTCCAAACGGTGAGATCAGAGATGTAAAAGTTATGCGAGGAATCGGCGCAGGTTGTGACGAAGAAGCAATTCGAGTTGTTAAATCGATGCCCAAATGGAAACCGGGAAAACAAAATGGTCGTTCTGTTAACGTTCAGTTTAACATGCCAATTAATTTTACCTTGAAATAAGTTTAAATATTGATATTAAAGCCCCAAATCAAATGATTTGGGGCTTTTTTTTTGCCTGTTCATGTAACTCAGCAAATCCGGAATTTTGCCTTCTTAACAAATCACATTTCTTATCTTTGCATATGGTCAAGACTCCAATTCTTTATTACTTTACTCTTGCAATGACAGCTCTTTACATTGTTTTGGGTTTATTCTTAATGTTTGCGCCTAATATGGAAGTGTTATTACCGGGTTGGAAACATTGGGTTTTGGGTCTTATTCTCATTGCTTATGCTCTGGTTCGTTTTAAAAGATTAAAAAAATTAAAACAGAGTATGGAACAAAAAGTGGAAAATTCATTTCGAGAGCAAGAGCAATAATTGAAACAATATGCTCAATAAGACACTAATACAAGAATACAAGAATACAAGAATGAAAAAACAAAAATCCTAGAAAATATATAAGATTCGCGTCATATTTGTTTGCTTAAATAATGAACTTTGAAATAAAACGTTTCTTCTTTAGATTGATATAAACACAATGAAAAAAATAGTTGCTTATGTAGTTCTGGTTTTAACCTTCAATTCATGTGGAACCGATTTCAACAAACCCTATTCAGATACTCCAACGTCCGGAAAAGTGAAAATCGCAGGAGATGAAACTTTAGAACCCTTTTTAAATGCGATGTCTGATACATTTATGGGATTGTATCAATATGCGGAAATCACGTCTAGCTACAAATCCGAATCAGAGTGCTTCAAAGATTTATTAAATGATTCCGTCAAAGTAATTCTTGCTACAAGAAAACTGAATATCAACGAAGAAAATGTTTTTAAAGCGAAGCAATTAATTCCATTTACAACCAAAATCGCCATTGACGCACTTGCCATCATTGTCAACAAAGAAAATAAAGACACCTTACTGTCTGTTCAACAATTGAAGAAGATTTTATCCGGCGAAATTAAAAGCTGGACAGGTATCAATTCGAATTCAACGTATGGAGATATCAGTTTTGTTTTTGATAACAACGGTTCTTCTACTATGCGATTTATAAGTGATAGTTTGATGAGTGGCCAAAACAATTTTCCGGCATTTTGTTTTGCAGTGAAGTCCAATGAACAAGTCATCGATTATGTAGAGCAAAATAAAAACGCCATTGGCGTTATAGGAGTTAATTGGATTAGCGATCGTGATGACCCCAAGATGTTAAGCTTCAGTAAGAGAATTAAAGTTGCTTGGCTAAGTTCTGTAGAAAATCCGGTATATCCAGCTGATTACTTTGGGCCCTTTCAGGCTTATTTATTTACTGGAGATTACCCATTAAAGCGTGAGGTTTACATGATCAACAGAGAAGGAAGAGCTGGTCTTGGCACAGGCTTTGTCTCATTCGCCGCCGGCGAACAAGGACAAAGATTAGTGCGACTTTCAGGACTTTTACCTTCCTCCCCTTTCACTAGAGACATCAAGTTGAATTAAGAATTCAGAATTGTGAATTGAAAATTGAAAATTGAAAATTTAGAGTATAGAATTAAAAAATCAAGAAATTAAGAAATCATATTTAGAGACATGAAAAAAACCACCTTATTCTATTTGTTAAGTTTTTTAACTATTTCCAGTTCTGCTCAATCTTTGAAAGAAGCGATTCGTTTAAATGAAAACGAACAACAAGAGCAAGCTGAATCCATGTACAAGCAGTTATTGTTGATCGAACCTAATAATGGGACCTTGTATTATTATTATGGAGAAAATTACATTGATGCAGAGCAACCTGAAAAAGCAATCGAAGCTTTCAACAAAGGAATTGAAAAAGATCCTTCAAACGCTTTGAATTTAATTGGTCAGGCAGAAATCAAATTATTAGCCGGTGATTTATCGGGCGGAAAAATTTTAATTGACAAAGCTATTTTAATGGCGGCTGGTAAAAACGCACTTGTATTTATGGAAGCCGGAGAAGCGTATCTCCTTTACAAAAAAGCGCAAGATTTAATAAGTGCTCAAACTTATTTAGAATCCGCAGTTAAATTAGATCCTAAAAATCCTGAAGTTTACAATTTAATGGGTGATTTATATTCCGAATTAAATAACGGAACCCTGGCCGCTACCAATTACAATAAAGCATTAGACTTGGATAAAAATCAAGTTAAAGCATATTTACATAAAGGACAATTGTATAAAAGAGCTACCAATTATGATGGGGCGATCATAGAATTTGAAAATGCGCTTAAAATTGATCCCAATTTTGCTCCTGCTTACCGTGAATTAGGTGAAGTTTCGTTTAAAAAGAGACAAGTAACGGAAGCGAAAAATTTCTATAAAAAGTATCTTGAGTTATCTAAGAACAACACTTTTGCTCGTTTACGTTATGTCTTCTTCTTATTTGACAGTGAAGATTATACTTCTGCGCAAAACGAATTGAATCTTGTCAATAAAGTTGACTCCAACAATTTATACATGATGAGAATTATGGCGTATGTTGCTTATGAATATGGCGCCAATGATACTGCATTAAAAACCATAAATAAAGTTTTCAGCTTAACTGAAACTGATACCACACGGCGTTTTGGAAAAGATTACGCTTACTATGGTAAAATATTATCTAAGCAAGGAAACGATTCATTGGCGATGATTTATTTAGTGAAAGCCGTTGAAATTGACCCTCGCAATTCTGAGTTATATGATGACCTTGCTAAGATGGCTACAAAATCCAAAAACTATGAGCTAGCAGCAAAAACGTATCAAGACAAAATCAATAATGTTGCAAAAGTTATAAGTGCCGATTTTTTCAATTTAGGAAAATCACTTTATTCAATGAAGAGTTTTTCGGCTGCAGACAGTTCTTTCAGCAAGGTGACAGAACTTAGTCCCACTTGGCCTTATGGTTATTTATACAGAGGAAGAGCATTGAGTCAGTTGGATTCAACTTATACCACCTTCGAAGCAATTCCTCAATATGAAAAATACATTGAATTAAGCTCAACGGACACAGCAAGCATCTCTAAATATAGCAGGGAATTAATCGAAGCAAACAGTTACATTGCAGTTGCTTTTTTACAACAAAAAGATTGCAAAACATCCATCGATTATTGGAATAGAGTATTGGCCATCGATCCTAAAATTCAACAAGCAATTGATGCAATAAAAATCATTAAGGAATCTAAAGATTGCAAATAAACATCATTGCAATTCATAAAAAGGATGAATCCAATTGGAGTTCATCCTTTTTTTATTTTGATCAAGCTTCCATTGAATTATCACTTTCAAATTTAAACCCCAATCGTTTTCCTGTTATGATGGTACTTTGCATGGTGTTAACCATCGCTTGAAAAACTGTAATTTCTTTCATGCCATCGAAGGAAGGAACATCAATATCAATATCCAGACTAAAAGTTATTGCGTTCTCTACCAAAGATTGCATTGTAGCTTCATCTATCTTCATCGTAGAAAAATCATTAAATAGTAGACCGAGCTGACGTTTTCCTTCTGCAAAAAAATGTCCGTCTTTATTGACAAAAATTCTTGCTACTAACTGACCGGTATCATTCTTTCGGTCAAACTTAAACGAGTCAGATAAAAAATTATATACGCTAATCATCCCCACTGTGGCTCTGGTTTGATCCGAAGCGACATAACTAGATTTAAAAACCTGATGAGAAGAGTTAAAAGCAAAGGCGTTCGTATGCATTATAAAAATCAATAAATCCTCTGCCACTTTAATTTCGGCTTCAAACGTTCCGCGATCTTTGTATTGAATTGTAATTCGCGGTTCTTTCTTATGGATTGCGGAGCGGAGTTCAGACTCTACTTTTTGCAATACAGATTTCAACATAGTTAAAGTAGCGAATGTTTTATCAGTAACATCTTTCGCCAAACCTCCCTTTTCTAAAATTGTATTGATCAGTTTTGTCTTTGCTTCATTCATGATCTTTGATTATTTAGTCAGCTAAAACTTAATAGGCTCGAGCAAAGAGGACTCTTTGGGTCGATGGATTTCCGGTCATAATACATTTTCCTGCCTCTAATTTATTTCCCAAGGGGATACAACGAATCGTGGCTTTAGTCATTTCTTTAATTTTCTCTTCTGTCTCAGGTGTTCCATCCCAATGCGCATAAATGAAACCGGCTTTTTCATCTAGAATTTTTACGAATTCATCCCAACTATCAGCACGATGAGTATTCTCATTTCTAAAGGTAAGTGCTTTCTTGTAAATATTATCTTGAATTTGACTTAATAAATTTTCGACTTTTAAATCAAGGTCGGTAATTTGATACACACTTTTTTCCTTCGTATCTCTTCTTGCAACTTCGACAGTTCCATTTTCCATGTCACGTGGACCGACTGCAATTCTTATAGGTACCCCCTTCAATTCATACTCGGCGAATTTCCATCCCGGTTTATGCGTATCTCGTTTATCGTACTTCACAGAAATTCCTTTCGCTTTTAATTTTTTGATGATAGGGTCTAGGAATTCAGAAATTTGACCTAGCTGATCTTCCCCTTTATAAATTGGAACAATCACCACTTGAATAGGAGCCAAACGAGGAGGCAATACTAAACCACTGTCATCGCTATGGGACATAATTAGTGCACCCATTAAACGCGTGGAAACTCCCCATGAAGTTGCCCAAACAAAATCCTGCTTTCCTTCTTTAGATGTGAATTTAACATCAAATGCTTTTGCGAAATTCTGACCTAAAAAGTGAGAGGTGCCTGCTTGCAAAGCTTTTCCATCTTGCATAAGCGCTTCAATGCAAAGTGTATCTTCTGCGCCGGCAAATCTTTCGTTAGCCGTTTTAGTACCTTTTATAACTGGGATCGCTAAAATATCTTCGGCAAAAGCTGCGTAAACATCAAGCATTTGTTTTGCTTCAGCAATTGCTTCATCCTTTGTTGCATGCGCAGTATGACCTTCCTGCCATAAAAATTCTGTTGTTCGCAAAAACAATCTCGTTCTCATTTCCCATCGAACCACATTCGCCCATTGATTAATAAGAATGGGAAGATCTCTATATGATTGAATCCAACCACGATAGGTATGCCAAATAATGGTTTCAGAAGTAGGGCGAACAATGAGCTCTTCTTCCAATTTTGCAGTTTCATCCACCACTACACCATTCCCGTCGGGATCATTTTTAAGACGGTAATGAGTTACAATTGCACATTCCTTTGCAAATCCTTCGACATGACTTGCTTCCTTTGAGAAAAATGATTTTGGAATGAAGAGTGGAAAGTATGCATTGACATGACCTGTCTCCTTAAAGCGTCTATCTAAGTCCTGTTGCATTCGTTCCCAAATTGCATATCCGTAAGGTTTAATCACCATACACCCTCTTACAGCGGAATTTTCTGCTAGATCTGCTTTTATGACAAGATCCTGATACCATTGGGAATAATTATCGTCTCGAGATGTTAGTTGTTCGCTCATATCATTTTATCTTTACAAAGTTTGGCATTGTGTTTGCCTCGCCGGTTCATCCAGCAAAATTGGAAAACTAGCGTCACATAGCCAATCTATTATTAAACTATTGACACCATAGCCCATCAAATTGTTGGTCTACCACCGAAAAAAAAGCAAAATGCCATGAAAAAATTAACATTTGCCCTCCTCAGCTTAGCCATAGGCTTCAGTTCCTGTTCATCAGGACGAATGGCAAGTCGCGATTATGATGATGTTTATTATTCTAATCGCGATGCTATTGCAGATGATTACAACGGTAGTTCAAACAACAACTCAAGTAATCAAAATAACGATCGTTCGAATGATAATTCAAACAATCAAAGTTCCGGCAATAACTCTTCACAAAATAACGATAATCAGAATCAAAACGAGAATTCAAATTCTAACGATCGTTTTGGATATGATTCCAATCAAAATAATAACTATTCCACAACCGATCAAGAAGAGCGCGATGGGAATGCTAATGTCACAAACAACTATTATCAAGACGACGATTATTACGACTATGCTTATTCAGCAAGAATTCGTCGCTTTTACCGTCCTTTAGGATGGAGCTATTACGATCCATTTTACACCAACATGTACATGTATGACTACAACCCTTATTCATGGGGAGTAAGTTTGTACTGTTCTTATAATTGGTGGACTCCAAACTACTATTCTAATTGGGGATTTAACAATAATGGATGGAATGCAGGTTTCGGATTTGGACCATCATGGGGTTGGAACAACGGTTGGAACAACGGTTGGAACAATGGGTGGAACAATGGTTGGCACGGAAATAATCATGGGTATTGGAATGGCTACAACCAAGGATACATGAATGGATACTATGCCGGATTATACCAAGGTTCATTCAATCAAAATTATTTTAACAGTTATGATTCTTATAGTTATTATTATGGACCTAGAGGCGGCGGAAGAAATAACGTAGCAAGCAATGTAGCCGGCGGAAGAAATGTTGGAGAGGTATACGGGAGAAATTTAATTCAAGACTCAAAAAGCCCGCGTTCACAATCTGCTTTTGATGGAGTATCTGCCATTGGTCGTCCAAAGCAACAAATTACTTCCCTTGCTTCGCAAGCGGCTCAACCTTCCAGAAACACCACCAAAAATGAAGCAACAGGAAAACCAAGAATAGTCAAAAATGATTCTGAAGCCATGAGTCCACGAGTTGAACCTAAAAATAATTCATCTGATTTTTCGAATCCTAGAAATACAAATCCGAAAAATGACAAGGGAGAAGTTATAAGTCCAAATCCTACAACGCCTCGAAACAGTAGCAATTCGAATAATAACAATAATCCTAAGCCAACTGACTCTAAAGAGAATTCACCAAGGGATAACCGAGACAACTATACGCCTAAAAATAGTGATCCGAAATCCGGTTCAGGGAATAATAGCAATCCGAAATCAATTGTGCCCAATGACAGAAATGATAGATATCAGCCAAAAGATTCGGATCCAAGATCAAATAACTACAACAACAATGCAACTCCACGCAATACGACTCCGAGAGAGTATAATAATTCAAACTCAAATGATGGTTATACTCCCAGAAATAATCCAGGCATGAGTACTCCTCGTAATAACACTGAAAGTCCAAGAAACACCAGTCCTAAATACGATAGAAAAAGTAACTACTCTAGTCCTAGTCGAGAACAATACAATGCTCCAAAAGAGAGAAATCAAGCACCAAGCAATTCGAGTCCACGTTCTGGAGATGTAAAATCAAACTCAAACAGAAATAGTCCATCTTTTTCTAGTCCTGCACCTTCTAACAATAGAAATTCAGGAAGCGGATCAAGTGGAGGAAGAAATAGAAGATAAAAATTTATTTTTAGGGCTGCAATTAATGAGCAAATGGATGATCCGCCTGGATACCAAATGTCATCACAAATTGCAGCCTTTCTTATTGAACCAAATCCATCAATACCATGAAAAAAACAATTTTCCTATTGCCAATTATATTACTTACCTGTTTTCAGCTTTCAGCACAATCTGATGCTGATGCTTTACGATTTAGCATGTTAAATTATGGAAGTACTGCAAGAACATTAGGAATGGGAAATTCATTTGGCGCATTGGGAGCTGACTTCAGTTCTCTTTCTACCAACCCCGCAGGAATAGCATTGTACAGGAGATCCGAATTCAGTTTTAGTCCTATGTTTTCGAACCGAACCATCCATACAGATTACATTGGTCAGGAAAATAGCGATAACTTTTTCAAATTTTCTTTTGGTAATCTTGGAATAGTTTGGGCTTCGAACAGGTCCAATACGAAATCATCGTGGAAAGGAATGTCGTTTGGAATCGGTTATAATCGAACGAATGATTTTAGCGGAAGGTATACTGCTTCAGCAAGCAATGGAAAAAACTCTTTGCTCGATAATTATCTTGAAAACCTAAGTGGTGTAGATCCGGATGATATTCCCGGAAACTACCCTTTTGACATTGATTTAGCCTGGCAAACTTTTTTAATTGACACTTTCTCTTCAGGAGGGAATGTACAATACTTTAGTGCTTTGCCTTTCGCAGGAGCAACACAAACTAAATCGGTGGAGACGAAAGGTGGACAGGGAGAATGGGATTTTACATTTGGTGGAAATTTTGACGACAAGCTTTACCTAGGTTTAACATTAGGAATTACCTCGATCCGCTACTTAGAAGAAAGTACCTGGGAAGAAAAAGATACAGAAGATACGATTCCCTTTTTTACGAGCTATCAATACAACCAAGACTTAAAAACCAGTGGTAGCGGTTTGAATTTAAAATTCGGAGCTATCTATAGACCTACCGATGTTATTCGATTAGGACTTGCTATTCACACGCCTACTTGGTATACTTTGGTAGATGAATATTCCACATCGATTAAAACTGATTTACAAGATGGAAATATACGTTCCTATGCAGGACCAACATTTATTCCCTTTGACTATAATATCACAACTCCTTTTCGTGTCTTAACAAGCTTTGGTCTTATATTAGGGAAACAAGGGCTCTTCAATGTAGATTATGAATATTTAAACTATAACCAAGCGCGAATAAAACCTGTTGACAGAAGTTTTACTGCAGATTTTAATCCTGTAAATAATGCTTTGAGAAAAAAATATGCAGGATCGCATAACATCAGAGCCGGCGTTGAATTCAGAGTAGAGCAATTACGTTTCAGAGCAGGAGGTTTTTACTCCACTTCTCCTTTTCATGTAGACTACAAAGATTCTAAAGAAAATGATTTAAGTCGTTATGGCTTAACTACAGGATTTGGATTCAGAGAGAAAAAATACTTTTTTGACATTGGATATTCTTGGTCACAGCAAGGTTCATATTTGCAGCCTTACACCCTTTCAAATCAAAGTACGGAAGGTATTACCTTCAAGCAAACAGACAACAGAGTCTTGATGACTTTCGGCTTTTTGTTTTAATACTATTGATTAGTATGAATTTCGAGTCTTAAAAATTAGTTTTCTAATACTCGAAATTTTAAGTCATCAATCCAAATATTTTCATGTGCAGAATTCATAAAATAGATAGACACTTCATCATCTGGCAAAATAGTCTCGGCTAATTTATATCCCACATAAAAGGAAGACCAGCTTTCATTTTTATCTTGAAAATCCTTCAGTTGAACTCCACGCCAGAGAATATTTTCACCTTTTCTAGCAATTGATATGACGAAAATCAAGTCCTTCAATTCTCCTATCGAATGAAACTTACAGGACGCCTGATATACTCTCCCTTTAGCAAATCCAATATTGTTGGCACTCGCTCTAAAGGTTGAGCTGTATTCCTGTTCTGATTTTAAAAGCATCGACCATTTCCCATTAAAAAAAAGGCTGTCATTTCTGAAGCCTGCATCATCCGGCCAAATCACTTCTTCAAAATCATTTTTCATTTCAAACAAGACTTCAGCTGTTTGTGCTCTATGCAACAAACTATCTTTTGAAAAAGCCATCACACCTGCATTAAAGAATTGATCATTCTCGACCACATAAGGAAATTTTTCTGCAATAATCATTTCCACTTCAGGTGCATGATAATTATTTGACCAAGCATGAATCATTGTTGTGGCCTGTGATGTATCGACAATACTCTTTAATTCTATAAATTGCTGTGCGCGATTGCATAAATATTGAGCAAACTTAGGTGAGTCATTGTACCTGTCGGAATAATAATGTATGTAATTCGGATTAATTACATTCACAGTAGCTATTGTTTTTTCAGAACCATATTTCTTGTTATACTCTGCAATTTTAACGGCCACATCTTTAAAGGGTGCAAAAAATTGTGTAGAATAAAACTGCTTATCAAAAATTGTACTATATGAAGTCAGCACTAATGTTGTAAAAACAAAAACCAATTTCATTTTTTTTGAATACTCTTGTCCTACCCATGAAAAAATGAAAAATAATAAGCAAGGGAAACTAAACAATAAAATAGAATACTGAAACACAGGATTATTAAAGATGGAATAGAAATAAGCGATTAAGGCAGGAACACTAAATAATATTAAAATAAGAGTATGTTTTCTATTCCATTTCAACTTTGTCTTTTGAGTAAAACCAGCAAGGCCAACTAATGCCAATAATAAACCCAACAAAATCGCGCTGTCATTAAAACAATACAATACATAATTCCACAATGCATCTTTACCAGGTGCGCCAAGCCATCCTTCATCACCGCCCAATCCTCCAATACTAAACTGATGAGTAAAAACATCCAAATTAGGAATGTAAATTAGAAACATAAGTAGACCGCAAGCAATATACTTTAGTCTATGCTCTTTTCGGATTAACAGCAAGCCCGACAAACCAACGATAGCGGCGAACAAAAAACTAAAATAATGTGTGTACATACATCCAACACCGGCTACAACAAATACAAAAGCGTATTTCCATGTCCATGCTTTCTCATTCCAAATAATTTTCGACCATGCAAATAAAATCAGCAAGCTAAAAAACAAACCGGGGCTGTAGGGTCGTGCCAATTGCGAATATAAAATAGGAAACTCAAGAGCCACGAATACAGAAGTTGCTAGAAGCGCAGGAAAGCTTCCAAATAATTTTTTCCCAACTAAATAAAACAAGATAATCGACAAAATTCCAAGTATTACAAAAGGCAATCTCAGCATGGTTTCTCCTACTCCAAAAAGGCCGGTCCAGATCCATAAAAATGATTGAACTCCAATAGGGTGCATATCATTCAACTTCACCCCTTGCTCAATCATCTGCCCAAAAGAGGTAAAATTCAATCTGGTAATTGCACTTAACTCGTCATTACTCAAGGACCAATCATTGTAATTATAAAAACGAAATGCAGCTCCAATACATACGAGGACAAAAGCAATTCTATCTTCAAAGGACCAAGTTTTCATGCTTCAATTAAGATCGACGTTGACACATAACTTCATAAAGCACCATACCTGTTGCCACTGAAACATTAAAGGAAGAAATAGAACCTACCATAGGCAATTTTACCGAATCATCGCATCGTTTTATGTATTCATGAGAAACACCATTCTCTTCACTCCCCATAATAATCGCCAAAGGCCCTGTAAGATCTTTATCGCGCGCCATTCCATCAGCTTTCTCAGAACATGCAACTATTCTCACACCACATGTTTTTAAATAGTCAATTGTTTCCTTCAAATTATCCTCACGACAAACCGGCAAATGATGCAAAGCACCCGCACTTGTTTTTACGGCGTCACTATTAATTAAAGCAGATCCTCTTGAGGGTATAATTATCGCGTTAACACCGGAGCACTCTGCAGACCTTGCAATAGCGCCTAAATTCCTGGTATCTGTAATCCGATCAAGAATCAACAACAAAGGCGTTTTACCCGATTCAAAAATGCCTGGCAAAACATCTTCTGTTTTATAATAAGTAACTGTAGATAAATAAGCAATGACTCCTTGATGATTACTTCTTGTTAATCGATTTAATTTTTCTGAAGGAACCGATTGAAATTGCAAACCGGCATCTTCAATCGCAGTTTTTAATTCGCGAGCCAATGGGTTATTTAATCCATGCTGAATAAAAATTCGTTCGAATTCTTTTCCTCCATGAATGGCTTCTAAAACAGCGCGTGTTCCGTAAATTAATGTTAAATCACTTTCCTCTTTAAACATCTTCTAATTAATTTTCATTTACAATTCTTCCCATTCGCCACTGGTCCACCGCAAGATACCATATATTCTCATAAACCGGTTGACGAATCAATGCATAATCTTTCTCGGTAAATGGATTATTCATTTTCCGAAAGATGAAAAGCACATCCGGAAATCCATTCAATCCGGAGTAAGTCCACTGTTCGGTTTCATCATCACGATAAATAGAGATGGGTTGGCCGAATATCAAATATATCATTCCTCTATCTGTTTTCCATCCTTCCATGTAAGAAGTAAAAGAATTATTTGCGTCTTGAACTCGATTATAATATTCACGAATTAGCATGCGAGCACGATCGGGCGAACCTCCAACATCCAACCAAAAATTATCTAATTCCGCCTTTTTATCTTGAGCCTTCATCAAATGCAAATACTCTTTTCGCGTTGTTAGGTATCGAGTGGCTTCAATTAAATGTTCTGCTTTTGTTACGCGGGGGAAATCTGAGTCAAAACTAAATATTGTAAATCCGCTCGATAAATTTGTGTCGGGTTGCAGGTAATAAATACCTTGCCTATTTAAATAAATACTATCCCAATCACTTTCATACAAAAGAAATAAACTATCCGACTCCATTCTAAATTTCTCATCCTCTATTATTCGGAAAGGCAATGTGGCCAGAGGAAAATCTCTAAAATAACATCTCACCCATAAATTTTTCATTCCGGGAAAGTAATTATCAATCGAGATGACACTTGAGCTAGGAACTGAATTAGAATAATAAATATTTCCCAGTTCATTTTTCAATAAAATATTTTGTGATGAAAATTTTGAAGCAGGTTTAACAACAACGCTTCGAATTGATTCTGATCCGCGGTGAATATCTCGAAAAATCAATCGCACAATAGCTCCTCTTTTAACTACAGCAGGAAGTAAAATACTTCCTTGTATAGTTTTTTGAGCGGGCTCTGCATTAAATTCAAAAATGTATGAGCCTGTATCAGATGGTACTGCCGATTTATAAGTTTCAAAAATCGAATAGTTCACTTTCAATTTGCATGAAAAAACGTTAGCACTATTCATGAACAATAAATCCTTTCTATCTGAAGAGAACAAAATGAAAGTAGAATCTTCATTGGAGCTAAACACTATTGATTGCGGAGAAAATACCTCCTTTTTGGGAAAATACTGAGTGGCCAAATTATCATTACTCAATTTTGAACCGGCCTTACATCCGAATAAGAACAACAACATCACCAATAAGCCATTCCATTTACCTACCAAAGATTTAGTTGATAAATTAAAATATATGCAAATTGCTTCCAACATACCAGATTTATAAATTAGCATTTAAGCTTAAACTGTTCTCGTCTTCGTCCTCGATATCTTCTGTACGATCAATTAGTTTTTGGTTTACTTGTTTAGATGTTTTAACTCCCAACTTCTTCAAATTCTCGACTCTGGAAATCAAATTCCCTCTGCCCAAATGCAATTTGTTCATGGTATTCTCGTAAGCACCTTGCGCATCGTTCATTTTCTTTCCTACGTTAATCATATCATCAACAAGTGAAGCAAATTTATCATAAAGATCACCTGACTGACGAGCGATTTCAACAGCATTTTTATTTTGATACTCGAGTCGCCATATACTCGCAATAGTTCGCAAAGTCGCTAGTAGCGTTGAAGTGGTAACTAGAACAATATTTTTTTCAAAAGCTTCATTGAAAATTTCGTTGTCACTTTCAATAGCCAATGCAAAAGCAGGTTCAATCGGAATAAAAAGCAACACGAAATCCAAGGTATTGATTCCGTGTAAGGATTGATAATTTTTTGCACTTAAATCTTTTATGTGTTTTCGAACTGAAGCCAGATGTTCTTTAAGCGCCAAAGCTTTTAGCATTTCATCTTCTTCGCTGCAGAAACGCTCATAGGCAATAAGGGAAACTTTAGCATCGACAACAATACTTCTTCCCTCCGGCAAACTAATAATCACATCCGGTTGAAAACGTTTGCCATCTTCTGCAAGAAGACTAGTTTGTACAAAGTATTCCCTACCCTTTACTAATCCTGATCGTTCTAAAATTTTCTCTAATATCATCTCTCCCCAATTCCCTTGAGTTTTTGCTTGACCTTTCAAAGCACTCACTAAATTTCGAGCTTCATCACCTATTGATTTATTTAAACTCTGCAGTTGGCTCAACTGCTCTTTTAGGGATTGGTTTTCTTTTATACGTTCTTCATGAGTCAACCGAACCTGAGTCTCAAACTTTTCAATTTTATCTTTAAGCGGATTCAAAATGTCATCCAACTTCACCTTATGATCTTCTTGAATTTTTTGAGAATTCTTCAGAACAATATCTGCTGCGATGGCACTAAACTGCTCTTTCATTTGAACTCTAATAT
>Ga0105046_10010583_pt1 | contig 14360 bp, 11 predicted proteins | sample MAT03_FD_78385 | JGI IMG/M metagenome (GOLD analysis project Ga0105046, IMG submission 78385) | Freshwater microbial communities from Lake Fryxell liftoff mats and glacier meltwater in Antarctica - MAT-03 (megahit assembly) | ecosystem: Environmental > Aquatic > Freshwater > Ice > Liftoff... | reverse complement strand
GGATACTTCTCCGCTTCTTTGTCGAAGAGCGGCACGGGATCGATCGCAGCCAGTTCATCGGAATCCGGATCGAGTCTGTTGCCGGTCTGCTTCTCGTAAAGCTCGGCCTTGACCTGCTGGTACTCACCGTCGGCCGGCAGGTAGGTCCCGACGAAAGTCGCTTTGCCACCACCGGTTGTGATCGGTACGACCCGGTCTAGGGTCACGTAATTGTGGATCGTCCAGGGGATGATCGGCAGGAAGATGGCCAGGCAGAAAGCCACCCCGCCAAGGATCGCCCGCTTTGCTTTCTGCGACCGCTCGGGACCGGCCGCCCGCCAGGCCCGGACCAGGAGCAACAGCCCGAAGGCGAAAGCCACCGCCAGGTACTCCGGACGGATCAGGGCGGTCAAGCCGAACAGGAAACCGGGCAGGAGCCAGGCCCATGGGGATCCCCTCGAATCCGCCCAGAGGAAAGTCAGCACGGCCGCCGGCAGCATGAAGAGCGCGGGTGGCTCGCTCATCAGGGCGCCAGTCGAATGGATGAACGGTGGATAGGCGGCGATCAACCCGGCCGCCAGAAGGGCAGCCGACTTCCGGCGACTGAGCCGCAGGGCCAGCAGGTAACCCAGCAGGATCGCGGCGGTTCCGAACAATGCTTCGACACCGCGCCCGACCCCGTCCCTGACTCCGCCGGTGGCGTAATAAGCGGCGCCATAGATCAGCGGAGCGCCAGGTGACCAGTCGCTAGGGGTCTTGAAATCCGCCCCGCCGTAGCTCTTGTCCTCGTAAAGGGATTCGGCCAGGGCGCGATAGGCGAGGGCGTCGTCGCCGGGTGTTCCCAGCGGGTGGATGACCCGGTCCATGCGCAGCCCGAAGCCGAGGACCGTGATGATCACGAGAGCGATCAGGGTCTTCTTGCCATGTTTGGCGACCAGCGACTGGAAGCGGGATGTTTCTGGGGCGTTCGGCGCAGGCATCGGGGTCGGTCAGGCTATGGCAAAGGCCCGCCGCCGGCGCTGAACCCCGGCCTTCGCAAGTTCGAGCGCAGCACTCAAACCGATTCCGGCGAGCACATCGACCAGGGGCCAGAGAACCATTGCCCTTCGTGGCGAAGCGACCAGCACGACCCCGACCAGCGTCACCGAGAGGATGATCGAGGCGAAGATCCAGAACTCCGGCCGGCGCCGGAAGGCGAGCACGAGGACGCCTGAAAGGGCCGAAAGAACGATCAGCCAGTGGAGCAGTCGCCCCGGCAGGGACTCGATCGCCCCGGACCGGCCGCGCAGCCAGATCCGGTTCGCCTTGTGGAAAAGGAACCCGGCAAGTCCCACCGGGTCGTCATGCAGGGCATCGCCATATTGCTCACGCCCCAGCCGGGCGAGCGCCTCGTCGGTGCTGAGCCCGGGGAGCCGCTGGCTGGCGAGCAGGGTGAAGACACGCTCCGGGGTGATCGATTCCGGACCCTCGCCGCTGATCCGGTTCTCTCGTTCGATCCTGGCCAGAATGCGGGGGTTTCGGGCGAGCAGGTCGGGCGAAACTCTGGTCGGGTTGCCACCTGAATCCAGATAACTGCCGGCAAAAAGCGTCTGGCCGCCACCGGTGGAAAGGGGAACAAGTCGTTCGTATTCGACCGTGTTGTGAATCGTCCAGGGGGCCAGCACGACCAGACCGGCCAGCAACATCAGGGCGGTCGGGCGCAGGGCATGGCCGATGCCACCGCGGGCTTCAATGGCGAAAAGGGCGATCAGCAGGGCGAGCCCGACGATCAGGTACTCGGGCCGGACCATCACGGTCAGACCGAGCAGGACCCCGGCCACGACCCAGGTGAACCACCCCGACTGGTCCCTCGCCCGCAGGATGGCCAGCACGGTCCCGGCGATCAGGGTGGCAGCAAGCGGCTCGGTCAGCAGCATTCCGGAATCAGTGATCAGTGTGGGGTAGAAAGCGATGATGGCTGCCGCCATCAGTCCGGCGTTCGGACCAGCAAGCCGTCGCGCGATCAGGAAGGCAATCGGGATCGCCAGCGAGGCGATCAGGGCCAGGAACACCCGGGCCAGGCGGACGTCATCGTCGCCGGCCAGGTAGAAGATAGATCCGGTCAGCAGCGGCAGGCCGGGACTGTAATTGGAGGCGGGCTGGGGGTGGGCTGGTGTGCCCGGTCCGACCTGTTCGTATCTGCCTGCATCGCTGAGTCCGCGGGCGATGCGCTCGTACGCGGCCGAGTCAGGCAGATTCCCGTCCGACCCCTGCCACGCGTGGTCAACCCGCAGAGCGAGGCCGGCCAGGACGATCAATAGGAGAACTATCAGGCGCAAGTAGGCGATCCTAGATCGCGGTGTAAGGAGACTCCCTTACGGTATTCTGCGCGGTCTATGCGAATTCTTGTACTTGGCGGTGACGGTTATCTCGGATGGCCCACGGCAATGCGCTTCTCAGACCGCGGTCATGACGTAACGATCGTCGACAACTTTGCCCGCAGGCGCTGGCATCTGGAACAGTCGACCGACTCGCTGACACCGATTTCGTCGCTTGAGGACCGGATCGAAACCTGGGAGACAGTTTCGGGCCGTCGGATTGATGCCCGGGTCGGCTGCATCGAAGATGGTGAGTTCCTCGACGCTGTGGTCGCCGACTGCAAACCGGAAGCGGTAATCCATTACGGCGAGCAGCCTTCGGCGCCCTACTCGATGCGTTCGCGCCAGACTGCGGTCGAGACCCAGCAGACCAATGTCATCGGCACCCTCAATCTGCTCTTTTCGATGCGGGCACACGTCCCTGACGCCCACCTGATCAAGCTCGGCACGATGGGTGAGTACGGAACCCCGAACATCGATATTGAAGAGGGTTTCATCGAGATCGAGCACAACGGCCGCAAGGACACCCTGCCTTACCCGAAACTGCCGGGCTCGCTCTACCACTGCTCGAAGGTCCACGATTCAACCAACGTTCATTTTGCGACCCGTATCTGGGGGCTCCGGGCAACCGACCTCAATCAGGGCGTCGTCTACGGAATCGAAACCGACGAAACCCTTCGCGACGACCGTTTGATGACCCGATTCGACTACGACGAGACCTTCGGCACGGTGCTCAACCGGTTCTGTGTCCAGGCTGTGGTCGGCCATCCGCTCACCGTCTACGGGGCAGGCGGCCAGACCCGCGGCTACCTGAACATCAAAGACACGCTGCGATGTGTCGAACTGGCCACCCTGAACCCCGCCGATCGCGGTGAGTTTCGGGTTTTCAACCAGTTCACCGAGCAGTTTTCGGTTACCGATCTCGCGTCGCTGGTCCAGAAAAGTGCGGCCGAAGTCGGTCACAAGGTCGAGATCGAGAGTTACCCGAACCCCCGGGTGGAACTCGAGCATCACTACTACAACGCTTCGAACCAGAAGCTTCTTGATCTCGGCCTGGAACCGCACCCGCTCGGTGACGAACTGGTCAAATCGGTCCTGCATGTGATCGACCGTTACCGCGACCGGGTAATCGAACGCGCGCTGACACCCCGAACCAAGTGGAATCCGGGCGAACTCGAGGGCGGCGCGCTCACGGTTGCCCAGCACACTTGATCGACGCGCTCCTGCGCGGCTACCTCCATTGCTAGGATCGATGGTCCTATGAGAGCCGCAGACGCATTGTTCGAGTCCCTCAAAGCTGAAGGTGTTGACCACATCTTCGGCATCCCCGGTGGCGCCAACCTGCCCACCTATGACGCGCTGGTCGATGCCGATCTGCGGCATGTACAGGTAATGCACGAACAAGCCGGTGGACATGCGGCCGAGGGTTACGCCCACGCCTCCGGAAAGGTCGGTGTTGCGTTTGGCACCTCTGGCCCTGGCGCAACCAACCTGGTCACTGCGATCGCTGACGCCAACATGGACTCGGTCCCGACCGTTTTCATCACCGGACAGGTACGGACCGAACTGATCGGTACTGACGGATTCCAGGAAGCGGACATCGTCGGAATCACACTGCCGATCGTCAAGCATTCGCTGCTGGTCACCGAAGCCCACCAGATTCCCGAATACGTCCACGAGGCATTCCACATCGCTTCGACCGGCCGTCCGGGACCGGTCCTGCTCGACGTTCCGCAGGACCTTTCTAAAGAAGACATTGACTACCAGCCGCGCTCCAAGCCGGTTGAACTGCCCGGCTACAGGCCGAATCTGGAAGGCAACTCGAAGCAGATCCGGATCGCGGCAAAAGCGATCGCCAATTCACGCCGTCCGATCATTTATTCGGGTGGTGGCGTGATCAACGGCAACGCTTCGGCCGAACTGCGCGAGTTCGCTGCCGCCGACAACTTCCCGGTCACCTCGACCCTGATGGGACTCGGGGCTTTCCCGGCCAGCGACGGCCATTTCCTCGGAATGCTCGGCATGCACGGAACCCGGGCAGCCAACTACTCGATGGACGAAGCCGACCTGATTATCGCGGTCGGTGCACGCTTCGACGACCGGGTCACCGGCAAGCTGTCCGAATTCGCCCCGAATGCCAAGTTCATCCACATCGACGTCGATCCAGCCGAGATTTCGAAGAACGTCCCGGCCCACATCCCGATCGTCGGTGACGTCAAGCTGGTCCTGCCCAAGCTGACCCGCGAGTACAAGGCACTTCAGACCGATTCCGCACGCCTCGAAGGCTGGTGGAGCCGGATCAAGGCCTGGCAGCACGAATACCCGCTCACCTACGAACCGGGATCGGACGGCGAAATCAAGCCGCAGTTCATGGTCGAGATGATGCACAAGGTCACTGGCGGCGACGCGATCATCACTTCCGACGTCGGCCAGCACCAGATGTGGGCTGCCCAGTACTACGGCTTCAACAAGCCGCGCCGCTGGATCAACTCCGGCGGCCTCGGCACGATGGGCTTCGGATTGCCGTCGGCAATTGGTGCCAAGGTCGCCTGCCCGGATGAAGAAGTGGTCTGCCTGGCCGGTGACGGCAGCCTGATCATGAACATCCAGGAACTGGCCACCGCGGTCAACGAGGAGATCCCGGTGAAGATCTTCCTCCAGAACAACGGCTACATGGGCATGGTCCGCCAGTGGCAGGAACTGTTCTGGAACGAGCGCTACAGCGGCGTCAAGAATGGGCCGAGCCCGGACTGGGTCAAGCTGGCGGAAGCTTTCGGAGCCAAGGGGCTGCGTTGTGAAGACAACGCCGACCTCGAAGAGATGATGGAAGCGACGATTGCCCACGACGGTCCGGCTCTGCTCGATGTTCGCACCAGCCCGACCGAGAACGTCTATCCGATGATTCCGGCAGGCAACGCGGCCCGAGAGATGGTCGGCTGATGGGCTCCGCAGACATGGTCCGGCTCGAGGACCTGCAGGCAAGTCGCACGCTTTCCGGTCGCAAGCACGTGCTTTCGATTCTGGTCGAAAACCGCCCCGGCGTGCTCGCGAGGGTTGCCGGTCTGTTCTCCCGCCGCGGATTCAACATCGACACGCTTGCCGTGGGACCGACCGAAGATCCGGCTATATCGAGGATCACCCTGACCCTCGACGGTGCCGTCCATCCGATCGATCAGGTGACCAAGCAGCTGCACAAGCTGATCAACGTCCTGAAGATCCGTGACATGGAGCCGGAAGATTCGGTTGCCCGCGAGATGGCTCTGTTCAAGGTTTCGGCCGCGGTCGAGAACCGGGCAGAGATTGTCCAGTTCGCCGAGATCTTCCGCGCCAAGATCGTCGACGTGTCCCGTCGTGCGCTGATCGTCGAGGTCACCGGCTCACACGACAAGATCGAAGCTTTCGAGAGCATGCTGCGTCCGCACGGACTCCTGGAAATGGTCCGGACCGGAGAAGTGGCGCTCGCCCGCGGCGGTGACTGAGCTTGACTTTCCTGGCTCTCGAGCCGGCGGCAATCAGGGATCTTCTCGGCGAGGCGATCGAAACTGCCCACTCCGCGTCGCGAAAGCGCGTTGCGTCGGTGTCGGTCGAAGTCGAATGTTCTGATCCGGTTGCGCTGGTCTTCGCTTCGCGACGGGCTAATGAGTCCTGGTTCTGCTGGCAGCAGCCGGACCGTGACTTCGCCCTGGCGGCGCTCGGTGAAGCCCACGCGGTGGTTTCCCGCGGCAGCGACCGCTTTCGTGAGGTGGCCGCCGAATGTGCCCACCTGTCCGGCGACGCGGTCCTCCGCGGCGACCGGGATTCCGGCGACCGGACCGGACCGACCTGGACCGGCGGGTTCGCGTTCTCCGATGAAGGTGCCACTGGCTCGACCTGGTCGTCTTTCCGTCCGGCAGCGATGAGCCTTCCCGAAATCTCCTTCGAATCCGAGGGGGGACGGGTTGTGATGACTATCAACGCGATGGTCAATCCGTCGGATGATCCGGCCGCACTGACCGAGCGGCTCGTCAACCGCGTGAACGGGCTGGTCTTCGAGGACCTCGGCATGCTCGACCCGCATCCGACCCATCGCCCGAGTATTGAGAGCGCCAGATCTCCGGAGGAGTTCGAGGACTCGGTGGCGGCCGCGGTTGAAAGGATCAGGGCGGGGGAGATCGAGAAAGTCGTGCTGGCCCGTGAGGTTGTGGTCCGATCCGGATCGGCCCACGATCCGGCGGCGATTTTCGCAGCACTGCGGGAGGGTTTCCCGTCCTGCTTCAACTTCTGTGTCGGCACTCCCGAAGCCGCTTTCATCGGCGCCAGCCCCGAATTGCTGATCCGTTGCGTCGGGCGCGGGGTTTCCACGGTTGGCCTCGCGGGCTCGGCCAGGCGCAGTTCGGACCCGGCTGTCGACGACCACCTCGCACAGAAGCTTCTGAACAGTTCCAAGGACCGGGGGGAGCAGGACCTGGTCGTCAAACGCATCGTCAAGGCGCTGGTTAGGCTCAGCGTGTGGGTTGAAGCGGCGGAAGAGCCGGAAATCATCAAGGTCGCAAACATCCAGCACCTGGCGACACCGGTGATCGCCCAGCTTTCCGAGCCGCGCACGGCGATCGAGCTTGCCGGCTTCCTCCATCCGACCCCCGCCGTCGGTGGCGAGCCCTGGAAGAAGGCCGAAAGGGTCATGGCCGAGGTCGAAAAAATGGACCGCGGCTGGTACGCCGGCCCGGTTGGCTGGATGGACGGCTCCGGCGACGGTGAGTTCTGCGTGGCCCTCAGAAGCGCCCTGCTGCGTGACCGCGAAGCCCACCTTTATGCGGGTGTCGGTGTGGTCGCCGACTCCGACCCGGCGGCCGAACTGGCCGAGACCGAAATCAAACTCGGGGCATTGCTCCCGCTCATCGGCGGCTGAGCGCTCTCGGCCCGAGGGGGAACTCGCTCAGGCGGGAACGGGGATCTCGATGATCGCGGTTCCGGAGGTGAGCGCTTCGGGCAGTGCGGTGAGGTTGGTGACCCGGAAGTGGGGTAGATCGAACATCGCCGCCGCCGCTTCGATGTTCAAGTCGCTCGGGGTGGTCATCAATGCGTCGAATTCAGCCGGCTCCATCGCTGCCTTCTGTGGAAGGCGGGAGAAGATCGCACCGCCGCCGTTGTTCAGGACGACGATGCGGACCGGCGCACTGGCCGCTTTGACCAGGGCGAGGCTGCCGAGATCATGCTGGAAGCCGAGGTCGCCAGTGATCACCGTCACCGGGCGTCCGGTCGCCCTGGCGGCACCGGCACCGGACGCAATGAGACCATCGATGCCGTTGGCGCCGCGGTTTGCCAGATAAAGGATGTCGGTCGATGAGGTCGGCAGGTTGGCCTCCTGATCACGGATCGCCATGCTGGAAGCGGTGTAGACGATGTCGCCGTCCTGCCCTGCGCGCGCGATTGCTCGATGTACCTCGCCGGCAAGTGGCCCCGCGGACGTGCCGTCCGGCTGGAGCCCGGCGGTTTCAATCCGGTCGGCTTCCACCCAGGCTTCGGCGAAGCTGGAGTCGATCCGCGGTTCGATCCTGGTCTCGATCAGGTTGAGCAGTGCTTCAGGGTCTGCCCGGACGATCAGGTCTGCCGTCCGGGTCGGCTCATTCCATGTGTGGAGCGGGTCGACGACGACCTGGGTGAGTTCGTCAAGTGACGCGAGCCAGGTCCGCAGGGCCTTTGAGGTCGGCATCTCGCCGAAACGCAGCACCAGGTCGGGCGCGAGCTGCGGCGGGGCCGGCTCGGCGATCTGGTCATAGGTACTTACGACTTTGCCCAGGTCATGGGGCCCGGAGCGCAACTGTGAGGTCGGCTCGGCGAGGATCGGCGACCCGCATCGGTCGGCGATCCGGGTGAGCGGCAGGCGGATGCCGGTGGAAAGCTGGCGGCCGGCGACGATCAGGATTCGCTGGCCGGTGTCAATCAGCGAGACGATCCGGTCAAGGGTCTCTGGGGGAACGGCCGGGGAACCGCTGAGCACTTCGGTGAGCGGGCCATGGTCACGGCCTTCGAGGGCAATCGCGGAAGTTGCCGACACGGCACCCGGAACCGGCGACGGTGCCAGGGGGTCGCGCAGCGGGAAATTCAGGTGAACCGGACCGCGGCGCGGGTCACCGGCGGCGGAGGCAAACGCGCGGCAGGAAATCGAACGGAAGTGGAGCAGCCCGGCATCGTCGGCATCGTGGTTGCCGACCTCGCAGAACCAGCGCACCGATTCACCGAAAAGCTTGATCTGGTCGATCGTCTGTCCGGCACCGATGTCCCGAAGCTCGGGCGGGCGGTCCGCAGTGAGCACGATCAGTGGCACGTTCGAAAGGTCGGCTTCGGCCACCGCAGGGTGATAATTGGCTGCTGCTGTGCCGGAGGTGCAGAGCACGGCCACGGGCAGTCCGCTGGCCTGGGCGGCGCCGAGTGCGAAAAATCCCGCGGAACGCTCATCAAGGGCGATCGTGACTTCGATTCCTGCCTGACGCCAAAGAGCTACAGCCAGCGGGGTTGAGCGGGATCCGGGGGAGACCACGGCCTGCTTCACGCCACAGCGGGCTAGCTCCTCGGTGAAGGCAGACGAAAGCGCGGTATTGGCGTTGGTCGGGTCCACGAGAGTGGAAGCCTAGAGCCGGTGCACGTTCAGGGCGGTTTCGTCGATGGTTATGCCAAGGCCGTTGCCGTCCGGGACCAGAAGGTGCGGGCCGTCGAGCAGTGTGCCCTGCTCGGCAATCGTGCCGTCGAACAGCCGTTCGGTTGCCAGGCCTTGGGCCACCGATGACCAGAGCCCGGATTGAGGCAGGGTCTGGGCGACGTGGGCAGCCGCGGCAATTCCTACAGGGCCATCGAGGGCGCTGGAGAGGTAGGTCGGCAGGTGACCGCCAAGGCTCGGATCGAGGTGGCCGATCTTGCTGAGCTTGACCGTTGCTGCGTCGCAGGCCTCGAGGTCGACTGCTGCTTTGGCATCCGCTTCCGACGCCACAGATTCGTCGGCGACCAGCGGGATCGACGTTCTGGCGCGAAGGGCTGCCATTCCTTCGAGGTCCGCCACCGGCTGCTCGACAAGTTCGATGTCGAAGGATTCGATCTGATCCAGGATGGCCGCCGCCTCGTCAACCGTCCACGAGCCATTCGCGTCAATCCTGATCTTCACCTCAGGCCCGAGCCCGTCCCTGACCGCTTCGATCTGGGCGGCATCGTCACCCGATCCGACCTTCAGTTTGAAGACTGTGAAGCCGTCCGCGGCCCAGGCTTCGGCCTGCTCAAGGACTCCTGCTGGTGTACCCGTGGTCAAGGTCGCGTTGCACAGGACAGGTGATGCCGACGACCCGGCCGCGAGGTACTCATGAAGGGGCATCCCGCGTTCCTTCGACTCGGCGTCCGAGATCGCCATTTCGATGGCGACCCGGGCCGGGGTGCTCATCCGGGTTGCGTTCGGGAACTGATCACCTTCGACGGCCAGGCTGCCCCAGCCCTGGAGCTCATCGACGATCTCGCTGATGCTCGTTCCGCCACGAAGTGCCATCGGCACCGCCTCACCGAGACCAATCGTCCCGCCCGCGGTGCGGATCCGCAGCAACACCAACTGTCTGGCGTCGAGGCTGCCCCTCGAGGTTACGTACGGCTGCCGAAAGGGCAATGCATATGGAATTACCTCGAATGAATCGATTGCGGTCAGGCGCCGATCACCAGGCCGATTGCGGTCAGCAGAGAGAAGATTCCAAGGGCAGCACCGGTCTCGGCGAGCGCGGCGTTGAGTGAAGGACCGTCGGTGCGGGTGAGCATCGACTTGACCGGTTTGATCGTCATCGGCAGGGCCAGCAGACCGAGCAAGGCGGGCCATGGGCCGCCGTTCAGGCTGATTGTGAGCGCGAGCACGACAAATGCTCCATAGACCAGCCCGAGGTAGAGCATGCGGGAACGTTCACGACCGATCCGCACGGCCAGAGTGTTCTTTTTCGCGCGGCGGTCAGTGTCCATGTCACGAGTGTTGTTGACCACCAGGATTGCGGTCGAGAGGAAACCGATGGCCACCGAAAGCCCCACTGAAACCCAACTGAGCTCTTCCAGCTGGACGTAGTAGGACCCGTTCACCGAGACCAGTCCGAAAAACAGGAAAACGAAAACTTCACCAAGTCCGGCGTAGCCGTATGGCCGCGGGCCACCGGTGTAAAGGACGCCGGCGGCGATCGAAAACCCGCCGACGACCAGGATGATCCATCCGGCCACGAAGGCCAGGTATATGCCAAGCAGCGCGGCGATGCCGAAAGCGATCCAGGTGGCGATCAGGACACGGCGAGGAGTGACCAGGCCGGCCGACGTGACCCGGACCGGCCCAAGACGATCGGCCGAATCGGCACCACGCCTGGCGTCGGAATAGTCGTTGGCGAGGTTGGTTCCGATCTGGATCAGGATGCTGGCGATCAGGGCTGCAGCGAAAGCACCCCAGTGCCTCATGTCGCCGACCAGGGCGTAGGCCGCAGCCGTGCCGACGAACACCGGGGCGATCGCCGCGGGCAGGGTGCGCGGACGGGCTGCGTTCAGCCAGATTCTCAAAGCGCCATCTCCAAGGTCAGCCGTCTCATGGTCGTTTCGGGAATTTGGAGAAGTCCGGAGCCCGGCCTTCCTGGAAAGAGTTGCGGCCTTCCTGACCTTCTTCCGACATGTAGAAGAGCAGGGTTGCGTCGTGCGAGAGTTGCTGGAGGCCGGTCAGGCCGTCCTCTTCCGCGTTGAAGCTTGACTTCAGCAGGCGCAGGGACAGAGGGGAGAGATAGGACATCTCGCGGCACCAGGCGACGGTCTCCTTCTCCAGATCCTCCAGTGGCACAACTGCGTTCACCAGACCCATTTCAAGCGCTTCCTCGGCGGTGTAGTGGCGACAGAGGAACCAGAATTCCTTGGCTTTCTTGACGCCGATGTTGCGGGCCAGGAGGCTGGCTCCGAAACCGCCATCGAAGCTGCCGACCCGGGGACCGGTCTGGCCGAAGCGGGCGTTGTCACCGGCGATGGTCATGTCGCAGACCAGATGGAGAATGTGTCCGCCGCCGATCGCATAACCGGCGACCATGGCGATCACCGGCTTCGGCAGGCGGCGGATCTGTACGTGGAGGTCACCGACGTCGAGCCGCCCTACGTTCTGGGCGGCAACATCGTCGTCGCCGATGTAGCCGTCATCACCACGGATCCGCTGGTCTCCACCCGAGCAGAAAGCCTCGGTTCCGGCGCCGGTGAAGATGATCGAACCGACCTCTAGATCATCCCGGGCGCGGTTGAAAGCGTCACGAAGTTCAGCCAGGCACTGCGGCCGGAAGGCGTTGCGAACCTCCGGGCGGTTGATCGTGATTTTGGCGATGCTTTCGGCCTTCTCGTAGAGAATGTCCGTGTACTCGTAGGCCGACTCCCACGTAATCGGTTCGTAGAGCGACTCTTCGGGCGGCGCGTTGCGATGACGTTCGGGCAAGACAGGTACTCCGTTTCGGGATGGCGACCCCAACCGACCGTTATCGGCGCAGATCGCAAGAATGTCGGGCAACGATAACCGGGGACGCAAAACGGGGAAGTGTTGGCGATGGTGTTTTGAAACTCGATAACTGGCTTGCACAGAGATCGCAAAGCTGCCCCGACCGGGTTGCACTCATCGCCGGTGGCGAACAGATGACCTATGCCCAGCTCGATGAAGAGGCCGAGCGTGCGGCGCGGCGCCTCGTCGCATATGGCGTAAGGCGCGGGGGCACCGTGGCCGTGACCACGGCCGGCACCCGCCAGAACGTGGTGCTGATCCACGCCCTGATGAAGACCGGGGCTGTGCTTCTGCCGCTCAGTCCGAAGCTGTCGGAAGCAGAGCGAGCCGCCGCAGTCGAAGCGAGCAGGGTTTCGGTCGATCTCGACGACGCCAGCCGGCTGACTCAGACCGAAGCGGACATGCCGCTGCTGGGTGAACACGACATGAGTGACCTGCATTGCCGGATCCTGACCAGCGGATCCAGCGGCACGCCGCACACGGTCGGCCTTACCTACGGCAACCACCTCTTCAGCGCCATGGGCTCGGCCTTCAACATCGGGGTCAACCCGGAGGATCGCTGGCTCTGTGCGCTGCCGATCAGCCACATTTCCGGGCTTTCGATCGTCATGCGCTCGGTGATCTACGGCACGACGATAGTCCTTCAGGATGGCTTCAACACCGGCGACATCCGGCGGGCGATCGAGGACGACGGGGTGACCCTCATTTCGATGGTTTCGACCATGCTGCTCCGACTTCTTGAAGAAGAGGTTGACCTTTCATCGCCGCGGGCGATCCTGGTCGGCGGTGGCCCGGTCCCGCAGGGAGCGCTGGAGGAAGCCCTTTCCCGTGGCGCATCGGTGATCCAGACCTATGGCCTGACTGAAACCTGCTCGCAGGTGACGACACTTGAAGTCAAGGAGGCCCGGCGCAAGGTCGGTTCGGTCGGGCGGCCGCTTCTTACCTCGCACCTGAGGATCCAGGACGGCGAAATCCTGGTTCAGGGCCCGACCGTATCCGCCGAAGCCCTCGACGGCGACGGCTGGCTCCACACCGGGGACGTCGGCCGGATCGATGAAGACGGATTTCTTTACGTCGAAGGCCGGACCGACGAAATGATCATCACCGGCGGTGAAAACGTTTCCCCGGGCGAAGTTGAAGATGCGCTCGTGCGTCACCCCGAGATCGTCGAAGCGGCAGTCGTTGGGCGTCCCGACCCGGAATGGCAGCAGGCGGTCACCGCGGTGGTCGTGCTGAGCGCCGGTTCGAACCTGGGGCTGGAGGCGATCCGCGAGCATTGCGCCGGCCTGCTCGCTTCGTACAAAGTCCCGAAGCGGGTCGAGATCATCGACGAGCTGCCACGAACCACGTCCGGAAAGCTGATGCGTTCGGCATTGCGCTGAGTCGCTGCGCATCACGGGACACAAACTCGTGACTCCGCGTAGCATCCGGAAACATGAGCGAACAAGACATCTTCTACGACAAGGACGGAGACCTTTCCAAACTGGAAGGCAAGACCGTCGCCATTCTCGGATTCGGATCGCAGGGCCACGCACACGCCCTGAACCTCAAGGACTCCGGTGTAAACGTGGTGGTCGGCCTGCGCGAAGGCTCCTCCAGCCGCGAACAGGCCAGCGCTGCCGGCCTCGAAGTACTCAGTGTCGCCGACGCTGCCAGCAAAGGCGACATCGTGATGATCCTGCTGCCGGACGAACTCCAGGCAGACATCTGGAACGACGAAATCGCCGATGGCATCTCCGAAGGCAACCTGCTCATGTTCGCCCACGGTTTCGCAATCCGCTTCGACCAGATCACCCCGCCGCCCGGTGTTGACGTCGGCATGGTCGCCCCCAAAGGTCCCGGCCACATGGTCCGCCGCCAGTACGAAGAAGGCAGCGGCGTGCCCTGCCTCATGGCGATCGAACAGGACGCCACCGGAAACGCCCACGAGCTGGTGCTCGCATACGCGATCGGCATCGGTGGCGGCCGCGCGGGAATCATCGAAACGACCTTCAAGGACGAATGCGAAACCGATCTCTTCGGTGAGCAGGCCGTGCTCTGCGGTGGTGCCACCGAACTGGTTCGCGCCGGATTCGACACGTTGGTCGAAGCCGGATACGACCCGCGCCTCGCCTACTTCGAATGCCTCCACGAGCTCAAACTGATCGTCGACCTGATGTACGAAAAGGGCATTCAGGGCATGCGGTACTCGATCTCCAACACCGCCGAATACGGCGACCTGACCCGCGGACCGCGCGTCATCGGTGACGAATCCCGCGCCGCGATGAAGCAGATCCTCGCCGAGATCCAGTCGGGTGAGTTTGCCAAGGAATTCATTGGGGAAAGCAAAGCCGGCAACGAAAACTTCGACCGGATGCGCCAGGAAGGCAAGGACCACAAGGTCGAGATCGTTGGCAAGCAGTTGCGGGACATGATGCCGTGGATCAACCAGGAGTTTTAGGGCTGCTGCCTTTGGGCTGAAGCTGGGATGTCGAAAAGGGCGGCCTTCGGGCCGCCCTTTTCTATGCTTGTTGTGGGGG
>Ga0105046_10010582_pt1 | contig 14362 bp, 20 predicted proteins | sample MAT03_FD_78385 | JGI IMG/M metagenome (GOLD analysis project Ga0105046, IMG submission 78385) | Freshwater microbial communities from Lake Fryxell liftoff mats and glacier meltwater in Antarctica - MAT-03 (megahit assembly) | ecosystem: Environmental > Aquatic > Freshwater > Ice > Liftoff... | reverse complement strand
TCAACGAAGTAGATAGCTCATGGCGCTATCTACAAGGGGTCAGATTTTTTGAGATCCCAAAAAAAACCTGAAGATGAGTGCTTTAAGTTTTTCAACACAGCCCAAAATAGCTCCGCTTACTGTTGCAATGCGCCATTCCATGGAAGGATTAATACCAATTATCAAAAATAAAGAGGTTGGATTCGTCAATTAGCCAGTGCATCATAAGATATAAACCTCAAAAATCATCTCTTGGAATTGATTACCTATGCTCAAAAAAGTTGGACAGGGGTTGGACAAAAATTGATCTGAATAGTAATACGGCTTAAGTCGATGAAGACCTAAGCCCTTTAAGAAAGAAGGTAACTAAGTCTTGTTCAAGGACTTACCTTCTTGCAGTTTGGCATGCTCGGAGCCGGACTCGAACCGGCACGGGATTGCTCCCAAGGGATTTTAAGTCCCTAGTGTCTACCATTTCACCACCCGAGCAAGGGAGGTCCACGCAACTGCGGGTTAGGGTAGTTGCGCGGGTATTATTCAGCCGAGGCCGCCAGAGAGAATCGCGAGAAGCAAGAGTGCCACAACGTTGGCGATCTTGATCATCGGATTAATAGCAGGGCCTGCGGTATCTTTATAAGGGTCGCCGACGGTGTCACCGGTGATAGCGGCTTTGTGGGCGTCGGAGCCTTTACCTCCGTAGTTCCCCTCTTCGATCAGTTTCTTGGCATTATCCCAGGCACCCCCTCCGGCGGTCATAGAGAGACCGACAAAGAGGCCTGTGACGACGAGACCGAGAAGCATGGAGCCGAGACAGATGAAGGCTTCACGCTGTCCGACCGTATAGTCGATCGCAAAGTACACGAGGAGCGGGGCGAGAACGGGCAGTAGAGACGGAATGATCATCTCTTTGATCGCTGACTTAGTCAATATATCAACTGCTCGTCCGTAGTCAGGGCGTCCCGTGCCTTCCATAATCCCAGGGATTTCGCGGAATTGACGGCGCACTTCGACGACAACAGAGCTTGCAGCACGTCCAACAGCCATCATCGCCAACGCTCCAAAAAGGTAAGGTAAAAGGCCGCCGAGGAAGAGGCCAATCACAACAAAGGGATCTTGGAGGAAGAAATTGATCTCAAGCTGAGGGAAGAAATGTGTCAAATCTTCGATAAACGCTGCAAAGAGAACAAGTGACGCAAAACCGGCAGAAGCGATCGCATATCCCTTTGTCACGGCTTTAGTGGTATTTCCCACCGCATCGAGCGCATCGGTTGTTTTCCTCACACTAGGAGGAAGATTCGCCATTTCGGCAATGCCGCCTGCGTTATCTGTCACAGGGCCGTATGCATCGAGCGCCACAACCATCCCTGCAAGGGCTAACATGGTCGTTGCCGCGATCGAAATCCCATAGAGCTCGGCTTGTATATAGGAAATCAAAATCCCTACACAAATCACAATCACAGGGAGTGCGGTTGCTTCCATCGAGATGGCAAGACCTTGGATAATATTGGTGCCGTGGCCTGTTTCCGAGGCTTTTGCAATCGACTTCACAGGGCGGTATTTGGTCATGGTGTAATATTCGGTGATCCACATGATCAAGCCGGTCACACCAAGGCCTGTGAGGGCACATATAAATAAGTTCCATCCATTAAAGGTGGTATTGTTAATGGTGTAGCTGGTGTCGAATCCGAGCCAATATTTCAACACGGCAAAGATCGCGATGGCCGAAAGAACAGCAGTCACGATAAACCCTTTGTAGAGGGCTCCCATGATGTTATTGCTTTTGCCCAGTTTCACAAAGAACGTACCCGCAATCGAAGTCAAGGCGCAGGTACCGGCAATCAACAGGGGCAGTGTCATCAATGTTTCAGCTACAGCTCCTGTAAAGAAAATGCCAGCGAGCAGCATCGTCCCTACTATGGTCACGACATAGGTTTCAAAAAGGTCAGCAGCCATCCCGGCGCAGTCTCCCACATTATCTCCGACGTTATCGGCGATCACAGCGGGGTTACGTGGATCATCTTCAGGAATACCGGCTTCTACTTTCCCTACGAGGTCAGCTCCTACATCGGCTCCTTTCGTAAAAATTCCACCACCCAGACGGGCAAAAATGGAAATCAATGAAGCTCCAAAACCCAAAGCCACGAGAGACTCTAGAAGGGTTCTATCAGGTAAATTTTGGCGCGTGAGATAAATGGTGTAGCCGGTGACCCCCAAAAGGCCCAAGCTCACAACGAGCAATCCGGTCACGGCGCCTGCCTTAAAAGCGATATCCAAAGCGGCTTGTAATCCAGTTCGAGCGGCTTCTGTTGTCCGGACGTTCGCACGTACTGAGACATTCATTCCGATATAACCGGCAAGACCTGAAAGCACAGCCCCAATCAAGAATCCCGCTCCGACATACACACCCATTTTCCAAGTCAGTGCAGCGAAGATAACCAAACCGACAAGTGTGATAATGGAGTATTGACGATTGAGATACGCTTGAGCGCCTTCTTGAATGGCAGCCGCAATTTTTTGCATTTGTTCAGTACCTGCACTTTGTTGCAGAATCGACCGAATCATGAACAGTCCATAGAGGAGTGTGATCACTCCCGACGCTATGACCGCCTCATAGGCGTTAAATAGCATGAAGTCCCTTCCTACGTTGATTTAAAAGAAAATCGGGCTTTAGGCCAGATTATCCTAGCAAGATGCCAGAAAAGGATTTTCAACTCAAGAGTGAATTTCCAGGAATGAGTTCCGGAATTTAAAAAAAGAAAGGGGTCAAACAGGAGGATGTTTTCGAAAAAGGCGTTTAAGGGACGCTAACGGGCCCGATTTTAAGGGGGCAAGCATGAGTGTCCCTAGGGACGTGTCTTTCACGCGATCCGACAATCCATTTTTTAATGTGTAGGCGTTACCTACACGATAAAGATAAGCCAGACCCGCCAAAGGCACTAATGCCTCTTCCAATGCAAAGCCAAGCCCAATGTGGAAGAAAAAGGTGGGAAAAAGAATCAAAAAAACGACGGCAAAGATCAGTAGGGTGCGCTTGATCTCTTGCTTGCGTAAGGCCTTGGGCATCACATAAAGCCCATAAAGGGGCCGTTTGACAAGTGCCGTCATCATGCTGTTCTTTAACTCAAGAATTCACGATTCGTTTAGCATCTTCCCAGGCACCATAGAGCCAGCCTTCTCCTTTTTGCACCCATTGCACTCCCGCTTGGATCGGACTTGGGCCCGGTCTTGAGAGCTTAAATAGCGTCACAGCAGCGGCGATTCCCATTCCTGCAAGCACTGTCACGGAAAAAGCTGGGTGAAGGAAAACAAGGGGTAGCATGAGAAGACCTGTAATGGCAGTAACAGCTAACGTCGTCAATATAATTTCCTGTTTTTTCTCTAGGGACTGAAGCTTAAAATTGTTAAAAGCTGCCTTAACTTCACGTACAACATCCATAAAAATCTCCTGGTATGTCCCATCTTAACAAAGATTAATTAAGAAAGAATTAATTTAAAGATTAATTTTATATAGGCTCAAGGGTCTGAACACCTTGAATTCTATAAGCACTATCTGCGGCCAGGTCCTTGTGCTCCACCAAGTGGACGGAAAAAATTAACCAACCATCGCGGGGCTACATTATATAAACTAACCGCAACTTGTTCTACAGGAGAGGGTGCACACAAATAATAAAAAGTGGCCGCTCCACTGGCTGCGCTTGCAGTGAGAACAGTGATGATGAAGGAGGCATGCACAAATACCAAAGGAAAGCATGTCAGCGCCGCAAAGCCGCCTAAATAAGAGGGAGGCGCCTTTTATTGCGTGTTTCTGATCCGCATGCATTTGGTCCCAATTCACAGCACGATCATTCAAGTTGTGGAGTAGATTGATCATAAATTTTTTCCTTCCACAAAGTGGTGTATGTTTTGATGGGATGAGCCTAAACCGGGACGATAAAGATTGAATAAACCAGCCTGCTTTTTAAGCCGGCTGGATGAAGCGCACCCTTGTTAACGTTTGGCCAAGAGCGTTTTGCCAGATTCTGTATTTGCGGAAGGGGCAGTTGGCTCAAGAGGGGGTTGAACAGAAGCTCGAATAGGAGAGCGTCCTGGTAAAGGTATCCAGCTCACCAGCCTTGCGGCCAAAGAAGGCATCTCAGGGGAGGGAAGTGCCTCAGGCCCCGGAAGCACCGGAGGAGGGGGAGGTTCGTGAGTCACGGTGCGGTAATAGAGGACGCTCATGCCAAAGAAAGGGGCCACCGCGAGACCCACAATCCCAAAACTAAAAAAAGTGGAGGGACAGAGGATCAAGAGAACAAAATAGGAAACCGCCATGCTGGTCCCCATCATTTCCACTCTTTTTTGCGTGTCCACATGTTGCCAATGTCTAGACCATCTATCGACATAAGCGCCGGCTTTCTCGAGAAAAGTGGCATAAGCCATATTTTACTCCTCTTTAGAAGGCATCTCTGGTTGTTGTTCGCGTCTTTTCCTTTGTAGCGTCACCTCTTCGGTTTCCTCATCTGTCATTTCAAAGGAGGCATAAGAGGGTTGATCAAGTATAATAGGTTCAGCGGGAAGGTCTTGAGATACATGCGCGTTTGTAGAAAGTGAAGCGTCTTGCTCTTCAGGGGTGGCTTCGGCTTTTTTATCATAGAAAGCTTCACGGAAGTGCTCGCGATAATGGCCAATAGTTTCTGTAATAAGGGGCGGTGGTGTCAAAAGCGTCGTGAGTAGCGAATTGGTTACGGTCACGGCTTCGTTAACAGAGCCTTCCGAGAGATCACCCGTTTTAGGGGCCTCTAACTCAATTTTGTCGTCAGCGTTGACGGACTCTTGGGGCTCCCCTCTACGTCGATTTTGACGGCGACGGTCACGCCGACGATCTTTTCGTCCATTTTCGGTAGGAGCGGCTGGTTCAGCTGCTTCTTTGGGAGGCTCTCTTTGCTCTTTAGTTTCACGTTGGGGGGCTTCATGATCCTTCTCTTTAGGTTCGCGCGCTTGTCCTTCTCGTCCACCGGCGATTTTGATAGAACGTTCGTTGCCCACATTTTTCAAAACGATGCGCGCTTCACGTAATTCGAGGACTTCGTAATCGGAAACGGGGACCAAAAAAGGTTTTGGTCTTTCGGTTGAACGGAAAAAGTGTGCATGTCCAAAGGAAACAACTTCAACAGCATCGACAAAATATTCTTCTTGCCCTGCTACTTTGCTACTCCTTACAACAATTTTGCATCCTTCCCGGGGGGTGATGACGGTTTCAATAATAGGTTCGCGGGTGTAATCCACTTGTTATCCTTTACGAGGGTATGCATTTGATCAGTGCCCTCATTCTCGGCTAGCCATGTACAGCAATAAATCTATAACGCGGGCAGCGTAACCCATCTCATTATCGTACCAGGCAACCAGTTTGTAAAATTTTTCATTGAGCGGTATCCCTGCATCTTTATCGAAAATCGCCGAATAATGGCTGCCGATAAAGTCAGAGGAGACAACTTGCTCATCACAATACGCGAGAATGCCCTGCATAGAGCCCTCGGACGCTTTTTTCATCGCTTCACAGATCGCTTCATAAGTCGTTGATTTAGAAAGGCGAACTGTAAGGTCGACGACGGAAACATCTGCGACAGGAACGCGCATGGCCATGCCGGTGAGTTTCCCTTTGACCTCCGGAATACAGAGCGCTACTGCTTTAGCAGCACCTGTGGAGGCTGGTATAATGTTTTGTGACGCTCCCCGACCGCCTCTCCAATCTTTTTTGGAGGGGCCATCCACTGTGGGCTGTGTCGCCGTGAGGGCGTGGATGGTGGTCATCAACCCTTCTTCAATCCCAAAAGTATCCAAAAGGACTTTGGTCAAAGGGGCGAGACAGTTGGTCGTACAAGAAGCGTTCGAAACGATGGTGTCGGTTTTAGGGTTATATTTTGTGTGATTGACACCCATCACATAAGTAGGGACATCCCCTTTTGCGGGGGCAGAAATTAAAACACGTTTGGCACCGGCTTTCAGGTGTTGGCCTGCAAGTTCGGGAGAGGTAAAATGACCGGTGGATTCGACCACATAATCGATGTCTAAGACTTTCCATGGCAGATTAGCAGGATCTTTTTCACTGTAAGTGTGAATGGTTTTTCCGTTCACATAGACCATTGAACCGTCGACAGCGACATCGCCATCAAAACGTCCATGGGTGGAATCATATTTAAGAAGATAAGCAAGGTTATCAGCGGGAACGAGGTCGTTAATAGCGACGATTTCGATATCAGAGCGCTTAACGGCTAGTCGTGCGACTAAGCGTCCAATTCGTCCAAATCCATTGATAGCAACTCTGATGGGCATTCCTTAACCTTTGCAGTATGGTACAGTACTAACTGAAGTCTAGCGTCTTAGTCGATTTTTGGATAGCCGGGAGAAGAGAACCTCCCGGCCTAAAGTTTCAATTATTCGCTTAGATACTCAATATAGCACTTTTGGGCGTTATCACCAACGCGGCGATCGCCCTTAATGATCCGGGTATAGCCCCCTTGTCGGGTGGCAAACCGAGGACCAATTTCCCCAAAGAGCTTCTCGATCACCAAACGGTCATCATTGTAAGCGCTAGTGTCTTGCTGCGTTTTTACAGCACGCTTTTCTTTGGGTGTCAAAGGATTAAAGGTAATCATCATATCGGCAATCGCCCGACGACGTGTGGCTAATGTATTGCGTTTAGCCAACGTGACCATCCGATCAGCCGAAACGCGTAGCGCTTTTGCCTTGGCGACGGTTGTCTCGATCCGTCCGTGGGTAATCAACGCCTTCAACATATTGGCAAAGAGGCAACGACGGTGGGAGACTGTCCGTCCAAGCTTGACTGTGTTTTTACGATGTCTCATTTGGGTAACCTAAATTATTCTTCTGCGTTAATTAGCTCGCGATTACGTCTTCTCTCCTCTTGGAGGAAGCGTACTTTGTCTTTGACGTTGTCGGGTGTAATCCCAAAGCGTGTCAAATCCATCCCGAGGTTTAAATTCATCTCCACAAGCTTGGCTTTGATCTCATTGAGCGATTTTTTGCCGAAATTACGGAACTCCAACATTTTTCTCTCAGGGATTGAGACCAATTCAGCAATAGTTTCGATGTTAGCACCTGCCAAGCAGTTAGCCGAGCGGACCGAAAGTTCAATCTCATCGATCCGGAGTACCAACTTATCAAGCAACTCATCATCATCGTCAGTGCCCAGTCCATCCCCTTCATCAAAGCTGATCATGTGATCTTTAAACTTGTTGAACACTTCAATGTGGTGCAGAAGGATTTGGGTAGCGAAGCTTAAAGCTTCTGTAGGCGAGATCCGTCCATCTGTCGTGATTTCAAGAATCAACCGATCAAAGTCGGTATCTTGTCCCACCCGTGTATTTTCCACGTAGTAGTTGACTAAGCGAACAGGCGAATAAGCTGCATCGATCAAAACTTCATCTGTGGTCTTGTCACGTACAACATGACGCTCAGAGGGTACATATCCACGACCAACGGCAATCCGTAGATCGATTTGTTTTTTCATCGGTTTGGTGACTGAGAAAAGATGAAGTTCAGGATTGACAACTTGGTAAGCCGGATCTTGCATGACATCGCCAAGCGTAATCGCCACTTTGCCTTTGTTTTTATCGAGGTCGGCTTGCGTCACTTCGATCGTATGAGACAGCAAACGCTGCTCATGGGAAGTGAGGTCATCACCCGAAGGCAACCGTCTTAGCAAAGCTCCTTTCAGGTTGAGGATGATGTTGACCATATCCTCGACGATCCCTTCGACCGCCATGTATTCGTGAGGAATCCCCTCAATCCGCAATCCAATGATGGCAGGGGCTTCGAGAGAAGAGAGCATCATACGACGGATTGAATTCCCGATCGTGTGACCAAATCCTCTTTCGAACGGCTCCGCTGTGACGCGCGCGAACGTAGGGGTCGCAGTGGCGCTATCAACGGTGATTTTTTGTGGCATTTCAAACTTGCCATACTTAACTGACATGAAGCTACTCCTACATTCCTAAACGTTGATTACACGCGGCGACGCTTACGTGCGCGGCAGCCATTGTGGGGGACAGGTGTTTCGTCGGCGATCGAGAGGATGGTCAATCCAGAACTCTGAAGACCTCTCACAGCTGACTCACGACCAGCACCAGGTCCATTTAAACGGACATCGCATTCCCGCATGCCGAAAGCCACAGCTGTTTTCGCAGCGTCTTGAGCGGCGACTGTCGCAGCAAATGCAGACGATTTACGGGAGCCAGAAAAGTTCACTTTTCCTGCTGAAGACCATGAGATCACACGGCCAGATGGATCGGTAATGGCGATGATTGTATTGTTAAATGTCGCTTTTACATGAACAACTCCTGTTGGAACATTGTGCATGTCGCGGCGTTTGGCTTTTGCAGGTTTTTTTACAGCTGAAGCGCTTTTTTCAGCAGCCTGGGGTTGCTTGGACAAGATCGACTCCTCTAAAATTATTTCTTCTTATTAGCCACTGTTTTGGCTTTCCCTTTACGGGTCCGTGCATTCGTCCGGGTTCTTTGTCCCCGAACTGGCAAGCCAGTACGATGGCGTTGGCCTCTGTAAGCATGGATGCTAACGAGACGTTTAATGTTGTTTTGAATTTGACGACGAAGATCCCCTTCCACGATATATTTCGCTGTCAATTCGCTATTTAAGCGCGCGATGTCATCTTGAGAGAGTTTATCGGCCCGCATATTGACGTCAAACCCTAAGTCGTCGCAAATTTTGCGCGCAAGTGTAGGGCCCACACCAAAGATGTATCGCAAGCTGATTTCGAGTCGTTTGTTGCCCGGTATGTCTGTACCGATCACTCTTGGCATTGAAATTCTCCTATCAGAAATAGAAACAATGTAACAAATTTAGGGTTTCTCGGGAAGCAAATTCTCACACAGAACACTTCCAAGCGGCTTATTACCCGCAAAAAGGGAGGGGCGTGTCGTTTCACTCGCGGCCCTTCACTCTTCCACTCTTCATAAAGCCTTCATAACGCTTCATGATGAGATGCGATTCCACCTGTTTCATGGTGTCGAGAACAACTCCGACCAGAATCAGAAGGGCAGTACCGCCGAAAAAGTAGCTGATCGCCTGGGGAACTCCCAGGAATCGGCCGATAATCGAGGGTAAAATGGCAATCAGTGCCAAGAAAATAGCGCCCAAAAAGGTGACTCGATTCATCGTATGTTCGAGATAATCTTGGGTGGGTTTTCCTTGGCGAATGCCCGGAACAAAAGCCCCATTGCGCTTCATGTCCGAGGCAATTTGGTCAGGACGAAATTGGGTGGCGGTCCAAAAATAGGTGAAAAAAATGATAAGGGCCACAAAAAGGGTCAGGTAAAGACCTGATCCAGGAGAAATAGAGGCGGCAAACTCCCCTAATAAATTCCCTGTTCCCAAAAAGGAAGCGAGTGTAGCGGGGAACAACAGAAGGGAGGAGGCAAAAATGACCGGAACCACCCCTGCATAGTTAATTTTGAGAGGGATATAGCTGGTTCCGCCTTGCGTTTCACGTCGTCCTATCACACGTCGGGCATATTGAAGAGGGATGCGACGATGGCCTTGGATAATCAAAATCGTGGCAATGGTCACCATCACAAACACAGCTAATAAGACAGCTAAAGAGGCGAAGTTCATTTGGCCTGGTTGTTGCGAATCGAGGTTCATCTGTTGAATAATCATCCCGATAGCAGAAGGAAGGGACGAGACAATCCCGACGGCAATAATCAAGCTCATCCCATTGCCAATCCCCTTTTCGGTGATTTGCTCTCCCACCCACATCAGGAACATGGTGCCTGTGGTCATCGTGAAGATGAAAATGAGGTAAAACAAAATAGGGAAGCCAAAGAGGGTGATGTCGAGCAATTCGCCATTCACAATTCCAGGGCGCGCTAAGTTCATCCCAATGGCATAACGGGCAAAGAGGGCCGATTGGATGAAAGAAAGAATAACGGTTAACAAACGGGTCAAACGATTGACGCGGCGGCGGCCTTGTTCAGGATTTTCGCGCATTTCCCGCTGCATGTCGGGCCAGAGGGCCACAAACAACTGTAAAATAATCGAGGCAGAGATGTAAGGAACTACACCGAGAGCGATCACAGTCATGGAAGAAAAAGCTCCTCCTGAGAAGATGTCCACCAGCTGGAACAAATTCTGCCCACCACCTGTGGCATTCCGGAAATAGCTGACGGCGATCTCACCATTGATGCCAGGTACAGGAATAAAACCCCCGATGCGACAAACTACGAGCAAAAGCAATGTATAGAGAATCTTCGATTTGAGCTCAGGAATTTTAGCTATATTCGCAAACGCTTGAAACATGTTCCGATTTCCTTACTTTTAGCCTAGATAATGCGGAAAACTCTTTTTGAGTTTTCCAGATGTTGGCAAATCTGTTCGAGGGTCTTTGAAAGACCCCCGAACGGCTACATACTAGCGGATCGTATATTTAATGTGCGCTTTGTCGAGCTTTTCAAGCGCCCCTTCCGAAATCGCTTCGACGTCAAAAGTGACTTTCTTTTTCAGCTCGCCATATCCCAGGATTTTCACTCCATAGGTGCGTCCACGGATAAAGCCGTGCTCCGCTAGCGTTTCCACATTGACGACATCGCCATCTTCAAAGAAGGCGTTCAGTTCTCCAAGATTGACGGAGTGGAGGGCTTGACGGAAAGCGGCATTACTAAAACCGCGCTGAGGCATTTTCATGAAGGTCCGGAACTGACCCCCTTCGTAGCCAAAGCGTCTTTTATAACCTGAGCGGGCTCCCGCTCCTTTTTCTCCGCGTCCGCACGTCTTACCAACGCCTGAACCGATACCACGACCGACCCGCTTACGCGTTTTAGCAGGGCGAGAAGGGTTTGTTAAACTATTGAGAGCAGTCATGCGATACCTCTCGCTTGTTTGATCTCTTCACGCGTTCTCAAACGAGCGAGAGCCATAAATGTGGCTCTTACAAGGTTGAGAGGATTACGCGATCCTGAGCTTTTTGCCATAATATCTTTAATTCCCGCCATTTCCAATACAGCACGTACTTTAGAACCGGCGATGACACCTGCGCCATCTGGTGCAGGAGCAAGCAGCACAGAAGCTCCATCCCAGGTGACTTCCACTTCGTGTGGAATAGTCGATCCTGCCATGGCGTAAGAGGTCATATGCTTGCGTGCAGCTTCTCCCCCTTTCCGAATCGCGTCTGTCAATTCGTTTGCTTTCGCAAACCCATAACCGACACGTCCTTTTCCATCGCCCACAAGGATGAGAGCTGAGAAGCTAAATTTTCTTCCCCCTTTTACCACTTTGGCGCAACGGTTGACGTAGAGAACTTTCTCTTGGATATCGCTGTCGTGCTTGTCTTTTCTTGGTGACTCGTGTTTGGCCATCGATGTTACCTATATGTTAGAATTTGAGCCCGCCTGCACGAGCTGCATCTGCAAGCTCGGCTAGCACGCCATGGTATTTCGAAGGACCACGGTCAAAGATAACTTCTTCGATGTCGTACTTCTTCGCAATTTCAGCAATTCTCTCGCCGATTTTCTTTGCCGCTTTTTTCGATTTACGGCCAAATTCAGTTCCGCGGAACTCTTTTGCAATGGTGCTGATCGAACCCAAGGTGACATGCTTTTCATCATCAATGAGCTGCGCTTCCAAGTGCATATTTGTCTTCACCACGCAAAGGCGTGGTTTCTGTGCATCTCCTCGAAGACGTTTACGGACGCGCATGGTTCTGCGCTGACGCACATTTTGTTTTCTAATCGTTGTGGTTCTCATCGCATTACCTCTTATGACTTCTTGGCTGCAGCGGCTTTACCTGCCTTCCGTCGTACATACTCGCCTTCAAAGCGAATGCCTTTTCCCTGATAAGGTTCTGGCGGACGGATGGAACGGATAGTGGCCGCAAACTGGCCCACTTGTTGTTTGTCAGGTCCTGTGATTGTGATCGATGTGTTTTTATCGACTTTCACTTGGAGCCCTTCTGGGATAGGCAACTTAGTCGGGTGTGAGAGACCAATTTGCAAATCAAGGAGTTGTCCTTGAACTGCAGCTCTGTAACCGACTCCGATCATCTCAAGCTTGCGCTCGTAACCGTGGCTGACACCGTGCACCATGTTGGCGACGATCGCACGATAAAGACCGTGAAAGTTCCCTTCCGATTCGTGTCCTTGAGCGAGTTTCACTTCGACGTGGTCACCCACTACAGCGACTTCTACTCCAGGACGAATGTCGTACTGTAAATTCCCCTTGGGGCCTTTAACAGCAACAGCATTCCCATTAATTTTAATTTCGACCCCTTTGGGGAGTGGGATCGGCATTTTTCCTTTACGAGACATGATTCCTATACTCCGGGGGTTACCAGACGAGACACAGTAGCTCGCCACCAATTTTACGTTTTTTCGCTTCTTGCCCTGGGAGCAATCCCTGAGAGGTCGAGACGATGGAGAGCCCCATGCCGCCAAAGAAATTTGGAATCTCTTCGTGACGAACATAACGGCGCAAGCCAGGTTTCGACATCCGTCGGATTCCCTGGATTACAGGTTTACGGCTGTCGCTGTACTTTAGGAAAATACGGATTTTCCCACGAGAAGCACTCTCTTTTTTTATTAGATAGCTCTCGATGAATCCTTGTCCTTGGAGTAGCTGGGCCAAATTTTCCTTGATCGTACTCCAGTCAATGTCCACAAAGCGATGTTGCGCTTGGACCGAGTTCCGGATTCGTGTGAGGAAATCGGCGATAGGGTCGTTGAATGCCATGATTTTCTCCTTATGCTGCTACTGCAACGGGCAGATTTTTAAACGGAAGGCCCATGAGGCGCAACAGTTCGACGCACTCCTCATCGGTCGCGGCGGTGGTCACGAAAGTGATATGCATCCCTTGCGCGCGCTTCACTTCATCGAGATTAATCTCCGAGAAGATTTGCTGGTCATCGATCCCGAGCGTGTAATTACCTCTTCCATCACATTTAGTGGGGAAGCCGCGGAAGTCGCGGATACGAGGGCAAGCGATGTTGAAAAAACGGTCACAGAATTCGAACATCCGTACGCCACGCATCGTCACTTTAATCCCGATCGGTTGTCCTTCACGGAGTTTAAAGTTCGAAATCGCTTTGCGCGCTTTTGTAATGATCGGCTTTTGCCCGCTCAATGCTGTCATTTCTTTGACACAATCTTGCAGCGAGTTTTTATCCTTCGAAGCTTCTGCAACACCCATGTTGATGACGACTTTTAAAAGAGCCGGAATCTTCATCGGATTATCGTAGTTAAACTTTTTCTGCAGATCTTGCTTAATCTGCTCTTTAAATCTTTTTTTCAGTCTAGACATCTATTTCACCCGTCTTTTGTTGAGGACCCGGTACGTCACGTCGGCTTTCCCTTCGCGATAATAGAGTTCACGGGCACCCTCAGGGTTTTCACGCACGCGGAGTTTGACCGCCTTTTTATCATCGACAAAAAGCTTCACATTCGACACATGGATAGGACGCTCGATGTCAACGATCGCTCCTTTCGCTGTGCGTGTGGGCTTCACACATTTTTTCCCAAGGTTCACACCTTGGATCACGACTTTGTCTCCAAAGTTGCGGATAACTTTTCCTGTTTGTCCACGGCTGTTACCAGCTGTTACAATCACCACATCATCTTTGCGGATCTTTTTGAATTTCGGTGCTTCTTTTGTTGTCATCGTTAAACTACCTCTGGAGCTAGCGAACAAATCTTCAAGTGACCCGCATCGCGCACTTCACGTGCAACGGGTCCAAACACCCGTGTTCCAAGCGGTTCATCGGCTTTTGCACCCAAGATGACGACACTATTGGTATCAAACCGGAGCGTTTGTCCATCTTGACGATGTACAGGGGCTCTAGTCCGGACGATCACCGCTTTCACGACGTCCCCCTTTTTCACGTTGCTTCCGGCCCGTGTTTTTCTAACGGAGCAAACAATCGTGTCACCAACACCTGCGTAACGGCGTCTGGTTCCCCCGATCACCTTAATGCACTTCACTTCTTCAGGCCCACTGTTATCAGCCACCTGGAGGATGGCTTCTTGTTGAATCATATTTCCAATCCTTCCTTATGCTTTGACAGCGTTTGCAACGCGCCACCGTTTCAGTTTTGAAAGGGGCCGTGTTTCAACGATGGTCACAACATCACCGATGTTGTGTTGTCCTTCGCTGTGGGCGTAGAACTTATTTCTACGTGTAATAACTTTGTGGTATTGAGGGTGACGAAACGTACGCTCAACAGAAACCACAACGGTTTTATCCATTTTGTTGGAGATCACTGTCCCCTGCTTAATTTTCCGTTTACCACGGCTTTGTTCTTGCATACTCACCTCAATTTGCTCCCGCTTCGGCTAACTGTTTTTCCCGAATGATCGTTAAAATCCGGGCAATCTCCTTACG
>Ga0105046_10010579_pt1 | contig 14363 bp, 15 predicted proteins | sample MAT03_FD_78385 | JGI IMG/M metagenome (GOLD analysis project Ga0105046, IMG submission 78385) | Freshwater microbial communities from Lake Fryxell liftoff mats and glacier meltwater in Antarctica - MAT-03 (megahit assembly) | ecosystem: Environmental > Aquatic > Freshwater > Ice > Liftoff... | reverse complement strand
GGAATCACACCTATTCAATTGCCAAGCCCTCTACCTATTTATAAAACCCTGCCTAGCTTTTTACCCACGGGTATAGGAACTGCAAATAATATTAATCCAACTTCTACCCCTCAACTTAGCACCTATACGGTAGTTGATGATGTGGTCGTCCCCCCTGAATATGAACGGTATGTAATTATTAGCTGGGGCGATCGCGTATTTCCCAATTCTAACGAATACTTTGGCTATAACAATGACTACACCGCCTTTACCCCCATTGTCAGTGGCAACTTAAATGATGGCTACTTATTCGTAAATCATGAATATATTAGCTTTCCTTTCTCGCCCCTAGCTCCAGGGACTCCCACGGATGTAGTTAGTACTCCTGCAACTTTTGCTCCAGTCATTGGTACTGCTTTACCAACCACCCCTCGCTCGCCTAATAGAAATGATGAAAGTCGCCGTTTACTAGATGGGGAATTTCTCTATAACCTAGGAGTTTCCTTTGTGCGGATCAGTCGTTCACCAAATGGACGCTTTAATGTAGTCAAATCTGATCCTCTGAATAGGCGCATCCATGGATTATCAGGACTAGGAGTTAATAGCACTAGAACCGATGGTTATCAAAATGTCACAGCTTGGGGCAATACTTCCTATCAAGTGGGTGATCAGAACTATTTAATCGCCACAGGATCTGCCGCTTCAGATGTATTTCCCCTAAGCTCAGATGGTCTGGGCAATAAAATAATTGGCACTGCTTACAATTGCTCTGGGGGACAAACTCCTTGGGGAACGGTTTTGTCTTGTGAAGAAAACTTCCAAGGCAGTACAAGCGATTTTCTAGGGGTAACTGAATCCGTTAAGCCCAATGGCACTCAGACTGGATATATTACTGTCAGTGAAACCAATTCTGGAACAATTGGTGAAACCTTTGGGCTAGTTGGAGAAAAATATGGATGGGTTGTGGAATTTGATCCCCAAAATCCTAGCTTCCGTCCGAGAAAACATACAAATTTAGGTAGATTTCGTCACGAAAATGTCGCTCTCCGTGCCGAGGTTGGTAAACAACTAGTTGCTTATATGGGCGACGATCGCCGTGGTGGGCATACTTGGAAATATGTCAGTAAAGAAGTGATTAAATCCATAACCGAGCCGAATAATACGAACCTACTAGCTGATGGTAAATTGTATGCCGCTAAATTTGAACCCAATGGCACAGGTACTTGGATCGAGCTAAATTTATCAACTCCTACCAACCCAATTTCCCCAACGGTTCTATCATCAGAGGAGTTTAAGGCGTTAGGTTCTGCCCAAAGTGATGGTCTATTGGCTTTACCTCGCCGTAATGCGATCGCTGGAGAAACTAAAGACGGTGGAATATTTCGTTTAACTCTTAAAAATGAAGCCGAGCATATTCGTGCCTATCAAAATAAAACCCTAGTTGACTTTTACCCTAGCCAAGGTGCAATTTTAGTAGATGCCTTCTTAGCAGCTAACCTAGTGGGGGCAACTCCTACTGCTCGTCCCGAAGATTTGGAAGTTAACCCGCGTAACTCTAGTGAGATCTTTATTGCCTATACCGATGGTGCGCCAGGTGGGGATGGTTATCCAGATTCTCGGATTTTCCAAGTGGCTAAGTATAACGAGGCAGTAAATGCAGCTCAGCAATCGGGTGGATTATATAAAATTACGGAAAGCGATCGCTCAGATACTAAATTTACTTGGCAAAAACTAAACCAAGGCGGAGAGTTTGGCGCAGGAGGTTCAGGCTTTGCGGCGGTGGATAATCTTGCCTTTGATCCTTTGGGAAATATCTGGGGCGTAACGGACATGTCAACGGGTACCCATAATGGGTTTAATGTTGGGGGCAGTGGTACCCAAACTAAGATCAATCACAGGGCTACGGGCAATGTTTCCAGCTTTACAGGGGTATTTGGTAATAATTGGCTCTTCTATATTCCTACAAGTGGAGATCACGCAGGACAGGTTATACCTTTTGCCTATGGTCCTAATCGTTCTGAAATGACTGGACCCACTTTTGTCGGTAATACTCTAATCTTATCGGTGCAACACCCAGGTGAAGCTTGCCCTATTGATGACGGCACTTTTCTGGAACGGGACATAGAAATGTTGGGACTGGATGGGACTTTATTCACCCAAAAACGTAAAGTTGCCCGTGGTAGTATTTTTCCTGCGAATATTCCAACATCTTTCGGTGGAAAATCCGATGGTCAGCCCCGCCCTGCTATCATTGGGATTCGACGTTTATCTGGCAACCGTTTTATTTAATATAGCTGTATTTATGAGTCTTCAACTTAATGACATTGCTCCAGATTTCAGTCTGTCAGATCACGCAGGTAATCTAGTCCACCTTGCCGATCTCAAGGGCAAAACCGTAGTTTTATATTTTTATCCCCGTGATAATACGCCAGGATGTACAAAAGAAGCCTGTGGATTTCGCGATCGCTATGCCGAATTCCAAGCCCTTGATGTCGTAATTCTAGGTATTAGTGTTGATGATGCTAAGGCTCACGGCAAGTTTATTAAAAAGTATGATTTACCTTTCCCGTTGCTAATAGATCCAGAAAATCAAGTGGCGATCGCCTACGAAAGCTATGGATTAAAAAAGTTTATGGGCAAAGAATATATGGGAATAATCCGCAATACTTTCTTGATAGATACAGAAGGCAAAATCCTAAAAATTTATCTAAATGTTAAGCCTGAACCCCATCCTGAGCAAGTGCTAAAAGATTTATTACCGATCTAGCCTATCCATACTTGAGCTTAAATCCCAAAATCATCAGGTTCAGAAATAAGGTGATGACATTAGCAATAATGATCGGATTAGCATTTAGTAACAACCCGTAAATCAACCAAAGGCTAACACCAAGGATAAATGTAACCAGCATCGGTAGGGAAATATCTTTGGTAGAACGAGAACGGCAAATTTTGAGAACCTGCGGCAAAAAAGCGGAAGTGGTTAAGGTTGCAGCGACGAATCCTATGGTGTTTTCGGCATTCATATTTTTGAGGGTTTAAGCTTTTGTCACAATACCAGAATAAGCTTTTGAAAAATTAGGATCAGAACTTGGTATTAAAAGTTTCTTCTGCCGATCGCCTTAAAGTTTCGATTAAATTAGGAACTAGATTTTCAGATTCTAATAGTTCTGCCAAACCAATAATAGGTTGATCAGTTTCAAATATTGCCTTCATTAAGGGGCGATCGCACTGAATTTGAATCGAACCATGTTGCAGGACAGAAGTATGATTAATTCCCTTACGATAAACTTGAGCACTACCAATTAATTTAAGCCCATTTTCTGTAACTAAATCCGCATTTGTGGCTGTAGCAAAACAACTGGGATTGTGTACATAGCCCCGTCCGCCTAGACCATAGCTAAGTTTGATCCCCAACTCTGCCAATCCCGCAATTAAAAATTCACAAATATAGGCATACATTTCTGGACGGGTGCGATCGCCTAGTTCTGTAATCACACTGTAGGTTAAATCGCCTTTATGAACTACAGCCCTACCACCACTGGGACGACGAACAATATCCATACCAAAATCTTCAGCTAATTTGTACCAGCGATCGGGAATATTGTGCTGATGGTATCCCAAAGAAATTGCTGCGGGCTGCCAACTATAAAATCGTAAGCAAGAGATGGGATGAGAAGATTGAGAATGCTGATCCAATAACAATTCATCCCTAGCCATCTGCTCCAACCCAGTTCCGACAGAATAAGGAATTAATTGCCAATCCATTAATAAAATCTAAGCAACCTTAAATTCAGCAATTAGGGGTTCATCATTGGTATCAGCGATCGCCGAGACAATCGTAATTAATCGAGAAATTTCTGCCGCCGAAAGGTCTTCTACCGAACGAGAAGCAATCACAATTACCTGATCATTTTGGATAGCAAAGTGGGCCTCAAAGGTTTCCGTTGCATTTTTTTCGAGCAGAAGTTTGAGAAGACGGGTTTCGTCTTTAACTGGATAGTGGAGCACAGTCGAAAGCACTGTAAATGTGTCTGTGGGTTTTTCTCCAGTGATGCTAACAACTACTTCAATCGATCCGTAATTAAATTTCCAAGTATTGTTAGTTTGATTAACAACAGCAGTATGCTCAGAGTCCATACCCGCAATCACAGTTTGAATAGTCTCAGTAAAGTTTAGGTCACTACTAGCTGCGATCGCTACATCAATTTCAGTGGTCATAATGTTCTGTGGTAGGTTATGTGTAACTCTATACTCATTAACTCTATATCAAGGAGGGACTGATCACAAGGTGGGTAAATCATTGGAAACTATTACAATTGAATCAAATTCTCTGCCTCAAGGCGTAATTATTGCCTTACATGGCTGGGGAGCGAATGCCGAAGATTTAGCAGAATTAGCACCGATTCTCAATCTGCCTAACTATTTAATGTTGTTTCCCCAAGCCCCCTTTGATCATCCCAATGTCTATGGTGGCAGAATGTGGTACGACTTTCAAAATTCTAATTCTCATCAATTACAAGAGAGCCGTTCCCAGCTTAAGGATTATATAAACTCTATTTTAGGTTCTGAATCTTTATTAAATTTACCCGTATTTCTATTAGGATTTTCCCAAGGCGGAGCAATGACCTTGGATGTGGGTTTAGAGATTAAAAAATTGGCAGGATTAATTAGTTTAAGTGGCTATCTGCATCCTGATATTAGCCAAAATGTCCTAGAGACTCCAATCCTAATTATTCATGGGGTTCAAGATGCCGTAGTCCCAATCATTGCGGCTCAAAGTGCTAAAAATACCCTCAGCAAGCTAGGTGCCAAGGTGAGCTATAACGAATTTCAAATGGGGCATGAAATTAATCCCCAAGCGATCGCCACAGTTCGAGCTTTTATTTTAAAAAAATCCAGTGAAAAATGAAATACATAGCCCTATTCCTGATCAAAGCCTATCAGGTACTAATTTCACCCTTAATGGGTGCTAATTGTCGATATCAACCTACCTGTTCCCACTATGCCGCCCAGGCGATCGAGAGATTTGGCATAATTCAAGGGGGATGGTTGGCGATTAAGCGCATTTCTCGCTGTCATCCTTGGCATGAAGGCGGATATGACCCAGTTCCCGATCATATTTGCGAAGATAATATCTGATTTTTAGCGGTAAATCTAAAATCCTATTCCCAAAGAAGTTTACCTTTTAAGATATTTACCACTTACACTAGGAATGTTTAATTTTATGAACTTATTGACGCTAATTTTCAAAAGTTAGGCGAAACTTGTAGAAGCAAGACTATTAAACATCCATGGAAACCTTAGAATTTATTATTTACGCCGATGGTCGGGTAGAAGAGCGAGTTACAGGTATATCTGGAAGTAGTTGTGCGGAAGTTACCGCAGAGATCGAAGCTAAACTAGGAATAGTTGCCTATCGAGAACTAACTTCTGAAAACTTTGAAAACGCTTTAATAAATTCCGATCAGATCTCTCAAAAGGTCTCCGAGTTTAGTAGTTGGTAAGTTAACTAAATACTGAAATTAAATTCCATTCTTAAAAATCTTGAAAACTTATTTATACACAGGAATCTTTATATGTCACATTTCAGCCAAGTTAAAACTCAAATTCGGGCTCTAGAACCATTACAAAAGGCACTAACTAATCTGGGTCTGTCATGGAAACCCGCAGAATCTGCCAAAAGCGATCGCGGACAAACCGTAACCGCCGAAGTTGTAATTCCTCAAGAAAATGGGTATGACATTGGCTTTAAGTGGAATGGCAAAGAATATGAACTTGTGGCTGATATGCATTACTGGCAGCAACCTTGGAATGTGGAAAGTTTTCTAAATAAGGTTTCCCAAGGTTATGCTATTCAAACAGTAATGACCGAATCAGAGCATAAAGGTTTTAGTTTGACTGAGCAAAAACAACAAGAGGATGGTTCAGTTCGTCTAGTTCTCCAGCGTTGGCATGGATAAATTAGGCTCAGAAACCTCAGGATTTGAACCAGAATTAGGCGGCGAGCTTAGGCAAAATGCCGTCTATGTGGAAGAAACCGTATGTATTGGTTGCGGGCATTGTGCTTACGTTGCCAGAAGTACTTTTTGCCTAGAACCAGACTATGGTAGAGCTAGGGTGATCGCTCAAGATGGAGACTCGGAAGAAATTGTGTCCGAAGCGATCGCCACCTGCCCCGTAGATTGTATTGCTTGGGTAAACTACACCGAACTTGGGGAATTAGAAGCTGCCCGCCCGAATCAAATCATCGGCAATCTAGGTTTAGTTGGCGATAAAACCTCCCTATTGGCGAAAAAGCATAAATGATTTTGAACTTTACCAGTTAAGAATTGCCCAAAATCATCTAGGAAATCAGTTATTTCTAATCTGGACGAGAATCCAAGCGATTTTTGCTGTCAAAGGAAATTAGCATCAATTTATCCCCAACCACAGCAAAGTTAAATACCTCATCAGAAGTAACGATGAATTTCTTACCTTTATCAGTGGTCACGGCAGCAACACTATAGCTACTCACAGTACCAACGTTACCATCGGCAGAGATCCGATACTTAATTTGGAGATTCTTAGCATTTGATTCATTGCTTTATTTATTGCTTGACAAAATCATAATACATACAAAATATCGCTATTTTTCCACTAATTCACTAACAATCAGAACAATACATTGCTTAAGTGTGTGGTATTTCTCAAACTTCAGATCTCAGGCAAATAAATTCTATGTAGACTACTCCCAGTTATATGATCAAGGGTAGGATTTACTAGAGTTAGGAGTTTAAGACTGTGGCAAATGGCATCTACAAACCATTTTGGTTGGATGGGGAAAGTTTAGTAATCATTGATCAAACTAAATTACCTTTTAGCTATGAAACTAAAAAATTAGTCACTCCTGAGGATGCGATCGCCGCTATCAAAAATATGAATGTGCGCGGGGCAGGCGTAATTGGTAATGTGGGCGCATTTGCTGTTTATTTAGCTGCGATCGCCACAGATGGAAATCTCCAAAAAATTAAAAATATATCTCAACAAATCCGCATAGCTCGACCCACGGCAGTTAACTTAACTTGGGCTGTAGATCGAGTCATGAAAGTTTTGGAAAATACTGATAATTCTGGACAAGATATTATTAATATTGCCAAGCAGGAAGCCATTAAAATCTGTGATGAAGATGTAGAAAATTCAGCGAAAATTGGGAAATTTGGCGGCGATCGCATTCAAGAAATTAGTAATGCTAAATCTGGGCAACCCGTTAATATTCTCACCCACTGTAATGCTGGTTGGCTAGCGATCGTCAATAGTGGTTCTGCCCTTGCTCCTATTTATGAAGCACAGGCAATGGGGATAGATATTCATGTTTGGGTAGATGAAACCAGACCCCGAAATCAAGGGGCGTTTCTAACAGCTTGGGAACTACAGCAAGCAAATATTAAACACACAATTATTGCTGATAATACAGGTGGTTTATTAATGCAGTATGGCATGGTCGATCTATGTATTGTCGGTGCAGATCGGGTGACCAGACAAGGCGACGTGATCAATAAGATTGGTACTTACTTAAAGGCATTAGCGGCAGCAGATAATAAAATCCCTTTCTATGTGGCTTTGCCCAGTTCCACCTTTGATTTTGATTTAATTGATGGTATTAAAGAAGTAGAAATTGAAACCAGAAATGCCGATGAGGTTCTATATATTCAAGGTGTAACCTCAGATCAAATTCTCACAAAAATTAGGATTGCTCCAGATGGCAGTCAGGCAATAAATTATGGGTTTGATATTACTCCTAACCGTCTAGTTACAGGTCTGATTACAGAAAAAGGTATCTGTGCCGCAAATCTAGAAGCGATCGCCCAAACTTTTCTTAAGATTTAGGCATCAATCATGATAACTGAGAATAATTTAAGAATTTCCCCTAGTAGGAGATTAAGACAAGATTGACGGATAACATAAAGGCAAAGGGTAAAAAAATGTAAGAAGCTATACATAGTTTCAACTCTACTAACTCTCAATCTTTTGGCGTTCTTTTCTCACCAAGTTCCTGCTGTTTGATAGTTGGCAGTATTTAATCGACTTTATGTTCTCTGTATCGTCTCCTGCTTTCAACTTTTCCTAATTTTTGAATTTGCAATTGCCGAGTGGGACTAAATTTAACCATATTGGAACTATTTTGATATGATGATTTAATATTTTTGTCAGATTCAAGTATTAAATATTCATTTCTTCCTATGACTGACATCAACTCTGACTCTAATGGAATTCCTCTTCTCCCTCCAGGTGGGACTAGAGTAACAAATAGCTTTAACGAACCTCGGCAAAGCGAGGAAACGAGTTTAGGCTTGATTCTCTCAAGTGTTCGCAAGTATTGGCAAGTTAGCCTTTTAGTAAGCTCGTTGATGATGACTGGTATTATTTACAGAACTTATCAAGAACCTAGGGTCTATAAATCAGGAATTCAAATTGTAATTGAGCTCAAAGAAACCTCTAGTTTGGCGGAAAAATTGGCTTCAAGTTCTGGTGGTTTACCAGATGAACGTACAACTTCAATTGAAACTACAATTCAGACATTAAGAAGTAAATCAATTATCCAAAAAGCTCTTAATAGCATTGCAGACCCTAGCTTAAAACCTTCTGTTGGGATGGTTCTAAGTAATATGACTATTCAATCTAGTCAAAATACCAACATTTTATCTATAAACTACACTGATACAGTTCCCAAGAGGATTGTGGCAACCCTAGATGCATTAAGCTCAACCTATATTGACTATAGTATTAAAACCAAAAAAGCTCGTACTGACAAATCTATTGCTTTTGTTGAGTCGCAACTGCCAGAGTCACGCAAACGACTGGAAAGATCTGCCAAAGAGGTACAACAATTTCGGCAAAAATATCGATTTATCGATCCAGATTCATCCTCAAGTAGTTTAATAAATTATCGTCAAACGATTGTTGCTAGGTTAAATGAAGCAACAGTTTTGTACAATCAAACTCAAAAACAGTACGAGGAAATAAAAAAGCAACTGATTGAAGCTGGATTAAAGCCTGAAAGCACTTTAAGTACAACTGTTTTGACTCAAGATGCTGCTTATCAAGATCTATTCAAAAAATTTAACGAATCTGAGTTAATTTACAATCAACAGAGACTGCGCTTTAGTGAGCAAAGTCCTTATGTAATTGTGGCGAAACAAAATCGCGATCAATTATTACTTTCTCTCAAAAACAGAGCTCAACAAATCCTAAAGCGTGATGTTTTAGCAACTGATCTGACCAAAGGAGCAATCTCTACTGGTGCATCTAGTTTAGTACAGTCTTTAGCCACTAAGCAATTAGAACTCGAGACTAGTTTAGTTACTCAAGCTAATCAGTTCCAAAGTTTATCCAATGTTAATGACCAAATTGAGAAGCAGATCTCTCAACTACCCATTTTACAAAAGCAATATACTGAGCTGCAGCGGCAGTATTCTATCTACTCTCAGGAGCTAACAGCGTTCCTTCAGAAATTGCAAGAATTGAAAATAGCTGATGCCGAACAAGGCGTTCCGTGGGGGCTACTAGATCCCCCTGATCTTCCTCAATTCCCAATTTCTCCTGATGTTCCAAGGAATTTGGGATTGGGAGCTTTGTTTAGTTTATTTGTTGGAGTATTGGTGGCTATAGGATTGAAGAAACTGGATAATCGCATTGACGATCCTGAAACAATTAAATCAATGGCGGGAATGCCAATTTTGGCCTTGATTCCTAACGTTGATGATTTTGACGAAGAATCAGTATGGCAGACAAGATATCTTCAACCTACTAAAAATAAAGGAAGGAAAAGCAAAAGCTATAATTACTGGAGCTTTATTGAAGCAATTCGCACTCTAGCTCTGGGGATTGGACTAACATCCGATCGCCAAGATAACCAGATTGGTAAAGTTGTGGCTATGACTTCAGCCTTGCCCAAAGAAGGTAAATCAACTATCACCTTTCATACTAGTATTGCTTTGTCCGAGCTTGGCTATCGCGTTTTACTTGTGGATGTGGATCTACATAAATCCACAATTACTCGATTATGTCGGAGTTCGGGACTATTCCAATCCTCAGAATGGAATCAGAAAAGTGGATTAAGTGATGTTTTACTGAAAGGCGATAGGTGGGAAGATTTAATTATAAAAAGTCAACTCTTAAATCTACATGTCTTGTTTTCTGGTCCCCAATCAGTTAACTCAATCACATTGCTCAACTCCCCACGTTTTGCCCGATTGATTGAACAATGGAAACAAGAATATGATTACATAATTTTTGATACCCCGCCTGTGGTTGGGGTTAGTGATACTCGATTAATTGGGACTTTAGTAGACGGTATAGTTTACATTGTTAGTCTAGATGTCGCCCAAAGACAGAACATCAATCGGGCGTTGGATATTATTTCTATGATTCAAGTGCCAGTTTTAGGGTTGGTAGTTAACCGAGTGGACAATCAATATTCTGGCTATTATAAGTATTATGACTACTATCAAAAGTCTGGCTCTTTGCGACCAAATCCTCTACCTCAAGTCCTTGAGGGTGAAACTAGAGAAACTGAACCATAGGAAGTTCAATTTGAGTTTTCGCTCAGTCATAAATTGAAATTATCGGAGTAAAGACTTAAATAGTTCAAGATAACTTTGAGCAACTTTTTCTATTGTGTAATGCTCGATGCAATATGCCCGACCAGATTGTCCCAATTCTACTGCTAACTGAGGATTTTGACTTAATTGATAGAGATACGCAGCCAATCCCTCACTATTACCATTAACAAAAGTAGAACCACATTTAGCTTCGGCAAAAATATCATTGAGATAAGAGTGGGCTGGACATATAGCAGCGATCGCAGAGCCTGCTGCTAAAGCTGAATAAAGCTTGCTAGGTACAACCAGTCCTTCCATGCGCTCATCAATACTTACGATTGACACATCACAAGCAGTGAGGGAAAAGGTCAAATTTTCCTTAGGCTGGTATGGCAGAAATAAGCAATTAGTTAAACCTAATTCTTGGGATATAGTCTGCATATAACTACGCTTATCTCCCCCACCCACAAAAACAAATTGAATTGATGTATCTCTTAGAATTGCCATTGCCTGTAGCAAGGTTTCCATATCATGGCAACGCCCCATATTTCCCGAATACATAACCGCAAAGCGATCTACTAAGTCATGCTTTTGGGCAAACCAATTATCCTGTTTGGGCATAGGCTTAATTTCCGTTGGATCTGCCCAGCTGGGAATGACGAATACTTTACTAGTAATCTCAGGGCATTCTTTAAGTACTTTGGCTCTCATCGTACTGCTCAAAATAATAACTGCTGCAGATTTTTTCCAAGTCAAATGATTGAGATGATTCCACAATTTGGTCAACCAATAATCTTTTTTGACTACCTTTAACTCGATCGCAATCTCAGGATACAGATCGTACAACAAGCAAACATAAGTAATATTACATAGAAGACTTACTAAATATCCCGCTAAAGGTAGAAAAGGAGGAGCTGTGGTCAATAATACAAGTTGGCGGCGGGAAGAGTATCTGAGCAAATGCAGAATTGTCCGCAAAAAAAAGATTACGCCTGATACTGTTTTACTGCGGATGCGTCCATACCCAGAACTGGCAGATTTAGAACGCCGAATATGGATATCTTTTTGATATTCCCATCGTGGTAGATCGTCTTGCTTAAAAGCATAGGAAGGTTGAGTAGTAAAAACTTCTACACCACTAAAGTTACCTTTAAGTTGATTTGCTAATTCTTCGAGAAGCTGCCCCGTAGGAGCATAATCTGGTAAAAAAAATTGATTGATAACGGTTAGACGAGTAACTTTAGTAGATCTGGACAAAACACTAGTTTTTTTTGTTAGAAACTGTTTAAGGTATGCCACATTATTAGTATTAGTTAATCTTAAAGACTTACCATCTGGGGAAATTGATTAAGTTAATAGTACTTCAGATTGTATAGACTAACTTACTCATAATATACAAATAATATACTCCTGCTAACATCTATGTTTATGTTCAATTGGAACCAAAGCAATGGATTAGGAAGGGGATAAGCGATTGAAAATTTTACGCAAAGCCTATCCTGTATTTTGCAAATCTATACATTTTTGATTTGGTATCTAAAAGTATGACTTACGTCACGTTTTCCCTTAGATTATGGTTATGGCTAATCGTATATAGTTTTATTTAGGCTTTAAGTAAGGGGCACAAATGATTTTTGGTAAAGCTTTATATTGTCTGAAGGCGTATGATACAAGCGACCTCATACAGGCATACTTAAAACTAAAAAAGTATGCGATTAGATAAGTATACGGTTGGAGGTTATTCTCCGGGAAGTGGCTTGTGGAAACAAATTCTTTGGTATTACCTAGGATCACCTTTATTTAGTAGTTACTTAATTACAAGTTCTAGATTTAAATGTTGGATATTGCGCTGTTTTAGCGCCCAAGTTGGCGAGGGAGTGAGGATTAAGACTGGGGTGAGGGTAAAGTTTCCATGGCGCTTGATAATTGGTGATTTCGTCTGGTTGGGGGAAAATTGTTGGATCGATAATGTCGCTATGATTACAATAAAAAACCATTCATGCCTATCTCAAAATGTGTATTTATGCACAGGTAATCATAATTGGAGCGATCCAAATTTTCGACTTAAGGATGCCCCAATTCTGATTGAGGAGGGTTGTTGGATTGCGGCACGAGCGGTGGTGGGACCAGGAGTAACTATTGGCAAAGGTGCAGTGCTGGGTTTGGGTGCAGTAGCGGGGCGATCGCTCGATCCAATGACAATTTATGCAGGTAATCCTGCTCAAGCTATTAAGCCAAGGGTAATATCAGAGTGATTGATGGTTTACATATTTAGCGTAAATTCTGATAAAACGTCTTCACCAGATAAATTAACTGGCATTGATACTATTTCTACAGATTGGTTCTGGCGATAGATTTCTACCTGTTGGTTTTGTGGATCGATCAGCCAGCCTAGTCGCAAACCGTTATCAAGGTATTCTTGCATTTTAGCTTGGAGCGGTTTTAGCCTATCGGTGGCAGAGCGGAGCTCGATCGCAAAATCTGGACAAATAGGCGGAAACCCGATTTGCTGTTTTGGAGTAAGCGCTTCCCACCGTTCTAACTTTACCCATGCTACATCAGGCGATCGATCTGAGCCATTGGGTAAACTAAAAATTGTAGATGAGCTAAAGACCTTACCGCTCTTAGTTTGCCGATTCCAAATTGCTAAATCAGTCATTAGTTCGGCTTCACTATTACCACTTTCTCCACCAACTGGTGACATAACAATTAATTCTCCATCATTAGTGCGTTCTAGTTGTAAATCTGGATTCGCTATGCAGAGAGCGTAAAATTTTTCTCTGGTCAAATTAGCGATCGCTTCTAGATTGATCACGTTTGCAGTCATGATTTTCCACCTTATTTCAGCTTACTTCCTTCCCAAGTAAATATAGATATTGAAGGTGAATCTCCCACGAAGGATTACATCCTCATTTCAAATAGTTATTTTTTGTAAGAAGGTATAAATCTATTTTAACGTTGGGCATTAATAGGTGGAAAAAATTATTTGTTTTTTATATCAGCTCTTTACCCAGCTTTATCAAGTTTCTCTAGTTCGATCAATCGTAGAGATAGTAATATTTCGGCTAACAGCCTTTGAAATGCATAGTACCAACCCTGCCATCCATCAAAAATACCGCCTTTAAGTATTAGGCAATAAATCAAAATAATAAATGGGGCAAAAATCTTTTGTTTGCGAATGCGATCGCCCAGACTTAATTCATATTCGGGGGTCTCTAATAATTTCTTCGCTTCGATTAGTAGATACCGATCTTGTGCCCATAACCAGCGAGAAAGAGGCTTACGATCGTCGTGGTAGATTGGTGTGGAAATTCGGCTTGATAAGCCTTGATTTACCAATAATTGCGTATGTCCATCATCAATGTAAGTAGATTTTTTTTTACGAAACAGAGCTTGACGTGGTGGGAGTATTGTTCCTCTTAAGGGTTTTCCAAACACACAGTATTTGAATGGGATAAAATAGCCGTCAATTGATAAATTATTTAAGGATAAGATCTCTTGAATCAATTGATCGGTCACTTGATAGTCAGCATCAAGCGACATTACCCATTCTGATTTAACCTGTTCTAAGCCATAGTTCCATTGGGCAGTATGGGTATCAAAACTACGCTGAGAAATTTTGACTTGAGGATATGAAGTGATTATATCTAGGGTTTGATCGGTACTATAACTGTCGATAATTATGATTTCTTTAGCCCAAGTAAGACGCTGCAACGTGCGATCAATGTTAGGAGCTTCATTATAAGTAAGTATTAGCGGGGTAATAATATCAAGATTCACAATAGCTCAATAATTTAGTAATTC
>Ga0105046_10010577_pt1 | contig 14364 bp, 16 predicted proteins | sample MAT03_FD_78385 | JGI IMG/M metagenome (GOLD analysis project Ga0105046, IMG submission 78385) | Freshwater microbial communities from Lake Fryxell liftoff mats and glacier meltwater in Antarctica - MAT-03 (megahit assembly) | ecosystem: Environmental > Aquatic > Freshwater > Ice > Liftoff... | reverse complement strand
CGGTTGGCGGTGGGGTTGGGCCAGGCCGCGGCCAGGTTGGGCGCCGGCGTGGACTCGCTCAGGAACAGCGTGCCGCGCGCGCCGAGCGTGAGGCCGTAGGTGTTCATGTGCAGCGTGGTGTTGGTGTCGCTGGGGGTGGCGTTCAGCGCGCCGGCGGCCAGGCCGTTCACCAGGTCTGTCGGAGGACGCGGGTTGTTGGTGTAGTAGCGCAGCGCCAGGTCGGCCAGGGTGCCGTCGAAGGTGGTGGCGTAGGGTGGGCCGGTGCCCCAGTCGGCCGCGGACTTGCCGCCGTCCCAGGGCGGCATGGCCACCGCCGAGGCGTTGGCAAAGCCGTCGGTGACGATGAAGGCGTTGTTGCGCTGGCAGGCGAACTGGATGACGTTGTATTTGCCGGCGGTGGCGTCGGTGCGCTTGAACTGCTCGCCGATGTATCTCAGCGTCTCGCGCGTCGGTGTGCCTCCGTTGCCGTTGGCTTCGTAGAAGATGCCTGCCACGCGCAAGCGGTTGTTGGCTGCCGCGACCGCGTCGGCGTCGTACATCGTGACATTGCCGGCCAGGTTGTTGAAGGGCACCACGCCCAGCCGCATGCCGGTCAGCCCCTCCATGGTCTCGCCCATGGCGCCGGCCAGCATCAACTTGCGCTTGCGGTGGTACTGGAACCAGTTGGCGAAGTTCTGCATCTCGGCGGCAAAGGTGCGACCCGAGGGGAAGGTGTTGCCGTTCTTGATTTCGTAACGCCTGAGCGTGGAGCCGTCGGGCGCGCTGGCGCACGTGTCGTCGGCCGCGCTGGTGTTCTGCGGCACGCAGACTTCCTTCACCCAGTAGCTGGCCGGGTAGTACGCCATGGCCACCCGGGTCACGCTGCCGGCCGCGGCCGCCTCATCAGCCAATACGTTGACCCAGGCGCCACAGGCGCCATTGCCGGCGTTGCACACGCTCTTCTGTGACCCGGCCGGCACCCGCATGCCCGGCAGGGCCGTGAACACGGTGTTGTTGACCGTCGAGGACGCGATGCCACCGACGGCGCTCAGGTTGAACGTGCCCGTGCCATAGATGGGGTGCGAACGCGCTGCGTTGGTGGGCGCATTGACGGGTGTGACCGCCCCCGTGCTCAGCTGCGCCGGCGCCCAGGGCGTGTAGGTGACCAGGGGGTTGTAGTAGATCGGGTTGTGCACCGGCGACAGCGCCGGGTTGCTGGGCGCCGACCGGTAGCCCGCTGCTGCAGTGTCGTAGAACACCCCCGACCAGCGAGTGAAGGCGAACTGCGCGGTGGGCAGGATGGCGAAGTGGTCGTTGGCCGAGTCGTCGTACACGCGGTTGCCCAGGCCGGTGCCGTTGGGGAACAGGTAGACCATCTTGCGCCACTGGTTGCTGGCGTCGCCGAGGGGGTTGAACCAGGTCGAGGTGATGCCGGCCAGCGTGGCGTTGGGGTGCGCAGCGTCCACACCCCAACCGCTGCTGGCCGTGAAGTCCCACCAGAACGCGCCGTCGTTGTTGTAGAGCATGACCTCGGAGTCCATCGAGCCCGAGTCGTCCATGCCGAAGATCACATTGGGCTTGGCCAGCACGGAGGCCTTCAGCGGCAGTTCGGCCAGGTTGGTGGCGTGTGAGGCCACGCCCACCAGCAGCCCTGCAAGGGCCAGCCCGCTGATGGCGAGTTGTACGGCTGATTTCATGGCGGTCCTTCGGGTTCGAGCAAAGAGGCGGTCAGCCCTTGGTCACCAGCGACTGGACCCAGGTCTGGGTGTCCTTGGGGCCGGTGACTCGGACGGTGATGCGGAACTGGCGCGAGTTGGGGGGGTCCAGAGGCTCCTGGCCGAACTTGCTGCTGTCGATTTGTGGCGCCTGGCGCACCAGGCACTGGCGCAGCGTGCTCGTCACCGGAGTCGTGTTGCACATGCGCTCGGCCACGTAACGCACGCTGTAGACGCCCGCCGTGAGTTCGGGCGCAGCGGCCCAGTTGACGTTGGGGATGCCGGCGGCGTCGCCCGTCTGAATGGTGGCCCAGTACCAGTTGGCGGCGTTGGTCTCTTCGTCGACGACCGCGCGCACCGCGGCATAGGCCGTGTTCAGACCGACTTCCGAGGCCTGCAGCGAGGCTTCGCGGTAGCTGGAGTTGCCCGCAGCCAGGCTGCCGATTTCGGTGATGCGCGCCAGTGCCATGCCGCCTATCAGCATCACCGACAGCAGCAGCAGCACCAGCAGCATGGTCACGCCGCGTTGGCAGCGGATGGACAGGGTGTTCATGGCGCCAATCCCATCACCAGGTTGCGCAAGGGCACGACCACGATGGACGTGCGGTAGCGGTAGCAACGCCAGTCCACCACGTCGGCGGTGACGGCCTCTCCGAACAGGGCGGGCATGGCCTGGGTGGCCTCGCACACGCCAGCGGCATTGGGCTTCTCGGCCTGTGGGCTGCGGGTGACCAGGCCGATGCGCAGCGCGCGCACGCGCGGCAGCGTGGCCGCGGTGAGGCTCGTAAACCCACCGGTGGCGCTTTGCCAGGCCTCCAGCCCCGTGCTGCCCGCAGCCGCGTTGCTGATGCCGTACTGGGCGCGAAGAGCCATCACGTTGCGCACCAGCACCACGGGGTCGCCGGCCAGGGGCCGTTCCAGCCGCAGGTCGGTGCCTTCCAGCCGGTAGCGCGCCCAGCGCAGTTGCCCCAGCAGGGCCACGCGGCCGCGGTCGGGGTAGGTCACGGGCGTGGTGAAGGCGGTCTTGTTGAAGTCGCCGGTGACGGCGAAGGTCAGGCGTTGCGGGTCGTCCACGGTCGAGTCGACCACCGCGGTCACCGTGCGCACGACGCACGGGTCACCGGCGTTGCGCGGCGCGAGCAACACCGCCTGCCCCGCCGTCACCGGCAGGAACGAGCGCAGCTCGGCATCGGCCCCGGTGGTGGATGCATTGAGCAGCACGTTCGCGCCAGAAGCCACCTGGGTGCCGTACACCACGTCGACGCGGTCGTTGTCGCCGTCACGCGTGATGCGCAGCGGCGTGAAGGCCACGCCGTCCTGGATGACCGTGTTGCCCATGCTGAGGTTGAGCCGGTCGCAGAGGTAGCGGCTGTCGCCGAAGAAGCCCAGCCCGGCCACCGAGGCGTCGTCGCGCAGCGCCCCCAGCGCCGTGCTGGCATTGATCATCGATCCACCCGTGCCAATGCCCTGGCGCTGCGCCGCCATGAACATGGTGGCACTGCCCACGGCGGCCAGGCCCACCAGCATCGCCACCACGAGGCTGACCATGAGCTCGATGAGCGACAGCCCGCGGGCCGGCGGTCGCAGCGCGCGCTTGCGGGCACACTCACGGGCGCACATCGGTCACCGCCTGCAGGGTTCTGGTGTCGCCGCTGTCCTTGCCCAGCCAGGTGATGGCCACGGTGAGGCGGCCGGTGGCGGCGTCCAGCGTGGAGGTCGTGGTGACTGGAGGCGGCAACGCGGCGCCGGTGCGGACCGCCCAGGCGGCGGTGCCGGCACTGGCCACCGCGCTGCCGCATGCGCCGACCTGGGGCTGCGTGTAACAGGGGGCGTTGGCCACGTCGACGAGCACGGTGCTCAGGTGTTCGGCCGCGAATTGCGCGGCCACCTGACGCGACTGTGTCTCGGTGGTTTGCGCCACCATGCGGCCCTGGAAGCGCGTCATGGCCAGCATGCCCAGCGACAGCACGACCAGCGCGATGAGGGCGTCGAACAGCCCGACCCCACGGGTCGGGGCGGCAGGGCGGTGAAAGGGGCCGATCATGCGCAGTTCACCAGCTGGTTGCCGCACAGGCGGATGGCCCCGCCGGCGTCGATGCGCAGCCCGGGGCAGCGGTGGTCGCTGGAGCACGCGACAAGCACATGCGACAGGTTGATGGATGACGCGGTGAGGGTGGCCGTCGAGCCCTGGCTGCCGAACGTGACCAGTCGGTTCTCTGCGCCCACACCGATGCCCATGCTGCGGGTGCGCAGCTCCACCGGGTTCGCCGGGTCGCGCATGTCGGTCACGGTAATGATCCCGGCCAGCGTCACCAGCCGCACCTCGTTGTTGCGCTTGATGGCCTCGCTCTGCGCGAACAAGGCTTCGGCGAACAGGGTGTTTCCGCTCTCGCGCAGCCGGGCGTTGATGCCGTACTCCGAAAAGGCCGGCGCGGCGGCCAGCGTCAGCAGGCCCATGATGCTGAAAGACACGAGCAGCTCGATCAGGCTCAGGCCACGTGCGCGCACACGGGTGTGCAAACGGGGAGGCATACGAGCGTTCAGACGCGTGTTCAGCTGTCGCATGTGCCGCCCTTCATGCTCCAGCAGGCCGTGGGCGGCACGCCCTTGGGGTGGGCCGTGGTGTTGCGGTTGCCGTTGTGGTCGATGGTGTAGGTGTAGCCCGCCATCGCGCCGTTGCCGGTGGCCGTGGCTGTGAAGCCCTGGGTGCCGTTGCTGAGTGCGCAGGTGATGGCGAAGTTGGCGGCGGTCGGCAAGGCCACGCCGCAGGCCGCGGCGTTGGCGTAGTTGCCGCTGTCCTGGAAGCGCTGCTCCATGCGCGTGGAGTACGCTGACAGACCGTCCAATGCCGGCGGTACGCGAGAGCGCATCACGTAGGCGCTATAGGACGGCAGGGCCACCGCAGCCAGGATGCCGACGATGGCCACCGTGACCATCAGCTCGATGAGGGTGAAACCTGAACCTGCCGAACGTCGCATGCCATTCGCTCCGAAGTGAAGACCGGCAAGCCCGAAAGGGCCGTGGTCTCACCCGGGATATCGGTCTGGGTGGGGCGGCACTTGAGGGCCCGCAGGCCTTTCAGAGTGCTAGCAAACGTAAATGCGGGCCTGCAAACGTTACGGAGTTCGCGCCGCCGTGATGGCCGTCACGGCAAACTACGCACGCCCCAGGGTTGCCCGGCTCAAGAGTCGAACAGATCGTCCGAAGTCCGCGTGGCCCGTGCCGGCGCCGCCAGCCCCAGGTGGCGATAGGCCGCCGCGGTGGCGATGCGCCCGCGCGGCGTGCGCTGAAGGTAGCCTTGCTGGATAAGGTAGGGCTCGATCACGTCTTCGATGGTGCCGGGCTCTTCGCCAATCGCCGCGGCCACGTTGTCCAGCCCCACCGGCCCACCGTCGAAGCGGTGGATGACGGCTTCGAGCACCTTGCGATCCATCACGTCCAGCCCCAGCGGGTCGACGTCCAGCATCTTCAACGCGCGGTCGGCCAGGGCAGCGTCGATGCGGCCGTCGCCCTTCACCTGCGCGTAGTCGCGTACCCGGCGCAGCAGCCGGTTGGCAATGCGCGGCGTGCCGCGGCTGCGGCGGGCGATTTCCAGCGCGCCCTCGGCATCGGTGGGCACCTGCAGCAGCCCGGCCGAACGGGTGACGATGCGCGTCAGTTCCTCCGCGGTATAGAACTCCAGCCGCGCCACGATGCCGAAACGGTCGCGCAGCGGGTTGGTCAGCATGCCCGCGCGCGTGGTGGCGCCCACCAGAGTGAAGGGTTGCAGGTCGAGCTTGATGCTGCGAGCGGCCGGGCCCTCGCCGATCATGATGTCGATCTGGTAGTCCTCCAGCGCCGGGTACAGGATTTCCTCCACCACGGGCGAGAGGCGGTGAATCTCGTCGATGAAGAGCACGTCGTTCTTCTCGAGATTGGTCAGGATGGCGGCCAGGTCCTTGGGCTTTTCCAGCACCGGCCCCGAGGTCTGGCGCAGGTTCACGCCAAGCTCGTTGGCGATGATGTGGCTGAGCGTGGTCTTGCCCAGCCCGGGCGGGCCGAACAGCAGCACGTGGTCCAGCGCCTCGGCGCGGCCGCGCGCGGCGCTGATGAAAATCTCCAGTTGTTCACGCGCCTTGGCCTGGCCCACGTACTCGGCCAGACCCTTCGGGCGCAGCGCGCGTTCGACGGCTTCTTCATTGGGCGATGCGGGCGCGGCGCTGACCATGCGCGGGCTCGGTGCGGCGGCGAAGTCGTCGGTCTTGATGGCCATCGGCGGATTATCGGCGCCGCCTGCGCGCCCACTTCATCGCTCAATTCACCCGCGCACTACCATTGCGGGCCCTGGCAACCAAGGCTCCCATGTTCAAGACGACTACCGGCATCGCCGCGCTCATCCTCACTGCCGGCTCCGCGCTGGCGCAGACCACCGTCACCGACCCCTGGGTGCGCGGCACCGTGGCCCAGCAAAAGGCCACCGGGATGTTCGCGCAGATCACCTCGGCGCAGGGTGGCCGGCTGGTGTCGGCCAGCTCGCCGGTGGCCGGTGTGGTGGAAATCCACGAGATGAAGATGGAGGGCGACGTGATGCGGATGCGGGCAATCACCGCGCTTGATCTGCCCGCGGGAAAAGCGGTCTCACTCAAGCCCGGCGGCTACCACGTGATGCTGCTGGACCTGAAGCAGCCGCTGAAGGCCGGCGACAGCGTGCCCGTGACGCTGGTGGTGGAAGGTACCGACAAGAAGCGCGAAACGATCGAACTCAAGGTGCCCGTTCGCGCCCTGGCCGCCGCGGCGGCGCACAAGCACTGAGCACAAGCACTCAACCTCGCGCCCCTGACTTCAGCGCATTCAACGCCTGCACGGAGACCCCTGACGTATGTTTTCTCACATCATGATCGGCAGCAACGACCTGAACCGGTCCAAGACCTTCTACGACGCCGTGCTCGGCGCCTTGGGCGTGCCGGCCGGGTTCGTCGATCGCCACCGCGTCTTCTGGCGCACACCGGCCGGCGTCTTTTCGGTCAGTCTGCCGATCGACGGCCAGCCCGCCACCGTGAGCAACGGCAGCACCTTCGGCTTTTCCTGCCAGTCGGCTGAACAGGCCGATGCCTGGCATGCCGCCGGCGTGGCCCATGGCGGCACGACCTGCGAGGACCCGCCGGGCGAGCGCTCGGGGCCCGCGGGCCGCGTGTACCTGGCCTACCTGCGTGACCCCGACGGGCACAAACTCTGCGCTCTTTACCGCCGGCCCAAAATCTGACCGTGAGGTCAGCACCATTCATCGGTTCAGCGCCCTCAGGGCCAGCTTGATGCCTTCGCTCACCGCCACGCCGGGCGGCAGTGCTTTCAGCGCGGCCTGGGCCTCGCGCTCGTTGTAGCCCAGGGTCTGCAGCGCCTGAGCGATGTCGCCCTGGGCATCGCTGGGTGCACCGGCGCCCGGCAGCGCGAGGTCGGGGCCGAGCTTGCCCTTGAGTTCGAGCAGCAGCCGCTCGGCCGTCTTCTTGCCGATGCCAGGCACCTTGACCAGCCGCGCGCTGTCCTGCCGTGTCACGGCCTGGGCCAGTTCGGCCACGCTCAACCCCGACAGCAGGCCGAGCGCCGTGCGCGGCCCGACGCCCGTGATCTTCACCAGCTGGCGAAACGTGGCCCGTTCTTCGTGGGTGGCAAAGCCGAACAGCACCTGGGCGTCTTCGCGCACCACGAAGTGCGTCAGCAACGTCACGGGCTGGCCCAGCGCAGGCAGGTTGTAGAAGGTGCTCATGGGCACGTCGACCTCGTAGCCCACGCCTTGCACGTCCACCAGCACCATGGGCGGGAACTTTTCGGCCAGCGTGCCGCTGAGGCGACCGATCATGGCAGCGGCTTGCGCCTAGCCCTGGTCCAGCAGCCGCGAAAGCAGCGCCTGGAGACGCGGACCATGGCCGGCGCCCACACTGCGCAGCGCGACCCTGCCTTGCCTGTCGACCACGATGGTCGTGGGCGTGACGCGCACATCGCCGAAGGCTCGCGCGACGGCGCCGGTGTTGTCGATGACCACGCCGAACGGCAGCTGGCGAGACTGCGCGAAGTGCGACACGGCAGCCGGCGGGTCGTACTGCATGGCCACCGCCAGGGTCTGCAGGCCGCGCGGCGAAAATTGCCTGTGCAAGGCGGAAAGCGCCGGCATGTCCCTGATACAGGGACCGCAACTCGTCGCCCAGAAGTTGACCAACCAGACCTGGCCGCGCAGCGCGGATGTGCTGCCGGGCGTGCCGTCCAGCAGGGTGTAGTTCACATCGGGCGCCAGCGCTTGTGCGCCGCAGGCCGCCAAGCCGCTGCCAGATGTCATTACTGCCAGCATCGCCAGCAAGGCGCGGCGGCGTGCAAGATGAGGCATGTCCACGCAAAGGGGCTGATTCATGATGCGACGGGATGTTACGGCAGGGCTTGCGCTGTCCGTGCTGTCCGTGCTGTCCGTGCTCTGGCCACGGGACGAACCGCGCCGCCGAAGCCGCCGTGTCCGAGGCGCGCACTGTGCTGCCCATCGAAGGGTGTTCGGTCCGTGGTTGTCAACTCAGACCTGGCCCGATGACGCCCCGGGCACGCAGCGCCTGGCGGGCCGGCGCGTCCAGGCCCAGTTCGGCCAGCACCTCATCGGTGTGCTGGCCCAGCAGCGGCGGCGGCCGGCGCAGTTGCACCGGCGTGGCCGACAGTTTCATGGGGCTGGCCACCAGGGCCAGGCGGTCGCTCAGCGGGTGGGGCACGGCTTGTTTCATGCCGCGGGCCTGCACCTGGGGGTCTGCAAATACTTCGTCCAGATCGTTGATCGGCCCGCAGGGCACGGTGGCAGCCTCCAGCCCGCTCAGCCAGTCGGCGCGCTTGCGTTGTAGCAGGCGCTCGGCCAGCAGGGGCACCAGCTCGGCACGGTGTTTCACGCGCAGGCGGTTGGTGGTGAAGCGCGGGTCGCGGGCCAGCTCGGCGCACCCGGCCACGTCGCAGAAACGCTGGAACTGGCCGTCGTTTCCGACCGCCAGGATCAGGTGGCCGTCGGCGACTTCAAACACCTGGTAGGGCACGATGTTCTGGTGCGCATTGCCAGCGCGCCGCGGGACCTGGCCGGTGGCCAGGTAGTTGGCGCCCAGGTTGGCCAGCATCGCCACCTGGGTGTCGAGCAAGGCCATGTCGACCACCTGGCCCTGGCCGGTAGCGTCGCGGTGGCGCAGAGCGGCCAGGATGGCCACCGTGGCATACATGCCGGTGAACAGGTCGGCCACGGCCACGCCCACCTTTTGCGGGCCACCGCCGGGCAGGTCGTCGCGTTCGCCGGTGACGCTCATCAAGCCGCCCAGGCCTTGCACGGCGTAGTCATAGCCGGCGCGTTCGCGGTACGGCCCGGTCTGGCCGAAGCCGGTGATGGAGCAGTACACGAGGCCAGGATGCGCGGCGCACAGGCGGGCGGCGTCGAGCCCGTAGCGAGCCATGTCGCCGACCTTGAAGTTTTCCACCAGCACGTCGCTACGCGCTGCCAATTGGCGCACCAGGGCCTGGCCCTCGGCCTGGGCCAGGTCGATGGTGACCGAGCGCTTGTTGCGGTTGGCGCCCAGGTAATAGGCGGCTTCACTGGTGTCGCGGCCCTGGGTGTCTTTCAAGTATGGCGGCCCCCAGGCGCGGGTGTCGTCGCCGCCCGCGTGGCTGGCGCTGGGCGGGCGTTCGACCTTGATGACCTCGGCGCCGAGGTCGGCCAGGGTTTGCGTGCACCAGGGCCCGGCCAGCACGCGCGACAGGTCGAGCACACGGATGCCGGCCAGGGCGGCTGGCGGGGCAGTTGTGGGGCGGTCGTTCATGGCCGGCATTGTCTCCGGCAGGCGCCGGGATAATCCAGCCCATGCGTTGGTCTCGATCCGGCTCGGTGGGGACGGTGTGCAGTGCCCTGGCCCTGCTGGGCGCCTGTACGCCCGTGCATGACTGGCGCGATGTGCGCGTCGCCAAGGGCGTGCTGCGGGCCCAACTGCCGTGCAAGCCCGCGACCCAGGTTCGCAAGGTGAGTCTGGCGGGGCAGCCGGTCAGCCTGTCACTGCACGCTTGCAGTGCGGGCGGCCAGACCTGGGCACTGGCCTGGTCCGACGTGCAGGACCCCATGCGGGTGGGCCCGGCGCTGAGGGACTTGCGAGCCGCGGCGGCAGCCAACGTGGGTGCTGCCCCGCCCGTGGGTCTGCCACTGCAGGTTCCAGGCGCGACACCGCATGCCGACAGCGTGCGCTTGGGGCTGCAAGGCCAGATGCCTGACGGGCGGCCCGTGCGGGAGCAGGTGGCGCTGTTCGTGCACGGCACCGTGGTCGTACAGGCCACGGTGCTGGGGGAGGAGTTGCCGGCGGACGCCGTCGAGACCTTTTTCGCCGCCCTGCGCGCCGGTCCATGACGCTCACGACGCGGCGCACGGCCGTCACGGTCTTCCTGGCATTCGCATTTGCCTATTTCCTCTCGGCGCTGCTGCGCGGTGTCACCGCCACCCTGGCGCCGGTTTTCAGCACCGAACTGGGGCTGCGTGCTGGCGACCTGGGGCTGTTGGCGGGCGCCTACTTCCTGGGCTTTGCAGCACTGCAGCTGCCGCTAGGCCGCGCGCTGGACCGCCATGGACCGAAGCGCACTCTGCTGGCGCTGCTGGCGCTGGCGGTGCTGGGCTGTGCGGCCTTCGCCATGGCGCGCAGTCTGCCGGGGTTGATCGCGTCACGGGCACTGATCGGCGCGGGCGTGGCCGCCTGCCTGATGGCGCCGCTGACCTGCTATCGCCGCCTGTTCACGCCCAGCGCCCAGTTGCGCGCCAATTCCTGGATGCTGATGACCGGCTCGCTGGGCATGGTGGCGGCCACTTTGCCGGTGCAGTGGCTGTTGCCTGTCTGGGGCTGGCGCGGCCTGTTCTGGGCCCTGGCCGGACTGCTGCTGGTGGCCATGCTGTGGGTGGCCTGGCGCGTGCCTGGCGACCCGCCCGCGGTTGGGGCTGACCACGCGGAACCGGACGCGGCGGGCGGGCAGGGCTATGGGGCCATCGTGCGCCACCCGCTTTTCCTGCGCATGGCCCCGCTTGGTTTCTTCATTTACGGGGGATTGATTGCCGTGCAGGCACTGTGGGCCGGGCCATGGATGACCCGGGTGGGCGGCGCCACAGCCGGGCAGGCTGCGCAAGGGCTGTTCATCATCAACCTCAGCATGCTGTTGGCCTTCATGACCTGGGGCGCTGTCATGCCCAGGCTGGCTCGCCACGGCTACTCTGCCATGTGGCTGATGGCGCGCGGCCTGCCCCTGTGCCTGGGCCTGCTCTTCCTCAACGTGGCGCTGGGCCCTGCCGCGGGGGCCTGGCACTGGGCCGCCTGGTGCGCCGCCTGCACCTTCGTGTCGGTCAGCCAGCCTGCACTGGGCCAGGCCTTCCCGCCCGGGCAGGCCGGGCGCGCGCTGTCGGCCTTCAACCTGGTGATCTTCAGCGGGGTGTTTTCCATCCAGTGGGGCATGGGATTGCTGATCGACCTGTTGCTGGGCCTGGGTTGGAGCCCGCTGGAGGCCTTTCGCTGCACCTTTGCGATTTTCGGCCTTTTGGGACTTTCGTCCTATGTGTGGTTCTTGTGGTCGCGGCCGGCGGGTGCCGATAATGCGGGCTGAGCCTCATCATGCCTTCGCTACTCATAGTTGCCCACGCCCCGCTGGCTTCGTCATTGATGGCCGTGGCACGACATGTGTACCCCGATTGCAGCCGCACGGCAGCCGCCGTGGACGTGGCGGCCGGCGCAGAACCGGAGGTGGTGCAGGCGCAGATTCGGCAGGCGCTGGCCCAACTTGGCACCGGCGAGGTGCTCCTGCTGGTGGACGTGTTCGGCGCCACGCCTTGCAATGCGGCACTGGCCGTGGCGGATGGCCAGCGCATCCGGGTGGTGGCCGGGGTCAACGTACCCATGCTGTGGCGCACGCTGTGTTACAGCGAACTGCCGCTCGAAGAGCTGGTGAATCGCGCGATCTCTGGCGCCACCCAAGGTGTCATGCATGTCGCGGTCAGCCGCCGCCAGAATCAGTCCAGCCCGCCGGCCCACCATGATCAAGTCCAGCATCACCATCAGCAATAAGCTCGGGCTGCATGCACGTGCATCGGCCAAGCTGACCAAATTGGCGGGCAGCTTCAAGAGCGAGATCCACCTCAGCCGCAACAGCCGCCGTGTCAACGCCAAGAGCATCATGGGCGTGATGATGCTGGCAGCCGGCCCCGGCAGCGAGGTCGGGATAGAAGTCGAAGGTGTCGATGAGTCCGAGGCCGTTGCCGCCCTGCGTGCCTTGATCGACGCTCGCTTCGGCGAAGGCGAATGAGCGCGAAGGGACGTCCCAAGGGCGAATGCCGGAGTGCGCAGCACGAGGTACCACAGTGAGCATCCAGGTCTTCGGCATCGCGGTCTCCCGCGGCGTGGCCATTGGCCGGGCCGTGTTGGTGGCGTCCAGCCGCATCGACGTGGCGCACTACTTTGTATCGGCCGACCAAGTCCCTGGTGAAGTGTCCCGCCTGCACCGGGCACGCGATGCCGTATCGGCCGAACTCGAAGGCTTGAAGCGAGACATGCCCGCCGACGCGCCGCACGAGCTGGATGCCTTGCTGGATGTGCATCAAATGATCCTGCACGATGAATCGCTCACCGGTGCCGCGCAGACTTGGATCGATGAGCGTCACTACAACGCCGAGTGGGCGTTGTCGGCTCAGCTGGAAGTGCTGGCGCGACAGTTCGACGATATGGAGGATGCCTACCTGCGCGAACGCAAAGCCGATGTGGAACAGGTCGTGGAACGGCTGTTGCGGGAGATGTCGCGAGATGCTGGACACGACACGAGGGCGGTGTCCGCAGTCCCGGCGTCCCGCGACCTCGCCGGCGCGGACCCTCTGGTCCTTGTGGCCAATGACGTTGCCCCCGCCGACATGATGCATTTCAAGCGCAGCGTGTTCAAAGGTTTTGTCACCGACGTCGGCGGACGCACCTCCCATACCGCCATCGTGGCCCGCAGCATGGATATCCCCGCGGTGGTGGGCGCCCGCGAGGCCAGTCGGCTAATTCGGCAGGACGACTTGGTGGTCATCGACGGCGATGCCGGCGTGGTGATCGTCAACCCCTCCGACATCGTCCTCGAGGAGTATCGCTTTCGTCAGCGCCAGAGTGCCTTGGAGCGGGCCCGGCTCGACCGTTTGCGCCACACGCCGGCGGTCACGCTCGACGGTCAGGTGGTCGAGTTGTTGGCCAACATCGAACTGCCAGCGGACGCGCCGGCAGCGCTGGAAGCCGGCGCTGTGGGGGTCGGTCTTTTTCGCAGCGAATTCCTGTTCATGAATCGAGGCGGGGCCTTGCCGAGCGAAGACGAGCAATTCGAGGCATATCGCGAAGCGGTGGTTGCGATGCAGGGACTGCCGGTGACGATCCGTACCGTGGACATAGGCGCCGACAAGCCGCTGGAGCGCATGAGCGCGCACGAGCAGCGTCTTGATCACGGCCTGAACCCCGCGCTCGGCTTGCGCGCCATCCGCTGGAGCCTGTCCGAGCCGGGCATGTTTCGCCAGCAGCTGCGGGCCATTTTGCGTGCCAGCGCCTACGGCAAGGTGCGCCTACTTGTGCCGATGGTGGCGCAGCTTGGTGAGGTGCGGGCCATCATGGAGGCGCTGGCGCGGGTGCGTCTGCAACTCGATGCCGCTGGCAGCAGCTACAGCCGCGTCGAGGTGGGCGCAATGATCGAGATTCCAGCGGCGGCTTTGCTGATCGACCGGTTCCTGGAGCATTTCGATTTCGTCTCGGTGGGCACCAACGATCTCATCCAGTACACGCTGGCCATCGACCGCGCGGACCAGGCCGTGGCCCATCTCTATGACCCCTGGCATCCGGCCGTACTCCAGCTGCTGCAACATACGATTGCGCGTGCCAATGCGCGCGGCCGCGGTGTCAGCGTGTGCGGCGAGATGGCCGGCGACCCGGCCTTCACCGAGCTGCTCCTGGGCATGGGGCTGCGCAGCTTTTCCATGCACCCTGCCCAGATTGCATCGATAAAGCAGAGTGTCTTGCGCGCCGATACCCGGCAACTGGCAGCCACGGTTTCGGCGGTGCTTGAAGCGGCCGACCCCGCCCTCGCAGCAGGGGCCTTCGCGGCAGTGCGACGCTCCAGCTGAACGCCCAGGTAGCACAAGTGAGTGACATTTGCGTGCCGTCCAGGACCGTGCTACAGTCATGGGCTGCGCTGATCGAACACAAGGCGGTTTGGCCTTGAGCCACAGCAGTCGAGTGGCCAGTGGCCGAACAGTGCAGGAAGTAAAAAAGTAAAAGCCGCGTGGCTTGACAGGTTGAAGAAAAACATGTCAGAATCGTGGTCTTCGCTGAGTGCCGACAGGTGCTAAAAAAACAGCGTGGCCGAAAGGCCCCAGCTCTTTAACAAACTACAGCCGATAAGCGTGGGCGTTTGAAGGCGAGTGCCAGACAAACTGAAGCAGTGCGAAAGCATTGCGACACAAGTCAGGTCTTCTGACCTTAAACGCTCGCGGAAATTAGAAATGAAGTTCAGAAATGAAGTTCACTTCGATTCCTAAGAGCAAAAAATCAAGATCGAACTGAAGAGTTTGATCCTGGCTCAGATTGAACGCTGGCGGCATGCCTTACACATGCAAGTCGAACGGTAACGCGGGGCAACCTGGCGACGAGTG
>Ga0105046_10010569_pt1 | contig 14367 bp, 14 predicted proteins | sample MAT03_FD_78385 | JGI IMG/M metagenome (GOLD analysis project Ga0105046, IMG submission 78385) | Freshwater microbial communities from Lake Fryxell liftoff mats and glacier meltwater in Antarctica - MAT-03 (megahit assembly) | ecosystem: Environmental > Aquatic > Freshwater > Ice > Liftoff... | reverse complement strand
TGCGGTTCGAGGATGGCGGTGAGCAGCGCGTCGCGGCCTTTCGTCTTCACGGTGATGAGATCCGGCCCGACGGCCATCCCCTGACCAGCGGCGCGTTGCGTGCGATCTCGTGCGAGGGCGCCGCGTCGGACCAGTGAGCAGGTGGCGGGTGGGACGCCTCGGGGCCCTCGGTCTCCGACGGACACAAGAACGTGTCGCTCACCCGTACCGTCTCGGCCCGTCGTCGATCCACCGCCTCCAAGTCGCGTCCGTCCGCCATGTCGACCTGGCGCGGAGCCTACGCGAAGGAGGGATAGAAGTATACGGGACGCGATGAGAACGTACGGATGCTAGTAGTGGCGCAGGTGTTCGCCGATTGTGGACGGCCGAGCCTATCCCCGGCAGCGAGGATGCGGGGGCGGACGGCGCGTCGACGGGTGATCGCGCGCTCTCGCTGCGCCAGGCGCACATCGCGGCTCGCCTCGGGTAGGACGAGCTCCGAGCGACGAGTGCCGCGGCCCAGGCGGGTCATCTGGACGAGAATCCCGTCGTGAAAGCGCAGCTCTTCCATGAAGCGGGTGGGGCCGAAATCGTAGACCCAGATGTCGACCTGCACAGTGATGGTGTCGGCCGAGCCGCCGTACACGGTGCCGCCACCGCGACCGACGGCGGCCCCTCGGTAGAACGAGCGCGACTCCATTCGGGTGATCTCGGAGGCGGGCTCGCCACAGCGAGAGCGCACCTCGTAGGAACGGTCGCCCTCGAGAACCAACCGCCCTTCACACCAGAACGCGCTCGCAGGCGCAGTGACGAATCCCGTGGTTAGCGCGCCGAGCGCGAGGAGGTTCGTGAGGATTGGTAAACGCATGGGTGAGTTCCTTACACGATGCTGGGTGGCGAACGGGAGGATGGCCGTGGATGGCAGTGCTGGCCAGGGAGGCCGCGGTGCGGCCTCGGACGCGAGTGCCCGGGTGTCGCTTCACCGACTCGGTGATTTTGTTTGCGGCACGTCGAGCCCCAGCGCCACCGCTTCTTGTTCACGCAGTCGGGCGAAGGGCTGATCCCACACCGCGCGCGCATCGAGGGACCACGCGGCGACCGGGATGAGCCCCTTCTGCGCGAGGGATCGGTGTAAACGCGCCTCGGCGTCAGGCTCTCGTGAGAACGGGAAAGGATTGCGGTGTCCCTCCGTGCGCAGCTGCGGATACTTGCGATCGTCGTTCTCGATCAGCGCGACTAGCTCGCCGCTCCGCTGCTCCAAATACGAGAGAAAGGCTTCGTCGTAGGGGCCGACCGACGCGCGCAGCTGGGGCTCGCGCGCCACCCAGCGAGCCCAGTCGAAGCCGTAGAGAAAATCGTGCACGTAGCGAAAGCGGATGGGCTCGGCGCCGAAGGTCTGATGGAGGTGAGCGATCCGACGACCCAACGGCGCACGCTCGGCAGAAGGACGCGTGAGCAGATGCTGGGTCATCCCGTCGAGGTCACAGAAGAGGTTCGCGGGGAAGCTCTCGCAGAGCGCGTCGGTGATCTCGGCGAGGATGGGTATCAGCGACTCGCGCTCGCTCGACGGCGCCCGCGCGAGCAGCTCCGAGGGCAGATGCGCCCGATCTCGCTCGGGGCTCAGTGAGCCCCATCCGGCAAACGATCGACACCGGACGTCCTCTCGGTCCAACACGGACGCTCGATCCAGCGCCGTCATCAGAACCCGAGGAGCGGCGCGACCGTGAGCCCCACCGCCCAAGCCAACCCCGATCGCCAGATGAGCGCGTGCAGCGCGGCCTTGTACTCGGCCTGCGCCGTGAACGCGTTCGTGCTCGCGGCGGGGCTCCGCTTGCGCAGGCTCCACCACTCATCGAGCGCGACGGCCCCCGCGAAGATACCGATCATGCGGGGCGGCCCGCCATCCACCAGCCACGCGGCGCCGAGCCACATCAGGGGAGCGAGCAACGCGGCGCCGTTCACGACGCGTCGCGCCTGTGCGTTGCCCATCATCGTGACCACCGTGCGCTTGCCTCCGGCCCTGTCGCTCTCTTCGTCCGAGAGCCCCGACGCAATCGCGCTCGCCAACGCCAGCGTGGTCCAGCCGATCAAGAGCGGCGCGCTCGGCGGCAAGAGCTCACCCGACTGCAGGTACGACGAGAGGGCCGGCAGTAAGAGCCCGACTCCGAACATCTCGAGCAGCTCACCGCCGCCCCGGTAGTTCAATCGAATGGGCGGCAGCGAGTAGGCCGCGAACGTCGTCAAGGACGCGAGCATGAGCGGCGCGAGCAGCGGGCGTTCCATCAGCCAACCGGCGAGCAGCGCGACTGCGATCGCACCCACGCCGGCGAGCAGCCCCGCGATCAAGAGCTGACGGGGATGGAGCACGCCGTCGGGGATCGTCTTGGGCGAGGTCTCGGGGAACATCCGCCGCTTCAGCGCATCGACGTGCCAGTCGCCAAAATCGTTGAGACACACGACGTAGACGACGAAGAGCGCGGTCAGCAGGAGCCCCCACGCGAGCGCACTCACCGAGAGGCTACCCGTCGCGTCCACCCCCAGGCCGTGGCCCAGCAGCGTCGGCACCAGCAGCTTGGGCCAGCTCGCGGGCTTGAGCGCGAAGCGCCACCGATCGAGGGTGCTCGTCGGCAAAGCCATCGCTCAGCCGATCGCGCCCTGCTTCAGCAGCGTCTCAGCGCGGAAGGCCTGACGACGGCGACGGTGCCGCTCGGCGAGTGCGATGCCCAAGAGCGCGCGCTGCGCTTGGGCCAGCTCGTCGTTCACGATGAGGTAGTCGAAGAATCCGTAGTGCTCGATCTCGATGTGGGCTTGCCGGTAGCGCCGCTCGATCACGTCGGCCGCGTCGCTCGCGCGCCGCTCCAGACGGGTACGTAGCTCTGGCATCGAGGGCGGCAGGATGAACACACCGACGGCGTCGGGGAGCTTCGCTTTGATCTGCCGCGCGCCCTGGTAGTCGATGTCGAAGACGATGCCCTGCTTGCCTTCGGCGCGGGCGCGATCGATCTCGGCGACCGACGTCCCATACAGGTTGCCGTGCACCTCGGCCCACTCGGCGAAGGCGCCGTCCTTCTGCATGGCGACGAAGCGCTCTCGATCGACGAAGTGGTACTGCACTCCGTCCACCTCGCCCGGCCGCGGCTTGCGGGTGGTGTGCGAGATGGAGAACCCGAAGTCGGGCAGCTCCCGCAAGAGATGCGTGGTCAGGGTGGTCTTACCCGCGCCCGAGGGCGAGGAGAGGATGAGGAGGATGGGCGCTTCCATCGGAGCGCGAGCCTAGCGCATCCGTCGCGTCGGCGGTCCCTCCGCGTGCCTCCGTGTGGCGATGATGGATAGGTCCATTGCATGAGGCTGTGCGCGATCCGGCCTAGGGAAGTAGTCTCGCGCGCCCGTGCGCTCCCGTATCCCCTTGCTGCTCTCGTGCTCGGCCCTGCTCGCGGTGGCCGTGGCGCAGCTCTGGCCTGGCCTCAGCGCGGGGCTCTCGCCGCCCATCTCCTGGGATCACGGCTCGCACCTCGGCAAGGCCATGCTCACGGCCGAGCTCTTGCCGTCGATCCGCGGCTGGAGCGATCGGATCGAGACGGGCCTGCCCCTCAACACGCTGTACACCGCGAGCGGCCCCCTCTGGGTCCTGCTCTTCCGGCTCTTCACCCCGTTCCTCGAGTGGCACCAGACCTACGCGCTCTCGATCGTGGGCTTTCGTTTCATGGTCGGGTTCACGGTCTACCGGCTCGCGCGGGTGGCGGGCGCGGGCCCATTGGCGGCGACGCTCGCGGGCATCGCGACGCTGGCCGACATCGGCGACCACAGCGAGGGCGGCTGGTTCTACGACGTGCTCTACGGCGTGTGGCCCATGAGCCTGGCCATGTGCTTCTTCTTCTTGGCGTACGCCGATCTGATCGAGCTCGCCGAGGCGAAGGTCCCGCTCCCGCAGCTGAAGCGCTTGATGGCGCGCGCGATGGTGCTCCTCGGCATCGCGCTCTTCTCGCATCAGATGAGCTTGGTCAGCTTCGGGCTTCTGTTGCCGGTGCTCGTCGCGGTGCGCGCCACCAGCCGCACCGGTTCGCGGGCAGAGGGCAGCGTCCGAGAAGACTTGAAGCGCACTTTGCCGGTCGCGCTCGTCGCGAGCCTGATCGCCGCGTGGTGGATGGTGCCGATGCTCGCCGAGAGCGGCTGGCTGGAGAACCACGGGCAGCTCTATCAGGGCACCGAGAACATGGGCGCCCGCATCGTGGGCGGCGAAGGGATCTTGAACGGCGGCGCGTGGACCGGGGTGCTCTTCGCCATCGGGCTGGGCCTTGGCCTGATGGGTCGACCGACCCGCAAGGTGCTCGCGATCGGCGTCATCGTCGCGATGCTGGTCTCGTCGAGCGGCTGGTTCGTAGCATTCGACGTCCCTCGGTATCTGCCGGCGTTCGGTCGGATCATGTACCCGCGGCTGATGATGGTCGCCAAACCCATGGGCTTCGCGCTCCTCGGGTGTGTGCTGCACGACCTGTTCATGCGAGTTCGCCCCGCGCTGAAAGCCCAGCTGCGCACGGGGCCGGGAAGACTCGGCGCCGCGCTGAGTATTGCCCTGGTGATCCCATTCGTCCCTGGCATTCCCGCGCAGCTGAACGAGCTGGTGTTCGAGCGCGAGGTGACCACCACCGCGACGCTCGGCACGTGGAACGACTGGCGCGCGGCCTGGCGCTGGGTCGAGGAACGGCCCGACAGCTCTCCCTTCTATCGAGTCGGGTACTTCTCGCTCTCGACGCACTTGCCCCAAGCGACCGTGGGATACACCCGGCGGCCGATGCACATCACCGGCACGCTGGTCGGCGAGACCTTCCGGAACAAGACGGACTCCTCGCATCCCGACGCGCTGCGGGCGATCAACGTGCGCTACGTGATCACCGAGGGTCCCGCGACGGGAGAGCTCGCGCGCGAGCTCGATCCCATCGAGTCGTTCGGGGTCCTGCGCCTCTATGAGCTGCGCGGCTGGTCGAGCGACGTGGTGAGCGCGCCGCTGGGCGAGGCGACACCCATCGTCGAGCACTACGAAGACGAGCGGGTGGTGTTCCGTCCCGAGGGCGCGCGCAGCGTGGTCATCCACCGGGCGATTGGCCCTGGCTGGACCGCGACGGCCGATGGCGTGGCGATCCCCTTCGAAGAAGAGCGGGTGTACGACAGCCCGGCGCTCACGCTGATGCGCTTGGAGTTGCCCGAGGGCGTCGAGCGGGTGGAGATTCGCTACCACGGCTTCCGGGGATCGTTCGTGTTCGGGTGGCTGCTCACGTTGCTGGGTCTGCTCGTCGTAGGTCTCTTGGCCGGCGGCTGGGATCGACTCCCCGAGACCAGGCGCGCGGCGCTGCTTTCGCGTGTCGATACGATGCGTGCCCGCGTCACCGAACGCGTACCTCCGGCAGCCCGCGATCGCATCCACGCCTGGTGGCCCGCCGTGGTGTGCCTCGCCCCCTTCCTCGCCGTCGGTCTGCTCGCGATGCGCGGCGCCCGCGGCACCCACCTGACGCTGACCCCACACACGGTGTCCGTCGAGAGCGAGAGCGGCAACACCGCGTGCACGGGTGATGGCACCCGTCACCTCTGCCCCGATGGCACCACGATCGAGCGCATCCACGTGGCGGTCGATGGCTGGTACCACTCGTGTCTCAGCGCGCGCCCCGTGCGAGGCGGCGATCTGGTGATGACCTGGCACGACGTCGCCATGTCGGGCGCGCTTCACCTGACCGCGGGTGTCGATGATCAGGCGTTCTTGCGCACCGGCGAGCCCATCGAAGTCGAGGTCACGATCGACGAGTCCGACCCGGTGCTGATGCGGGTACCGCTCTCGCACGAGCTGATCACCGAGGACGTCAGCTTGCCGGAAGGCGAACGCCACGACGTCCGCATCGTCGTTCGCTCGCATTCGACCGATAGGCGTTGGCTCTGCCTCGACGCCATCGCGCGCTGAGCCCTCCTCCCGGAACTTCGGGCATGCATGGAAGGCGATTTCGAGGCACCTTCGCGGCCGTGTCGAGCCCCTCCGAATCGCGCGCAGCCATCATCCAAGGCGATCGCTCGGTGCTGCTCGAGGTCGAGCACCCAGGCTACGAAGCCGCGCGCGCCGTGCTCGCTCGCTTCGCCGAGCTGGAGAAGTCCCCCGAGCACGTGCACACCTATCGTGTGAGCGACCTGGCGTTGTGGAACGCAGCCGCGGCGGGGGCGAGCGCGGATGAGGTCGTCGAAGGACTGCGAGCGATCTCCCGTTTCGAGTTGCCGTCCATCATCGAGCACGAGATCCGCGATCGTATCGGCCGCTTCGGGGTCTGCGCGCTCGAGGACGTCGCGGGGGATCCCAGCACGCTGCGCCTGACGATCGCCGAGCGCTTCGTTCGGGATCGCCTCGCGGGTGACAAGAAGGTCGCGGCGTTGGTGCGCCCCGACGGCTCGGGCTTCCTCCTCGCGGCCGAGCACCGCGGCCTCATCAAGCAAGCGCTTCTCGGCATCGGCTACCCCGTCCACGATCGGGCGCACTTGATCGCAGGCTCGCCGCTCGCGATCGAGGCTCGTATCGATCGCTTCACTCCGCACCCGTACCAGCGCAAGAGCGTGCAGGCGTTCGTGGAGGCCGGCTCGCATGGTGTCGTGGTGTTGCCATGCGGCGCGGGCAAGACGGTCGTCGCGATGCTCGCGATGGCCGAGCTCGGGGTGCGAACGCTGGTGATCACCACGGGACAAGAGGCCGCGCGCCAGTGGCGCCGCGAGATCCTGCACAAGACGACGCTCGGCGAGGACGACGTGTGCCTCTACGCGGCCGATCGCAAGGACGTGGGCCCAGTCACGATCACCAGCTATTCGATGTTGGCGCGCAAAGGCGGCACCGGCCCCACCAAACACACCCACTTCGACCGGCTGGCGAGCGAGGGATGGGGCCTGGTGGTGTACGACGAGGTTCACCTGTTGCCGGCTCCCGTGTTTCGACTGACGGCGGAGCTGCAAGCGCGGCGACGCTTGGGGCTGACCGCCACCCTCATCCGCGAGGACGGGCGCGAAGGTGACGTGTTCGCGCTGATCGGGCCCAAGCGCTACGACGTCCCCTGGCGGGAGCTCGAGAAGAGCGGACACATCGCGACCGCCGTCTGCTTCGAGCTGCGGGTAGCGTTGGCGGAGAAGGAGCGGCTTCGGTACGCGACAGCGACGCCGCGCGAGCAGCCGCGCATCGCGGGGGAGAACCCGGACAAGATCGACGTGCTCGCGCGGATCGTCGAAAGGCACGCTGGGGACCGGGTGCTGGTGATCGGCAGCTACCTCGATCCGCTTGCCGACGCCGCGCAACGCATCGGCGCGCCGGTCATCACGGGCGAGACGCCCCAGCGCGATCGCGAGAAGTTCTACGCTGCCTTCCGCGCGGGCGGCATCCGTCGGCTGGTCCTGTCGCGCGTGGGGAACTTCGCTATCGACCTGCCCGAAGCCAACGTGCTCGTGCAGATCTCGGGGACGATGGGCTCCCGGCAAGAGGAGGCGCAGCGCTTGGGACGGATCCTTCGACCCAAGCCCGGCGGCGCGACCTTCTACACGCTCGTGACCCGCGATACGGTCGAGCAGGAGCAGGCGCTGCACCGGCAGCTCTTCCTCACCGAGCAAGGCTACCGGTACTTCATCGAGGACACAGGCGATGGCGCGGAAGAAACACCAGGACGGGCCGGCGGGCCCACGCTCCACTGACCTCGAGACAGCGCGCGCGCTGTTCCCGCTGGCAGTGGACTTCGCCAAGGTCACCGGCCTAGCGCAGACGCTCGAGCTCCCGCTGGGCGCGTCGGGCGTGAAGGCCGTGGCGGAAGCGCTCGGCTCGGAGGAGCGCATCACACGGGCGCTCGAGCCGCTCCCCGCTGCGACCTTGTGGGTGCTCGAGCTCGCTGCCGATCTGGGCGGGGGTGTGGTGCGTGATGATCTCGTCGCGCTCGCCGAGAACGTCGGGCTAGCGGGTGAGGCGCTCGACGTCGCGATCGACGCGGCGATGGGCGCGTGTCTCGTCTTCGTCGTCGAACGCAGACGCATGTACTACAGCGAGTCGGAGGACTACGTGGTGCTCCCGCTGCACGGAGCGCTCGCCATCGCCAGACGGGTGCAGGGAATCTCGGTCCCTGAGCCGCCGCTGGCGTCGCCGACGGCCAATACATCGCCGCTCCGCGACATCCTCGCGGTGCTCACGCTCCCCGCGCACCACCCGGTCAAGCTCACCCTCGCCCAGCTTCCGAACCGCACCTCCCTCAAGCGGGTCGCCGGCGCGCTGTCGATGGACATCGACACGCTCGAGAGGGCGTTCTGGGCGGGGCTCGATGCCGGCGTGCTCGGGATGCGCGACGGCTTGCTCGCACCTGCGCCCGAGGCGCTGCGTCGCCACGACGGCACCACTAGAGGCGCGGTCGCGAGCTACGTCGGCTCGGAGTGGACATCCCTCGAGCGCATCGCCCGGTTCAGGGCGGGAGTGCTCTACGCGCAGAGTCCCGAGCTCGCTCACCAACAGTGGGACGACACCTTGGTGCAGCTCCCGACGACGCCAGGGGTCGAGCGATGCGAACACGAAGGGCACACGTTCGTGCGCCGCATCGCAGGTGGCCCTGCGACCGACTGGCGAGCGGGGAGCGGCGATGGGCATGTGACCCCCTCGCTCGAGGTGATGCTCGGACCGGATTGCCACCCGCGGCTGGCGCTGGAGGTCGGCCTCTTCGCCGAGCTCGTGCGGATCGACCGGGTCCTGACGTTCAAACTGACGCGCGACTCGGTGGCCGCGGGCGCGTCGCTCGGCCTGGACCTGGCCCACATGCTGGCGGTGCTGGACCGCGTGGGACGTCACGCGGTGCCCGATAACGTGCAGGTGACGGTCCGCGACTTCGCGAAGGCTGCGCGCTTTGTGACCATCTGGCCCGCGCAGGTCCTGACGGCGTCCAGCGTGGAAGCTGCCGATCGACTGGCGAGCGAGCTGGGCGACAAGGTGTTGGAGCGACCGACGCCCACCATGATCTTGGTGGCAGCCGCCGAGAAAGACGTAGCGAATCGCGCCGCCAGAGCGGGGGTGCCCAGCGCGGGACAGATCGTCTCGACGCAGCACCCGCTCGAGCACGGCCCCGTCACCCAGCGCGCACTTCCCGAGCGACGACCCACCCCGTCGCTGCGGGCGCGCTTCCTCGCTAGCAAAGATGCGCTCGCGACCACGGCGCCCACCCGCGGTCCCAGCGGGATCGTCGCCGCGCTACTGGCGGCCGCGACCGACGAGCCGGTTCGGGCGATGCTCACAGTAGCGCTCGAGCTGTGGCGAGAGGTAGAGGCCCCGTTCGCCGTCTGGATGAAGACGCTCGACCTCGACGATCACAACGAGGCGCTCCTCATGGCCCAAGCGACGCCCCTGGCTTTCGCGCCGCTCCTGATGATGGAGCCCGTGGCGCGTGATGCGACGTTTGCTCGGAGCAAGACGCTCGAGGCCTTGGTGCGGCGCATGACGGGCGAGCACCGCGACTCGTTCGCGGGGCGGCGGCTGGGCAAGTTGATGCGGCACCCTGCGGCTGAGCGCTACTTCTTCGAGTCGATCTCGGGCGTCGTCCATGCGCTCGGCTCGCTGGCCGATGGGGAGGCGGCGCCGCGGATTGGCTCGCCGCCATCCGAGAAAGCGATCGACCTCGTCGATGGTCGTCCACGCGCGGCCGACCTGGGCGCGCAGAGCACCGCGGCGCTCCGCAGCGCGCTCGACGGGTACGTGTCCACTGGTACAGACGTGTGGCTGCGGGTGCGTAGCAAGTCGGGCGAACGGGTGCTCCACTACCTCCCCGAGCAGCTCTTGACTCGAGGACGAGAGGTCACGCTGTTGGGCACGGACCTCGACGACGAAGCGAGTCGGTCTTTCCCGCTCAACGCCGTGATCGCGGCGCGCCCGACGGGGTTCGAAACGAAGCACTGAAGACGCCGATCGAAGCGTGTTTCAGTGCGTCGCGCCGCCGGCGATCTTCGCGTCGATCTCGTGCGCGAGCGCCGTCGTGATGGCGATTCGGACGGATCGAATTTGCTCGTCGATCGCGAGCCCCGGCGCGCCATGCCGAGCTGCTTGCTCCGACGTGAATGGCACGTGCACGAAACCACCACGGGTTTGGGCGCGCTCCTTCAGCGCATGCATGAGCCCGTAGAAGACGTGGTTGCAAACGAAGGTGCCCGCCGTGTGCGAGACCTCGGCGGGCAGGCCCGCGTCGCTCAAGGCGCGTGTCATCGCCTTCACCGGCAAGCTCGCGAAGTAGGCCGCAGGCCCTTCTGCGATCACCGGCCGATCGCGCGGCTGCTGCCCCGCCTCGTCGGGGATGCGCGCGTCGTCGAGGTTGATGGCAACCCGTTCGATGCTGATCGACGCGCGACCGCCCGCTTGTCCCAAGCAGATCACCAGCACGGGATTGGTGCGATCGAGTGCGGCCTTCAACGCCGTGATCGCTTCGCCGAACACGCACGGCAGCACCACGCCCATCACGGGGTGTCCTTCGATCACCTCACCATCGAGCGCGCGCGCGATGTCCGCCGAGGGATTCTCCGTCTCTCCCGCGAAGGGCTCGAAACCAGTGAGCAGAACGGTCATCGCCCTGCTACCCCAAGAGCTTCTCGAAGCGGAGCTTCCAGACCACACCGATGGCTTCCGCGAAGATGCGGCGGGACATCTTGCTCGCGCCGACCTGACGATCGACGAAGTGCACGGGGACCTCGCGGACCCGGTAGCCCTTCTGGACCGTGCGGTAGGTGAGCTCGATCTGGAACGAGTAGCCCTCGCTCTGCACCGAGCGCAGATCGATCGCGCGCAGCACGTCGGCGCGGAAGCCCTTGTAGCCCGCGGTGAGATCGCGGATGGGCAGGCCCAAGATCGAGCGACTGTAGAGGCTCCCGCCCTTGCTCAAGAAGTGTCGGAACGGACCCCAGCCGGTCACCCCGCCGCCCGGGACGTTGCGCGATCCGATCACCAGATCGGCGCCCTCATCGAACGCCGCGAAGAACTTCGGGAGGTCGGCGGGATCGTGCGAGAGATCCGCGTCCATCTCGAAGAGCAGCTCGTAGCCCTCGCCGAGCCCCTGCTGAAAGGCCTGCACGTAGGCGGAGGCGAGCCCGAGCTTGCCGGCGCGGTGCATCACCCGCACCCGAGGGTCGGCCGCAGCGAGCTTGTCGGCGACGTCGCCGGTCCCGTCGGGCGAGGCGTCGTCCACGATGAGGACGTCCGCTTGGGGGCACCAGCGCAGCACGCTCTGCACGAAGCGCTCGATGTTGTCGCGCTCGTTGTAGGTGGGCGTGACGATCAGCGTCTTGAGCGCTGCGGCGGGCTTGTCTTGGGACGAAGTGGAAGAAGCCATGGACGGGGCGCGCACGGGTAGCACGCCAGGCCCACGACTTCACGCGGAGCAGACTGGGAGCCGCTGTCCCGCCTGATGGCCACGGGCTACGGCGACTGGCAGTGGTTCCATCACATGTGGGAGACGGGCCGCAGCAGCATCGTCCGCGACTGCGAGCTACCGGTCTTCGATCCATTTCACGTCGGCGGCCCATGTTGCTTTTCTGCTCCCAACGGAGCTTCGCCGACGGCCCGAGCACCTCGGACTTTTCGTTCCGCGCCGAACCTTGACAACCTCCCCAACCCCCACTCCGACGAATAGCAGAGGAGAGTGTGATGACCAAACTGGCGGAGGGCATGATGACCAAGCTGTCGCTGTGTGCGGCGCTGGCGATCGTGGGATGGGGCCGTCCCTCGCTCACGCGCAGTTCGGGACGCGTGCCGTGCCAGCTGGTGGCGCCACGGTCCCGCTGACCATTCGCTCGACGGAGTTCCTCCCGAGTCGTGCGAGTGACGACAGATACGCATCGCTCCTCGACATGCGGCGACGAATCATCGCGAACGAGACGATCCGCATCGCCGGCATCAATGGCACTTGGGAGCCGTTCTGGACGTTGGCGAATGACTTCTCGCTGCCGCTCGCCCAGCGGGACCGGCTCGAGGTCTATTGGGGCTGGGACTACGTCACCCCAGAAGCAACCGCGCGGGGGACCGCGTTCAACACCGCCCCCCCCCAGTTCCCTTACGCTGCCGCCCAGCGGTTCAGATTCGATGCACTTCCCGGGCATGCATTTTCGCTTCGTCACCAGCGCCGCGGCTCCGTATCTTCCGCCCCCTCGGTGGAACACGCTAGCAAACCCACCAACGAGTGAGAGTTCGGCCGGCGGCGCCGCTGGTTGGGTGATGGGAGTGCGAACCGACGGATTGGTCGTGATTCTCGGGTGCTCGGCGGAGTCCTACGAGCCCCCGGCTCAGTTCAACCTCACGCTGGCCGCGGCGACCTCGGACTTTAGTACATCGTTTGCGAGCACGGATACCGCAGCCGTGCGCTCTTCGTGGCCCCGAATGTTCGGGCTTCGATGGGGCGGTGGCCTCAATCACGAGGATGCGACCGCCGTCGCAGCCCACCTGACGGAAGGAATTCGCGTCGTAGACCTCTCGACGGGACTTCTCGTCCCCGGGGTGGTGCGGGATGGATTCCTCACAGTCGACGGGACTGCAGCCTACACGGGGGAACCTGAAACCGGCTGGGGAACTGGGTTCAGCTTCGTCCCAGACGCGGAGATGAACGACGGGTGGTACGTGCTGACGGCCGATGTTGCTGCTCTTCGCGACCATCACTTGACCTCGTTTGGCCGGCACCTCTTTGTGGACAATGACCAGGTGTTCATCCGTGTTTACATCGGGTCACAGGTAGTTTGGAACCGAACGCTCGTGACCTGCTTCCCAGGAATAGAGGAGCCGGCCCGTTGTGAGGTCATCGTGTTGACCTCCGAAGCGGCCCCTCATCTTGAGATGACGGTTGAGATGGATGGACTGGCAAGCTGCACCCGAACCACCAGCGGGCGCTGGAACTGTCCCTTGGCACCCGCGGGAAGCGTCGTTCGGCTCCATTTGCTGGGAGGAGCCGTGCTTCCCAGCGGTTCATCCACGGGAGAGCAACTTGTCACGATTGGTGCCCAAGGGGAGAACGACGAGCTGGTCGAGCCGTTCTTCGGCGTGGTGGCAGCTAGGAGCGTGTTGTGACCTGGCGTTGGTTGACGGTGCTACTCATCGTTGGATGCGGTGGGTCGGGTGCGGATGGTGTAGCGCCGCGTACGTCGGAACTCGTTGCGGCAGCCGTCGAGCGCGAGCCCGACGTGGCCGCGGAGTTGGAGAGTCGAGCAGAGCGAGTTGGTGGTCTCGCGGACGTCGATCAGTCCTTCGGCGCGACCCTGGTCCTTTCACCGGCAGACATGACGACGTCGGCAGGGGCCTCCAAGGTGAGCATCTCGATTCCTCGCCGAGGAATGTCTGCTGAGGCAGTCGACGAGATCGCTTGAGGTGTCGAGTTGGTCACCTGGCCAGAGCGGGACGTTGTGAGGACGTCGGTTAGGTACCTGGATGAGGGGATCGAAACGGCCGAATTCTCGCGCATGGTCTTGGATCCGTTCACGCCGCTAGCGCAGCGATGTTATGCGATCCGAGCCGACTTGACGGAGGCGGAACGACCGCCCGAAGAACTCTGCCCGAATGACCGGACCTCAACCGAAAGCGTCGTCGTCTCGCGTTTCTTCGTCGGCACGATGCCGATTGTCCAGCGCGCGTTCGTGCGCGTGGAGGAGGAGGGCAGCGTCATCGAGATCGTCTATTCCGAACGAGTGACTGGCGTTGCGGCGCCGCTCTACGCGGAGGTCGACGGGCTCGCCGATGATGGGTGCGTGGTCGTGAATCAGTCCGAGCTCGAGAGCGAGGATGGCGCGCTTCATGTGATCATGCGGTGTCCTCGTATCGGCGGGTCTTCCCGCGTACGTTTGATCGACTCGGATGTGATCCGAAGCGGAGGCAGGGCAGTTCGGGCGCCCGAAGCGGAAGGAACTCTGGGATCCGTGGTGGAGTTGAGCCTCGTGGCCGGCGATGCGCCAGAGGACCGCGAGGCAAGGGGTGAGGTCCGGGCATTCATTCCGGCCTTTGGCCTCGCGAGCCTCACGTCCTCGTAGTCACAGCACCCAGGGACCCCCCGGATCGCATTCGCGAGCGTGTCCGCGAACGGGGGCGCATCGTTTCTACAAGTGCTGACGCAACCGCAACGGGGAGGCGCCCCGGCTGCTGAGATGTACTCGTAGATGGGCGGGGTTGGCGAATGCGTCGCGGATCGCGGCCCGTTCTGCGCTACAAAGGCCCGCCCGCGGATGCACGCCCGGACCAAGACCAACGCGCTCTGGATAGCAGGGCTCTCGAGCCTCGCGATGGGGATCTTCTGGGCACCTGCGTTCGTCACCGCCCACCGCACCGGCCCGGGGTTCTTCGACTGGGAGCTGTTGTCCCGCCTGATGGCCACGGGCTACGGCGACTGG
>Ga0105046_10010565_pt1 | contig 14370 bp, 12 predicted proteins | sample MAT03_FD_78385 | JGI IMG/M metagenome (GOLD analysis project Ga0105046, IMG submission 78385) | Freshwater microbial communities from Lake Fryxell liftoff mats and glacier meltwater in Antarctica - MAT-03 (megahit assembly) | ecosystem: Environmental > Aquatic > Freshwater > Ice > Liftoff... | reverse complement strand
GCGCCGCGTGCGTCACGTTCCCCTGGGTCTGGTGCAGCGCCCGCTCGATGAGGTCGCGCTCGAGGCGGTTCATCGCGGCCTTCACTTGCTCCTTCAGACCGTCCGAGTTGGCGCCAGTCGCAGCGTCCTCCGCGGCGTGGGTCGGGTCGCTCGCGCGCGTCGGCGTCGCGGTCGTCCTCGCGCCCCGCATCTCCTCGGGCAGATCGGCCACCGCGATGATCGTGCCGTCGGCGAAGAGCACGGCCCGTTCGATGACGTTCTCGAGCTCGCGGATGTTGCCCGGCCAGCCGTAGGCCGTGAGCTTCTCCAGCGCGTCGGGCTCGATGCCCGTGACGTTCTTCTTCAGGCGCGCGCGGAACTTGGCGACGAAATGCTCGCAGAGCATGGGGATGTCCCCGAGCCGCTCGCGCAGCGCGGGCAATGCGATGGGCACGACGTTGAGGCGATAGAAGAGGTCGTCGCGGAATGTGCCGTTGGCGATCTCCTTCTTCAGCTCGCGGTTGGTCGCCGCCACCAGACGCACGTCCACGCTTAGCGTCTTGATGCCGCCGACCCGCTCGAACTCGCTCTCCTGCAAGACGCGCAGGAGCTTGACCTGCATGTCGCTCGGCAGCTCGCCGATCTCGTCGAGGAAGAGCGTGCCGCCGCTGGCGAGCTCGAACCGCCCAGGCTTCGAGCCGACCGCGCCGGTGAACGCGCCGCGCTCGTAGCCGAAGAGCTCGGCTTCCATCAGATCCTTCGGGATCGCAGCGCAGTTCACCTTGATGAAGGGCTTGTCGCGACGGCTGGAGTTTTCGTGGAGCGCCCGCGCGACCAGCTCCTTGCCGGTTCCGCTCTCCCCCGTGACCAGCACCGTGGTCGGCGTGTCGGCGACCTTCTGCAGCACGGCGTACAGATCGTGGATGCGCTGGCTCTGTCCGATGATCCCGAAGCGTGCCTCCGTGGCGCTCTCCTTTGCGGGCAGGACGTCCACCCGCGATGCCTCGGCGGCCGCGAGGTCGCGGGTGCGCAGCGCCTTGCGGACGATGATGCGCACCTCGTTCTGGTCGAAGGGCTTGGTCAAATAGTCGAATGCGCCGGTCTTGAGCGCCTCGACTGCGTTGTCGACCGTGCCGTGCGCGGTGAGCATGACGACGGGGCGGTTCGGGTCGTCGCGCAGCGCGCCGCGCAGCAGGTCCATCCCGTCGACCTTGGGCATCCGCAGATCGGTGATGACCAGGTCGATGTGATGCTCGCGCAGCAGGGCGAGGCCGCTCTCGCCATCCTCCGCGGTGTGGACGTCGTAGCCGTCACGCGTGAGCTGTGCCGACAAGACGCGCCTGAGATTGGCTTCATCGTCGACGACGAGGATCTGTTTTCGCTCCGAAATCACCCCGGCAACCTACCACGGGACTTCCCATCGCCACCCACCGCACAGAATTGCTCGCCACCGCTCGACTGGCGCTCGTATCCTCCCGCGCGCATGCAGAGTGGATTGCTCGACTTTGCGCGAATCGCGAGCGCATGCGCCGCGACCGCATCGATTCTGGCCTTGGCGGGCGACGCCCGGGCGCAGACTTCTGCGGGCGTCGGAATGACAGCCGACGCTGCAGCCGCGCAGTTTCCCGAATGCTCGCGCCAGCCTACCGAGGCCGACGTAGACGGGGCGAAGGGTGCGCACAAGGCGGCCACCCAGTTCTTCGAGCGGGGCGATTACGAGCGCGCGATCCAGTACTGGCGCGACGCCTACGGCTTCGACTGCTCGCGGCCGCCGCTCCTCCTCAACATCGCCAGCGCTTACGAGAAGAAGAACGACAAGTCCGCTGCCGTAGGGATCCTCGAGCTTTTCCTGGCGCGTGCCAAGGACTCGCCGGACGCGCCTTCGGTGCGCGAAAAGATCGCCAACCTCAAGGCCGCAATCGGCAGCGAGCCGGCCGCACCGCCGCCTCCCGTCGAGCTGCCCAAGCCGCCCCCGCCACCTCCTCCGCCGCCCCCCGAGAAGGAGCGCCCGTTTGGCGCGCTGCCATGGGTGGTCACCGGTTCCGGCGCGACAATCGCGTTGATCGGCCTCGTGCCGTTCATCATCGGCGAGGGCAAGCAGTCCGACGCGGAGAAGGCGTGCGCCACCCGGAAGGGGTGCGCGCCCGAGGTCGCCGATCAGGGCAACACCGGCCGAACGCTGAGCCTCGTCGGGACCATCCTCATTCCCAGCGGCATCGTCATCGCGGGCGGCGGTCTGGTCTGGCAACTCGCCTTCAACGAAAAGCAGGAGGTCGGGGCTGCCGGCACCGGCGGCATTCCCCTGGTGTCGCGCGGGTCGCGGGCCGGCGCCGCCCGCCCGCGTCGCAACGCGATCGTCGACGAAGCGCATCTCGCGCCCGTCGTGCTTCCGGGGTTCCAAGGTGCGGTCGTCGAAGGCGCGTTCTAGAAGCGGGGTCTTCGGAGTCAGCCTGGTCGCGTGGCTCGCGGGCTGCTCGGCCGATCCGCCAGGGCGCTGACGGCATGGCCTGAGCTCCGGAGAGCGCGCCCTTTCGAGTCTCTTGCCGCCAGGCCGCGCTGCTGCATCAGGCTCAGCTCGTGCTCTGACATCGTGCCCTTCAACCCGAGCAGCAAGCGGTCGTTGGTGAGACGCGGCTCGTACACACCGTCCGTATCGACGAGGAGCGCTCCGACCAGGGCGCAGAGATCGATCAGGTGGTGCCAGTCCCGTCCGTTGCGCGCGAGACGCGAAGCCTCGATGCAGAACACCGCGCCGACCGACCCGGTGCATACGCTCGCGACCAGACGCTGAAAGCAGGGTCGATCGACGAGCCCCGCGGGCACGCCGTGGCTTGCGCCCAGCACCAGGCGGTGGTGCATCCCGCGCAGCGTCGGTGCCTTCCGACCGGGAACATTCTTTAGTGAGCAAAATGATCGATAGATGAACTTGGGTGGAGAGGTAGGGGAACGGGTGGGTAATGGATGGATAGGGTCGAGAGCGTCGGGGCCACCCATGCGGCGAGGTGGCCGAGGCGACTTGGCTTCGCGCTCATCGAGACGCCTGTGAATTGCGCGGGCGCTCGAGCCAGCGTGTCGCGCGGTGGAGGGCCGAAGCTCAGGCAGTGGAAGTTCCGATCGAGGGTGGTGTCGAGTGCATCCCCGCGGAGGACGCCGCGGCGGGTCACCTCGAGCGGGCGCGGAGTGCCACGGCCGTCCGCGGGGCGAGCTGGGGTGAGAGCGCGAGATCGGCGCTCAGCCGCTCGAGGTCTGCGGGCTCGTCGACGTCGTACGACAGGGGCAGCAAGTGGGCGCGCAGTTTCAGCTCCGCGCACCGCTCCAGGGTCTCGCCGAGGACGCGCGGCGTGCTCCACGCGATGCCGCGGAACAGCCGGGGCTCGCGTCGCCTCGCCGCGATCAGGTAGTAGCCGCCGTCGGTGGTGGGCCCGAGCAGGACGTCGAGTACGTCGGCGAGCTCCGCGATTTCGGCCAGCTCCGCGAGGGGCATATGGGGGCAGTCGCTGCCCACGATCATGGCTCGCGAAGCGCCGCCGTCGAGAAGCGTAGCCATTGCGTCGTCGAGCCGCTCGCCGAGACCTTCCCCGCGCTGTAAGGCTATTTGCCAGCCTGCGGGGACCGAGCTGGCCACGGCAGCTCGCGCGTCGAGGGGAGCAGGCGCTCCTGCTCCGGTCCCGACCTCTGCTCCGAGCGGCGCGACCAGGACGAGGCGGCGCTTGGCTCGCAGCATGTCGAGGCGCTGCAGCGTGTCCTCGAGCATCGCGCGCGCGAGCGCCGCGACCCATTCCGGCGACCGCGCCCCGAGCAGCCGTGTCTTGCAGCGGCCTGGCAACGGCGCGCGGGCCATGACGCCGATCGCCAGCGTCACGGCACCTCGCCCGCGGGGCGCAGGTCCCGGTACAACCCGGCGAGCGCGTGCGCGCTCACGCCAGACGAGTAGAGCACCTGGAGGATCGACCACAGGCCGAGCGTCGTGAGCGGCGCCCCCTCGAAGCGCCGCGCGCTCGCGCGGACCACGACGTCGGCGAGGTACGCTGTGCGGTGGTGGCGCTCCAGCCGTCGAACGAGCTCGTAGTCCTCGAAGATGGGCAGCGGCTCGAAGCCTCCCAGCGCGTCGTACACCGAACGCCGCACGAAGATCGCCGAGTCTCCGTAGTAGATCGCGAGCCAGCGCCGGCGGACGTGGTTGGCCCAGGTGAAGAGGCGAGCCGCGCGCGTCTCGGGCTCGAACCGCAGGAAGAAGTTCCCGCCCGCCACCTGCTCGTCGCGGAGCGCGTCGTCCAGCGCCTGCCGGGCCTCGGGCGGGAGTCGCGCATCGGCGTGCAAGAAGAGCAACACGTCTCCTGTGGCGGCCCGCGCGCCCGCCGCAAGCTGCGCGCCGCGACCCTTCTCTGCCTGGACGACGCGGGCGCCCGCAGCCGCCGCCAGCCTGGCCGTACCGTCCGGGCTGCCGCCGTCGGCGACGATCACTTCGTCGCCGACACGTGCGGCCGCCTCCACCGCGGCGGCGATGCCGTCGGCCTCACGCCACGCGGGGATGATGACGGAGAGGCGGGCGAGGGTCATGTGGAGCTCGATGCGCGTTCTCGCGCGACGGCCCGAACGAGCTCGGTCGCCGTCACCCGATCGTCTCCAGCGACGCTCGGACGGGCGAGGATGACGCGACCCGACGAGGCCATCACGAAGTCGCCACCCAGCTGCGCGGCCCTACTCGGCCTCGGCGGTGCGTTCTACCAGCCTTCGGCGCGCTCGTCGTCGTCTCGGTGATGGCCGGGCCGCGGGCGATCACCGCTTCAGCTTCTTGCCGTCCTTGCCCAGCGTGTCCGGGTCCGCGCAGCAGCGGAAGCCCGTCTCGTAGAACACGAACGTCGGCTCGTGCGCGTCGTTGGTGCCGCGGCAGCCCGTCCACGGCTTGGCCCAGAAGCCGCCCATGAGCGCGCCGGGGAACTTGCGCGTCTTGCGGGTGGCGACCCACTCCTCGACGTTGCCCATCATGTCGAAGATGCCAAACGGCGAGACACAGCCGGCGCGCGTCCCGCTTCCCGAGCCTTGCCACAGCCGTTCCGACTCCGCCTTCGCCGTCTCGCCGCCACCGGCGAACTTGGCGAAGTCGACCTGCTTCCACCCGCGATCGGAGTGGCAGACGCGCTTGTCGTGGGTCCAGCCGTACTGCCAGGGAAGCCACTCGGGCCCCTCGCACGCCGTCTCCCATTCCTGCTCGCTGCAGGTGCGCTTGTGGCGCGCCGAGCACCACTTCGTCGCGCTCTCGAACGACTGCATGACGTAGGGCTTGGCGCCCTTTTTGTTGGGCGCCTCGTACTGGTCCATGCACACGCGGATCGGCGTACGCGGCCCTTCCTGCGCGGTGATGCCCTCGTGATACTTGAAACAGTGCGTGTCCTTCGCGTCCTTGCGCGGGTCCACGCAGAAGTGCTGCACCTCGTCGGCGTGTGTCCCCGACACGATGCGCATGTCGTCCGGGCAGGCCGCGCTCGGCCCCGGATCGAGTGCCGAAGGTCCGGCCGCCTGCGCGATGCCAGCCGCGAAGAGGAGCGCGAAGGAGAGGGGATCCGAAGCCATGACGTGCTGCCTGCGGATCTCAGGGAAGCTTGAGAATGCCGAAGCGCAGGAGCGCGCCGACGCTCGCGACCGACGCAATGAACACCAACACGAACACGAGGACGACGCGGCTCCGCCCCGCTCCGGACCGGCTTGCGGCGGAGGACCCCGGCCCGCTCCTGCTGAGCAACCCATTGCTCACCGTGGCAGGGAGCCCAGTGCTCGGATCGATCGCGGGATGCGAGCCGCTCGTAGCGCTCGTTCGCGGCAGGGGAGTCGCTCCCGCAGGGCCCCGACCGGTCGACGGAGGGGTAGCGAGCCACTCGGTCCTCGGAGGGGAGAGGGGCGAGCTGGAAATCGGGTTCGAGCCGGGGGCCGCCGTCGTCGGTTGGAGGCCGGCGCCCGACGCCGGTCCCGACATCGGCGGGGTCATGCCCGACGGAACCCGGAGACTCGAGGAAGGGGGCGGCCCCTGCATCGAGATCGGATGCATCGGCGTCGTCGCCGAGAGCATCTCGGTCTTGGCGCTGTACTTGATCGGAGGCGACGCCATCCGCGCCAGGGCGTCGTGTGTGGAGACGGCAGGCGTTGTCATCGGCGTCTGCCACGGCATGAACTGCGTCGCTGCGCTCACCCGCTGCGCTGCATCCGCACCAGCGCGCTGAGGCTCGGATTGCGGCTGCGGCTGGGAATGGGGCTGAAGCGCACGCATCGCCGCGACCATCGCGGCGGCGCCCGGCAGCGGTCCATCGTGCTGGAACGCCGCCGTCGCGACGCCGTCCGACGTCGTCTCGTCCTCGACCGTCACCGTCGGGGCGGGCTTGGCCTTGTTCTCCGCCTCGAGCGGCGAAGTCTGCACCCGCGTCTGGTCGATGACCTCCTCGGCCTGCTGCAGGCTGCGCCCGCCCTTGGAGAGCGCGCCGCCCAGTGCGTCGTCGAACCACGCGGACAGCTCGGTGGTGTTGCGCGCGACGAAGGCGGCAAGGGATGCGGCATCTTCGCTGGCGAACCCCCGCTCGGTGCGGAACGCATCGACGATGCCGCGGATCTCGTCGGCGGATTGCGGCCTGTCCTCGGGCTTCTTGCGGATGCAGGCGTCCACCAAGTTGCCCAGCACCGGCGACACGTTGGGCCGCAGCTCGGCGAGCCGCGGCGGCTCGGTCCGCATCATCGCGATGAGGACGTCGGTGTCGTCCTTGCCGCGCCAGGGCCTTCGCCCGGCCAGCAGCTCGAAGAGCACGATGCCGAGCGCAAAGAGATCCGCGCGGGCGTCGATGGCGCCGCCGCGAACCTGCTCCGGCGAAACGTACGACGGCTTGCCCTTGAGGACGCCCATCCGGGTGTTGGCGGTGACCCGCCGCTCCGCCTTGGCGATCCCGAAATCGGTGATCTTCACCACGCCGTCGAAGCTCACCAGGACGTTGCCTGGAGTGAGATCGCGGTGCACCAGACCGAGCGGGGTGCCCTCGGGGTCGCGCAGATCATGGGCTGCGGCGAGGCCGCGACAGGTCTGCGAGGCGATGAAGGCCACCGTCCGCTCGGCGAAGGGCTCGCCCCGCGCGCGAGTCTCGGCCATGAGCCGGCCGAGCGACACACCACGGACCAGCTCGGTCGCCAGGAAGAGCCCCCGCGCGTCCTCGCAGAAGGCTTCGACGCGCACGACGTGCGGGTCGTCGATCTGCGCGGTGAGCCACGCCTCGTCGACGAACATCGACACGACGTCCTCATCGCGGGCCATCTCCTCGTGCAGACGCTTGATCGCAAGGACCCGACCGGCGAGCCGCCCGTCGCGGACCACGCCGATCTCCACCGAGCCCATGCCACCTTGGGCGAGGTCGGCGAGCTTGTCGACGACCATCGCCTCGCGCGACATGGCCGGGGGCCTCACGAAGGGGACGGTAACCGAAAACGGCTGGCGGAGGTGGTTTGCGAGTCCTAACCTGAACGACGTTTCACCCGCTCCCCCGCCGAAGGGAGCGCTCGCCCGAGTGGTCGCCCGTTTCCCAAGCTCCCGCGCTCCCAGGAATCGCCTCGAAGGACAGCCTGATGACCGACAAGAAAATCCCGCCGCCGCCTCCCGTGCGCAACGATGAAGAGGTCGTCTTCGGCGACGAGCTCCCGGTGCTGCCGATCCGCAACGCGGTGCTGTTCCCTGGGGCCGTCGCTCCGTTCGACGTGGGTCGCGAGAAGTCGGTCGCTCTCGTCGAGGACATCGACAACCTCTCGCAGCCGATCATCGCGATCTTCGCGCAGCGCGATCCTTCGACCGATGATCCCGGCTACGACGATCTCTACCAGGTCGGTTGCGCCGCTCGCGTCCTCAAGGCGCTCAAGCACAGCTCCGGAAACTACTCGCTCATCCTCCAGGGCCTGGTCCGCATCCGTCTCCAGTCGGTGACCGGCAACTCGCCGTACCTCAAGGCAAAGATCCTCCGCCTCGACGAGCCGCAGACCGAGGACGTGGAGGCCGAAGCCCTCGCCATGAGCCTGCGCGACATCGCCAAGCAGGTGATCCAGCTGATGCCGGAGCTTCCGCGCGAGGCGGGCTCGCTCATCGACACGATCCAGGCGCCCGGCGCGCTGGCCGATCTCGTGGCCGGAAACCTCGACGCCCCAGTGGAGGAGAAGGCGGTCCTCGTCGAGACGATCGAGGTCAAGGAGCGCGTCCGCAAGGTCCTGCGCCTGCTCACCCGGCAGCTCGAGATCCTCAAGATGCGCGAGCGCATCAACTCCCAGATCAAGGAGGAGATGGGGAAGAACCAGCGCGAATACGTCCTGCGCCAGCAGCTCAAGGCCATCAAGGAAGAGCTCGGCGAAGACGACGGCGACCAGGGCGATCTCGACGGCCTCGAGGACCGCATCGCCAAGGCCACGCTCCCGACCGAGGCCGAGACGGTCGCCAAGAAGCAGCTCAAGCGCCTGCGCACCATGCAGGTCGGCTCGGCCGAATACACCGTCGTCCGCACCTACCTCGACTGGATCCTCGACTTGCCGTGGACGGCGTCGACCCCCGACAACCTCGAGATCGCCAAGGTCCGCGAGGTCCTGGACGAGGATCACTACGGCCTGGAGAAGGTCAAAAAGCGCATCCTGGAGTACCTGGCGGTCCGCAAGCTCAAGCAGGACAAGAAGGGACCCATCCTCTGCCTGCTCGGCCCTCCCGGCGTCGGCAAGACCTCGCTCGGCCGGAGCATCGCGCGCGCCCTTGGTCGCAAGTTCCACCGCATCTCGCTCGGCGGCGTCCACGACGAGGCCGCCATCCGCGGGCACCGCCGGACCTACGTCGGCGCGCTTCCCGGCCAGGTCATCCAGGGGATGAAGAAGGCCGCGACGATCAACCCGGTCTTCATGCTCGACGAGATCGACAAGATCGGACACGACTTCCGCGGTGATCCGTCGGCGGCCCTCCTCGAGGTGCTCGACCCCGAGCAGAACAACACCTTCGCGGATCACTACCTCGAGATCCCGTACGACCTGTCGCACGTAATGTTCGTCGCCACGGCGAACATCTCCGATCCGATCCCGCCGGCCCTCAAGGACCGCATGGAGATCCTGGAGATCCCCGGCTACACCCGGCGCGAGAAGCTCGCGATCGCCCGGCAGCACCTGCTGCCGAAGCAACTCGGTGAGCACGGCCTCACCACCGAGACGCTCGAGATCACCGATGCGGCGCTCGAGCTCATCATCGACAGCTACACGCGCGAAGCCGGCGTCCGCTCCCTCGAAAGGCAGATCGCCGGCGTCATCCGCGGCGTCGCCGTCAAGGTTGCCGAGGGCGACACGACGAAGCGCAAGGTCGACAACGAGGACGACCTGCACGAGTACCTCGGCGCACCTCGCTACACGAGCGAAGTGGCCGAGCGAACGAGCGAGACCGGTGTCGCGACCGGTCTTGCGTGGACGAGCGTCGGCGGCGAGATCCTCTTCATCGAGGCGACCCGCATGTACGGCACCGGCAAGATGCAGCTGACCGGTCAGCTGGGCGACGTCATGAAGGAGTCGGCGCAGGCCGCCCTGTCGTACGTCCGCACGAACTCCGCGAAGTACGGCATCGCCAAGGACTTCCTCGAGAAGAGCGATCTGCACATCCACATCCCCGCCGGGGCGATGCCAAAGGACGGCCCGAGCGCCGGCGTGACGATGTTCACGGCGCTCGTCTCGCTCCTCACCAACATCAACGTCCGCCACGACGTCGCGATGACCGGCGAGATCACGCTGCGCGGTCGGGTTCTGCCGATCGGCGGCCTGAAGGAGAAGGTCCTGGCGGCCCATCGCGCCGGAATCAAGCGCATCCTCGTCCCCGAGCGGAACCGCCCGGACCTCGAGGAGGTGCCGAAGGAGGTCGTCGACGAGCTGCAGTTCTTCTTCGTCAGCCGGATGGACCAGGTCCTGGAAGCGGCGCTGGAGTCGATGCCGCAGCCTTTGCCGCCCGAGCCGGAGCCGAAAGACGACAAGAAAGACGGGACCACGGTCGCATCGAACTGACACGCGTCACGGCTCGTTGATCCTTCGAGCGCGGCTCGGCTAGCCTCCACCTTCGATGCGGTCGGTGCTCAAGCAGAGGGACACGGCGTGAAGCCCTGTCCCAGCTGCGGGTGGATGCTCCAACCCGGCGATGCTGCCTGCAACATGTGCGGGAGCCTCGCCGGCGGTGGTGGTGGTGGCCCACCGCCACCCGCGGGTGTTGGTGGAGGCGGTGGAGGGTATCCACCCCCTCCTGCGGCCCCGCCGCCTGCGATGGGTGCGGGTTCGAGCTCCCCCTCGTACTTGCAGCGCGGGGGGCAGTACGCGCCGCCTGGCGGTGGTGGCCCGCCGATGGCTCCCGGACCGGCAATGGCGCCTCCGCCGCCCGGACCGGCTGCGTTCACCGGTGGTGTGGGCCCAGAGAACGCGCCCATACCCCTGTCGCCCTGGGCTTCGGCCGCTCCGGCGATGCCCCCTCCACCCCCGCCGCAAATGGCAGGCATTCCGCCCGGTATGCCTCAGCAGGGGATGCCTCAGCAGGGGATGCCTCAGCAGGGCATGCCGCAGCAAGGCATGCCTCAGCAAGGCATGCCGCCAGGGATGGCTGGCATGTCGGGGATGGGTATGGGCGCTCCGCCGCCCTCGCCGTCCTTTGCAGGCGGTGGCTTCGCGTCGGGGGGCTTCGGTGCGCCGCCCCCGCCTGCGCCCAGCTTTGGTGGCGCCGCCGGCGGCTACGGGCCGCCTCCGGGCATGCCGCAGTCGCCGATGGGCGCGCCTGCTTACGTTCCCAACGGCGGCATGCCGGCTCCGCCTCCCATCGTCGGTCTCGGTGGCGTTCCTGCGCCCCCACCGCTCGTCCCCGCGCCTCCTCCGATGATGTCGGGCGGGGGGATGCCTCCCGGCATGCAGGGTGGCTACGGCGCGCCTCCTCCAGTCGTAGCGCCTCCACCGATGGCGGGCCCACCGCGGCAGGCGATGCGTTCGCCCGGGGCGCTGTCAGGAGCGCTGCAGCCTGGCGACATCGGGTCGACCGGCGTCCTCGTAGGCTTCCTCGTCACCTTCCAGAACGAGCCGACCGGCAGCAGCTGGCTCATCCGCAGCGGGCGTCTCCAGCTCGGCCGCGCCGGCGCCGACGCCCGGATCGACGTCGGCATCAACGACGCGAGCGCTTCGTCACGCCACGCTTCGATCGTTGCAGATCCAACGACCGGTCAGGCCTTCATCGAGGACGACGGCTCGCGCAACGGGACGTTCGTCAACGAGCAGCGTGTCCAGCAAGGCGAACAGCGTCAGCTCCACGACAACGATCGCCTGCGCATCGGCAGCACCACCTTCGTCATCAAGCTCCTCGTCAGCTGAGTCAGCGGACCGTTGGTTCTCGCTCTGCCGTTCGCGCTCTGCCGTCTCTCTCCGCGTTGCCACCCGAGCGAACCGGGCTGGCGCAAGCGCAGAGAGGTCGAGGTGGCTGAGGTGAGGGGAGCCGACGTCAGGCTCCCGCTCTCTTGGGCCTACGTTGACCTGCGCGCCGGTCGAGACCGAAGCGAGGCTGGCGCGTGAGGAGCGAGCACCGGAAGCGCACGCCTTGGTGCGCGGAGGAGCGGAGTCGACCCCGGGTGCGGGTGTCCCGCAAAGCAACGCGCCTGCCGCAGCGAGGGTATCGGCCGGCGCGCTACTCTTTGCACTTCTTGAAGCCCTCGATCAGCTTGCAAGTGAGGCTCTCGCGGCAGTCCGAATCGGACGCGCACTTCTGACCGTCGTCGCACTTGTTGGGGCAGTTCGGACCGCCGCAATCGATGTCGGTCTCGTTCCCGTTCTGCTCCTCGTCCTCGCAAGGTCCAGGCGGTGCGGGAATGATGCACTCGAAGTACTCGACCTCGTAGGGGACCGCGTTCTTCAGCTCGCCCTCCGGCGGCGGGTAGAAGATCCGCAGGCGCACGACGCCGTTGATGCCGACCGAGCCGGGGTTGAAGTCGAGCTCGGCCTGCGGAACGATCGCCTCGTAGTCGCGGCACTTCGTGACCTGCAGGCGGTCGAAGTAGTGCTTCTGGGCGGGGCAGGTCACATTGAGGGTGTCGCGCCCCTCCTGGCCAGCCTGGTTGAAGACGCCGCCGGCCACGAGGTCCTCGTTCACGCCGCCGTCCGGCATCGGGTCACCGGTAATGGTGATGCCGAAGTCGAACCGGTCCGTGAAGCGTGCCGTCGCGCACGTGGTCCCGTCGTTCTTTAGGATCTTGAACGACTGGACGAGTGGCTCGATCGGGTCGGTCACCGCCGCGAGATCCAGCGGCGGGTCGAAGATGATCTGCCCGCCCTCATACTCCGCGCCGTTCTGGGTCTGCAGGACGCAGATCGCGAGCTCCTCGCGAATGGCGAAGCTCCCCTGCGGAGCCTGCCCGCGTCCCAGCGCGCCGCAGCGGATGTCGACGTCTTGTGCGAACTCGCGGTAGCAGTTCGCCGGGTCGGCCAGCCACCCGCAGAAGTCCTCGACCGGCGGCTCTTCGGCGCCGCCGCCGCACCCATACGCGAGCACAATCGAAGCCGGGAGGAAGAGCGTCGCAAGGACGACGAAACGTCGCATGAGGCGAGTCTACCGGGGAGCCGCGCGCCGGACCAACTTCCAAGCGGAAAGTCGCGGCTCGGACGCTCACCACTCGGTGTAGGCGCCGCCTACGACGTAGGCGTCGTCCACCCCGGCGTACGTGAAGAGGCCCCAGCACTGGAGCTTGTACTTGGCGGCGAACCGCACCGCCTCCTTCAGGCCGGCCTTGGGGGCAAGCAGCGCGAGGTTGCCGCGTCGCACGCCCCACCAACCAGGGCCGTGCGACAGGAGCGACTCGTGCAGATCCTTGGCAGCGGCGTCGGGGCTGTCGAGCACCGCGAGGCGGAGGCGAACGCTCCCCTCGTCGTCCGAGAACTCGTACCACCAGAGGTTGCCGCGCGCCTTCTTGGGCGTGACCGTCACGCCGCGCGCCGCGAAGAAGCGGGTGAGGTCGTGGTAGGTCAGCGGCTGGAGCTGCGGGTGAAGGTCGATGCCCTGGCAGTAGCCGGCATCGAACTTGAATTCGCTCAGCGTGATCGACGGATCCTCGTCGCCTTCGGGCGTGACCACGACAGTGTCGAGATCCACGCCGGACGCCTCCGGGTAGTCGATGTTGGACGGGCGTCCTACGCACCCGACCGCAGAGCAGGTTGCGACGACCAGCGCCGCGCAAGCGACGAGGCGACGGTGGAGGGTTGCGCGGGCGCCTTTCATGAGAGCGTGTCGACGTTATCCGAGGGCGAGGAGCACGGCCAAAACGTTGGGCCGTTTAAGTCCTCCCCTCGAACTCCCGCGGCCCAGGTGCCATCGCTCATCGGATAAAAAGAGCGTCGGCCCAAACTTGGCCGCAGCGCTCACCCCACCTATCGTCCTGGCCGAGGTCATGGCGCGTTCTATCTCCGCCCCCCGGTTCGCACTGCACGCGTCGCGTACGCTGCGTCTCCTCGCACTCGCGGGGCTGACGCTCGGCTCGCTGTCGCTCGCAGCCTGCGGTGGCTCGCCCACGGCGCCCAAGGGCGACGAGGTCTTCTACCTCCACGGCGGCGGCGTGATCGACAAGAACAAGAGCTGGGAGGTTTACTATCCCAAGCTCGATCGCGAAAGCTCGCCACGCGTGACCAAGATGGTCGGCGTGGCCGTGCTCGAAGGCGACGTCCGCTTCGCCCGCCCCGTCGACTGGACGCTGCGCGACGCCGACTACACGCCGGAGCATCGCTTCATCTCGTACCAGTCGCCCCGCCAGTTCAGCTTCTCGATCTACGAGCGTGTCGACCCCGATCGCGACACGTGGACCGACGTGCAGAAGCGATACGAGGCTGAGCTCAAGGCCGAAGGCGTCAAGATCCTGGCCTCGAGGATGCCGATCGGCACCGCGAACGCCCAGGGTCGGAGCTACACCATCGAGTCGACGATCAAGAGCCGTCCCGACTACCAGGGCGTCGCCACCGAGATCCTGGTCCGCAGCGGACGCCGCATCCTCCTCGTCCAGATCGTCCACCCCGGCAACCTCGAGCCTCTCGCCGACGAAGTCGCCGCCGCCATCAGCTCGATGGTCGTCGACGGCCCGCGGTAGTTTCCGGAAGGGGCTGGCTCCAGCCCCTTCCCCCGGCGAGCGGAGCCCCCCATCCCACGAGGCTGTGCGCGTGGGGCCCCAACCCCACTTGCTGCTCGCGGCGGAGGTGCTGCTTGGAGGTGCTCGGCCCCAGGTGTCGAGGAGGGCGCTGGGAAACTGCTGCGCGCCCCGCTAGCTGCGTTGCCGGGGGCCCACCGGTCCTCAGCGTACAGGAAGTACGCTTCCGGCCGGTCCCCCCCGGCGCCTTGCTATCGGGTCGCTC
>Ga0105046_10010564_pt1 | contig 14370 bp, 9 predicted proteins | sample MAT03_FD_78385 | JGI IMG/M metagenome (GOLD analysis project Ga0105046, IMG submission 78385) | Freshwater microbial communities from Lake Fryxell liftoff mats and glacier meltwater in Antarctica - MAT-03 (megahit assembly) | ecosystem: Environmental > Aquatic > Freshwater > Ice > Liftoff... | reverse complement strand
CGTACGGTCTTCGGCTTCCCCGCTGCTGGAGCTTTCTCGGCGGCCTCGCTCGCGACTGCCGCGAGGATCATCGCGAGGGCGAGGCCGATCAGACGAATCGGGCGGTGCAACATGAACGTTCTCCCTGGGAATGAGCCATTCTTCGCGGATTCGATGAGTCTCTCGGCCTCACGCGATGTGGACCTCGGCGGGTTGCGGCCAATCGGTTCGTCCGTGGCGGCTGCAATGGTCGATCACGAGAGTTGAGAGTTGTTATAAATAGGCCCGTGGGGGAAAGAAACTCAGGACTGGCGCATCATCAACTGTCGGGTCCGGAGGGGACGTGATGTCCCGGGCGACGAGCCCTCTTGAAGCCGCGGATGCGGCGACCGAGAGTAGCCAGGGGTGAGTCATCGAACCCCTGGTGAGTGAGCCTCTCCAGAGTCCCGGAGGGACGATCGAACTTACGCCATCCCAGACGCGACCGAATGGCCAAGGTTCGACCGCCCTTCCAGGGTTCGAGAGTTCGAGTCCTGGGGTTCGCAAAGCCTCACCCCAGGCTACCGTCGGTCGCCGCTCCGCGGCTGAGTAGAATCCGACAGTTGTTGATGTGCTGGTCCTTACCTGCTTGGCCAGGTCTCGGCCAAGCGAGAAACGGACCGACATGGACGACTTCGCACCGGGCGACCCACTACAACAATCGACATGATCTCCAACGCTCTCCGACTCGGAACTCGTGGCAGCCCGCTGGCGCTCTGGCAGGCGAATCACATCGCGGGGTTGCTGCGGCCGTTCGTCGCGCCGCACGCGGTCGAACTCGTCCTCATCGAGACCCACGGCGACCGTGATCGCGCCACCGCTCTCAGGGACATGGGCGGCTTCGGCGTCTTCACCAAGGCGATTCAGACGGCTCTGGTGGAACAGCGTGCGGAGGTGGCCGTGCACAGTTTGAAGGACCTTCCCACGCTGCCGACGGAGGGGACGGAACTCGCCGCGGTGCCAGAGCGCGGGCCGACGGGCGATGCGTTTCTCTCGCGGAAGTATCGCCGATTCGACGACCTGCCGGAGGGCGCCGTGGTGGGAACAAGCTCACTGCGCCGCCGGGCTCAGGCCCTGAATCGACGCCGCGATCTGAAGCTGATCGACCTTCGCGGCAACGTCGAGACGCGGCTCCGCAAACTCGACGAAGGCAACTTCGACGCGATCATTCTGGCGGAGGCGGGCCTCATGCGGTTGGGCCTCGCGGAGCACATCACCGAACGGCTCGACACCTCGTGGATGCTGCCCGCGGTGGGTCAGGGCGCGATCGGGCTGGAGTGCCGTTCAAGCGACGCGGAATCAAGGGGCCTCGTGAGTGCGTTGACGGACGCCTCGACATGGCAGCGCGTGCAAGCGGAGCGAGCGATGCTCAGTGCGCTGGGCGGCGGCTGCCTGGTGCCGATCGGCACCACAACGATCGTGGCCGACGGCGTGCTGACGATCCGCGGCGCGGTGCTCAGCGCGGATGGCCGACGGCGCGTGGTGGCGACTCACGCAGGCCCCGCGGAGACACCCCTGGCGGTCGGCCAGGAACTCGCGGCCATGCTGCTCGCCGAAGGCGCCGGCGAGATCCTGAAGACCGACGCGATCCGGTGAGGATCGAGAGATGGGTTCAGCGATTCGATTCGCAGTTCCGATCGCAGGATTTCATGCACCCGTCAGGATATTCCCCCCGGGGCCTGCACGAACTGCCTACAATGGGGAGTCGCCAGGTTTTGTCATTGCGGGAAGGTGCTCATCATTCGCTTCGGAGTGTATCTTCCGCGAATCGTTTGCCCTGTTCACGCCAACCCTGCCACCGGAATAGGCCTTCATGACCACTCGCAATACTCTCGGCGGCGTGATTCATACTTACCAGAAGTACGACGCCATCAACTTCCCGAGCCCGACGGCGCCGCCTCCGGACATGGTGTCGCCCATGATGGAGCACATGCTGCACTTCGGCGACGCGGACGAATTCACCGAGGAGCAACTCGCCAACGCCATCCATCTCGATGCGAGCCAGATCGCCGGGCTGGGGCCGAGCCTCGATCAACTTCGCCAGATGCTGCTCGAACGCAAGAAGAAGATCCTCGAAACCTACGAAACCAAGAATGTGCAGAAGGGCGCCGCCAACGCTTACCGTGAGGCGTCGCAGAAGATCAGCCCGCCCAAGAAGCTCTCGGATGCCTATCGCCAGGCTGTCAAGGACGAGCAGATCGCGGAGATCGAGGAACTCTACTTCCGCAGCGGCGATGAGTCGAATCCCTTCGCGCGTGCCCTCGTGCCCCTGGTCGAGCGGCTCGCCGAAAAGTATCAGGTGGACGAACTCGCGGGCAAGTACGAGTTCACCGGGCGACAGTCCCTGACTGTGCCGGAAGCACTAGAAATCAAGGAGGAACTCGAAGCGATCGATCGTCTGCTCAAACAACTCGAAGAGGCGAAGAAGAACGCCCAGCTTGCCCTGATCGACCTTGAGGATCTTCAGCAGTTCGCGTCGCCGGAGGAGTTGCAGAACCTCAGCGCCATGCAACAGCAGATCGAGGATTACATCCGCGAGCAAGCGGAACGACAGGGCCTGGAGGGCGACGGCAAGGGGAAGTACAAACTCACGCCGAAGGCCCTGCGGCTGTTTCAGTCGAAGGTGCTGACGCAGATCTTCAGCGACTTGCAGGCTTCGCGAACCGGCCGACACCCGGACGCGGTGGTCGGCGAGGGGGCGGTGGAATCGCCGAAAACCAAGGAGTACGAGTTCGGCGACTCCGTGGCCCAGATGGATATTCCGTCGAGCATGATCAATGCCCTGTTGCGGCAGGGCCCGTCGCTGCCGGTGCGGATGAAACCGGACGACATCGTGATCCATCGGACGCGAGTGACGCCGAAGGCGGCGACGTGCGTGCTGCTGGACATGAGCGGTTCGATGCGCTATGGCGGGCTTTACGCCAACGTCAAGCGGATGGGCCTGGCGCTGGACGGCCTGATCCGCAGCGAGTATCCGGGCGACTTCTTGCAATTCATCGAGATGTACACCTTCGCGAAGCCGCGACCGATGGCGGAGATCGCGGCCCTGATGCCCAAACCGGTGACGATCTGGAACCCGACCGTGCGGATCAAGCAGGACATGAGCGACCCGAACGTGAACGAGATGATGGTGCCTCACCACTTCACGAACATCCAGCACGCACTTCAGACATCCCGTCGTTTCCTCGCGAACCAGGACACGCCGAACCGCCAGATCGTGCTCATCACGGATGGCCTGCCCACAGCTCACTTTGAAGGAAGCATGCTGTATCTGCTTTACCCGCCGCACCAGCGAACCGAGGATGCGACGCTCCGCGAGGCGATGCTGTGCGCCAAGGAGAACATCACGATCAACATCTTCCTGCTGTCAAGCTGGAATCAGTCCCACGAGGATGTGCGGTTCGCGTACAAGATGGCGGAGTCGACAAAGGGCCGTGTGATCTTCACCGCGGGACGTGATCTGGATCGCTTCGTGATCTGGGATTACATCAAGCGTCGCAAGGCGATTGTGTCAGGCTGATGCACGGTTTGTTTGACGTGAGAGGGAATCAGAGACGAGGCACCTCATTCGAAGTCGAATGAGGTGCCTCGAATGATTAGTTAGTAAGCCCCGGTTACCTCACTAGCTGAGCGTGTGATGATCGCGGCGACGATGCCAATCGCCACGGTAGAACGGATCATTTTCACTGAACCATCGGCGAAGACTGTGTTCGCACCACCGGGATGAAACGAATAGATTTCGTTGCGGTTGGAGCAGTTGATGGCGCAGATTCCGCCTTGCGTTAATCCGTCGGCGGTGAAGCCGTCCATGGCGAACGTGTTCTCATCATCCGCCCAGCCGGATCCGCTTGTGCGACCCGTCTGCTGGGCTCGCAAGGCGAACACGGTTGGTCTCCCTGCGTCCTCGACGAACAGAAAGGAATTGCTGGCCCCATCGTGAATATCGGTGATCTTGGTTGAAACATTTCCCTGGAGCACTCCATATCGATTGGCATCCGTGTATGTCATGGGAAGCAGGCCGAAGGTGTTCGCGCTATTAACGTCCGTGCCCACTCCCGTCATCACCGCATAATCCGTGGTCGCGATATTATCGACCGCTCCAAATGAATCCGTTCGGGGGTTCGTCGCGGTCGGGCACTGAAAGCTCTTGACGGGCGACCGATAGACGGGCTGCATATCCGAGTGACTCCAGGACCGTCGATTGGACCCCGTGGCCGTGGGGTACGGGGTGTAGGTCGCCGTGAACGTATCAAAGAGCTGAGCTTGCTCGACGTACGGTAGCAGGAACACAAAGCCATTGCGATTGGAGTTGCCGAACAAGGCACGGCCGGCCGAGTTACTGACTTTGGCAGGCGGCAGTCCGGTGTTAGTTTGCTCGTAATTCAGGCAGCCGATACCGAACTGCTTGAGGTTATTCTGGCACGAGGTGCGCCCCGCCGCCTCGCGGACCTTCTGCACCGCAGGAAGCAGCAGGCCGATCAGGACCGCAATGATCGCGATGACCACAAGCAGTTCGATCAGGGTGAACGCAGGTCGCTGTTGCTTTTTCATGTCAGCATCTCTTTCAGAATCTGGGCGGTTCGCATTCCAATAGTACTGGGTCGCCTTCGCGGGAGACGCACAGATCGCCACAAAAGAAAGTAACTACACCAAGGAACGAAAGACTCGAGTGACGATCAGCGAGGGGAACCTCATCAGGAGGTTCCGGGCCGCTTACCTGTACCGCAGGGAAACGACTCTCATGCCCAACAAAACCTAATGTTTGTCGGGCAATGCTGATGATTCCGGTGTGAACTTCTTGTGAAGTCGCCTTGATTCCCTGTTCAAGCCATCGGAAGAAGAGTTCCAGCTCGCAGGGAAGTAATCAACGGGCTACAAATCACATTCTTGATGTGACTGCTCATTGCTAGAAAGATTACGTCCGGTGAGCCCGATTGAAGCGAAGAAATGATGAAGATGGAGTGAAATTCGTTGCCCGAAATGGCATCAAAGGCGAACGACCGATTTAATGTCATGGTCTCGCGATCTGTTTTGCGATTCCAGGAGCAAGCGTAAGATCCGAATTGGCTTCAGCTTAACACAGTGCTAGTGGACCAGCAGGAAATCCTTGCTGTTGAGCAGGGCCCACATCAGATCCTGGGCGGCGGCGGCGCGGTCGGGGCCGTAATCCTTCACGAACTCGAGCCCGGAGGCTTGCTCCTTCGCATTCGGCGAGCGAGACAGCGACCAGAGATAAAGCTCCGTCACCAGGGCCTCGTCGCTCGGTTTCTCCTTGAGCAGCAGAGCCGGGCGGGCGTTGGCGGCCTTGACGCGGGCGAGGATGCTCTTGCCGTTGATGAAGTTCAGGGCTTGCAGCATGTTCGAGGAATTGTCCCGTTCGCATTCGCAGGCGTCCATGCGTTGAGGCTTGCCGAAGAGCTTGAGGAAGTCGCTGGTGACGTTCGCATCCGGGAGCTGGGCGGCGCGGAAGCCGGCAGGGGCGCCGCCGAAGACTTCGGGCACGGCCGTGGCCTGGACGAGCGAGTCAAGTAGCGCCTCCGCGGGGATGCGGCGAGGCACGGCTCGCGAGAAGTTCTGTTCGTCGTGCTTGTTGCTCTCGTTCGGGATGCTCGACCGTTGATACGTCGCGGAGGTGACGATCCGGCGCATGAGCTGGCGGACATCGTAGCCATGCTTCACGAAGTCGGCGGTGAGGGCGTCGAGCAACGCCGGGTTGATTGGGGGGTTCGTGCTGCGGATGTCGTCGACGGGGTCGATGATGCCGCGATGGAAGTAATAGCTCCAGATGCGATTGACGAGTCCGCGGGCGAAGAACGCATTCTCCGGCGCGGTGAGCCACTTCGCGTACGGCTCACGGCGATCACCCTTCGCGGGCAGCGTTGGTTCCGCGCCGCCGAGGAACTTCGCGGGTTGCGGCTTGCCGGTGCGGGGGTTCACGATCGCCCCGGCGTCGAGGTTCACGAGGAGCATCTTGTCCGGCGCGGTTCGGCGAGCCACGACGGTTCGCACGTCGGGCCGCAAGCTCACCTGGTTGAAGAACGTGGCCAGGCCGTAGTAGTCGGCCTGGGTCCAGTTCTCCATGGGATGGGCATGACAGCGGGCGCAGAGCAGCCGAACGCCGCAGAACACCTGTGTGACGCGCTCGACGGTATCGGTCGTTTCCTTGCTGGCGGTGTAAAAGACGCTGGCGGGGTCCTCGGTCGCTCCGCCGCGGGCCGTCAGGATCCTCCGGGCGAACTCGTCGAGCGGCATGTTGGACGACACGGCCCCGCGGATGAACTCGCGGAAGAGGAACACCGACTGCGAGTTCGCGGAGTTCCGTGAGTTCTGAAGCAGATCGCCCCACTTCAGCGACCACTGGTCGACGAACTCCGGCCGCGTGAACAGGCTGTCGACGACGGCCTCGCGTTTCTTGGGGCCCGCATCCTTCACGAACGCCCGCACCTCGCCTGGCGTGGGTTGCACACCGATCATGTCCAGGTAAACGCGGCGAAGGAACTCTTCATCCCCCGCGACGGGCGAGGGAGCGATCTTGAGTCGATTAAGCTTTTCGACCACCGCCTGATCGATGAAATGATCTGTCGGCACGGGGCTTGGCGTGAAGCTCGCGGGCGGATTGAGAATCGTCACCCCCGTGGCGGCGAAAACACGTTCAAACCGGCCCACGACGGCCGTCTCGCCGACGTCGCCCGCGGTGATCAGGCCGTCCTCGGTCACTTCCGCGAACTGGGTGTTGTTGACGGCGAACGCACCAAGTCGGCTGACATCGCGGACCGTGCCGTCGGTGTAAAGCGCTTCGAGCTGAATGCGGTGCTTCTGACCGGGGCGAAGCACGAGCTTGTCCGGGATCATGCGAACGCTGACGACCTCGGCCGGGTCCGCGCGATCGTCCGGGCAGGCCTGTTGGACCCAGTCGTTGAAGATGCGGTCGGCCAGGCTGCCGCGGTTGAAGCGGACGCCGCCTTCGTGGGGGACATCGCCGCGGGCCTTCGACACGAGCAGGCTTCGTTCCGGAGCGAGGACATTCACTCGGCGGCTTGCTTCCTCGCGCACGATGGCGGGGTAATCGAGCTTTGGCTCCTGGCCGCGGAGGGAGAGCTTGAAGCCGTTCTTCCCAAGCGAGTAACCATGGCAGGCGCCGGCGTTGCAGCCCGCCCGCGTGAGGATCGGCATCACCTCGTGGCGGAAACTCGAAGGCGGCTCGATCGTCGGCAGCTTCACCTTGAGCGGGATCGATTTCGTCTGCCCGCCAGCGCTGACGGTGATAATCGTCTCGCCGTTCGCGAGGGGCTGAATCCAGCCGTGGTCGTCGAGACTGGCGATCGCGGGGTTCGCTATGGTGATCGTCGCGTTGTCGCGAAGGTCTTGCGAGAAGCCCTCCGCGGTAACGGCAAAGACCTGGATCGCGTGCGGATGCCGGGGATGGTGAATCTCCAGCGACATGGGAAAGACCGCGACCTCCGCTGGGCGAGCGAGTTGCGGAACGAGCACAAAGATCGCGGCACTGATCAGGGTTCGCATGGGAAACTCTTACCGTAAGACAGGGGGCGTGCCTGTTGGAATGTCTGCATGTGGCCAGGCTGCGGAACCAACTCCGGATGCTGTCGTACAGTCCCACGCCATGACAGGCTGGACGCCTGTCCGGCGGGGTCACTTCTTCGCCTTCGGCGTCGCCACGGGCAGTCGCTTCACCGGGGTATAGGCCGTCGCGAGCGTGGTCTTCTTGTCCGCGGAGAGCAACTCGGCTTTCACCGCCAGGTCGTACATCGTCCCCGGCAGCTGGGGCGGCACCGTCAGCGGCAGCGTGCCCTCGGTCGCCTTCGCGGCAAGCTCGACGCCACTGGCAGCCTCGGCTCGCAGCGTCTGCATGGGGTTGGGCTGGTTGTTCACCAACCGCGGAAGCTGGCTCGTCACGAGCGTGAGCCTGACGACGGAGTTCGATGCGGGTCGGGTCACCTTCACTGGCAGTGAGAGCTTGCCGCCAGGGGTGAGTGTCGCGTTCTCGGGGAGCTTGTTCCAGTCGAGCGTGAAAGCGTCCTTCGGCGGTGCAGTCCTTGCGAACGAAATCTCGCCCGCCAGCCAGGGCTCCAAGAGTTCGAGCGGGTGATCCTTCAGCAGCACCGGCTTCACGACTCCCGTCTCGGCCTTGCCCCGCCAGCGGGTGATCGAGGCGTCCGCGGCACTGCCCTGGCTGGTGATCGTCACCAGGGTGCCGTCGGCCCCGGCAGGGATCGTGGTGTTCACCAGCGTCGCGTCTTTCGGCAGGCCGTCCGCAGTGATCTCGATGGGGCCGGTATAGCCGTTGCGTTCCACGAGCACGGGGAATAGGGCAGCCCCGCCGGCCGGCAGCGACAATCGCTGGGGGATGGTCGTCAGCGAGAAGTCGGAAACCTCCTTGGCGATCGTATCCACGGTGACACGGTAGACGGATCGCGGCCCGCCTCGACCCTGAGCGTCGAGAACGCCGAGGATCACGCCGACTTCCTCCGCGGGAACGGTGTACTCGAAGGCCGGGTCAAGCGTTCCCACGCCATCCTCCGCCTTCGCCAGCACTGCACCGGCTTCATTGCGGATGACGAGGGCCACGTCGACGGTCGATCCGAGCCGCTCGGCGAAAGCCTCGAATTTCAGCTTCGTCCCGGGCTTTGCGCTGATGAGATACCGATCCTCCTCGAAGGCCGCGAGCAGCTTTCCGCACACGGCGGATCGCTCGGCGGGGATCGCCTGAGGCTTGGAATTCCCGGGCTGTTCCACGAACTCCACCCGCTCGCTGACCTCGACCCACGGCCTTGCACCGCTCCAGATCGGCCCCTTCGGCAAGGTCAGATGCAGAATCGATTCCTTACCTGTTGCAGGCAGCTTCACGGTCACCGGCTCCGAGGGGCCGAGAATCTCCACGCTTCTGGTCTGGGCGGTGACCACCGGCGGATAGACGCCTTCAACGCTGTTGAACTCACCGAGTTTGAGGCGAAAGAAGCTACCGGTTGGGGCCGCGTATTCCACGTCGTGAACGGCGATCGTGTAAACTCCCTCGCCTGGCAGCGTCGCGGCGAGTCGGCAGTCGCCAAAGGTCGCGGAGCTCGACCAGGCCCAGGCGATTTGCTGGCGAGTCGGCCCGTAAAGATGGATCACCGGCCGAAGCTTGCTGCCAAGTCTCTGAGCTTCGACTTCCACCTGGAGTTTCTGCCCCGCCTGGCCCTTCATGGTTGTCTCGATGATGTTGCTCGCCGAGACGTTACTGACGAACGCCACCGGCAACGCACCAGCTTCCGCGGCGAACGGACGCTGAGGCAGGCCATCGACCGCGACAATCACCGGCAGGCTCACGCCGCCTTCGGTGGCGATTCGCAGGTGGGCGAAGCCCGTGGGAACATCCTGGCCAAGAGCGATCTCGAAGGTCGCCTGCTTCTCGGTGTTCTTCGGCTTCAGCGTGGTCTTCGCTGGGAAGGGGAGGAGCAATTTCGGTGCGGAGCCAAGGTCGTCGCCATCGATGGTGAGCGTGGTGGTGGCGCCGACTTGCAGGCCACGGAGGGAGACGGTTCGGATTCCCGGTTCGGCAGCAATGGTGAGACCACTGGCGAAAAGCAGAACGAAGATCGCACGATGGAGGTGCATAATCGCGATGTTCTTAAAGCTTGGCCGCGGCGCGGAGTCTTCGGAGCGGAGCGCTGTAAGCCGCTCGCGCTACGCTCTGAAGACTCCGCGCCGCGGCTGCACGATGGGGTCCTGAACCGTGGGGTCACGCGAACAACTGGCGGATCGGCTCGGCTTCCACCATGCGAACGGGGCGGTCGCCGGGGCCGGGCATCATGGTGCTGTCGAGGTCGATGCCCATGCCTTTGTAGATGGAGGCGATGATCTGCGGGGGCAGGATCGGCATGTCGTTGGGGCGGCCGCCGAGCTTGTCCGAACTGCCGATGACCTGGCCGCCGCGAATGTTGGCGCCGGCGAGGAAGTTCGTCCACACGCCAGGATAGTGGTCGCGGCCGCCACGGGGGTTGATGCGAGGCGTGCGGCCGAACTCGCTGAGGACCGCAATCACCGTTTCCTGCAACAGGCCGCGGGCTTCGAGGTCTTCGAGGAGGGCCGTGAAGGCGAGGTCGAACTGCGGGCACAGGTGGCGTTCGTAATCGAGGTAGGTGTTGTTCAGGCTGGTGCCGTTGGCGTGCATGTCCCAGCAGGACTGGCCGAAGACGGTGTCGAAGTGGTTGACGGTGACGTACCGCACGCCGCTCTCGATCAGCCGGCGGGCCATCAGGCAGCTTTGGCCGAAGGTGTTGCGGCCATAGCGATCGCGAAGCTTGTCGGTCTCGGCGCCGAGGTTGAAGGCCCGCTTCGCTTCCGTGGAGGTCAGCAAGCGGAAGGCGCGATCGTAAGCACTTTCGTGCATCTGCGTGGTCCGCGTCTCGGTGCGGCGCTGAAGGTCGTCAAGTTGTTCAAGGAGCTTCTTGCGATTGTCGAGCCGCGAGGCCGACTCGCCCTGCGGCACTTCAAGATCGCCGACCTTGAAGTTCGGCAGGGCCGGATCGGCACCGAGGAAGAATGGCTCGTGGGCGCTACCGAGGTAACCCGCGCTCTGGCCGTGGAGCGGGCCGGCGCCCGTGTTGCCGATTGGCCCGGGCAGGATGACGTTCGCGGGCAGGTCGCCCTTCGGGCCGAAGACCCGGCTCACCACGCTGCCGGCGTGAGGCTTGACGCTGTCCGCGTTGAAGTCGTGGCCGGTCATCATCCAGCGCTGGCCGTTCTCGTGCGTCGCTCCGGTCTTGTGGTGCAGGCTGCGGATCAACGCGATCTTGTCCATCTGCCGGGCCATCAGCGGGAAGTGCTCGCAGATGTTGATGCCTGGCACGTTCGTCTGGGCCGGCTTGAACTTGCCGCGAACCTCTTCGACGGCGTCCGGCTTCATGTCCCACGTATCGTGCTGGCCGGGCGAACCGACCAGGAAGATCGTGATGCAGTTGCGGATGCGATCCGTCTTCACGCTCTTGGCGGCGCCGGCGGCTTCGAGTTTCAGCAGCCCCGGCAGGGACAGCGAACCCAGGCCCGCTGTGCCCGCTTGCAGGAAGCTGCGCCGCGTCACGCCGCTGCACAGGCTCACCTTCTCGTTACCGATGTTCAGCATCGAACGATCTCCGCTTGGCGTGAAGTGGCTTAGATTTTGACGGTAACGACGTTGGAGATGTCAATGAACTTGCTGTTCACGAACTCGCCCGCCGCGGTCTTCAGGTAGTCGACGTACTTCCACGTTTGCAGCACCACTTCGTAAGCCCCTGGCGTCTTCTCCGAGGGCTCAAAGCTCATCTCCGTGCGATGGGCCGGTGCCGTCGACACGACCTTGCCGTCCTTCTTGACCACCCAGCGCAACTGGAGGCCCCAGTCGTTGGCGACATCTCCGCGAACGACCTTTCGGCCTTCGAGGCGCAGTTCAGACTTGGGGACGACGTTATACTTCTGTTCCATTGCAGGGCTCCCGAAGGTCGAGAGAAGAAGACCAAGGCAGGGATTACGAGCCGGGTGCCATTATCGGTGGGATTGCAGGCTGGTAAGGGAAGTGTAACCTCCGAAGCAGATCGTAGCAACACAAAAGTGGCCCAAGTGACAATTCCTCTCATGGCCTGAGCGTTCGACTCGTCGAATTTGTAGATTCCATGAGGTTTGTGAGTGGTCAGTTTACTTTGCCAAGAATTCACGTCATCTCCCCGGGGATCGATGTAGCTTGAACCTCGTGGACGGAAACCAAGCACCGCTCGTTCTCGCGTTGCACAACTATGTCAAAGCCTTCGACGATTACGAACTTCACGGAATGGATCCTTCAAAGTGGTCTCCCGACGGAAGCTCAACTTCGCACCCAGCTGCCGTCCGATGAGACACTGGAAAATCCCGAGGCTTGTGCTCGTCGGCTGGTCAAAGCGCGATTATTGACGCCATTCCAGGCTCGTTCGCTGCTTCAGGGGCGTTATCGGGGGTTCTTCATCGCCAAGAAGTACAAGGTTCTCGAGAACCTTGGCGAGGGCGGCATGGGTCGGGTGATTCTGTGCGAGCACTTGATACTGAACCGGCTGGTTGCGCTGAAGATGCTCCGCCCCACCAGTGAGCCGCTGGGTGGCATCGCCGAGCGATTTCTGCGTGAAGCTCAGGCCTCCGCGGCACTGAACCACCCGAATATCGTGCGGGTGTTCGATGCGGACATCGTGGAAAAATCTCCCATCATGGTGATGGAGTATCTCGACGGCGCGACACTTCATCAGCTCGTTGCACAGCACGGGGCGTTGCCTGTGGGGCGAGCCGCGGAATATCTGAGACAGGCGGCGACGGGGCTGGCGCACGCCCACAGCCTGGGCCAGGTGCATCGCGACGTCAAACCCAGCAACATTCTCGTCGAGCGATCGGGAACGGTGAAGCTCCTGGACCTGGGCCTGGTCCGCTTCTTTGACACTGATCGCAATGCCAAACTGACGCAACGGTTCGACGATAACGCCATCCTCGGGACCGCGGACTTCATCGCGCCGGAACAGGCGATGGACAGCAGCTCGGCGGACCCCCGAGCCGACATTTAAAGCCTGGGCTACACGCTTTACTTCCTCCTGACAGGCCGCACTCCCTTTGAAGACGCCACGACGCAGCAAAAGCTGTTGTTCCATCAATTGCGAGATCCGAAACCCCTGCGCGAGGTGCGTCCCGAGCTTCCCGAAGGGATTGTGGACCTGTTTCAAAACATGACGAGGAAATCGCCCGACGACCGAATCCAAACCGCAGACGAGGTCGCCACGCTCCTTGAAACTTTCGCGGACCCGAAGACTTCGATCCCGACTCCCAACGAGATGCCCAAGATTCAGCCTCGCGCTTTCGTACTGGGTCTGGTGCCTGCCGAGGCCGCGAGTCGAATGACGCCCGATAATCCCTCGAGTCTGACGCGGACCTCTCCGGCGGCTTCCTCTTCGTCGGTCCATGATTCCATGCAAACACCGTCCGCGTCGCGAGCAGCCACGACCAGCGATCTGCCAATCACCTCCGCATCGCCTTCCGACATTCTTCTGGCGAAACTTCCTCCGATTGCAAAGGACTTTGACATCTCAGGCTCCGGGCCATCAATGGGCTCCCCGGCGACTTCAACCCTTCCTGCCAGCTCAAGAGTCTCCCGTCGAACGTGGATTCTTCTTGGCAGCGGCCTCACTCTGGATCTCATGGCCATTCTTGGCTTGATGAGGACTCCCTCGGCTTCAAATCCTCCGAAGGCTGCTGGCGATTTCCAGTCCCTTTTTCGCCCAGATGACGCCTCGAATCCGATCCCGCCGAGCGCGGCCAGGTTCGTTCTTCGAAGTGGTGGCTCCACGTTCATTCAGCCGCTGATGATGCTGTGGATCGAGAAGTACCAGGAACGAGCCGGCATCTCGATCTCTTACGACGGCGGAGGCTCGAGCAGCGCCATCCGACGAGTGACCGATGGCGCCCTCAACTTTGGGTGCACCGATGCTCCGATGACCGACGAACAACTTCGCAACGCCCAGGCGGAAGGCGGAGAGATCCTGCACGTGCCTCTCGTCATGGGTGCTGTCGTTCCGACCTACAACCTGCCGGATTTGAAGAAGCCCCTCGTATTCCCCGGTTCAGTTCTTGCCGACATTTACCTCGGAAAGGTCACCCTCTGGAATGACGATTCGATCCAACTCAACAATCCCGGCGTTGAACTGCCGAACCTCCCCATCGTGGTGGTTCGGCGATCCGATGGCAGCGGCACCACTTTCATCTGGACGGACTATTTGAGCCAGGTGAGCGATGAATGGCGGCGAGCGGTCGGCGCGAACACCCAGCCGAAATGGCCGATCGGCGCGAGCGGCAAGGCACTGGGCTTTGAGGGCAAGGGCAATGACGGCTTGGCCCAGGAGGTGAAGAATCACCTGGGTGCCATCGGCTATGTGGAGCTCACCTTCGCATTGAGGAATAACCTGCCCGCGGGCTGGGTCCTAAATCGTCAAGGCCGCCCCACCGCACCGACGATCGAGAATGTCACCGCGGCCGTGACGGCGCTCCTCGGCGGTGCTGAACCGATCCCCGCGGACCTTCGTTACAGCCTGACCAACGGGCCGGGTGCGAACTCCTACCCCATCTCCGGCACCACCTGGGCCATCTTCTACGCCAAACAACCGCCCGAGGTGAAGGACGAACTCGTTCGATTCCTCCGCTGGGCGACAACGGTTGGCCAGCCCTTTGCCAAGGATTTGAAGTGCGCGGCTCTCCCTGCGGAGCTTGGAGCAAGAATCGAAGCGAAGCTAGCGAAAGTGACCGCGAAGTAAACAGGCGAACCCGAAGCGTCAGCGCCGGGGTGGCCCGCGCGGTAGCCTACCGTCTTGG
>Ga0105046_10010562_pt1 | contig 14371 bp, 15 predicted proteins | sample MAT03_FD_78385 | JGI IMG/M metagenome (GOLD analysis project Ga0105046, IMG submission 78385) | Freshwater microbial communities from Lake Fryxell liftoff mats and glacier meltwater in Antarctica - MAT-03 (megahit assembly) | ecosystem: Environmental > Aquatic > Freshwater > Ice > Liftoff... | reverse complement strand
TGGGCTTGGGCGGTAGGCAGAGCGGCATGCACCACCTGCAGGTTGGGCGCGATTATGGCGCGTGGTGTCAGCCCCGCTCCGGGCCCGGGCGGGCTGTTGCCCTGTGGCCGCACCAGCCAATCCACCGCTGTTGTGGACAAGCTTGTGGGCAACTGCCCTGGCAGCCATCAGAAACCACGTATTTCCTGGCTCGGCTTTGGATTGCTGAAAATTGAGGCACCACTTTCCCTTTCAAAATCAAGCACTTGCACAATTGCGACAGGCGCGTGACAGTGCTGTCGGCGCATGCTGTGCGGTGTGGCGGGCCTGTGGAATTCAGCCGGCTGCGGCAGTGCCTGGCACCCGGGCGGCAGGCCGCTGATGGCATTGCCTGAACCCGCCGGCGCTGCGCTGCCGGCACGCGCCTGGAGCGTGGCGGCACTGCTTCTGGCGGTGGCCGACGCGCTGGCCGCGCGGCTGGGCGCGGTCACGGTGCGTGGCGAGATCTCCGGCTTCAACCGCGCGGCCAGCGGCCACTGCTACTTCAGCCTGAAGGACAGCGACGGCCAGCAGGCGCTGCTGCGCTGCGCGATGTTCCGCCGTGCGGCCGGCCTGCTGGACTTCCGGCCCGCCGACGGGCAGCAGGTGGAACTGCGCGGGCGCATCACGGTGTATGAATCCCGCGGCGAGCTGCAATGCGTGGTCGAGCACCTGCAGCGTCTGGGCGAGGGCTCGCTGTACGAGCTGTTCCTGAAGCTCAAGGCGCGGCTGGCGGCGGCCGGCCTGTTCGATGCCCAGCGCAAGCGGCCGCTGCCGGTGTATCCGCGAACCGTGGGCGTGGTCACCTCGCTGGGCGCGGCGGCGCTGCACGATGTGCTGACCGCCATCGCCCGGCGTGCGCCGCAGCTGCGGGTGGTGGTCTACCCGTGCCTGGTGCAGGGGCCGGAGGCGCCTGCGCAGATCGTGCGCGCGATCGGCCAGGCCAACGCCCGGCAGGAGGCAGACCTGTTGATCGTCTGCCGCGGCGGCGGCTCGCTCGAAGACCTGTGGGCCTTCAACGACGAGGCGGTGGTACGTGCCGTGGCCGGCAGCGCGCTGCCGGTGGTGTGCGGCGTCGGCCATGAGACCGACACCTGCCTGGCCGAACTGGCGGCCGACCTGCGCGCGCCCACGCCCACCGCAGCGGCCGAACTGGCCACGCCGCTGCGCAGCGAGGCACTGGCGCGGCTGCAGGCGCTGGCGCTGGCACTGCAGCGTGGGGTGGGCCGGCGCCTGGACCAGCAGGCGCAGCGGCTGGACCGGCTGGCGCTGCAGATCGGCCGGCCGGCGCGGCTGCTGGACCAGCAGGCCGCCCGGCTGGACCGGCTGCAGGCGCGCCAGCAGCAGGCGCTGGTGCAGGCGCTGGCGCTGCGGCAGCGCCGCGTCGACACCCTGCACCAGCGTCTGCAGGCCGCACTGCGCCAGCAGGTCCACGGCCACGGTGAGCAGCTGGCCCGGCTGGCATTGCGGCTGGCCGCCAACGACCCGCAGCAGGTGCTGTCGCGTGGTTATGCCTGGCTGGCCGATGCCCAGGGCCGGCCGGTCACCCGCGCCGCCGGCCTGGCGGTGGGCAGCCAGCTGGCCGCGCAATGGGCCGACGGCCGCGCCCAGGTGCAGGTGCTGAGCGTTCAGCCTGACGGCGCGGCGCCCGGCACGCCTGCACATGCACCAACGCCCGCGCCAACGCCCGCACCAGCGCCCGCACCAGCACCCGCACCAGCACCCGCACCAGCGGCTGCGCCCCGCGCCCGCGCCAGGCGCCGGGCAAGTCCCTGAGGCCCGGTGCGGCCCACCGCGCTGCCTACAATCCGGTGCTGCACAAGTTTCGCAACCCAGGCGCCATGGCTGACACAGCGGCGCCGCTTCCGCCAAGGATGCCCTCCATGAGCTACACCCTGCCTGCCCTGCCCTATGCCACCGACGCCCTGGCACCGCACATCTCGCCCGAGACCTTCGAGTTCCACTACGGCAAGCACCACCAGGCCTATGTCACCAACCTGAACAACCTGGTCGGCGGCACCGAGTTCGCCGGCCTGCCGCTGGAAGACGTGGTCAAGAAATCGTCGGGCCCGGTCTTCAACAACGCCGCCCAGGTCTGGAACCACACCTTCTTCTGGAGCAGCATGAAGCCGGCCGGCGGCGGTGAGCCCACCGGCGCACTGGCCGCAGCCATCGATGCCAAGTGGGGCAGCTACGCCGCCTTCAAGGAGGCCTTCACCAAGAGCGCGGTGGGCAACTTCGGCGCGGGCTGGACCTGGCTGGTGAAGAAGGCCGACGGCACGGTGGACATCGTCAACACCAGCAATGCCGCCACGCCGCTGACCGGTGCCGACAAGGCCCTGCTCACCATCGATGTGTGGGAGCACGCCTACTACATCGACTACCGCAACGCCCGCCCGAAGTTCGTCGAGACCTTCCTGAACTCCCTGGTCAACTGGGACTTCGCGTCGGAAAACTTCGCCTGACCGTTCAGCGGCCGAAGTTCAAGGTTGCAATCGCCAAGGGCCGTCCGGCATCGCCGGACGGCCCTTCTGCCGTCCTGGCCTGCCGATTCAGGGCTTGAACGGCGCCCCGCCGAGCTTGAAGCCGGCCTGGATGCCGCGTTTGGCGAACCAGCCCTGGTTCATCTCCAGCACGAAGCGCACCGGCCTGGCCGAGCAGTGCGACGCTTCGTCGAAGGGCTTCATGTCGGCCAGGTTGACGATGCTGCCGTCGTCGGCCACGAAGGCGATCGTCAGCGGCGTCGGCGTGTTCTTCATCCAGAAGCACTGCGGCGTGGCGCTATCGAAGATGAACAGCATGCCCTCGTGGCTGCCCAGGTCGCGCCGGTACATCAGGCCCTTCTGCCGCTGCTCGGGGGTCTGCGCCAGCTCGGCGCGGATGTTGTGCATGCCGGCGTTCAGGGTGATGGCCTGCAGGCGCTGAGGCTGCCCTGCATCTTGCTGGGCATGTGCCGGCCCGGCGCACACCGCAGCGGCGGCAGCGAGCACGCAGACGGCCATCGTCTTGACATAGATCATGCTGAACCCTCGGGGAGACCACTAGATTAGCGCTGCCTGCAGTCCGGCCCAGGCCGGGCCAGGCGCCCTGCGCTGCACACTTTCATTTCACCATGCCCCCCTCGACCATCGCCGCAGGCCCGCTGCCGCCCCCCGGCAACGGGCCCGCAGCCGGCCCGGCATCGGCCGACAGCCTGGCGGTGCTGGACGATCCGGTCGAGCAACGCCACTTCACCCGCTTCCACACCGACGCCGCCGGCCAGGCGCTGGCCGATTCGTCACTGCGCATCAGCGGCATGCACTGCGCCGCCTGTGCCGGCCTGATCGAGCAGGCCATGCTGCGTGTGGGTGGGGTGCTGGAGGCCACGGTCAGTGCCGCTGGCGAGCGGGCGCGGGTGCAGTGGCTGCCCGGGCGCACCCGGCTGACAGACATCGTGCAGGCCGTGCGCGCTGCCGGCTACGACGCCACGCCCGACACCGCTGTCGACGCCCGCGAGGTCCGCAAGCTGGAACACCGCCAGGCGGTGTGGCGGCTGTTCGTGGCCACCTTCTGCGGCATGCAGGTGATGATGATGGCCACGCCCAGCTACGTGGCCACCGGCAACGACCTGGCGCCCGACCTGCGCCAGTTGCTGAACTGGGGCAGCTGGCTGCTGAGCCTGCCGGTGATGGTGTTCGCCGCCGGGCCGTTCTTCAGCGGTGCCTGGCGCGGGCTGCGCCAGCGACGCATCGGCATGGACGTGCCGGTGGCGTTGGGCGTGCTGGTCACTTTCGTCGCCAGCACCGGTGCCACCTTCGACCCGGACGGCATGTTCGGCCACGAGGTCTACTTCGATTCGCTGACCATGTTCGTCAGCTTCCTGCTGGCCGGCCGGCTGCTGGAGACCCGCGCCCGCCACCGCGTGGCCCAAGTGCTGGAAGCCACGCTGGACGGCATGCCCGAGACCGCGCTGCGGCTGGACGCCCAGGGCCGGGCCGAGCGGGTGAGCGTGCAGCGCCTGGTGCCGGGCGACCGGGTGCGGGTGCCGGTGGGCCAGGCCTTTCCGGCCGATGCGGTGCTGGTCGAAGGCAGCACGCGGGCCGATGAAGCCCTGCTCACCGGCGAGAGCGTGCCGGTGGCCAAGGCGCTGGGTGTCACGGTGGTGGCCGGCAGCGTCAACCTGGGCGCACCGGTGGTGGTGCAGGTGCAGCGGGTGGGCGGCGACACCCGCCTGGAAGGCATCGTCGCCCTGATGCGCGATGCGATGAGCCAGCGCCCGTCGCTCACCCGCGCGGCCGACCGCTGGGCCACGCCCTTCCTCTGGGTGGTGCTGCTGCTGGCCGCCGGCGCGGCTGCGGTGTGGAGCCTGATCGACCCGAGCCGGGCGGTGTGGGTGGCCGTGTCGGTGCTGATCGTCACCTGCCCCTGCGCGCTGTCACTGGCTGCGCCGTCGGCTCTGCTGTCGGCCACCAGCGCACTGGCGCGCCGCGGCGTGCTGCTGCAGCGGCTGGACGCGCTGGAGACGCTGACCCGGCTGGACCGCATCTACTTCGACAAGACCGGCACGCTGACCGACGAGCACCTGCAGTACACCGGCCTGCAGCGGCTGGCCGGCCCGCCCGGTGCTGCGCTGGACGCACAGGGCGTGGCGATGGCGGCAGCGCTGGCCGGCTGGTCGCAGCACCCGTTGTCGCAGGCGCTGGTGGCCGCAGCGGGCCGCGATGCTGGTGCGTTCGTCTGGCAGGACGTGCAGGAGCTGCCCGGCCAGGGCTTGCAGGCCGTGGATGCCCAGGGCCGCTGCTGGCGGCTGGGCCGTGCCGGCTTCGTCGAGCCGGGCCTGGATGCGAATGGCGCCGATCAGGGCGCCGACCAGGGCGACGGCCGCGCGGCCGCCTGGTGGGGTGCCGATGGCCAGGCCAGCCTGCGTTTCGACTTCGACGAAGCCCTGCGGCCCGATGCGCTGGCGGCCGTGGCCGCGCTGCGCCAGCGTGGCCTTCAGGTGGTGCTGCTGTCCGGCGACCGGCCGGCGCGTGCCGAACGGATGGGCCAGCGCCTGGGCGTCGACGCGGTGATCGGTGGCGCGACGCCCGAGAGCAAGCTGGCAGAGGTGGCCGCCGCGCAGGCCCAGGGGCTCAAGGTGGCGATGGTCGGCGACGGCATCAACGACGCGCCGGTGCTGGCCCGTGCCGATGCCAGCTTCGCGATGGGGCAAGGTGCACTGGTCACCCGCGCACAGGCCGACGCGGTGGTGGCGTCTGGCCGCCTGGGCGACCTGGTGCTGGCACATGACCTGGCACGGCGCAGCATGCGCGTGGTGCGGCAGAACATGCTGTGGGCCGCCACCTACAACGCGGTGTGCATCCCGCTGGCGCTGGTGGGCTGGCTGCCGCCCTGGGCCGCCGGCCTGGGCATGGCCACCAGCTCGCTGCTGGTCATCGGCAATTCCATGCGCCTGGCGCGGCCGCTGCAGGCCGCCGCCGACACCGCCCCGGCGGCTGCCGTGACGGCAGCCTGACAGCCCGCTGACATGGACATCCTCTACCTGCTGATCCCGCTGTCGGCGGTGCTGGTGTTGCTGATCGTCGGCATCTTCGGCTGGGCCCTGCACCGGGGGCAGTTCGACGATGTCGAGCGCGAAGGCTCCCGAATCCTGGAAGGCGATGCGCCGGCAGTTGACGGCGATCAATCTGCCGTCGGGCCCGCCCCCGAACAATCCCGTTCATCTGCAGTTTGAAGCAATCTGAAATCCAGGAAGGAGGCCTCCGAATGGCAAGCAGTTCCACAACCGCCGCACCGGTCTACAGCGACACCGTGATCCGCGGTTTTGCGCTGATGGCGGTGGTCTACGGCATCGTCGGCATGCTGGTGGGCGTGGTCATCGCCGCCCAGCTGACCTGGCCCGAGCTGAACATGGGCATCCCCTGGCTCAGCTACGGCCGCCTGCGGCCGCTGCACACCAATGCGGTGATCTTCGCCTTCGGTGGCTGCACGCTGTTCGCCACCAGCTACCACGTGGTGCAGCGCACCTGCCAGACCCGGCTGTTCCTGCCGGGGCTGGCCATGTTCACCTTCATCGGCTGGAACCTGGTGATCCTGGCTGCGGTGGTGACGCTGCCGCTGGGCATCACCCAGGGCAAGGAATACGCCGAGCTGGAATGGCCGATCGACATCCTGATCGCCGTGGTGTGGGTGTCCTACGCCATCGTGTTCTTCGGTACCGTGGGCATCCGCAAGATCCGGCACATCTACGTCGCCAACTGGTTCTTCGGCGCCTTCATCCTGGCCGTGGCGCTGCTGCACATCGTCAACAGCGCGGCCATCCCCATCAGCCTGACCAAGAGCTACAGCGCCTATGCCGGCGTGCAGGATGCGATGGTGCAGTGGTGGTACGGCCACAACGCGGTGGGCTTCTTCCTGACCGCAGGCTTCCTGGGGATCATGTACTACTACATCCCCAAGCAGGCCGGCCGCCCGGTGTACAGCTACCGGCTGTCGATCGTGCACTTCTGGGCGCTGATCTTCACCTACATGTGGGCGGGCCCGCACCACCTGCACTACACCGCCCTGCCCGACTGGGCGCAGAGCGTGGGCATGATCTTCAGCCTGGTGCTGCTGGCGCCCAGCTGGGGCGGCATGATCAACGGCATCATGACGCTGAGCGGTGCCTGGCACAAGCTGCGTGACGACCCGATCCTGAAGTTCCTGATCGTGAGCCTGTCGTTCTACGGCATGAGCACCTTCGAGGGCCCGATGATGTCGATCAAGACCGTCAACGCCCTGAGCCACTACACCGACTGGACCATCGGCCACGTGCATTCCGGCGCGCTGGGATGGGTGGGCATGATCTCCATCGGCGCGCTGTACCACCTGATCCCGCGCATGTTCGGCCGCGAGAAGATGCACAGCACCCAGGCCATCGAGCTGCACTTCTGGGTGGCCACCATCGGCATCGTTCTGTACATCGCGGCGATGTGGATCGCCGGCGTGATGCAGGGCCTGATGTGGCGCGCGGTCAACCCGGACGGCACCCTGGTCTACAGCTTCGTCGAAAGCGTCAAGGCCACCTTCCCGTTCTACGTGATCCGCCTCGGCGGCGGGCTGCTGTACTTCGGCGGCATGCTGATCATGGCCTGGAACGTGTTCATGACCGTCAAGGGTGGCAAGGCCGTACAGCAGCGCGTGCCCCTGGTCGCCGCACCCGCCTGAGCCCCACAAGGAGAACAACGACATGGCTTCCGATGCACCTCTCCGCGGTCACGAGAAGATCGAGACCAACAACTTCCTGATGATCGTGCTGATCCTGCTGGCGCTGCTGTTCGGCGGCCTGGTGGAGATCGTGCCCCTGTTCTTCCAGAAGAGCACCACGCAGCCGGTCGAAGGCCTGAAGCCCTACACCCCGCTGCAACTGGCCGGGCGCGACATCTACATCCGCGAGGGCTGCTACAACTGCCACTCGCAGATGATCCGGCCCTTCCGCGCCGAGACGCTGCGCTACGGTAATTACTCGGTGGCCGGTGAATTCGTCTACGACCACCCGTTCCAGTGGGGCAGCAAGCGCACCGGGCCCGACCTGCACCGGGTGGGTGGCAAGTACAGCGACGAATGGCACCGCATCCACCTGATCAACCCGCGTGACCTGGTGCCCGAGAGCAACATGCCGGCCTACCCCTGGCTGGTGAATGCGGCACTCGACCCGGCCGACTCAGGCCCCAAGATGCGCGGCCTGCGCATGGTGGGCGTGCCCTACACCGACGCCGAAATCGCCCAGGCGGCCGACGAGGTCAAGGGCAAGACCGAGATGGACGCCCTCATCGCCTATCTGCAGGTGATGGGCACGGCCCGCAAGTGACCACGGCAAGGAGACCGACATGGACATCAACGACCTGCGTGCCGCGACCACGGTATTCATGTTCCTGGCCTTCATCGGCATCGTCGGCTTTGCCGTCTCGCGCCGGCGCCGCGCCAGCTTCGACGAGGCAGCCAGGGTTCCGTTCCTGGACGACCAGCCCGCCGACGCTGCCCAAGGAGAGAAGCAATGAGTGATTTCGTCCACAGCGGCTGGTCCTGGTATGTGGCGGGCCTGACAGTGGCGTCGCTGGCGTTCTGCGTGTTCATCCTGGTGGTGGCCAGCAAGCGCAAGGTGATGGCCGCCGACAACACCACCGGCCATGTGTGGGACGAAGACCTGCGCGAGATGAACAACCCCCTGCCGCGTTGGTGGATGTGGCTGTTCGTCATCACCATCGTGTTCTCCGCTGTCTACCTGGCGCTCTACCCCGGGCTGGGCAGCAACCCCGGCGCGCTGAAGTGGAGCAGCACCGGCCAATGGGAGACCGAGCAGGAAAAGGCTTACGCCAAGATGGCGCCGTTGTATGCCAAGTTCATCAGCATGCCGGCCGCAGCGTTGGCCAAGGACGCACAGGCCATGGGCATCGGCGAGCGGCTGTTCGTCAACAACTGCGCGCAGTGCCACGGCTCTGACGCCCGCGGCAGCAAGGGCTTCCCGAACCTCACCGACAGCGACTGGCTGGGCGGCACCGGGCCCGAGTACATCCAGAAGACGGTGATCGGTGGCCGTGTGGGCATGATGCCGGCGTTGGCTGCGGCGGTGGGTGGCGCAGCAGACGTGAAGAACCTGTCGCAGTACGTGCTGAGCCTGTCGGGCAGCCCGCACAACAGCGTGGCGGCCCAGTCGGGACAGGCCAAGTTCGCCGTGTGTGCCGCCTGCCACGGTGCCGACGGCAAGGGCAACCAGGCTCTGGGTGCCCCCAACCTGACCGACAAGGTGTGGCTGCACGGCTGGGGCGAAGAGGCGATTTCGCACATCGTCAACAACGGCAAGCAGAACGTGATGCCGGCGTTCGAGCAGCGCCTGTCGCATGAGCAGATCCATGTGCTGGCGGCTTATGTCTGGAACCTGTCGCAGACCACTGCGGTGGCGGTGGCCAAGTGAGCGCCGCTGCAAGCGGCTGCGATCGCACCCATGCCTGACAACCCCGGCCCACAGCTCGGCCCCGGCATCGCGCCGCGGCCCAGGCCGGCTGCCGAGGCTGGCGGTCTGGAGAGCGACGACGCCGTCATCGCGGTGGTTTCGCTGTACCAGAAGCAGAAGAAGATCTACGCACGGGCCGTCAGCGGGTCCTTTGCCACCTGGCGCTGGAGCCTGGTGTGGCTGACCCAGGTGCTGTTCTACGGCCTGCCCTGGCTGCAGTGGAACGAGCGCCAGGCGGTGTTGTTCGACCTCGGTGCGCGGCGCTTCTACATCGGGCCGCTGGTGCTGTATCCGCAGGACTTCATCTACCTCACCGGCCTGCTGATCATCTCGGCCTATGCGCTGTTCCTGTTCACTGCGGTGGCCGGGCGGCTGTGGTGCGGCTTTGCCTGCCCGCAGACGGTCTACACCGAGATCTTCATGTGGGTGGAAAAGAAGATCGAGGGCGACCGCATCGCCCGCATGCGGCTGGACGACGGCCCGTGGACAGTCGACAAGCTGTGGCGCAAGAGTGCCAAGCAGGCCGCCTGGGTCGGCTTCAGCCTGTGGACCGGTTTCACTTTCGTCGGCTACTTCACGCCCATCAAGGAACTGGCCGCCTCGGCCGCCACGCTCGGCTTCGGGCCCTGGGAATGGTTCTGGGTGCTGTTCTATGCACTGGCCACCTACGGCAACGCCGGTTTCCTGCGCGAGCAGGTGTGCAAGTACATGTGCCCGTACGCACGCTTCCAGAGCGTGATGTTCGACAAGGACACGCTGATCATCAGCTACGACGCCGAGCGGGGCGAGCCGCGCGGCTCGCGCAGCCGCAAGGCCGACCCGGCCAAGTTGAACCTGGGCTCGTGCATCGACTGCGGCCTGTGCGTGCAGGTGTGCCCCACCGGCATCGACATCCGCAACGGCCTGCAGTACGAATGCATCGGCTGCGCTGCCTGTGTCGACGTCTGCGACGGCGTGATGGAGAAGATGAACTACCCCAAGGGGCTGGTGCGCTACGACACCCAGAACGGGCTGAACCAGCACCTCAGCCGCAGCCAGCGCCTGCGCCGCATCTTCCGCCCGCGGGTGCTGGTGTACACCGCCGTGCTGGCCCTGATCGTGTCTGCCTTCCTCTGGAGCCTGCTCACGCGCCAGCCGTTCCGGGTGGATGTGGAGCGCGACCGCGCGTCGCTGGCACGCGTGGTCGAGGATGGCGAGATCGAGAACGTCTTCCGCCTGCAGGTGATGAACGCCACCGAAGCGCCGCAGCGCTTCCATGTGGAGGTGCGCGGGCTGCCGAACATCAAGATCGAACGCGTACCCGAGATCCGCCTGGCCCCGGCTGAGGCGCGCTGGGTGACCCTGAACGTGCGCGTGCCGCCCGAAACCGCCGCGCAGGCCGGGCCGGGTGCGCACGTGATCCACTTCCAGATTGCCTTGCGCCAGCACGGTGACCGCAGCGACGACGACGGCCATGCCAGCCGCGGCGCCGAGTTGAGCGAGAAATCCACCTTTGTCGTGCCGCGCTAGGCGGCCCAGGAGAACCTGATGAACAACCAGACGACCTACCCCGGCGCAGTGACCCGGCTTACTTCAACCACCACTGCCACCACCACTGCAACCGCCACCGCAACCGCCGCTGTGACCACCACGGCAACGCCCTGGTGGAGCGTGGGCATGATGTGGCTGGTGCTGGGCGGGCCGGCGGTGGTGGTGGTGGCCGCCGTGGGCACGGCAGTGGTGGCCTACCGCGGTGCCGACCCGGTGTTGACACGGGCGCCCACGCCACAGCAGTCGGTGCAGCATCCGGGCCCCGACACACCGGCCATGCAGGGGCGCAACCATGCCGCCACGCCGGCGCCGCGCTGAAGCCCACCGCCACACCACCGCCACACCACCGCCGTCACACCACCACCGCCCCACCGCCATGGCCGCCACCCGCTCCAGCCTGCGCATGCACCTGATGGCCATCCTGTGGCCGTCATTCCTGATGGCCGGGGTGCTGGAGATGCTGGTCTTCGCCCTGGTCGACCCCGCCAGCCTGCGCTGGATGGGTGGCGGGTTGATGCCGCTGTCGTCGAGCGCCGTCTATACGCTGGCGTTCTTCACCTTCTGGGCGGTGATCGCCGTGGCCGGCCTGCTGACGCGGCTGCTCGAGGGCAGCGCCGACGACATCAACCGCGATGGCGCCTCGGGCGCCTTCCGGCATTGACCCCGACAACGACCCCGACAACGACGCCGAAAACGACGCCGGCCGTGACGCCGGCGGGGCCGAATCCCGTCAGCAGTGGTTGCCGTTGACCAGGCCTTGCAGCTTGTCCTGGTCGAGGATGCGGATCTGCCGCTGCTTCACCTCCAGGATGCCGTCGTCCTGAAACTTGCTGAAGGTGCGGCTCACCGTCTCCAGCTTCAGCCCGAGGTAACTGCCGATCTCCTCGCGCGTCATGCGCAGGATCAGCGCCGACGCCGAGAAACCCCGCGCCTGCAGGCGCTGGGTGAGGTTCAGCAGAAAGGCCGCCAGCCGTTCCTCGGCCCGCATGCTGCCCAGCAGCAGCATCACGCCGTGGTCGCGCACGATCTCGCGGCTCATGATCTTGTGGAACTGGTGCTGCAGCTCGCTGAACTCGCGCGACAGGCCTTCGAGCTCGTCATAGGGGATCACGCAGACCTGCGAGTCCTCCAGCGCCACCGCGTCGCAGGTGTGGATGTCGGTGCTGATGCCGTCCAGGCCGAGCAGTTCACCGGCCATCTGGAAGCCGGTGACCTGGTCGCGCCCGTCTTCCGACGAGACGCAGGTCTTGAAGAAACCGGTGCGCACCGCGAACAGCGACTGGAAGACATCACCGGCACGAAACAGCATCTCGCCGCGCGGCACTTGCCGGCGCATGGCCACCAAGCTGTCCAGGCGCGCCAGGTTGTCGTGGTTCAGCCCCACCGGCAGGCACAGCTCGCGCAGGTTGCAACTGGAGCAGGCCACCTTGAAGGGTTCCATGCGCAGCTTGGGACTCTCGGCAGTGGTGGTGTTCATGGCTTGATTATGGTTAAGGCTGCCGCCTGCAACGGTGCGACAGCACACAAAGAAAACTGGGCGCTTGCGCGGCGCTGCTGGCACAAGTGTTGATGTGGCGCATTGTTCTGCGCATGGCGGTTTGCTGATTTGACCCAGATCAAGTGCTCTCGCCCGCGCTTTGGCACAGTGTCTGCCATGCGAACGATCGCTGATGAACCTGTCCCCCTGCTGACCGAGGCGATGCTGCACCGGCTCGACCGACCCGGCCCGCGCTACACGTCCTACCCCACTGCCGACCGCTTCGTCGAGGCCTTCGGCCCGGCCGGGTACGCCCAGGCACTGGCCCAGCGGGCCAGCGGCGCCACGGTGGGTGGCAAACCGCCGCTGTCGCTGTACGTCCATATCCCGTTCTGCGAATCGGTCTGCTACTACTGTGCCTGCAACAAGGTGATCACCAGGCACCATGACAAGGCTGCCGATTATCTGGACGTCCTGACCCAGGAGGTGGCCCTCAACACTGCGGTGCTAGGCCGCGGCCAGGCGGTGTCGCAACTGCACCTGGGCGGCGGCACGCCCACCTTCCTGTCCGACGACGAACTCGGCCGGCTGATGGCGATGCTGCGCGACGCCTTCCGCCTGGTGCCGGGTGCCGAGCTCTCGATCGAGGTCGACCCGCGCACCGCCTCGCCCGAACGCCTGCAGCATCTGGCGGCGCTGGGCTTCAACCGGCTGAGCTTCGGCGTGCAGGACTTCGACGCCGACGTGCAACAGGCGGTGCACCGGGTGCAGCCCTTCGAATCGGTGCGCGCGCTGATGCAGGCGGCGCGGGCACTCGGCTTCGAGTCGATCAACGCCGACCTGATCTACGGCCTGCCCAGGCAGACCCCCGAATCCTTCGCCCGCACCATTGCCCAGGTGGCTGAGCTGCGGCCCGACCGCATCGCGCTGTACGCCTACGCCCACTTGCCGCAGCGTTTCAAGCCACAGCGGCGCATCATCGTCGCGCAACTGCCGCCGCCAGACCACCGGGTGCAGATGCTCGGCGGCGCCATCGCCGGCTTCATGGCCCAGGGCTACACCTACATCGGCATGGACCATTTCGCGCTGCCCGGCGACACGCTGGCCGCCGCCAAGCGCCAGGGGCGCTTGCACCGCAACTTCCAGGGTTACAGCACCCAGCCTGACTGCGACCTGATTGCCCTGGGTGTGTCGGCCATCGGCCGCATGGGCGCCACCTACAGCCAGAACGCCAAGACACTGGACGGGTATTGCGACGCCGTGCGCCAGGGTCGGTTTCCGGTCGTGCGCGGCCTGGCCCTGACCCGCGACGACCTGGTGCGGCGCGCGGTGGTGATGGCGCTGATGTGCCAGGGCCGGCTCGACTTCGAGTCGATCGAACTGGCGCACCTGATCAAGATGCACGGCTACTTCAAGGCCGAACTGGACGACCTGGCCGAGTTGCAGACCCTGGGCCTGTGTGAACTGCGGCCCGACGGCGTGCAGGTCACGGCCACCGGCTGGTACTTCGTGCGCGCGGTGGCGATGGTGTTCGACAAGCATCTGCGTGCCGACCAGATGCGCGATCGCTTTTCGCGGATCATCTGACGCGGCCGCACCCGGCCGGTGATCGGACACACTGCGGGCCATGGACCAAGCGCTGATCCTCAGTGCCGTGCTGATGGGCCTGGCCGGCACGCCACATTGCCTGGCGATGTGCGGCGCGGCCTGTGCGGCCGCCACCGGCGGTGGGCAGGGCAGCAGGCTGCTGGGCTTCCACGCCGGTCGGCTGCTGGCTTACGCGGCTGCCGGCGCGGTGGCTGCGGCCAGTGTCGGCAGCCTGGCAGCGCTCGGCCAGGCCGTGGGCGCGCTGCGCCCTTTGTGGACCCTGGTGCACATGGCTGCACTCGGCCTGGGCCTGTATCTGGTCTGGCACGGGCGACAGCCGGGCTGGATGGAGCGACTCGGCAGCGTACGCGCCAAGGTGGTGCAACACCGGCCGGGTGAGCGGTGGCAGCTTGTGCGCGGCCCGGCACGCAGCGCCGGCCTGGGCCTGGCCTGGGTGGCCTGGCCTTGCGGCCTGCTGCAGTCGGCGCTGCTGGTGGCGGCGCTGGCCAATTCGCCGGCAACCGGTGCGCTGGTGATGGCCGGGTTTGCCGCCGCGTCGGCCGCCGGGCTGGTGCTGGGGCCGGCGCTGTGGTGGCGCATCGGCGGCGGCCGTGCGGGCGCGGCAATCGTCTCGCCCGCTGCTGCCGTGCGCCTGGCTGGCGTGGCACTGGCGCTGGCCTCGGCCTGGGCGCTGGGCCATGGCTTGTGGATGCGGGCGATCGCCTGGTGCCTGAGTTGAGGTCTGCTTCGGCGCTGCCAGAAACAACAAACGCCCGGCGGGGCCGGGC
>Ga0105046_10010560_pt1 | contig 14371 bp, 7 predicted proteins | sample MAT03_FD_78385 | JGI IMG/M metagenome (GOLD analysis project Ga0105046, IMG submission 78385) | Freshwater microbial communities from Lake Fryxell liftoff mats and glacier meltwater in Antarctica - MAT-03 (megahit assembly) | ecosystem: Environmental > Aquatic > Freshwater > Ice > Liftoff... | reverse complement strand
TGGCAAGCTTACCATTACTACACAACGTTTGTTGTACGATGCCAGGTTGGATGTATCTGCAAAAGCTTTTTTACCCGAAACAATGCTGGCTAAATGGAAGCGGGACGGATACCTGGAAATAAAAAAATCAGACATTAAAGATATGCTGGTAGAAAAAACTTTATTGGCTAAAAAAGCCACACTCACTTTGACAGATGGCAGCAAACATACTTTCAATTATGGAGTACTGAATATTGATAAAGTGGTGGAGGCTATCAGGAGTAATTGTAAAATTTTTGATTTGCAAGATTAAGGTTTGTATATACCAGGTTTTATTTGAGAGGCTCTTAAAAACTATACTAAGTAATAAAATGATAAGTGAAATTGATTTGCTTAAAGAGCTAAATAAAATCCTGTCAATTATCAATAAAAATAAATAAAGGATATGCAAAAACTATTTATACCCGCCGGGCTTTTATTCCTGATTTCTTTGCTGGAACTGCCTACAGTTTCTTATTCTCAAAATTTAGGTATTGGCACCGTTACACCAATGGCAAGGCTGCATGTAGTCGACAGCAGTGTTGTGTTTACAGCATCGGGCGACATTCCGGTTACACAAGGTAATCCTCCTGTGGAGATAGCCGGCAGAAGAATGATGTGGTATGCGGATAAGGCAGCATTTCGGGTTGGATATACCAGCTCTGCAAATAACAATTTATGGACGAAAGATAATATTGGCAGATATTCATTTGCAACAGGACAGTCCACGAATGCAAGCGGGTTTGCCGCCTTTGCTACCGGAAGCGGAAGTATGGCAAGTGGAAATTATTCGGTGGCGCTGGGTTCGTCAAATGCCAGCGGAACACAATCTACTGCAGCTGGTAATTCCACTGCCAGCGGATCAGCATCCGTAGCTTTAGGTGGTGCGAATGCCAGCGGTACCCATGCTGCTGCCATGGGTTTTGCAGCCACTTCCAGTGGCGATAATTCCGTGGCTATTGGCTATCTTACGCTTGCCAACAATAATTATTCTTTTGCAATTGGAACCAATGCAACTGCCAGTGGCACTAACTCTATCGCTCTTGGCAACTATATTTCCACAAGTGGGTTTAATGGTGCACTTGCCATTGGCGACAATTCTACAACTACGGTCATGCAATCATTTGTGGCCAACGGTTTCAGATCAAGATTTGCCGGGGGCTACCGGCTTTTTACAACCAGCGATGTTAATATAGGTTCCTTCCTCAACGCAGGTGCCAACTCCTGGGCAGCACTAAGTGATGTTAGGCTTAAAGAAAATTTTGAACCGGTAGATGGTGAATCATTCTTGCAAAAAATTGCAGGGATGCCCCTTACCACCTGGAATTATAAAACACAGGACGCCCTTACTTTCCGGCACTATGGCCCTATGGCACAGGAATTTTTTGCTGCATTTGGTAAAGACAGTTACGGAACTATTGGTTGCGATACTTTAATCAACCAACAGGATTTTTTGGGAGTTAATTTGATTGCCATACAGGCATTGGAAAAAAGAACTGCTGCATTAAGTAACAAGTTAGAAAAGGCTTTGGATTTAATAAACCTCCAAACAAAAGAAATTGATTTGCTGAAAGAACAAAACAAAAATCTGCTATTCCCAAAAAATAATTAAATAAGTCATGAAAAAATTTGCATTCATTGTCCTTTATACTTTGCTGATTAATGCAAGTATATTTTCACAAAACATAGGCATTGGCACTACCACACCAAATGCAAAAGCTATTCTCGAAATAAAATCTACAGACAAAGGAATATTATTTCCCCGGCTTACAACGGGCCAGCGAAATAGCATACTAAATCCTCCTGATGGATTGCATATTTTTAATACAGAAGAAAGATGTTTAAATTATTATGATTCTACCTACCAGGTATGGAATTGTTATTGCGCCGATTGCCAAACGGTCATCATCAACATTACAGCAGGCGCCTGCAAAGTTGATTTCTACAATACCTATGCAAAAGGGGCGCCTTCCAAAAAATACCTTATCAATATTGCTCCTGGTGTTAGCATAACAGGCTGCAATGCCGGCGACACAGCTTTATCCTTTAACTCAATGCCTTTTAATGCGGCCATTACAATTAACAATAATGGTACCATAGCAGGCGCTGGTGGGGGAGGTGGACGTGGAGCCATTGAAACAGGATGCATCATTTCCTTAATACTTGCCGAACAGGGCAAACCTGGTGGTTACGCCATCAGTACCAGGCCAGGGGTTATCATCTCTGTAAATAATTTTGGGATTGTTGCAGGTGCAGGCGGTGGTGGTGGTGGTGGTTCTAAAAATCCGAATGGTCAGGGTGGCGGTGGTGGTGGTGGTGCAGGTTTGGTAAGTGGCAGTGGTGGGCCAGGCGGTGGTATTTATGGCTCGGGGCAATTTGGTGGCTGCTTTCCAATAACAACTGCACAGCCCGGCGGAACAGGGCAACCAACTATTGGAGGAACAGGAGGAGCAGGTGCAAACGCTGGTGGTGCAGGAGGCAACGGAGGATTAAGAGGGCAGCCTGGCCAGGCGGGCACCGGCACATTCGTTGCTCCTGGCGGATTGGCCGGAAAAGCTATCGGCGGCGGTAGTGGAAATAGTCTTGTCAACATCAGCGGAGGACAAAGTGTTGGTATCGTTGATTAATTTAAATTCAAATAAAATGAAAAGAATTTTTGTTTTACTCAGTTGCTATTGCATAGTAATTGATGTGTGTGCACAAACAGTTGGTGTTGGCACTGCCACGCCTAATGCCTCGGCTCAACTGGATGTTACCAGTACTAACAAAGGTTTGCTTATTCCACGAATGCCCACTTCAGCTATTTCTTTAATACCCCTTCCTGCAAAAGGTTTGATGGTGTATGATTCCACAAAAAACCAGTTGATGGTTAATATGAATTCCCCTGCCTTTCCCAGTTGGCAAACCATTGTATTAAGAAGTGGATGGAGCCTTACAGGCAACACCGGACCCAATAATTTTTTGGGCACGCTTGATAACAATGCCCTTTTATTTAAAATGAACAACCAGTTTGCCGGCAAAATAGATTCGGCAACCGGCTTAACTTTTTTAGGATATGGTGCAGGCAGGAATAACAGTACCGGCACCAATAACCTGGCGTTGGGGTATAAATCCTTACATGTTAACACTGGCGGAAGTTCCAATTTAGCCGCCGGCTTTTCTGCACTTTATTCCAATCTCACTGGTAATAACAACACGGCCACTGGTTTTTCTGCACTTTATGCCAACACTACCGGGAGCAACAATACCGCCAATGGATTCCAGGCGCTTCTTTCCAACACTACCGGAGCTGTTAATACTGCCAACGGATACCTGGCACTTGTTTCAAATACAACCGGAGATGGCAATACTGCGGTGGGAACGGGAACACTTTTCTCAAGTACTACAGGTGCTTTCAATACGGCCAATGGATTTCAAGCGCTTATCAGCAATACGACAGGTAATGGAAATACAGCCGCCGGAAATGAGGCGTTGTATGCCAACACTACAGGCTTCAGCAATATTGCCATTGGAACGGGTGCGTTAAAATTTAATACCACCCGCAGCAACCTGGTGGCAGTTGGAGATTCGGCATTAATGAACAATGGCACCGGAGTTTCCAATGCACTCCAGGCCATTGCAAATACCGCAGTTGGATCAAAGGCACTTTATACTAACAGCATAGGTTCTTTTAATACCGCCAATGGTTTTGAGTCGCTTCGTTCCAACACAACTGGATCCACCAATACTGCAATGGGTAGTTATGCCCTTTATTCCAATACAATAGGCATTAACAATAGTGCAATGGGTTCTCAGGCACTTGCATCAACTACCACCGGCTCATATAATACTGCTAATGGTTATAGTGCGCTGTCTTTTAATACCACCGGCAATTACAATACCGCTAATGGGTACAATGCGCTTTATGCTAATAACTCAGGCTCTAATAATGTTGCCAATGGTGCAGGATCTCTTTATTCAAATACAACTGGCTATGAAAATACCGCCACCGGAGTGAACGCTCTATACAGCAACAGCTCAGGAAACTCCAATACCGCCATCGGGTACATGTCGCTTTATAGCAACACCTTCGGGTTCCTAAATGTAGCTGCCGGCACCCGGGCACTTTACTATAATACCCAGGGGAGCAATAATACCGCTAACGGCTACGAAGCGCTTTTGTCCAACACAATGGGATCGCAAAATACCGCTAACGGATTTTGGGCTCTTAATTTCAACAGCTCCGGAGGCATCAATACTGCTAACGGATCTTACGCACTTTATAATAACGCTACAGGATCCTACAATACCGCACACGGAGGCCATTCGCTATATTACAATACCACAGGAGCCGGTAATACAGTGATCGGATTTCAGGCGCTCAATTATAATACTTCCGGCAGCTATAACACTGCATTAGGATATGGTGCGGGCGTTAATAATGGCCGCAACCCATACAACTTTACAGCGCTGGGTTATAATGCCGGTCATGTAGCAGGTAACAGCAACGAAATGGAAATAGGAAATACCAGTGTGAGCTGGATAGGCGGACAGTCAGGATTTTTCAACTACAGCGATAAACGGATAAAAGATAATATTCAAAGTAATGTTCCAGGATTATCGTTTATCACAAAACTAAATCCGGTAACCTACAATTTAAATATTCACCGGCAAAATGAAATGTGCAGCATAAAGGATTCTGTGGTATGGGAGGGCAAATATGACATAGAAAAAATTACGCAAACCGGCTTCATAGCACAGGAAGTAGAAGAAGCGGCCAAAGAAGTTAACTACGATTTTAATGGTGTGAGAGCCCCAGGCGGTAATGCGAGACTTTATAGTATTCAATATGCTTCTTTTGTTGTGCCATTGGTAAAAGCGGTGCAGGAACTTTCAAAACAAAATGATGAACTAAAAATACAACAAGCAGTACAAATAAAACAAAATGAAGAGCTAATGAAACGAATAGAAAAACTAGAGTCTGTTATTACATCAAAAGAATAAATCATTTTGAAAAATATACTCCCCATCTGCGTTCGTGTATCTATGAACGAATATGAAAAATACGTCAGCAGAGGAAACGAACTGAGGTATGGAGATTCCACGATCCTATAGAAAAAGCAATGAAGCAAATACATTTGATTACTAACATTTATCGAAAGACATGAGAGCTTTCATGCCCATTGATTTACTAATTTCCAGACCCTGCAACTCAACATAAATTTTGTTTATCAATTCGCCAGTTACAAAATACCACTTGGATTTTTTTACACATTCAGTTATATTTAAAATTGATAATCTTTCTCAACTTTGTTTCAAACTAAATATTTGTTATGAAAAAAAAGTACTTCCCTGTCATCCTAGTGGCAGTTTTGCTTGTTGTTTTTTTCCTTGTGCTTAATAAATTGCAGCCCGAATTATTCAACAGCAACAAGAGTGATAAATCATCTAAACAAGATCGCATTGACCTTGCTATGCAGCAGGACTTTGAACTTACAAAAGACCTCAGCCTGAATGCCGTGCCACGGGAAAGACTGATTAATGCGATGGAAATAAAAAATTACAGAATCGCACAACAGGCCAACAACCCGCTTCGTGGGGTTACGGGCATCAACTGGCAGGAGCGTGGCCCCGTGAATGTGGGAGGTCGCACCCGGGCCGTACTTTTTGATTTGAACGATGCCGCCAACGGATATAAAAAAATATGGGCCGGCAGTGTGGCCGGCGGCTTATGGTATACCAATGATATTACTGCGGTTGCCCCGGTTTGGAACAAAGTAAATGACCTCTTTGATAATATCGCCATCAGCAGCATTGTACAAAATCCTTTGAACATGCAGGAGATGTATTTTGCCACCGGCGAAGGTTGGTTTAATGGCGATGCCGTGCAGGGGCTCGGCATTTGGAAAAGCACAGATGGCGGACTAAACTGGACAAGACTGTTAAGTACCGCCAATTTTAATTATATCAACGACCTGTTGATTGATGGGAACGGCAACCTGTTGGCAGCCGTAAGGGAAAGGGTGAATGCAGCAAAAGGAATTTTGCGCTCTACAGATGGTGGCAACACCTGGACGCCAACGCTGGGTGGCCTCATTAATACAGGCACACCGTATGGTGCCGACCTGGAACTGGCCGCTAACGGAGATGTTTACGCTTGCATGGGCACTATTAATAGCGGGGGAGGAATTTTCATTTCAGATTTTGGTATCAATGGTGCCAACACCGGGGCTCCGGGCACATGGACAGACATCACGCCCAACAGCGCAGGAACCATCGTTGGTGGCGGTGGCTGGTATCGGGTAGAACTGGCTTGTGCTCCGTCCAATGCGAATATTTCTTATGCCCTCTTTCAAGCGGCCAATACCAGCGGCAACTGCACTTCTATACAGCAATACAACCGCAGCACAAATACCTGGTCGGTTAAAACGGTACCCGCCATTGTGGATCTGGGCAATAATTCAAACTTTACCCGGGGGCAGGCATGGTACGACCTTGTAGCAGCAGTTGACCCCAATGATTTCCTTTCTCTATACATTGGTGGCGTGGACGCTTTGCGTTCCAATGATGGCGGCAGCACCTGGACACAAATGACTTCCTGGAGTTTATTTAATGCCCCCGCATTTTCGTCAGCACAAAATGTACATGCAGATCATCATGTGATTGCTTATGCACCCGGTAGTTCTTCAAGGGCCGTATGGGGTACTGATGGCGGTATTGCCTATACCGTAAATGCCAATGTGAGCGGATTAAAACCAACTTTCACTAACAAAAACTCAGGATATAATGTTACCCAGTTTTATTCTGCCGCTGCACATCCTTTTAATGCTAATTATTTCCTGGGTGGTACCCAGGACAACGGAACCCAGCGATTTAATGCGGCGGGATTGAATAATACAGTTGAAGTAACAGGGGGCGATGGAGGCTTTTGCCATATCGATCAGGATAATCCAAACATTCAGATCAGCTCCTATGTGTACAACAACTATTTTATTTCTACAGATGGTGGCGCCAATTTTTCCTCCCGAAGTTTCAACAACTATGGCTCCTTTATTAACCCTACCGATTATGATAACCTTGGTAAAAAACTATATGCTGCCAACCTGGTCAATTCTTTCAGCAATATCAATACTTTTTTGCGCTGGGATGATCCGGCAACTGCAGGCTTCTCCAACAGTTTTGTAACAGTACCACAGTTTAACGGCACCCGTGTTACGCATGTGGCTGTATCTGCTTTAACGCCTAACCGGGTCTATTTTGGATTACAGGGAGCTGGTATCGTGAGGGTAGACAATGCCAATACCGGCAATTCTAAAACAGGAGTGAGTGTAGGCGGTTCATTTACCTTCGGATCTATCTCCTGCATCGCTCTTGATCCTGCCAACGAAGATCACATGTTGGTTACCGTTAGCAATTATGGACAGGTAAGTGTGTTTGAATCTAAAAACGCCACGCAGGCGTCTGCTACTTTTACTGCAGTGGAAGGCAACCTGCCGGATATGCCGGTTCGATGGGCTATGTTTGACCCACGCAACAGCGACCATGCAATCATTGCAACAGAGTTGGGCGTATGGTCAACCGACGATCTTAATGGAGCTGCCACCGATTGGGAACCTACCAATACCGGCCTTGCCAATGTGAGGGTAGATATGTTGAAATACCGGCCAGCAGACAGAACAATAGTTGCATCAACACATGGACGGGGATTGTTTACCGCAGTCGCACCAAACAGCACAACTCCCGATATTAATTTTACCACTGCAGTAGCTGCGGCCTCGGAGCAAACAGAATTTACGGCCGGTTGCAGAAACTATAAAGATTATACTTTTCAAATGAGCATTGCCAATGCACCCACCGGCGACGCAACCGTTACACTCAATGTTCAGGCTTCCTCCACTGCTCTATCGGGAGTTGATTTTGACATTACTACCAATGGAGATTTTAATTCACCCTCCTCCAGCCTGGTATTTGCCAACGGGGCTGCAACACCCAAAATCATCAGCCTAAGAATTTACAATGATGCCGAAGTAGAACCGACCGAATTGATCAAAATCGACTATGCTGTTACCGGGGCCACCACTGCAAAAAAGGGAACCGGTTTTCAAACTTATAGTGTGGCTGTTGCAGACAATGACCTGGGAGCTGTTGCTGACGGCGCCGGAGATTATATTTCAGGCAATGCCAATACCAATGCAACTTTCAGTTCTCCGTTCCGGGCCGATAAACTAAAGCATCGGCTACAATGCATTTATACTGCCAATGAATTAAAGGCTGCAGGCTTTTTAAGCGGCGGAAATATTACCGCTTTACAGTTGTATGTAGTGTCTCCCAACTCTTATACTTTTAACGGTTTCACTGTTTCAATGGCCAATACCAGCTTACCAAGTCTGTCCAATGGCTTTGCCAGCGCTTCATTTACAGAGGTGTACACCGGTAATTATACCACTACGCCTGCGGGGCTGTTTAATGCGCCTACGGCCAATAACATTTTATTCAGCACCCCATTTTTGTGGGATGGGGTTTCCAATATAGTGGTTCAGTATTGCTTTAATAACGGACCAAATGCCGGTGCAGTTTCTTACATCGTGCAGGGTAATTTCGCTCCATTCGGAACCGGCGTACGATCATCTGCATTTGCTAACTATACCAACGAGTCGGCAGCAGGTTGTTTGTTGCCCGCTGCCTTTGTAGATGATAGCCGGCCGAGAACAACCTTTACCGCATCTTTTGCAGGCAGCCCCGTTGCCACCGCATTAAGTGCTACCCGCACGGAGTACATGCCTGGTAGCAGCGATCAGTATTTTTATGCTGCCACCGGGGAACTGCTGGCGAGGATAAAAAACACAGGCGCTAACAATTACGGATGTACGCAGCTAATCATTGACCGGGCAGGTACCGGCACCACAGCATTCTGGAACAATACGCCCGCAAATTATTTAATGAATAAAACCTACCGGGTGCTGCCCGCTTCCAATAATGCATCGGGTACTTATGACATTACATTCTATTTTACCAAAGCAGAAGCAGATGGATGGATTGCCTCTACCGGCCAGTCTTTCAGCAATTTAAAAATGATAAAAGTACCCGGGCAAATCAGCAGCACCACAGCAGCAAACCCCGAACCTGCTGGTGTGGGCAGCACACAAATTGTAACGCCCATCATCACCAACCTCGGAACAAAATATGCACTCACGGCTACCTTCAGCAATGGCTTCTCCGGGTTTGGATTTGGCATTCCCGGCACCATGACTGTTTTGCCTGTAACGCTGTTGAACTTTTCGGGCCGCCTGCAGGGAACGTATAGTTTATTGGAGTGGGCCACCTCCGCCGAAATAAACAGCAAAGAGTTTGATGTGGAAAGATCTTACGACGGAAACAACTTTACCGTTATCGGCACCGTAAAAGCAGCAGGCAACAGCAGTACCAGGCGCAACTACAACTTGCTGGATAAACAAGTAGCAGCCTCTATTAATTATTACCGTTTGGTGATGAAAGATATAGATGGGCAACAAAAAATAAGCCCGACCATCATTATTAAAAATGCCTCCGCAACACAGAGGGTGTATGTGCTGAGTAACCCTTTCCGCAACAGCATTAATATCCGTTTTGATAAAATTCCTACGGGCAAACTAAGCTTTACCTTGACGGATCTAAATGGCAAACGTTTGGCCAATGCCGAACTATTGTCTTCCGGTTCTGCCACTTACCAATTGGCTCTCGATAAGATTGCTTTAACCCCTGGGGTTTATATATTGAGTGCCGTGGTGGATGGGAAAAGATATGCGTTTAAATTGTTGAAGGAGTGATGTGAAGCCAGGAAATTATCAAATCCTTTCATTCGTGACACCCCCCACAGCGGCAAATAAAAGGGAGTAATAGAAGGACTGGCTTATAGAAATAAAACAGGAGAAAAGTATTTATAACTTTTCTCCTGTTTTTGTTTGGCGGACTGGATTAGTTTGTAAACTTTAATAAGTAATGGTTATCCCTGCATACATTTCCATATCACTATCCCAATGCGTGAAACAGAAAAATGTTTGGTGGCTATGTAGCGTAACCCCATTATGTATTCTTCTTCTAAAAAAATATTTGATTCTTCATTGTTGATTTAATTGACAGATTGTAATTATTCAAAATCCTTCTTATTGTTTTCAGCAATATATTTATCCAATGCATTTTTACCAAACTGTTTAAAAACCACCGGTGTTACAATCATATCCAGCAAAGTAGAACTGATTAATCCACCAAGAATAACCGTTGCCACAGGATATAATATTTCTTTACCCGGTGCAGATGCATCCATCGTTAATGGTATTAATGCTAATGCTGCAACCAAGGCAGTCATTAATACAGGGACTAATCTTTCTAATGAGCCACGGACAATCATTTCATCGCCAAAGGTTTCCCCTTCGTGTTGCACCAAATGTATATAATGGCTAATCATCATAATGCCGTTGCGGCTGGCAATACCTGTGAGGGTGATGAAGCCAACTAACGTAGCGATGGAAAAAGTACCGCCTGTTAACAAAACAGCTATTACACTTCCTATTAATGCGAGGGGAATATTAAGCATAATTTGAAACACAATCCTGGAGGATTTAAAGTGACTGAACAATACTAAGAATATACCAAGAAAAGAAAACATGCTTAAGATGCCTATAAGTTTAGAAGCAGACTGCTGGCTCTCAAACTGGCCACCCCATTGTAAAAAATATCCCTGCGGTAATTTTAAATCCGCAGCAACTTTTTGCTGCATTTCTTTTACGGTAGTTCCTAAATCCCGGCCCTGCACATTACAACTTACCACAATTCTGCGTAAGGTGTTTTCATGGTAAATAGAATTAATACCATTTTCCAGTTCAATGGTTGCTACCTGCTGCAAAGGAATCAGCGAACCATCCGGCAACGAAATTTGTGTATTACCTATTGCATTCAAATCATTACGTGTACTATCTGTAGTCCTTAATAAAATATCAAAACTTTTTTGCCCGTCCAATATCTGGCTGCTCACTTTGCCATTGTAGAATATTTCGATGTCTTCTGCAACTTTACCTACCTGTAATCCATAACGCTGTACGGCCTGCCTGTCAATTTTAATAATCAATTGAGGAACCAATACCTGTTTTTCTACCTGCAAGTCTACCACGCCTGGAATGTTGCTAACAATTTCTTTTAACTGGTTTGCACTGTTTCTCAATTCTGCCAGATCGTTGCCGAAAACTTTTATGGCAACCTGTGCACGCACTCCTGAAAGTAAATGATCTAACCGATGAGAAATGGGCTGGCCAATATTAACCGTAACTCCTTTTAGTACATCCAGATTTTCTCTTATTTGCGAGAGCACTACATCCCGTTTTTCAACAAATGCTGGTTTAAGGGCTACTTCAATTTCGGAGTTGCTAGGTGGCTCAGCATGTTCATCCAATTCTGCCCTTCCTGTTCTGCGTGCAGTAAGCAACACTCCCTCTACTTTTAAAATTTGTTGCTCGGCTATGGTACCTATTTTGTTGGCTTCGTCTAAAGAAGTACTGGCAGGGGTAGATAAATTAATAGTAAAGCTTCCTTCATTAAACGGCGGCAAAAATTCCGTACCAAAGAACGGAACAATACTGATGGCTGCAAGGATAAGTGCTATCGCAATACTTATGATGAGTTTTGGCCTTTTTAATCCCCAGTGCAACATTTTTGTGTCTTGCTTTTTCAACCATTTTACCAGGCTGCTATCAGCCTCTACTTCTGCTCTCTCAAAAGCCCGCCCGTCCAAGCCGTTCGGAAGTGGAGAGGGAGCCGGAACTTCAAAGTTGTTGCTTATTGCTTCTTGACCATTACTATCTTTTCTCTTCTTCCAAAACTTTAAATTAACATGGCGTAAATTTTTTGGAGTACCCAATAAATAACTACACAAAGCCGGAGTAACGGTTAATGAAACTACCAGCGATGCAATGATGGAAGTGATATAAGCAATACCAAGCGGTGCAAATATTTTTCCTTCTATGCCCTGCAGATAAAATAGTGGTATAAATACCAGTACTACAATAATAGTTGCATACACAATGGAATTTCTTACTTCACTGCTGGCTTCATATATTACTTTTATAAGTGGTTGTGGGTGTTCACTTGCCCAATTTTCTTTTAATCTGCGATATACATTCTCCACATCCACAATGGCATCATCTACCAACTCACCAATGGCAATGGCTAATCCTCCAAGCGTTAATGTATTAATTGAAATGCCAAATATTTTAAAAACAATAGCAGTAATAATCAGCGATAAGGGAATGGCAGTAAGGGTTATGATGGTTGTTCTGAAGTTGAGCAGGAATAAAAATAAAATAATCACAACTAATATAAAACCATCCCTCAATGCATGCTCTACATTTGTTAGCGAGTTAATGATAAAATTCTTTTGCTGAAAAACATCGGTGTTAATTTTTACATCTGCAGGAATGGATGCTTTTATTTCATCCAACGCTTTTATTATTTCTTTTGTAAGAAAAATGGTATTAGCGCCGGGTTGCTTTTCAATACTTAATATAACTGCAGGTTTTCCATTTAATGATCCATCTCCCCGTTTAATAGGACCGCCGAATTTTAATTCGGCCACCTGCTTTAATAATACAGGAGCATTGCCCTTATTGGTAATAACAGTATTGGCAAGGTCTTCCAGTGTATTAGCCCGGGCAATATTTCTAACCAGTACTTCCGTTCCTTTATTGTCGTCTACAAAACCGCCGGTAGTGTTGATATTGGTCAATTGCAATGCATTGTCTATATCATTGATGGATACATTGAATTGGCGCATTTTTTCCGGGCTTATCAACACCTGGTATTGCAGCCGTTCTCCGCCAATGGGAATTACCTGGCTAATGCCTTTTATGCTCATCAACCTTCTGCGTATGGTAAAATCACTTAAGGTCCTGATGTCAGCAGCCGAAGTAGTGTCTGCGGTAACAGCTACCATCATAAACTGGCCCATTACAGAACTGATGGGCCCCATTACGGGCACAATCTTATTGGGCAGCAGAACGGTTTGCAATTTCTCTGCAGTTAATTGCCTTGCCCGGTACACATCGGTACTCCATTCAAATTCTACAAATACCAAACCCAACCCAGGGCTGGCCACGGAGCGTACTACTTCTACACCAGGGGCACCATTCAACTGGGTTTCTACGGGCAGGTTTACCTGTGCTTCAATTTCTTCAGGAGCCATACCATTGGCTTCTAAAAAAATAGTTACCCTTGGGCGGTTTAAATCCGGCAATACGTCAACAGGCAAATTAACAAGCGTAAAAACACCATATACCATTACCAAAGCAGCAGTAGCCACCACAAACATCCGGTTACGAAGAGAAAATTGAATGAGTTTATTGAGCATAGTTATTTTTTATAATTAGCAATTGGTATGGGCAATCAGGAAGGAAGATCATAGGCTGTTGAAAAAAAATAAAATAGCTGTGAATGCGCTTATTGTCTGTTATTAAAAATTGAATGACTATCCGTAATTCGGTGAATCCAGGTAATTCATTATAATTATACTGTGCGGCATCATTAGAAATCTTCTGTAGGCCGTAGGCTTGTTTCTGTTTTGTAACAAAGGATTTTAATCCGTTGTACCTTAAGAAACCTGCTATCAGAGAGCCGTAGGCTCGGCACATATTATTGTGTGTTTAATTACAAGTACCTGTTTTTAACTATCTGTTGCCGCCATTTTTTATATGACCCGAATCTCCGGTTCTTATAAGATCATCTGTTATTGTAACAACGGGTTGAAACCCGTTGTTACAATATTAACCGAGGCTACGCCTCTTTGTACCAAATTGCGGATAGTCATTAAAAATTGCCGATGTCTATTGCCATCTTCTTGTTTATTTGCCTGCCAGCCATGCATTAAATTCCTTGATCTCTTTGTTCTGATCATTGATAATTTTATTTGATAATTTTTTAAGCTCTAAAGATTTGCCATGTGAAATCTGATTTTCTGCCATCGTTACTGCGCTTTCATGATGTGGTATCATCATCATTACAAAATCTTTATCGGTATTACCGCTCATGGTCATAGCCCTCGTTTTATCCATCATCATCTTCATCGTTTCTCCCAGTTCGTTGTGCATTTCCCCGGCTTCTTTTTTCATTTCGGGCATTTTATAATTTTTCACCAATGCCTGCATTTGTTCTATCTCTGCTTTTTGTGCGGTAATGATATTTTGTGCCCATGTTTTCACCTGTGCATCGCTGCCTTTGGCAAGCTCTGTCTCACTCATATCAATGGCTGCCTGGTGGTGCATTATCATCATATTTGCAAAGTCGAGGTCAAAGTCACCGGTCATCTTCATGGCATCCATTTTACCCATCATGCCATTCATGGATTCCATCA